>Ga0181518_10000772_pt1 | contig 34288 bp, 32 predicted proteins | sample PEATcosm2014_Bin_28_FD_119751 | JGI IMG/M metagenome (GOLD analysis project Ga0181518, IMG submission 119751) | Peatland microbial communities from MTU Mesocosm Facility, Houghton, MI, USA - PEATcosm2014_Bin01_60_metaG | ecosystem: Environmental > Terrestrial > Soil > Wetlands > Peat | place...
CAATTTGGTGGTAATTTATGGTTCTTCAATATATACTTTCTATTTTTAACTGATTTTTTATCTGTTCCTGTATTCATTCGGCATATCGGATATTTTTCATAATCCGCTTCTGTCACTTCTCTATATTTTAATTGTTCCTTTCTTTTCACGTTTTTATTGTAATCAATCAATGTTGGATAAGGCATAGCGACTTGATTCCCTGCCTTATAGGCGATAACCCATCTATTTTTAGGAAATCCAAAATGTATTAGAAATAATATGATGCTCCAAATAGACAGAAGTCCTAATCGCCCTATATTTATTGGTTTTAAAAAATCAAACTCTTGAAAGGTTCTTAATGACTCAAATAGAATGGTTAATACAACTCCAAGGGCAAGATATATTCTTGTATAAAAGGTAATGTTCATTTTAGTTTGCTCCCATAATTCTTCAAATAGTTTGTTCATTTTCCCTCCCTTGGTTTAGTGCCAAGGAAGGAAAATAGTTTCTGCCTAAGCCGTTAAAAAGTTAACGGTATAAGTCCCTTTTCTTATCAGAAATAGGTGCTTTCGCTAAAATAAGAATTTCTTTCTCATATATCTGCGACAGGTAGGCCGCAGGCCATAAACAGCTCATTAATCTGCACAAAAGCTCCGCTATTGTAAGCCCTTCCTTAAGTCTTTTCTATATCTGTATAATGGCACGATGTTTGCTCACTAAGAACAAAAATTGCATTTCATAACTTTCAAAGAGAGGAAATTTGTTTGTATGATTAAACATTTCGCATTTTCGGTGAAAAAGCACCTGGCAATTGCAAGCGGCATAATGCTCTTCATGATGCCGGTCCAGATGTTTGCCACAACCCATATCGTTCATTTTGGAGACTATTTTTTTTCTCCCAACTCATTTTCCGCCCAAGTCGGCGACACGGTAACCTGGCAAGGAGACTTTTCCATGCACAACACCACGTCGGAGTCGATTCCGGCGGGCGCGGCTCCCTGGAGTTATGGATCGACATCAGATACTACCTTCAGCTATGTTATAAAGGTGGCGGGTACCTACCACTATGAGTGTACCTTTCATGTTTCACTCGGCATGGTGGGCCTCTTCACGGTCACCGCGGCGTCCGCGGTTCGACCGACCACCGCTGCCCCCCACAGTGCAAACTCCATTTCGGTGCAGGCGCTCTCGCATTCAGGCAGGCTCTCCTTGCAGCTGACCCTTCCGCAGGCTGAAATCGTTTCCTTCAAGATTTTCAATAGTGCCGGGCGGCAGGTCCTGTCCCTGGGCAGCCTGCGGCTCAAGGCCGGAGCCAATGTCATTCCGCTGACCGCCCTTCCGAGCGGTTCCTACCATCTGAAATTAATCGCCAACGAGGCAACGGTAACGCAAACCCTTTCACTGCTCCGGTAATTTTTGCCATGAGGCAACTTCGGGTGCAACCAAGGAGATGTAATGGATTACGAGCATATTTCAAGACGCGAATTTGTTGCAGATACGGGCAAGAAGATCTTGACGGCGGCTCTTCTGGCGCCTATGGCGGGTTTCGGTGTTCATGCAATGAGCCAATCGATACCCGCCCTTTTGAATCCAATCGTTCTCGACTTGAATAAGCCGGAGTATCGGGCGCTCGCCGCTGTCGGCGGCGCGGTTAAGGTTCCCCATCCGATGGCACCGAACAAGCCGATCATGGTTACGAGAATAGATGAGGCGACCGTTGCCGCATTTTCCGTCATATGCCCTCACCTCGGCTGCAAGGTCGGGCTTCCGCAAAACGGGATCATCACGTGTCCGTGCCATGGGTCAACCTTTGATATGACCGGCAAGGTGACCAAGGGGCCGGCGAAGACCAATCTTTATCAGTTTGACGCAGTGCTGGATGGGTCCATCGTTACCATCACCCAGAAAAAATCCTAACCGGTCGGCCGTCTCACCATGCCTTAACCGCAGGCATGCCCTGCAAACGGAGCGCTCCATGAGTATCGTAAGCCGGATGATGACGAGTGCGGGTATTGTCGCGGCGTGCGCCGGGGCAATTTGCGCCTACGAAGAGTGGAGCATGCCCAACCTCACTGCTCCCACGCTTATCGAATCCCCGGCGCTGGAGGCGGAAATCCAGCACCAGTTTCAGGGCACGGTCAATGAATTCCAGGCGGCATCGAACTTCTTCGGTGTCGCCGATGGCGCAGATGTTCATTTCGGCATCCGCGCGACCATTCTACCGGGAGCCCAGCTCTTCACCTTCTATGACACGCACCAATATCCGAGCTATACATATGGGGAATATATCTTCGGCGGTTCGTACGGCGCGTTTTTCCACCCCCTCTACTTCGGAGCGCAGCTCGACGGGCAGTTCGTTTCTTATGTCAGGTATAGCGATAACGAGCGGATCACCAAGCCCTATCTCCAGCTCAGCCTGCAGAACGATCCTTTGGCGGGCCGGGTAGTATTCTTGGTCAATACCGGCTACAGTTTCGACATAAACCGCTATGGACTGGGAACGGGCGTTGACGTAAAAGTGACCGAGGTGTTCGATCTCTACGGCGAATACTTTCCCTGGGTGGACAAAAATCCAAGTACGAGCCTCGAAGAGGGTAGCGTGGCAATCCAGAATCCATTCTCTTTCGGCGTCAAAATCAACACAGCCGGTCACCAGTTTTTCATATTTGCCGGCAATGCGACCGAGATAGGCGCCGAGAACCTCATGCGGGGAACCCTCGATAAGCAGCTGCGGATCGGGTTTATGATTAAGCGGCTTTTCAAGTTGAATCGTCAATAACCCCTACGTTCCGGGAGGCGCCGAACCGCAGTTGACATGAGCATTGCAAAGATGTTCGTGATTGCAGAATTATTGGTCGTTACTATAAGGGCGTAAGAACTATTCAGGATGACTCCCGTGGGATCATTATCAGTCCAAAAATTAAATACCGTAAAAGGGTAGCATGCTTTTTCAATAAAAACGTGGCTTTTCCTAATCATAGTTTAGTCGCGGGAGTAATAATGGGTAGCCGAACACGAACCATGAAAAAAATAGCTCTCAGAATTCTCATTCCCGTCGTTATCCTCGCGGCACTTATTCAAGTATATCCTGTAAACCGTAAAAATCCGCCGGTGACCCAGGATGTGGATGCTCCGGCGAACGTGGCAACGATCCTGCGTACCTCCTGCTACGACTGCCATTCCAATAAAACCCGGTGGCCGCTTTACAGTTATATTGCCCCGGTCTCCTGGCTGGTCGCTGCCGATGTCAGAAAGGGGCGGCTGGTCCTGAACTTTTCCCGGTGGGATACCTATACAAAAGCGAGACAGGACACCATGCGCGACCGGTGTTACGCCCTCGCTTCCGCGTCTCTGATGCCGCTACCGAACTATCTCCTCATCCATAAAGATGCCCGGCTCGACTCGATCGAGATTGAGGCGCTGAGACGATGGAGTTTGGCTCAGAATGAATTGCACAATTAAACATTGAGGGGAGAGGTGTCGACAAAAACGAGTTAACTTTGCAATTCATGCATCAAGAAGATGTGTTATGACTTCAGAAGCAAATTTGACGGCAATTTTTATTTGACAGCAAGATGATAATGACCTACATTCACGAGGGAAAGCAAGACAACCTGAGCAGGATTTCTATTTTTCAGGTCTCAATGGAGGATTCCAGTTTAAGGGGGATTCGTCAAGAGATCGGGGCTTGTTGACAGGGGCATGCGTATGGACACCATAGCCTTTAAATCGGCGCAGGATTTCCGGGCCTGGCTTGAGAAGAACCATGCACAGGCCGAAGGTATCTGGCTCCGTATCTATAAGAAAGGCTCAACCGAGCCGTCAATCTCCTATCCGGAGGCGCTCGATCAGGCTCTTTGTTTCGGTTGGATCGACGGCCAGAAAAAAACATACGACCATCAATCCTGGGTTCAAAAATTCACGCCGCGAAGGCCGAAAGGCGGTTGGTCGAAAATCAATACCAGACATGCGGGAAGGCTGATCAAATCAGGGGAGATGAGCCTCGCAGGCCTGAAGGAGATCAAGGCGGCGAAAGCCGACGGCCGATGGAGCGCCGCATACGATTCGTTCGGCAACGCCACGGTGCCGGAAGATTTCCTGAAAGAGCTCGCTAAAGACAAGAAGGCCGCGGCCTTCTTTCGATCGCTGGACAAAACGAATACCTACTCGATTACTTACCGCCTCCAGACCGCACGAAAGCCCGAAACACGGGAACGGAGGATGAAGCAGATTCTGACGATGCTCGCCGAGGGAAGGAAGTTTCATCCGTAAGGAGAGACACTTTTTCCCTTAATGTTTGTACCGCTGAGAACAAATCGTGCTGTCTCTTCAATAAAGGGAAACAGGGAACCGATCTTTTGAATCGGAGTGCCGCCTTTTGCAAATGTGAGAAGCTGCCCCGTGGGTCCTTGCGCGCGATGAATCGTATTCGCAGCATTGGCAATTACTTCAAGTTTACCCGTTATAATCAATTATGAACTCTAATTTACTACAGCTTAAAAACGAATTTGGATTTTTTAGCAGTTGGGCCTTGTTGGATAAAGATGGAAGAATTAAAGCAATAATTGAAGATAGTAAATTCGAAACCCTGATAAAACCCAATATATTTTTTGGGGCTTATATTATTAACCTGAGATGAAACTCGTCCTTACGGCCCATCCACTATAAGAGGAGGAAATTATGCAGAAACGCAAACTCGGAAACCGTCATCTGGAGGTTTCGGCAATCGGGCTCGGATGCATGGGCATGAGCTTTGCCTACGGTCCTATCCCCGACAAAAAGGAAATGATCTTGCTGATTCGGAAGGCCCTCGAACGCGGTGTCACCTTCTTCGATACCGCTGAAGCCTACGGGCCATTCACCAACGAGGAGCTTGTGGGCGAAGCGCTCGCCCCTTTCCGCGGGCGCGTGGTCATCGCTACCAAATTCGGTTTCAAATTCAGCCCCCAGGGAGGGCAATCGGGCCAGGACAGCCGGCCGGAGCACATCAAGGAAGTGGCTGAAGCCTCGCTGAAGCGACTCAAGGTTGATGCCATCGACCTTTTCTATCAACATCGCGTTGACACCAGCGTGCCGATAGAAGACGTGGCGGGAGCCGTGAAGGAGCTGATACAGCAAGGCAAAGTGAAGCACTTTGGCCTTTCCGAAGCAGGAGTGAAAACCATCCGTCGCGCTCACGCGGTTCAGCCGCTTACCGCGCTCCAGAGTGAATACTCGCTGTGGTGGAGGCGGCCCGAAGAGGACGTGTTGCCGACGCTCGAAGAGCTTGGAATCGGCTTCGTTCCCTTCAGCCCTCTTGGAAAAGGTTTTCTTACGGGGAAGATCGACGAAAACACGACGTTCGCCAAGTCCGACTTCCGCAACATCGTCCCTCGCTTTACGCCGGAGAATAGAAAGGCGAATCAATCTCTTGTTGATCTGCTCGGCGCGATCGCGGAAAGGAAAAAGGCGACGTCCGCTCAAATAGCGCTCGCCTGGCTCCTTGCGCAGAAGCCGTGGATCGTTCCGATTCCGGGAACAACCAAGCCCAACCGCCTCGATGAGAATATCAGCGCGGCTGACGTCGAGCTGACGCCCGGCGACCTCCGGGAGATTGGGGACGCCGCGGCAAAGATCGAGGTGCAGGGCGCCAGATACCCTGAAGAGCTGGAGCGAAGAACGGGCCTCTGATCGAACGATAACTTCATTGTGACCCCGGCTGACGCCAGCAAGCCGGCGATGGAAAGAACGCTCGAAGGATTCAGGGCATTTACGTCGTGCCTTGACGGAGCAAAAGAGAAGGGGATCATTTATGGCGTCGGCGCCTGGAACAGCGGCGACATCACAGGAAGCCCCGCTATGCAGCAAGCATTTGAGATGGGGAAAAACGCATAAAGAGGATGTGAGCCGCAGTTGAAAGGTCATATACGGGGCAATGTAAACGCAGGAAACGGCAGGAAGGTCCTGCTGAGCGTTGTCACTCGGCTATTGCCGTCTGTTGGATATCCACGAGCATTGAATGCACTACGATGCCTGAACGAAGTAATGCCGGAATAAAAACAAATCGGAAGTGAACCTATGCACAAGATTTTATTAAACAATGGCGTTGAAATGCCCCTATTAGGGTTTGGCGTTTTTCAGGTAACAGATGCAGATGAATGCGAAAAAGGCGTATTTGAAGCGATACGTACAGGCTATCGTCTGATTGATACTGCGGCTTCTTATGGAAACGAGATTGCTGTAGGTAAAGCAATCAAAAGAAGTGGTGTAGAAAGGGATACCCTGTTTATTACCACAAAGCTTTGGATTCAGGATACTGGGTATGAAAGAACGAAGACCGCATTTGAAAAAGCTCTCATGCGGTTACAATTGGATTATCTGGACCTGTATCTGATTCATCAACCCTACGGGGATATTTATGGCTCCTGGCGAGCGATGGAAGAGTTGTATCGCGAAGGCAGAATCAGAGCCATCGGCGTCAGCAACTTTTATCCAGACCGGATTATGGATTTGATTCTTCATAATAAAGTAGTTCCAGCAGTGAATCAGATCGAAACTCATCCATTCTGTCAACAGATCGAAACGCATGCATTTTTGCAGGAAAACAAAATTCAGATTGAATCATGGGGGCCATTCGCGGAAGGCAAAAACGACATTTTCCAAAATGAGCTATTGGTTTCCATCGCTGGAAATTACAAGAAATCAGTCGCACAGGTAATTTTGCGGTGGTTGACGCAAAGAGGTGTCGTTGCAATTCCGAAATCGGTTCGCAAGGAAAGGATAATCGAGAATTTCAATATCTTTGATTTTGAACTAAGTAGTGAAAATATGGCAGCTATCGCGGCGCTTGACACAAAGAAAAGCATGTTTTTCGACCACCGTGATCCAGAAATGGTGAAGTGGTTAGGCACTAGAAAACTTGATATATAGTATCACGGCTAACCCATTGAATTTGGACACAAGACACCAGTAACGGTTGAGTTACTGTCCGAAGCGTTTACCCGACCGACGAACGACCACGACACAAGGGCAACAAACAATAATTTTAAAAGTGTGTTCATTATTCCCTTGAATAGGTTTTGCAATTACATGTCAATGTAGACCTTCGGTGATCCCGGTACAGGCAGAGGCGGCCTCAAAACGGTCGCTTTGCCGTGCCGGAGAATGAAGATGCCAACATAGTCCAACCCCTCCTTAGCCACCCCTGGTTGGAGAATAGGCCGGTTTATCGCATGGTTTCGTTTCAGCGCCGGATCAGTCAGTTCTTCCATTCGACCGCTGATTCTAATCTGGGTGCCACCTGTGAAATAGCATAGTTCGACCTCGGGATTTTTGGAAAGCTCTTTGTATACGTCCTTGGGCGTTTCCATGTTGAAGACAATGCCGTCATCATTCGCCGAGTATGTCCTCATGGCACGGACATGCGGTTTTCCGCCGTTTATATCAATGGTAGCCATAAAGGCCACAGGATTTTTATTGATGAAAGCCAATATTTCTCTCTTGTCCATGGAAATCCTCTTTCGTTTCCTTGTAATGCTTGAAAGATTCAAGCTACTTGTTTCCCTTGATGTATCCGGTTACAAGTTGTCCCGGCACGAGACCATCAGGGTCATCCAGCTCAATTACTGTCTCAAGAATTTTCGTATCGATGCGCTCCGTCGGATCGTCGGTTCGAGCGTTCTTACGCCCCATCATGCGGCCGATCTCGACCACTCTGCCGGTGAACTTTTTCCCGGGGTACGCATCGGCCACCGCAAACGCCGAATCGCCGACTGCAATGTGGCCGATATCGCGCTCGTCAACGTCAATGCGAACCCGCAATGCGCTCATATCACCCATCACTACAACCGGGTCGCCGCCGGGCGTCACATATTCGCCGACACGATATTTCACTTGAAGGATTTTGCCATCAATGGGCGCACGTACTGTCAGCTGGTCAAGATTTGCTTTTGCCTGGTCGCGACGCGCTTCAGTTGCCACAAAAGTGCGTTGATCGATTTCCGACTGTTGCCGAGCCTTATCAAGTTCGTCAGCGGTGGCGGCTCCGCCTTTTGCTGCTTGCTCAGTGCGGCGAAACTCTTCTGCCGACATCTGTGCCCGCGCTTCTGCTGCAGCAAGATCGGCAGCGGCGGCCTTAAGCGCTGCTCGTTCTGGTGCATCATCAAGTTGTACTAACACCGCCCCGCGTTTTACCTTATTACCTTCCTGGACCGCAATCATCGCGATTCGTCCCGGGACTGCGGCTGCAACCTTGGTAGATGGCTGGCGCGGCTCGACGATTGCATTGCCGGCGATCAGTCCTCGGCCAGGCACTGCCATGCGTTCATCGGCTGTACCTGCGACGGTACTTGTTCGTTCGGCTTTGACAACATCCTTCTTTTGAGGCGCCGTCGACGGTCCGCTCAACAGCGACCGAGTAATGAACGATATCATCAGTACAAGCCCCACTATTCCAATGTAGATTCCCCATGACTTGCGTTTCATAGCGACTCCTTTCTTATTTGTCCGTCTTCAAGGTGTACGATTCGATCTGCAAGGTTGTGAATACGGGGATCGTGGGTGACGACAACCACGGTTGAGCCGTGGATGCGCGCGAGGTCTTTCAGCAACTCGGTGACCTGCAAGCCGGTCTGACCGTCCAGGTTTGCGGTAGGCTCATCGGCGAGGAGCAGCGACGGATGACCGGCGAGTGCGCGCGCAATGGCGACACGCTGGCGCTGACCACCCGAAAGATCGCGTGGCAGCGAGTCGGCTTTTTCCGCAATACCCACCTCTGCGAGCAGTTTTGCCGCCTCGCCTTGAGCCTCTTTAGGCGCCCACCCGCGCAGCCTGAGAACGAGAGCAATATTTTCGCTTGCGGATAGCGACGCAATCAGATTGAAACCCTGGAACACGAAGCCAATCAGGCTTAACCGCAGCGAAGGCAGTTCGTTTTCACGTGTCGTGCTGACATCATGGCCAAAGATGATTACGTGGCCTGCAGTCGGACGAAGCACGCACCCGAGGATCGACAGGAGCGTCGTTTTGCCGCTGCCCGACGGACCGGAGATCATGACAAACTCTCCTGCGTCAGCGTGGAAGTCGACTTCCTTGAGAGCCTCGAAGGCGATTGCGCCCGAACCATACACTTTGCTGAGCCCATTAACATCAACGACGCGAGGGCGTTCATTTGTGTTTTTCATCGGAACACCATCCCGGGTTCAAGTTTACGAATGCGTGAAAGGGCAAGCAGGGAAGCAAGCCCGCATAGGATGACCATCACCAAAGGAGTACTGGCATATGTCTGCCAAGGCAGGACCAAGGCCAATTTTGGCGAACGCATGAACCCGGCTATACCCGAGATTTGCGTAAGCCCGATAAGCGAACCCAAAAGCCCATAAAATGTCGATTGAACGAGCAATAGCAGCGCCAGATCGCCATTACGACAGCCGATTGCTTTCAGCGTACCGAACTCTCTGATATTGTCAACAACGGCGGAAAACATTGACAATGAGACAATGACCAACCCGACAATAAGCCCGAACGCCGTCGACATAGCCGTTGTTGCACCAATGCCGGTACTCACCAGCAAATAGCGCAGCACCCGATTGTGGAATTCATGGGTGCTCAGAACTAAATAATCGGGAGTTCGTGCCTGTATGGCGGCGGCAACCGAGTCGGGTTTGTTGCCCGGGGCAACACCAACAAGAACAAAACTCGTTTGGTCTGACGGAGTACCCAAAAGGACTCGCGCATAGTCGTATTCAGCGAATGAATACGATGGGGCGAATGGCAATAGCCCCCAGGTAAAGCCGCCCACGATAGTGCGATATCCATTTACCTCGCGTACGCTGCCGAGATTGAGGCCGCCCAGTTTGTCGCGCTCCGAATCTTCGAAGATCATGACATCCGGATTGCGCAGTACATCAACCGAACCGGCAACGATGTTCCATGGTCCGCCATGCCAATAGGGAGCTTTTGTCCCGACTATGGTCACCTGCTCACTTCCTCCACTGGGTAGTGAAACTGACCCACCACCAAAAAGAAGCGGCTCGGCCCATGCTACGCCGGGTGTCGTACGTGCCTCGTAGAGCGCAGTCATAGCTACCGGCTTTCCCGGCTGCAACGTTTGTGTCGAGGCGGGCACAATCCACAGATCCGCACCCGCGTTATCGATGAACATGGTGTTCTTCGAGAGAAGACCGAGAAACACACCGAGCTGTTGGTTGGCCAGCACTACGGCAAAGAAAACGCCGAAAAGCGTTCCGGCAAATTTTAGTTTGTCGTGGAACATCATCTTTATTCCGACGTGTAGCATGGTGCGCAACCGTACAATGCGCGCCGGACGATGCATTGCCAAAGCATCGGTTGCGCCAGCAGCGTTTGATAATCGTTGGTTTTTCATTTTGCCTCCAGGGAATGACCGGAGCTTAACCGAAGGGAGGCTCTTGCCGACGCGAGATCCGCCTCTGCCTGGATATCGGTGACCTCGGCTGAAAACGCGTCCCGTTCCGCCTGCACCACGTCAAGGAGCGTAGCCTTGCCGGAGGCGTATTTCTCTCTCGCGACAGAGAGTGCTAAACGTGAGGCTTCAAGGGAGCTGCGTGCCGCCCGGCTCTTTTCGATCTGAGTATGAACTTGGTGCCAATCATCGTAAATCGTTTGCGACGCCGATTCCCTAACTCGGTCATAGCGAACAGATGACACTTCTGCTGCGGCCCGTTGCGCACGCGATGCCTGGAAGCTGGCGAAGTCGACAAGCTTCCAAGTGGCAAGCGCCTCAACAGTGTAGTAGGGGGATTGTCCGAATCCGGTCGCGTTCGTCGCGCGCTCGCTGGCCTGAGTGGAAACAGTAGGATACAACACTGATTGTGAAGCGGCTGCAGTGAGTTCTGCCGCGCGCCTGTCGTACAATGCAGCTCTCACCGATGGTAACGAATCGACCACGGTGATCCATTCTGCGAGTGGCTGTTCGTCACGGAGATCATCCATCGGCAATGCCGTCGAATCGTTGCCCGGATCACCTTCGGGAACAAGCCCGGTAAGGGTTTCGAGCGAGCGTTGTAATGTTATTGTCGTATAGTCTGCATCCTGGATTGCTTGTCGATCTCGCTCCACCTCCGCGAGCGCCCGTTTCAGATCCAGCTCCAAAGCCAGGCCGGCGTTGGCACGTGTTTCAATAAAACGAGCGTTGTCCTGGGCGGCTGCCAACGTACGCCGAGCCGCGCGCCCAACCGCGCCTGCACCGATGATCTGGTAATAGGTCTGCGCGACCGTCTTCTGAACTTCGAGCATGGTAGCTGCCACGCGTGCTTTCTGTGCTTCACGGTTGGCTCTGGCGGCACCGATGTTGTCCCATGCAGCAACATCAATGAGCGTGAGGGCCGCGGAGAAAGATGCGTCTCGCTGATCGACCGGAGTGATGATGACATTCCGGATAGGGAGGGTGCCACCGACTGCCGGCGCCCCTGTGGGAATATTTGCTTCGCCAAGGTATTGGTTGCCGATGTAGTCGGCCTGGGCGGTCACCGACGGCAGGAGGCGCGCCCATGCCTGGCTGGCTTCATGCTCCCGCTGCATTGCTGTCGCTCGGGCTTCTTGATTATCGAAGTTGCTCTGAGTTGCATGTTGGAGGAAATCTTGAAGCGGCTGGAGGGCGTTCGCCTGAATTGGAAAGACCAAAAACAATAATAGAGTATTAATAATTGATTGATCAATTAATAATTGGCTTAAAAAAGGTTTTTTTTTGTTCCCTTGACTTGTCATGGCTGCGGTCCTTTCCAAAGAATGTCAAATAGAAATGAAGCAAAACCAATGCCAACGAAATAACAATTATCTGCTCAATAAATAATTTTCTCACCATTGTTCCATTTTCGCGTTTCTAATAATAATTTTGCATTTTTACTTAACAAGAATGGGTGTTTTTCACGGGCACAACCCCTTCCAGAGCATGGCAACGAGCCGACGCACGAACTCGCCTCGCGATAGCTGCTTGCCCGTCTCCCGAAGCTTCGCGCCGGTCACCTGCTCGAATGCGAAGAACCAAAGTGCACCTCCAAACGTCTGAGCGACAACAAATGGATCGATGAGTCGGATCCTCTTCAGAGCAGCTTCCCCCTGCAGGTATTCAACGAGAACTTTTTGACCTCTGATGCCCCTTCCTCGATACTGATCAGCCATGCTTTCTCCACGCTCTGGTCCTGGATTAGCCCACGCCATCATCTGGTTCGGAACAATGATGAAAAACCTATCCAGCAATATCTCACCAATCTCAATAAGAGTTTTTTGAACAGACCCCTTGCCGGCACGTTCACGAGGGTCAAATTGTCGCGGTTGTTCTCCAGCATTATTTCCTGCATTCATCGCAGCGGCAAAAAGAGCTTCTTTTGTACCGAATCTCTGGAAGAGAATACCTGATGAGACGCCGGCACGGCGGGCGATTGCTGCTGATGTGGCGCGAATTCCATGAGCGAGAAACTCGGTTTGAGCGGCTTTAAGAATTTGATTGTTGGTGATTGTAGCTGTTCGTGCCATAATTGACTCCTCAATTATTAATACGCATTACTACGATAGATTATTTACGCTTTTCATAACCTATAGTGCCTGCCTTGTTTGCCATGCCTCACCCACCTATCAAGCTCTTTGCTGTGTAATCCCGTGCGTCCAAGTATCTCATCACACAAAAGTCCGCATCAGGTACCGCCCGCCTCCTGCAAGAAGTTAAACTAATCACACGGAGGAAAAGAAAAGCACGTCTGAACTTTGTTTTTCCCTGAATGTAACCTGCTCCTTAAAAATAATAAACGATCATCAAAGAAAGTTTAACCGGGGTTGCAATCGGCTTTCGTGAATTGGACGGCTACCTGCAAATTTTAAACCGCCTTTAACCCTCCTTTAAACTTCCCTTAAATGTCAATTTTGATTTTGCATTTGGACATTTTCAGGTAAAAATTATCAGAAAATCGAATATTTCAGTGCTTAGACAGCCCTTAAAAGAGGTGATTTTGTCTTTTCGTGGACATTCTCTGGTAATAAAGTGGACATTCCGGACAATTTAACCTTTACGAAAGGTACTTCAAATATAGATTTTTGCATATCGTTTTCAAGGGGCCTCCCCAAGTTCGTCCCCCTGCCTCCGCCTCCCTTCAGATTCGACCTCGCGGTCAACTCTCCCCTGTTGGAGGTGCGCCCTGCGAGTGCGCAATAAAAAAGGCCGGATACCTCCCGGCCTCCTTATCAAATAAGAAATTTTCTTCTTTATTTCAAGAGAAGAGGGGCAATCAGCAGCGCCACGATGTTGATCACCTTGATCATCGGGTTGATCGCCGGTCCGGCCGTATCCTTGTAGGGATCGCCGACCGTATCGCCGGTGACCGCCGCCTTATGGGCGTCGGACCCCTTGCCGCCGAAAAAGCCGCTTTCAATGTACTTCTTGGCATTGTCCCACGCGCCGCCGCCGCTGGTCATTGCGATAGCTTGGAACAACCCGGTGATAATGGCGCCGATCAGGACGCCGCCGAGGGCCTGTCTGCCGAGGATGAATCCGACCAGGATCGGGGTAACAACCGGGATGAGCGCCGGAAGCATCATCTGGCGAATCGCCCCTTTGGTCACGATATCGACGCAGGTGCCGTACTCGGGTTTCGCCGTGCCGGCCATGATACCGGGAATGGTCTTGAACTGACGCCGCACTTCGTCGACCACGCCGCCGGCCGCGGTGCCGACCGCCTCCATGAGAAGCGAGCCGTAATAGAACGGCAGGAGACCGCCGATGAAGAGCCCGACCAGAACTTTAGGGTCGGAAAGGTCAAACGCGATAGCTCCAGAGAATGAACGGGAGTATTCCGCGAAGAGTACGATCGCCGCAAGCCCTGCGGAACCGATGGCATAGCCCTTGGTAACCGCCTTGGTGGTATTGCCAACCGCATCGAGCGGGTCGGTGACGGCGCGAACCTTCTCATCGAGCCCCGCCATTTCGGCGATGCCGCCCGCATTATCGGTGATCGGGCCATAGCTGTCGATCGCAACAACGATGCCGGTCATGGAGAGCATGGCGACCGCGGAGATCGCAATGGCGAAGAGGCCATGTTTGACCGCTCCAAAATCAGTAACACTCAGTCCGCCCGCGCCCAAAGCATACGCGCCGACGATAGCCGCGCAGATGACGAGCACTGGTAACGCGGTCGATTTCATACTGACCGCGAGGCCGGCGATGATGTTGGTTGCGTGACCGGTCTTGCTGGCCTCGGCGATATGCTTGACCGGGTTGAAGCTGGTCGAGGTAAAGTACTCAGTGATCATCACGATGAGGCCGGTAAGCGCAAGGCCGATAACCGCCATGCCGAACACCTGGCCGGCTGAAAAAACCTGTTCATCAAGGCCAAGTCCTGAAAGAAAAAATTTTGAGGCGAAATAAAAGGCGGCGGCGGCAAGGATGCCGGAAACCGCGAGCCCTTTGTACAGGGCGCCCATGATGTACTGCTTTTTGCCCAGACGAACGAAGAAGGCGCCGATGACCGAAGCGACGATCGAAATCGCGCCGAGAAGCAGTGGAAATTGCACCCACATACTACAATGTGCCGCATCCTTACCTTGGCTGAAAACCGTATTTGCCAGGAGCATGGCCGCGACGATAGTCACGGTGTAGGTTTCGTAGAGGTCCGCCGCCATACCGGCGCAATCACCCACATTATCGCCTACGTTGTCGGCAATGACAGCCGGGTTGCGCGGATCGTCTTCCGGAATACCGGCTTCGACCTTGCCTACCAGGTCCGCGCCGACATCCGCCGCCTTCGTATAGATGCCGCCCGCGATACGGGCGAACACGCTCATGAGCGAGCAGCCGAACCCGAGCCCGACGAGCGCATGAAATGCATGTTCAGGCGCAACCGTTTTGGTCAGGTAGAAAAATCCGGAGACGCCGATGAGTCCAAGGCCGACCACCATGAGGCCGGTAACCGAACCGCCCTTGAACGCGACACCGAGCGCCTTTGCAAGCCCGCTCTTGGCCGCCTCCGCGGTGCGGACATTGGTACGAACGGTGACCATCATGCCGATATAACCGGCCAACGCGCTGCCGCAGCAGCCGATGAGGAATCCCAGTGCGGTCCAGAGACCGAGCTCCGGGACAAAAGCAATGATCGCTATCAGCACGACCGCGACGATGGCGACGCTCATGTATTCGCGTTTGAGAAACGCCGTAGCGCCCTCCTTCACCGCGTCCGAAATTTCCTTCATTTTTTCGGACCCTGAATTCTGCTTCATGATCCATGCCGCGGTCGCGAGCGAATAGATGACGCCCACGAGGCCGGCGGCAAGGCTGAACATGATAATGTTAGACATGCAACTCCTCCCTTTGTGGTGATATTGGTTTATTGAACGGCAGCGATTTCGTTTTTATCGGACGGTGCAAAAAAAAACGGGAGCAATAAAATACATTTTGCTGCGATGAATTGAAAATCCCGCGATCATGGAGAGATGCGTCGTCGAGGCGCGGTCAGGTTTTTTACCCGGCCATCGAAACGGACCGTTCCTTGATTGCAATCAAATCTTTCATGACGCGGGATAGATCCGCCGACCTCGTGACGCCGCCGAAACCGTCGTGCAGCAGCCGATATATGGCATAGAGTTCATCGTAAACCCCCTTTGCCTTCCCGTTCGGGGTATAGCTGACCGGCTTGAGCGAGGTCATCCTCTTCTGCGCTTCGGCAAACGTATCGTAGCCGTTGTTCTTTTTCCCGGCCGCTACCGCGGCGGCGATGCACGAACCGAGCGCGCAGGTCTGCGATGAGCCGGAAATCAGCATGGTGCAGCCGGTCACGTCGGCGTAGATCTGCATGAGCAGCGGATTCTTTTCCGCGATGCCGCCGCAGCACACGATACGGTCGACCGGCACGCCGTACTTCTTGACACGTTCGATAATCGCGCGGGCGCCGAAGGCGGTCCCCTCGATGAGCGCGCGATAGATCTCCGCCGGCCTCGTGTACAGCGTTTGTCCGACGAGCAATCCGGTGAGCCGGGGATCCACCAGGATCGTCCGGTTCCCGTTGTTCCAGTCGAGCGCAATGAGACCCGATTGTCCGGGAAGCAGCTTTTGCGCCTGCTTTGTGAAGGCGGCATGCAGGGATCCGTCGTTTCCGCACACGACCTCGACAAACCATTTGAAGATATCCCCTACCGCCGACTGACCCGCCTCGACGCCGAAATAATCCGGGAGAATCGAACCGAGTACCGTGCCGCAGATTCCCGGAATTTCACCCTTCTTATGGTCCCGCGAAACCACGGTGCAGTCGCAGGTTGAGGTCCCGATGATTTTGACCAGCGTCCCTTCCGCGACTCCCGCGCCGATTGCCCCGTAGTGGGCATCGAAGGCGCCGATGGCAATGGGGATCCCGGCGCGCAGGGCGATTTTTTCGGCCCACTCGATACACAGGGCGCCGGCAGGCGTTCCGGCGTCGTACGCGGTTGCAAAGAGGCGGTCCCGAAGCGCGGCGAGTTTCGGATCGAGCGATGCCAAGAATTTCTTATCGGGAAGCCCTCCCCAGTCACGGGAAAACATCGCCTTATGCCCGGCCGCGCAGACGCCGCGCACAATCGCGGTCGGATCTTTGACGCCGGCAAGGAGCGCGGGAACAAAGTCGGCAAGCTCCACCCACGAATAGGCGGCTTCGAAAACCTCGGGAGCTGAATTCAGGCAGTGCCAGATCTTTGCCCAGAACCATTCGGAGGAGTAGGCGCCTCCATAGCGTTCAATATAGCGAGGCGCGAGGGTCCTGGCTGCCTCGGTGATCATTGCCGCTTCGGCGGCTGAGGTATGATCTTTCCAGAGCCAGGCGTGGGCCGCGAGATTCCTCTTCCATTTTGATTGCAGCGCGAGCGGAACGTTATCACGATCCACCGGGATCGGCGTTGATCCGGTCGTGTCCACCCCGATGCCGATGACGTTATCGGGTGAGAAGCCTTTATGCCTCCTGGCCAGCTTGAGCGCCGACACGATCGTGACCTCGGCGCCTTTTATGTAATCCGCGGGATTCTGGCGGGCAAGGTGGTGATCGTTTTTATCGAGCAGAATGCCCTGGCGGCCGGAAGGGTAGTTGAAAACGAATGACCCGACCTCTTTGCCCGTAGCGACGTTTACAACGATTGAACGAACCGAATTGGTTCCGTAATCGACCCCAATGGTAAAAAACTCTTTCATGATCCAGCCTTTTCGCCCTCAGGTAATTTTTTTGCCCTGACCATAGGAGGCATTCCCGCCGTGCTTCCTGAAGAAATGCTTTTCGAGTAGCGCCCGCGACATCACCGGCGGCTGCGGACTTACCGCAATCGCGCAGCACGCCATCTGCGCGACAAGCTCCACGGCAACGGCAGTCTCCACCGCCTTTTCTCCCGTTGGACCCCATGCAAAAGGACCATGACCATGGACCAGCACGGCGGGAACATCCTGGTAGCGAAGCTCTTTGAACCGTTCTACAATTACCTTTCCCGTTTCGAGTTCATACTGCCCGTTGATCTCTACCACGGTCATTGGTCTTGTGACCGGAATTTCACCGAAAAAATAGTCGGCATGGGTGGTTCCCAGACAGGGAATGGTGCGACCCGACTGGGCAAAACCGGTGGCATGGATGGAGTGCGTATGTACGACCGCGCCGATTTCCGGGAAATTGCGGTACAGACAGCAGTGGGTAATAGTGTCGGAGGAGGGATTCAACGACCCCTCCACCCGGTTGCCATCTAAGTCCACGAGCACGATGTCCTTCGCCCGTATCGAATCGTAGGCCACGCCGCTCGGCTTTATCGCGACGATGCCTTGTGTGCGATCGATGACGCTGGCATTTCCAAAGTTCAGGGTTACGATACCGTATTTCGGCAGCAGAAGGTTCGCGGCAAGTGATTCTTCTTTGAGCTTTTCGAGCATGGGCGGATCCATTCAAGGGGAAGGAAAAGGATTCTTTTTGGTCTCTCACTAACCGGGAAAGCGCACAGTGTAGAACATAATCTACTTTTGTCCGATTTGAAGGAGATCAAGAGACCGCGAGTCCCGAGCCGGATGCTCCATCCAGTTGCGTCAGCTTGGCTGACAGTTCCCAGAGGTCATGCGCCAGATGTGCATCGTAAGCTTGTTTGCGCGGTTTCGCAATCTTTCTTTTATTGTAGTATTCACCCGATTGCCAGTCCCTGCCCGGCTGCGACGTCGCCAACCACACCATTGTATCAGCGCCATGGGCGGGGCTGATAAGGAGATGTTTGAGGAACGAGGAATAAAAAAAGCTCAACCCGCCGCCGAATTCAAGGGAAAAGCTGGTTCTTACTACGCCGGGGTGGAAAGCCGCGGCGGCTAAACCTTCCGCATGGTATCGCTTGTGCAACTCCTTCGTAAATAAAATATTCATCAGCTTGGCTTTGGCATAAGCGTTCATCCTTTTAAAACCATGCTCGATTTCGATGTCGTTCAGATCAAGACGCCCCGCCATCATGTGAGCCTGACTCGACGTCGCGATGACGATTGCCTTCGACGCGATAAGCGTATCGAGCAACAGGTTGGTAAGCAGGAAAGGCGCAAGATGATTAACCTGGATGGTCATTTCGTGCCCATCAACCGTCAGCGTACGCCTGCCCATGACGCCGCCGGCATTATTCGCCAGCACGTCAATTCGCGGGAAGTCCGCTTTAAGCCTGGAGGCCAGCTTTCGTACATCATCGAACTTCGTAAAGTCGGCAAGATAATAGGGTACGTCAAGCTCTCTCGATATTTCCCCGGTCTTTTGGGGTGATCTGCCGACGACCACGACGTAAGCGCCGTATGCTTTCAGCAGCCGTGCGGCCGCCGCTCCAATGCCATCACTGGCGCCGGTTATAACGATGATTTTACCTTTCATACTGGTAGCATCCCTTGCAATCTGATCCATGATTATTCACTCCCTATGACTTCCCCGCATGGCAAAAGTGAGGGGTCGCGCGGTTTGTCGCCAGCGGTATCTTCGCCGGGCAGGTTTTCACAGGTTATGCTCAAGCCATTCGGAGTAGGCTGAACCGTAGGGGTTACGCCATGCTCCTCCCGCGCTGGAGCATATGACAAATAATCGATCCGATGGTCCTAAATGGGGCGTTAGCGTATCCCTAATGGATATAGGCCTCTCTTCCGAGAGAATTGCCCAGGAATTGTCCGTTAAAGGACAGTACGCGGGATAGGACTGGAGTGCCGTGGTTAAAGCTTGCAAACGACTTTTGTCATTCAGTTCAAATATCACTATGTAACAGGACATAGAGATTTGTAGCCCCCGGTTTTAGACGAATGTTCCCAGTTCATTTCGCTGGAGTGAAAAGAAACCGTCTATAAAATATTTGAGAAACAAAATAATCCCGGTCAAAATCTCGTAAAGGGGTACGGAAGCCTATTTACCTTGAGGTTTTCCCTCCGGCCACCCATGCCAATCGGGTTTTTTGACCTGCTCAAGGAGAGAGGAGTCGATAACCCAGTCTTTTTTTGTATTGTCCCAGATCGTCGCGAGTTTTTCAGGCCAGCTTGACTTTATTTCGGACAGAATGCGCGGATCGAGTTTTGCCTTGTAAAATGATTTAACCTTGCGGAGGTCGGCTCCCGCGAGGCGGGTTCCCCAGAGGTCGGCGCTGTCAAGATTGACCCTGTCGGAGTCGGCTCGCGCCGGGTGGGTTCCCCAGAGGTCGGCGCCGTCAAGGTTGACTCTATCAAGGTTGGCGCTGTCAAGGTTGGCTCTATCGAGGTGAGCTCCCACGAGGTTGGCTTCCTCAAGGTCGGCTCCCCAGAGGTCGGCGCTGTCAAGGTTGACACCTTCAAGATCGGCTCCAACGAGGCGGGCCCCCGAAAGGTCGGCGCTGTCAAGGTTGACTCTATCAAGGTTGGCGCTGTCAAGGTTGGCTCTATCGAGGTGAGCTCCCACGAGACTTGCGCCCGAAAAGTCGGCGCCCGAAAGGTCGGCGCCCGAAAGGTCGGCGCCCGAAAGGTTGGCGCCCCACAAACGGGCGCCCTCAAGGTGGGCGCCTTCAAGGACCGCTCCCGCAAGGTTGGCTCTCGAAAGGCCGGACAGTGCAAGATTGGCTCCTTCGAGGTTGGCACCCTCGAGGTTAGCTTCCTCAAGGCCGGCGCCCCGAAGGCGGGCGCCCTCTAGGTGGGCGCCTTGAAGGACCGCTCCCGCAAGGTTGGCTCCCCGAAGGTCGGCGCCCGAAAGGTCGGCGTCATCAAGGTCGGCGCCCGAAAAGTAGGATTCCGAAAGTTTGGCGCCCTCAAGCTGCGCTCCCTCAAGGTGGGCGCCCTCAAGATGGGCTTCCACAAGGTCGGCGCCTCGAAGGATGACTCCCCGGAGGTGAGCTCCCCAGAGGTGAGCGCCCGAAAGGTCGGCACCCGAAAGGTCGGCGCCCACGAGATGGGCGCCCGAAAGGTTGGCTCTCGAAAGGTCGGCACCCGAAAGGTCGGCGCCCTCCAGGCGGGCTTCCTCAAGAATGGCCTCCGAAAGGTCGGTCTCCCGAAAGTCAGCCCCGGCCAGGTCGGCGTGGTCAAGGCTGTCTCCTCGCAGGTTCGGTTTAACGTTTTTGTTTTCCTCTCTCCATCTATTCCAATCGGCCACGCCTGAATTGAGCATGCCAATCGGCGGTTTAGTGCTGACGCATCCCATATTGACCACGAGCGACAACAGAACGGCAATTATGCTCTTGGAGCCAGTCATACGGCCTCCCGCATGTTTATGTTAGTCTTCATGGCCATCGAGGTCATTTGCGTTGTGCATGTTCCCCCGGCCACCCATGCCAATCCGGTTTCTTAACATGTTCAAGAAGAGTATCGTCGATAACCCAATCCTTTTTCGCATCGTCCCATATTGTCGCGAGTTTTTCAGGCCAATGAACCTTAATTTCGGAAAGAATACGTCGATCAAGTTTTGCCTTGTAAAATGACTTAACCTTGCGGAGGTTGACTCCCCGAAGGTTGACTCCGTCGAGGGCGGCGCCCGCGAAGTCGGCGCCATCGAGAGTGGCCCCCGCGAGGTTGGCGCCCGTAAGGCGGGCGCCCGCGAGGTCCGCGCCCCAAAGGGTGTCTCCCCGGAGGTCAGCCCTCCAAAAATTAGCTCCCGCGAGGTCGGCGTCCTCAAAGTCGGCCTCCCGAAGATCGGCTTTCGCAAGGTTAGCTCCCTCAAGGCGGGCTCCCCCGAGGTCGGCGCCCCGGAGGCGGGCTCCCACAAGGTAGACGCCATCGAGGAGGGCACCCGCGAGGAAGGCTCTCCAAAAGTTGGCGCCCCGAAGGCGGGCGCCCGCAAGGTCGGCCCCGGCGAAGTCGGCTTTATAGAGGGAAGCGCTATCAAGATCGACGCCACTGAGGTTGGCTCTCATAAGTAAGGCGCTGTCGAGGATGGCTCCCCGGAGCACGGCTCTGAACAGGTTGGCCCGAAACAGGTTGGCTTCCCGAAGGTTGGCTCGGGAAAGGTGGGCGCCCCGAAGGTCGGCTTTGAAGAGGTCGGCGCCCGCAAGGTCAGCGCCATCAAGGACAGCGCCCCTGAGGTCGGCTCGCAAAAAGTTTGCTCCCGCGAGGCGGACTCCCGCGAGGCGGGCCCCCCGGAGGTTGGGTTTGACGCCCGCGTTTTCTTTTCTCCATTTATTCCACGTATCCACTCCTGATTTTATTATGTCAATATGCACCTGATTAGCGCATCCAATGGTCATCGTGAGCAATAACGGAATACCCATTGCGTTCTTGAAGCCAATCATAATGACCGCCATATTCTTTCGCGACTCTTTACCGCCATGGAAGCCATTTACCTCGGTCTTCTTCCTCAGGCCACCCCGGCCAATCGGGTTTTTTGACCTGTTCAAGAAGCGCTTCATCGATGACCCAATCCCTTAACCGTACATTCAATAATGTCGCAAGTTTTTCGGGCCATCTGGCCTTTATTTCGGATAGAATGCCCGGATCGAATTTTGCCATATATAATGACTTAACCTTGCTGAAGTCCGCTCCTTCAAGGTAGGCGCCCGAAAGGTTGGCTCCCGCGAGAAAGGCTCCCGCGAGAAAGGCTCCCCCAAGGTGGGCGGAATGGAGGCGAGCTTTCCCGAGGTGGGCTCCCGCGAGATGGGCTCTCCCGAGATGCGCTTTCTCTAGGTTTGCTTCCACCAGGTGGGCTCCCGCGAGGTGGGCTTTTTCAAGGTTGGCCCCGCCAAGGTTGGCTCCGGCGAGGTTGGCTCCCGCGAGATGGGCTCCCGCAAGATTGGCGCCCCCGAGGTCGGCTCCCGCGAGGTTGGCGGAATAGAGATGGGCTTTCCCGAGGTGAGCTTCCGCGAGGTTGGCGCCTGCAAGGTTGGCGTCCGAAAGGTTGGCTTCCATAAGATGGGCTCCCCGAAGGTGGGCTCTCTCAAGGCAGGCTTTTCCAAGGTCGGCTCCCGCAAGAAAAGTTCCCGCAAGGTTTGCTTCCTCGAGGTGGGCCCCCTCGAGGCGGGCGGAATAGAGGTGGGCTTTCCAAAGATTAGCTCCCGTGAGGTGAGCGCCCGCAAGATGGGCTTTCTCAAAGTTGGCTTCCACGAGGTGGGCGCCCGCGAGATGGGCTTTCTCAAGGTTGGCTCCTTCGAGGTTGGCGCCCCCGAGATTCGCGCCCCCGAGGTTCGCGCCCCCGAGAAAGGCTTCCCCGAGGCGAGCTCCGGCAAGGTTGGCGGAATGGAGGTGAGATTTCCAGAGGTTGGCTCCCGCAAGGTTAGCGCCCGAAAGGTTGGCCTTCTCAAGGCGAGCCTCCGCGAGGTAGGCTCCCCCGAGATGGGCGCCCGCAAGGCGGGCTCCCGCAAGGTTGGCTCTCCGCAGGTCGGTTTTCCGTAGGTCGGCTCCGGCGAGGTCAGGGGTAACGGTTGTATTTTCCTTTCTCCATTTATTCCAATTTCTCACTCCGGATTTTAGTATGTCAAAATGATCCTGCGAAGCCGGCATGGGAATCCTCCTCTCGTGCTATACGTCCGCGTCCGTTGGTATCGGCTTGATCCCTTCAATGTACTCCATCCCCTCGCCATGGCGGTCATTTGCCTTGATCCTCTTCCTCCGGCCACCCCTGCCAATCAGGTTTTTTGACCTGTTCCAGAAGGGCGTCATCGATAACCCAATCCCTCAATCTAATATCCAATAACGTTGAAAACTTTTCCGGCCATTTAGTCTTTATTTCGGATAAAATGCCCGGATCAAGTTTTGCCTTGTAAAAGGATTTAACTTTGCTGAGGTCGGCCCCCCGAAGACGGGCTCCCCACAGGTTGACTCTCCAGAGGTCGACTCCCCCGAGGTTGGCCCCCCGAAGGTAGGCTCCCGCAAGGTTGGCTTTTCCCAGGTTGGCGCCCTCGAGGTTCGCCTTCTCCAGGTGCGCTCCTTGAAGGTCGGCTCCCCGAAGGTTGGCTTTCCCCAGGTTGGCGCCCACAAGAGTGGCTCTCCAAAGGTCGACTCCCACAAGGGTGGTTCCCTCAAGGTTGGTTTTCCCCAAGTTAGCTTTCCCCAGGTTGGCATCCACGAGGTTGGCGCCCTCGAGGTTGGCTTTCACGAGATTGGCCCCCCAGAAGTTGGCGCCCTCAAGGTTGGCCCCCCAAAGGTTGGCCCCCTCGATGTCGGCTTTCCCGAAATTGGCGCCCGCAAGGTTGGCTCCTCCCAGGTTCGCTCCCGCGAGATTGGCTTTCCCCAGGCTGGCTCCTTCAAGGTTGGCCCCCCAGAGATTGGCTTTCCCGAGATTGGCGCCCGTAAGGTTGGCGCCCCAGAGATTCGCTTTTCCCAGGTTGGCGGCCGCAAGGTTGGCTCTTTCAAGGTCGGCTCCCCAGAGGTTGGCCCCCTGGAGGTCCGCTTTCACGAGGTTAAGCTTAGTGGTTTTGTTTTCTTCTCTCCACTTATTCCAATTCTTTACTCCGGACTTTAGTATGTCAATAGCGTCTTGCGAAGCCGGCATAGAAACCTTCCTCTCTTGCTATAGGTCCGCGTCCATCGATATCGATGGTTCAGCTATAATCAGTCAAAAAATAATTATTGTGAAAAAAGATAAAAAGCTTTTTCTGGCGGGCAGTTACCGGGATCTTCGTCGATCCCTCGCGCTTTGTCCGGCGGCGGTCCGCGTTAACGTGCCAACCGGTCATGGAAGCTATTTACCCTTGTCTTCTTCGCCCGACCACCCATGCCAGCCGGTTTTTTTGATTTGCTCAAGGAGCGTGTCATCCACGACCCAATCTTCCTTTGTTTCATCCCAGATCGTCGCAAGTTTTTTAGGCCATTTGGTCTTTATTTCAGACAAAATTCCCGGATCAAGTTTAGCTTTGAAAAATGATGCCACCTTGCCGAGGTCGGCTCCTTGAAGACCAGCTCCCTCAAGATTGGCTAAGGAAAAGTTGGCTTCAAAAAGGAAGGCTCCCGCGAGGTTGGCTCTCCGAAGATCGGCTGAATCGAGGTTGGCTCCCCGGAGAATGGCGCCCGTAAGGTTGGCGCCCAAAAGGTCGGCCCTCTGAAGGTCGGCCCCCTGAAGGTTGGCTCCCTGAACGCGGGCTCCCCGCAGGAGGGCTCCCTTGAGGAAGGCTATTCCGAGGTCCGCGTTATCGAGAGTGGCGCTGTCAAGGTCGGCGCTATCAAGGTTGGCCACGCCGAGGTCCGCTCCCTTTAAATCCGCTCCCCGAAAGTCGATTCCATGAAGGTTGATCCCGAAATAGGCTGCTCCCGGATGAAAGGCGCTGTCAAGGCGGGCCCCAACGAGGCCCTCAAGGTCAGGTTTAACTCTCGGGTTTTCTTTTCTCCACTTATTCCAATTTGCCACTCCGGATTTCAGCATTGCAACCTGCTGGCTGCTGGCGCATCCGATAGTTATTGCAAGCGGCAACAAAACGGCGATTACCCATTTGAAGCTCATCGTCATGCCCTCCACTTCTCAAAATAAATGCCTTCACGCTTCAGCGCAAAGCCTGCTTTCTTAAAAAAGACGGAAAACAACGATCGTGCCGCCCCTCTTCCATCCTCGATCCTCGCGGTCTCCGGGTAAACAACGGGCCCTCGGATTGCTTCCGGCGGGTTCAAATAAAAAGAGGAGATTTTTCGCTGATGACGGTGATTTAATAACGATGCACATCATTAAATTAATATCTATCGCGATTTGAGACGTTTGTGAATATATTAATTACAGTTTCGTAGGGGAAACGTGAGGGGGATAGTTGTAGGAATGCGGACTCTCGTCTGCGCAGGGAAGGCAGGGACGAGGACTTCCGCGAAAGGGGCGGCAAAGGGCGCCGTCGGCCGGAGCGATAGGGATTCTTCCTCCGGTGAATTTCATGTCTAAAAAGACCTCCCTCCTAAAAAAATCCGTGAAGAGATTTCGTCCGCTGAATGTGAAATAGTAACTTAATCAAAAAGGAGTAACACTGAAAATTTTTCAGACCAGGATTCAGCCGGCGGAAGCGGGAAAACAGGGGGGTGCATCGAAAAGCACTCGGGCTCGCTCCCGAAACAAAAAACATAATTATCAGGGAGGGGATCATGATTAAAAGGACCTCAGTATTTATTGTACTAGCGATCGCTTTTCTGGGCAGTAGTTTGTATGCGTCGGTAGCGAACGGCCCCATGCGCGGGTTGTCGAACAAGCAATTTATTAAAGACATGTTCCTCGGCTGGAACCTGGGCAATACCATGGATGCCAGCCCGGGCGAAACCGGTTGGGGCAATCCCGTAACCACCCAGGCGATGATCGATGTGGTGGCAAAAGGGGGATTTAAAACGATGAGAGAGCCGGTGACGTGGAATGGGCATTTCGGCGGCGCTCCCGACTATACCATCGATTCAACATGGATGGACCGGGTGGCGGCCATCGCAAATTACGCCCTCAACGACAGCATGTACGTCATCGTCAATACGCATCACGATGGGTGGTACGACCTTGCCGCGACCGGCGCGGATTCAATCGCGGTCCAGGCCGAGGTCGTGGCGATTTGGACTCAAATCGCCAATGAGTTCAAGGACTACAGCGATTATTTGATCTTTGAAATATTTAACGAACCCAATGCAGATGCTCAAGATCAATATTCGGGCGGGGACGCGCAGAATCGCGCCGACCTTGCCGCCTATCAAATTGCCGCGGTAGCCGCAATCAGAGCGACCGGCGGGAACAACGCCACCAGGAAGATCCTGTTGCAGGGTATTTCCGCCTCTCCGATAGCGGTCTCCGTAGCAACAATACCTGTGGTGGACTCCAATATCCTTATCTCAATTCACACCTATGACCCGAATGGATTCTGCATGAGTTGCAGTCCAAACACGTGGGGAAGCGCTTCCGATTCGTCAGGTATTCGGAACGATCTCGCAAGTGAATCAACGATGGTGGCCGATAAAGGCGGGTGCGCCGTAGTAGGAGAATGGGGTTCAGAAGCGTGTGATGTTACCGCGTCACGAGCCCTGCACGCGTATTATTATGCCCAGCAGGTACGGGACCATGAAATGGTGCCCGTATGGTGGGACGATGGCGGCATCGAGGAAGGGAGCAACGGCTATGGCATACTCGACAGGACCTCAAACCCGCCCTCCTGGGCTTTCCCGACGATTGCCGCGGCTCTTCTGGCAGGGGCCACGAGCGCGACGTTCACCGTGTCAACGATAAACGAACCGACAAAAGAGAGAACGGTTTCGTACGATTTACAGGAAAGGGCGGGGATCGTCAATTATTCACTCCCTGCAACGTCTTTTGTCTCTTTACGCCTCTATACCATGCAGGGCAGAGTTGTATCGACTCTCGTTAAATCCGTTCAGTCCGCCGGAAAGTACGAGGTGAAATTGCCGGCCAGAAGTATTTCTCTGGGCAATTACATTCTTGAACTCAAGGCAGGGAACGATCTGGTTACAAAGAGAGTCACCGTATTCTAACAGCGATGCCCCCCGCACAGCGGGGGGCATTCTTAACTTGTGATATCGTCCCGAAAACGCGTACACGATCGAGACGAGGTTGGGTTTGACATTTTCACATGTGTCCGGCGAGGTTCCCCCGCGAGGGCCGTGTACCCGCGCGGTCATACTCAAGGATTCCTCCTCCGCAATCCTCGCTTCCCCGGACGTTTCGTCACCGGGTAGCTCAATCCCGGTCATGGTACGCGGGCAGGTTTTATTTTCTTGAAATACCGCATCTCTAACGTTGGAAGGCGGAGGGTCAAATGAATTGTTCTTCCTTTTTGAACGGCGGTGGCGCTTCAGCCCCTCGCCGGAACAGGGAACGCAACCATGCCGCACCATGGTTTCCGGTTTTATTCATCCTTTTCTCATGCTGGACCGCGGGTTTTTCGCAGACCCATGTGGATACCCTGCTGGGCAGCTATGTCGATTTACGATTCGGCATGATGTTGCATTTCAACATGGACACTTATTTCCCCAACGATTGGGCAAATGCCCGTGTCGATCCTAAAATCTGGGATCCGGAAAGTTTGGATTGCGGCCAATGGGCTCGCACCGCCAAGTCGGCCGGCATGAAGTTCGGCGTCTTGATCTGCAAACACCATGACGGATTCGTGACCTGGCAGTCCAATGTGTCCAATAATGCGCCGCTTATTTCTCCGCCCTACACCATCAACCAGAGCTCGGTGCCCAACATGGATGTCGTCCGGGCATATTGCGACTCGTTCCGCGCGTATGGGTTACTTCCCGGGCTCTATTTCTCGATGTATGACGTCGCGCAGGGCATCGGCAACCCGGACGGCGATTGTCCGGATACCGTTACCCCGCCACAAAGGGCTTACCTGCTGGCGCAAATAACCGAACTTCTTACGAATTACGGACCAATACCAGTCTTCTGTTTCGATGGATGGTCGTGGTGCATGGGGCAGGGGCACGACGTTATGCCTATGGACATAGTTCGCGACACCATACGAAAATTGCAGCCTAACTGCGTGATCACCGATCACAACGGGTTGATGCGCGGTCCATGGGGAGTGGAGGACCTTTTCATGGTCGAGGAGCCGAAGGGGGGCTTTTGTCCTGCAGGAAACACCTATGCTTCATCCCAGGACCAGACCATCACCGGGTCCTGGTTTTACAACGGCTCCTCCAATTTGATGAGCGTTTCCGACATTGTATCGAGTCATCTCACCCTCTTGGAGCAACGATACTGCAATTTCTGGCTCAATTGCCCGCCCAATACAAGTGGGAAACTTGACCAGACCATCGTGAACCAACTTGCCGGGGTCGGAGCCGCGTGGAAACCAGATACCGCGCGCGCACCTTTGCCCGCCCAGCCACTCCGCATCGAATATCCTATCGTGCCCGTGTCGGCGACGGGCGGGACCAACCCCGCGAATGCGATAGACGGAAAGATGGATTACGGGTCGGAATCCGACTGGACAGGCACGGTCGGAGGAACGATTACGCTGGATCTGGGATCGGTAATGGAGAATGTCGGCATCTTCGGCTATCTGCCATCGCAGGCGGGTTCAAATACCAGCGCATCAAGCGCCGGAGAGATAACCACGCATTCGGTCGCGGTAAGCACGGACAACAGCACCTGGAAAACGGTCGTTACTAATGGCGTGTGGGCAGCCAATAACAGCCCCAAAATCGACACCTTCGCCCGTTCAACCACGCGGTACGTGAGGCTGACGGTCGGCGCCGTCAACAGCGGAACGCCGATCGCCGACGAATTAGGCGTTGGATACCGACCCGTCACCACGACGGGCATTTCTTATGATAAAACGACACAATTAAACCCGCTATTTCCGTCGGGGCAACTGATTCGTAAAATCATAGGGAACAGATTCAGCGTACCGGCCGAGTTCCTTGGAAAATCGGTTTCCGCGCAGATATTCACGACCAGCGGACGATTAATCTGTCAAGATCGGATAAAAACGGCGACGACGAGGCAAATAGAGGAAAAAGGCCTTGCATCGGACGGTTCTTATGTCGTCAGGTTCAACGTTATCCGATAGCTTTTACCGCTCAGGCTTTGCAACGCGGCGATAAGGCGTTGGAAGTATAAAGGGGTTCCTTTGGCAAAAAGAAGGAGTTAAAAAAACCAAAGCCGTTTTTACAATACCTCTGTTTTGATTTTTTTAAATTTTCTAAAAGTCTTTCTACAACTTATAATTTCGGATTTAATATATTTAATATTCTCTACTGTCGTTAATATATCCGGATAGGAAAGGATTTTAATTAGATCATGATCAGGAATTGACTGCACAAAGGAATGATACTTTTTTTCATTTTTCATTATTGATGCGTCTATTTTTTTGCAGATAAACATTTCTTCGTCTTTAAAATGTGCTAATCTATTTCTTAAGTCAAATAATTTTTCAGCCCTGTTTTTAAAATTATCTTTCCATATTTTCTTATAATCTATTCTGCTTGAAATTAAATCTAATTTTTCATGAAATGTTGATCTTACTAACCTATCCCATAATTTTTTTCTGAAATTGGCATTATGAATTTCGTACTCAAGGAATTCCTTTAAAAAGAGGTTAATCAATGCTTCTATTTGGAAAGCTCCAAAAATAACGATTTTTATTCCATTGTCAATGGTATACTTCTCATCATTAATAAGGTTTAATTCACTCTCGAATAAAGTTTCATATCTTCGATCAATGCCGGAACCCAAAAAAACACCGGTGATTTTACCTTTATCGAATTTAATTGTAATTTTGCCATTTTTCATAAATTATTCTGTAAGCACAGTCAGAATCTTGTGTGGCAGCTTACGCCAAAGGATACAAAGCGTGGTATAATTATATATTTAAGCGAAACTTAGGCATTTCCGCTTTTCAGGTTTCTTAAACAGTCCAAAGCCTAAAAAGGTCGTTTTCCAGAAAAACACGGGGGAACATTTTTCCCCCTCTCAAAATAACTTTCTTCTGGCATATGTGCAAAGACTTTCTCGTAAAAAAAGCGCCGGAAAGCATCGATCTTCCCAGCCCGCGTTTCTTCCTTCCCCGTTAAACGAGCGCTTTAACGTCTGCATCCAGCCCAGACCTTGCGTATAAACTTGAAGCACCCTCCTTTTATGGCATCAGGGCGTTTTCGATCGCGGTTACGATTGGGGCGTCTTCCGGCTTAATTCTGGAATCAAAGCGCCCGCAGATTTTTCCTGATTTGTCTATCAGGAATTTATTGAAATTCCATGTTATCTCCCCGGCAAATTCCGGGTCCGTGGCTTTTTCGGTCAAAAAGCGGTACAGTGGATGTTTATCCTTGCCTTTTACTGAAATTTTCGAAAACATTGGAAAGGTGACATTATATTTCAGCGAACAGAATTGTTTTATTTCTTCGTCCGTTCCGGGCTCCTGCGACAGGAAATTATTGGCCGGGAATCCCAGTACGAAAAAGCCTTTATCTTTATATTTCAGGAATAGTTTCTCAAGCCCTTCATACTGAGGGGTAAAACCGCACTTACTCGCTACATTCACCATTAATAACACCTTGCCCCGATACTGCTCTATTGTAACATCCTTCCCATCAATGTCCTTCAGGGTAAAGTCATAAATTGATTTTTGAGGTAATGGCGAGGTGAACGAAGCAGCCCGTTCATTATTGCGACGTTGCCACATATAGATAAAAACTGAAAATAGTGCGCCGCAGGCAAGTAAAACTATCACCTTGATCATGATTGAGACGCCTCCTTTTATAGTGTGGTACCCTTAAATTCTTGCATAAAATATCGCCACACACGCTTTCTTATTTTAAGAGCAATATCCATGCCACTTCGGGTGACTCAGTGCATGGCGGTTCAAAGGCGCCACGTCGGTTGTTCCTTCCGATGGAATAAAATGGATTGTGTTGTATAATACTGCTTGGAAAGTAAGTGCTATCCTATCTCCACGATTAAAAATAGCGGCAAATATCGCATGGATATTTCCCGATAGCGATATGTCGCGGCGCACTATTATATTTTATTCGTATTGAATCCGGCAGGCATTGCTTCGACGTCATCCATCGAAAGGACCACTATGAATTACCTCGGCAGAGCAATTTGTTGCATGATCGCGATCGTGTGCTTTTTCGGTCCGGCAGCAGCGGAGGACCTTTTCACCGCACAGGTCGGTTTCGCCTGGCCCGAGGCCCTGGCTACCGCAGCGCCATCCGGAGACGCTGAACTGGCATATGGATACATCGTCGACCGGAAATTAGCCTACGGCCTGGCGGCGGATTTGCTGTGGAATGTGCAAACTACGACGGTTCCGGTCGAAGGATACCACTTCCAGACGATCAGCGACCAGCAGGTCTACATGTTTCCGATCATGTTTTTTGTCCAAGTCGATCCCTTACCCGATCTTCTTTTTCACCCGGTTGCACATTTCGACATCGGCTATAATTCAATGATTTTCAGCTATACAGGAATTGACTCCACCACCGGTTCGAAAACCCCTCTCAGCCCATATTTTAATGGTCTTATCGTGAAGTTCGGCATCGATGAACTATACAACATGGGAAATCGCAGCGCGCTCTATCTCGGTCTGGAGTACCAGTGGGCGAAAACCTCGACGACGAGCAACGCGGAAGGAATATTTGACATGCGTAATATGAGCGGCCTCGGGCTCAGCGCCGGTTTCAGAGTCATAATGTAAAGACAACTTCAGAGGGACGTGCGGATTTCATGAATGATCCGTGTTAAATATCAGGCGCGCTCTCACTACCTATTTCTACTAAAGCAATTTTTTTACGACGAACGAACAAAGATTGGCTTTCCAAAGGGTCGCTCTCGATAGAAGTCATTTCCCTTGACGTTTTCCCTCTCACCACCCATGCCAGTCAGGTTGTTTGATCTGTTCAAGAAGAGTAGTATCGATAGCCCAATCACCTTTTTTATCGAGGATGGTTGCAAGTTTTTCGGGCCATTGGGTCTTTATTTCGGACAGAATGTTTGTATCAAGTTTTGCCATGTACAATGATGTTACTTTGCTGAGGTCGGTTCCCCGGAGATTGACTCCCGAAAAGTCGGCTTCCGCGAGGTTGGCCCCCTGAAGAGTGGCGTCCCGCAGATCGGCTCCCCGGAGGTTGGCCCCCTCAAGGTTGGCTCCCCGAACGTCGGCTTCCGCAAGGTCAGCTCCCTGAAGAATGGCATCCCGGAGGTCGGCGCCCTGAAGGTTGGCTCCCCGGAGGTGGGCTTTCCGAAGATCGGCTTCCGAAAGGTGGGCTCCTTCAAGGACTGCTCCTCCAAGTTCGGCACTATCAAGGTCGGTTTCCCAGATGTCTGCTCGCCAAAAGTTGACTTCCTGAAGGTTTGCGCCCTGGAGGTTGGCGCCCCAGAGATCAGCTTTTTCAAGGTTGGCGCTCTTAAGGTTAGCTTTCCCGAGGTCGGCTTTTGCAAGGCGGGCGCCTTCAAGGTTGGCTCCATGAAGGCTGGCTTCCCGAAAATCGGCGCTATCGAGGAAAGCCTCCCGAAGGTCGGCGCTATCAAGGTCAGCTCCCCGCAGGTCAGCTCCCCGGAAGTCAGGCCTGACATTTGTATTTTTTTCTCTCCAGCTATTCCAATTTTTCGCACCCGATTTTAGTATGTTACTCTGAACTTGATTAGCGCCGTCAATATTCAAGGCAAGCAACACCGTCACGGCAGTTACGCTTTTGCAGCCAATCATAATGATTGCGGTGCGTTTGAATCGGTCTTTACGGCCATGAAAGTCATTTCCCTCTATCCTTTCCCTCTCACCAACCATGCCAATAAGGTTTCTTGATCTTCTCAAGAAGAGTATCATCAATAACCCAATCTTGTTTTGTAGTATTCCATATCGTCGCAAGTTTATCCGGCCAATTGGCTATTATTTCAGAGAGAATGCCTGGATCAAGTTTTGCCATGTAAAATGATTTAACTTTGCTGAGGTCGGCGCCCTGAAGACGGGCCCCGCGAAGGTCAACATCCCAAACGTGGGCGCCCTTGAGGCGGGTTCCCCCAAGATTGGCGCCCCGGAGGTTGGCGCCCCAAAAATTGGCTTCCTCAAGGTCGGCATCTTTAAAGTTGGCTTTCCGAAGGTCGGCTTCCGCAAGGCTGGCGCCCTCAAGGTTGGCTCCCCGAAGATTGGCCTCCCCAAGGTTGACGCTATCAAGGTTGGCGCCCCGGAGGTTGGCTTCCTCCAGGTTGGCCCCCCGAAGGTTGGCTCCATAAAGGGTGTCTCCTTTAAGGACTACTTCCTTAAGGAAAGCTCCCTCAAGATTGGCATTCCGGAGGTCAGCGCCCCGAAGGTCGGCCCCGGGAAGGTAGGGCAGGCTCCAGTAGGGTTCACCCTCAATGAGAAATTTGTCGTCCTGTTTCCCGAGGTAGACCCCCTTAAAGTCGGCCCCCCAAGCAATGGCTCCCCGAAGATTGGCATTATTAAGGTCAGCTTTCAAAAGGTGTGCGCCCTTAAGGTTGGCTTTCAAAAGGTTGGCGCCCTGAAGGTCGGCGCCCTGAAAATAGGCCATTTCAAGGTCGGCGCCCTGAAGATAGGCTCCCCGAAGATTCGCGCTATCAAGATTGGCAATCTCAAGGCTGGCTCCTCGAAGGTCGGCGCCCCCGAGGTTGGCCCCCTGAAGGTTGGCTATGGAAAGGTTGGCGCCCTGAAGGTCGGCGCCCCCGAGGTTGGCTCCACGAAGGTTGGTTCCCCAGTTGGCATTGGTTGCCCCAAGGTGGGCTCCTCGAAGGTTTGCTTCAAAAAGGTTCGCCGCATGGAGGACGGCCTTTCCAAGAGTGTCCTCAAGAACGGCTAAAATAAGATTGGCGCCCTGAAGATCGGCTTTCTGTAGATCGGCCCTCCGTAGATCGGCTTTAACAAGTATTGCCCCCTGAAGGTCGGCGCCCCGGAAGTCGGCGCCTTCAAGGTTTGCATACGAAAGATTGGCTCCGCGAAGGCGAGCTCCCCGAAGCGCGGCGCCCTCAAGGTTTGCTCCATAAAGGTAGGCTGCGCTGAGGTTGGCGCCCGCAAGATTTGCTCCATGAAGATCGGCTCTGCAAAGAAAAGCCCCGCGAAGGTCGGGTTCAACGCTCTTGTTTTCCTCCCGCCATTTATTCCAATTGTCCACTCCTGCATTAAGCATGCCAATGTGCGGGGTGGTGCCGACGCATCCCATATTGATCACCAGCAACGACAGAACGGCAATTATGCTCTTGAAGCCAATCATACGGCCCCCTGCATGTGTATGTGAGTCGTTAATGCCATGGAAGTCGTTCTTCCGAAAGGACGAAACGAAAGGACCGGGGTAGTCCGACAGACATTTTTTCCCCTTCTCAAAATAAATTCCTTCAGGCATAGGTGCAAAGAAAGTCTTGTAATAAAAGGGACTTATATACTTAAGTCCCTTTTACAGCAATAACCGAGCAAAAACGCATCTCTTATAGAGGTCTTCCCTAAAAAAACTCAATATTTTCCGCTTTTTAGAGAAGTTTGATGTTTGATTATG
>Ga0181518_10000775_pt1 | contig 34165 bp, 27 predicted proteins | sample PEATcosm2014_Bin_28_FD_119751 | JGI IMG/M metagenome (GOLD analysis project Ga0181518, IMG submission 119751) | Peatland microbial communities from MTU Mesocosm Facility, Houghton, MI, USA - PEATcosm2014_Bin01_60_metaG | ecosystem: Environmental > Terrestrial > Soil > Wetlands > Peat | place...
ATGAAGAGCACGAGATGCGCTGGACGGAATACGCTTTCTCCATGCTGCTGTTCAGTGGCGCCTCGATGCTGCTGCTTTATCTGATCGAGCGAGTGCAGCAGTGGCTGCCGTTGAACTCGCAGAAGTTCGGGGCGGTCGCTCAGGCGCTGGCCTTTAACACCGCCGCGTCTTTCACCACCAACACCAATTGGCAGAACTATTCGGGCGAGTCCACCATGAGCTATCTCACGCAGATGGCTGGCCTGGCCTATCACAACTTCGCGTCGGCGGCAGTGGGTATTGCGCTGGCGATCGCATTTGTTCGCGGAATCGCGCGCAAGGAAAAAGACACCATCGGAAACTTCTGGGTTGATATGACCCGCTCCACTTTGTGGGTGCTCCTGCCAGCCTGCATCGTTTACGCCCTGGTCCTGGTTTCGCAGGGGGCCGTGCAAAATCTCAGGTCGTACGACACCGCGAAGCTGGTCGAGCCGCAACAGGTGCAGAAAACTGGGACCGACGGCAAGCCCATGGTGGGGCCGGATGGCAAAGCGGTGATGGACACCGTCACCGATCAGACCATCGCCCAAGGACCGGTCGCTTCTCAAGAAGCGATCAAAATGCTGGGCACGAATGGCGGTGGATTCTTCAATGCCAACAGCTCGCATCCTTTTGAAAATCCCACTCCACTTAGTAACTTGCTGCAGATGCTTTCCATCTTTGCCATCCCGGCGGGACTTACTTACACGCTGGGCCGAATGACGGGGTCGCCGCGTCACGGATGGGCGGTGTGGGCGGCGATGGCGATTCTGTTTTTGTGCGGAGTTACGACGGCTTACTGGGCCGAGTCGAAAGGCAACCCGCTTTTGAATGGAGTCGACCAACACGCTACCGCGATGCAGCCGGGCGGCAACATGGAAGGCAAGGAAGTCCGCTTTGGCATCGCCAACTCCGCGTTGTTCGCCACCGTCACCACCGACGCGAGTTGCGGCGCCATCAACGGCGCGCATGATTCCTTCACTCCACTCGGCGGAATGGTTCCGCTGGTCAACATTATGCTCAGCGAGACTGTTTTTGGCGGAGTGGGCGCGGGCCTCTACGGCATCCTTATCTACGTCGTGCTGGCGGTCTTCATCGCCGGACTGATGGTCGGGCGGACGCCCGAGTATCTGGGCAAGAAAATTGAAGCCTACGACGTGAAGATGGCCATGCTGGTCACGCTGGTCTTCCCGCTGATCATTCTCGCGCTCACTGGCATTTCTTCGGTCGAAGGATTTGGCACTTCGAGCATCAGCAATGCGGGTCCCCACGGGCTGACGCAAATTCTCTACGCGTTCACTTCGATGGCGGGAAACAACGGCTCCGCATTCGCCGGATTGAACGGCAACACGCTTTGGTATAACACCGCCGGGGCGATGACGATGCTGGTTGGCCGCTTCTTCATGGTCATTCCCATGCTGGCGATTGCCGGCAACCTGGCGAAGAAGAAAACCGTGCCCGCTTCGGCGGGAACGTTCCCGGTGACCACGCCCCTGTTTACCGTGCTGCTGGTGTCGGTGATTGTGATCGTGGGCGCGCTGACATTTTTCCCGGCCCTGAGTTTGGGGCCCGTGCTGGAACACCTGCTGATGATGGCAGGGAAGACTTTCTGAGGCTGAGTTTCGAGGTAAGACATGGCAGAAAAGAAAAGCAAGAGTTTGTGGGACGCAAAAATTATCCGGCGCGCGCTGGCCGACGCCGTAGTCAAACTCGATCCCCGCACCATGATGAAGAACCCTGTCATGTTTGTGGTCGAGGTTGGGGCGGTATTGACGACCGTGCTCTTGTTCCGCGACAAACACAATTTCGGATTCAATTTGCAGATCACGCTCTGGCTTTGGTTCACCGTGCTGTTCGCGAATTTTGCGGAGGCCATGGCCGAAGGGCGAGGCAAGGCGCAAGCCGACACGCTGCGCAAAGCCCGGTCTGAAACCGTGGCCAAGCGCTTGCTGGCGGGCGGGACGACCGAAACCGTGCCGAGTTCAAAACTGCGCCTGAACGATATCGTCATGGTCGCGGCCGGCGAACTTGTTCCGGGCGATGGCGAGGTCATCGAAGGCGTTGCCTCGGTGGACGAATCCGCGATCACCGGAGAATCCGCGCCCGTGATCCGCGAAGCCGGAGGCGACCGGTCGGCGGTCACCGGCGGCACGCGCGTGCTTTCCGATCTCATCAAAGTCCGCATCACCTCGAACCCGGGCGAAACCTTCCTCGACCGAATGATCGCGTTGGTCGAAGGCGCGGAGCGGCAGAAGACCCCGAACGAAATTGCGCTCAACATTCTGCTGGCCGGCCTGACCATTATTTTTCTGCTCGCCGTGGTTACGTTGCAACCGTTCGCAATCTACTCGGGATCGCCGCAGACGGTCTTCGTGCTCGTCTCCCTGCTGGTCTGCCTGATTCCAACCACGATTGGCGGCCTGCTGTCGGCCATCGGCATTGCCGGCATGGACCGCCTGGTGCAGCACAACGTGCTCGCGATGTCGGGGCGCGCCGTGGAAGCGGCCGGCGACGTCAACACCTTGCTGCTCGACAAGACGGGAACAATCACGCTCGGCAACCGTCAAGCGTCAGAATTCATCCCTGCGCCGGGCATTACCACGGCCGAGATGGCCGACGCCGCGCAGCTCTCTTCGCTCGCCGACGAAACGCCCGAGGGCCGCTCGATCGTTGTGCTGGCAAAAGAGAAGTACGGCCTGCGCGGACGCGAACTGGCTTCGCACGAAGCGGTGTTCGTCCCCTTCACCGCGCAAACCCGCATGTCGGGCGTGAACCTCGACGGCCGCGAGATTCGCAAAGGAGCGGTCGACGCCATCACCAAATACCTGCAAAAGTTCGGCACTTCGCTGCCGCGCGAAATTCAGGCGAGCGTGGACCAGATCTCGCGGTCGGGAGGAACTCCGCTGGTGGTTGCGGAAAATCAGCGGGCGCTGGGAGCGATCCATCTGAAGGACATCGTCAAAGGCGGGATGATTGAACGCTTCAATCAACTTCGCGCCATGGGCATTAAGACCGTAATGATCACCGGCGATAATCCACTGACGGCGGCTGCGATCGCGCGCGAAGCGGGCGTCGACGATTTTCTGGCGGAGGCGACTCCGAAAGACAAAATGGATCTGATTCGCCGCGAGCAGGCCGACGGAAAGCTGGTCGCCATGACCGGCGACGGCACCAACGATGCGCCTGCGCTCGCTCAGGCGGATGTGGGCGTGGCGATGAATACCGGCACGCAAGCGGCGAAAGAGGCCGGCAACATGGTGGACCTCGATTCCAATCCCACCAAGCTCATCGAAGTGGTGGCCATCGGCAAACAGTTGCTGATGACGCGCGGAGCGCTCACCACCTTCTCGATCGCCAACGATGTGGCCAAGTATTTCGCCATCATTCCGGCGATGTTTGCCGGTACGTTTCCCGTGCTGAACGCGCTGAACGTCATGCACCTTCAGTCGGCGCACTCGGCGGTGCTTTCCGCCGTGATTTTCAACGCGCTCATCATCGTTGCCCTGATTCCTCTGGCGCTGCGCGGGGTCAAGTACAAGGCGCTGAGCGCCGAATCTCTTTTGCGGCAAAACTTGCTGATCTATGGATTCGGCGGCCTCGTAGTCCCGTTCATCGGCATCAAGCTGATTGATGTGTGCATCACGTACGTCAAGCTGATATAGGAGCGGTGGATAGTGGTCAGTGGGCAGTGAGTAGTTTTCGTCAAACTGGTTGCAGTAACGACTTGTAGAGAAGATCTTATGAAAAAGAATTTGATCACAGCGGTACTCATGACGATCGCGACTACGGTTCTGTTGGGAATTCTGTATCCCCTCGCGGTGACCGGACTCGCGCAACTGATCTTCCCCAAACAGGCCAACGGCCAGCTAATCCACGGGAAGGACGGCGTGGTCATTGGCTCGCGGATAATCGGGCAGCCATTTTCGGGGCCGGGCTACTTTCATTCGCGGCCATCCGCCGCGGGAGCCGCTGGCTACGATGCCACCGCGTCCGGCGGCTCGAATCTCGGCCCGACCAACGCGCAGTTGATTGCCCGCGTCAATGGAGACGCCGCCAAGCTGCAAGCCGAAAATCCCGGTGTCGCCATCCCAGTCGATCTGGTCACTACATCGGCTTCAGGGCTCGATCCGGATATCACGCCTGCGGCGGCCGAGTTCCAGATTCGGCGCGTGGCGTCGGAACGCAAGATCTCGGAAGCTGAAGTCGCGCGCCTGGTTCAAGAGCATTCTGAAAACCGCCAATGGGGATTTCTGGGCGAGCCGCGCGTCCACGTCCTCGAACTGAATCTTGCGCTTGACGCGCGCTACGGGCGGCTCCATTAGGAGTAGGTTGTGTGGAAGCGGGGCTCCGCCCCGCCTGGACGGGGCAAAGCCTCGTCTCGACACTGTCGCGACTGGCGCGCCGGCGATTTCGCTCCGATCAGACGGAGCGTTGAGATTGTCTTCCAGACGACATGTCGATTCCCGCGTGAAACACTCCGGCTGAAGTGCCACGGGAAAAGCCGGAACCAACTCCAGACGTGCTAAAATTTGATGCGCCTGAGATTCCTCTACCGGCTCGGTGGCGCGCAAGGTTTCTCCACCTTGGCAATGACGGACTGAAAACGTGGCTCAGAACCCAGACTCCAAACCCGGCTCCATCACCTACGCCGATGCCGGCGTCAGCATCGATCGTGGCAACCGCACCAAGCAGCGCATCAAGTATCTCGCCCACAAAACTTTTACCAAGGGAGTGCTGAGCGAGATTGGCGGATTCGGCGGCCTGTTCGCTGTCGACAAGAAGTATGTGGATCCGGTGCTGGTTTCGAGCGTGGACGGCGTGGGCACTAAATTAAAAGTTGCTTTCGAAATGAAAGTTCACCACACCGTCGGGGCCGATCTGGTGAACCACTGCGTGAACGACATTGCGGTGCAAGGCGCGGCGCCGCTGTTTTTTATGGACTACCTCGCCACGGGCAAGCTGGAACCGGAAGTCGCCGAGACCATCGTGGGCGGTCTCGCCGAAGCCTGCAAACACAACGGCTGCGCGCTGATCGGCGGCGAGACCGCCGAAATGCCCGGCTTCTACCCCGATGGCGAGTACGATCTTGCCGGATTCATTGTCGGGGTGGTGGAACGCGACCGCATCATCAGCGGCAAAGACGTCCAGGTGGGGGATTGCGTGATCGGACTGCCGTCGAACGGCCTGCACACCAACGGATATTCGCTGGCCCGCAAACTGCTTTTTGAAATCGCGGGTTATTCTCCCGAGACTTTCGTCAGCGAGATCAAGAACAAGGTCGGCAACGAACTCATGCGCAACCATCGCAGCTACTGGTCGATCATTCGAAAGATGATTGCGGGCGAGTGCGTCGCGGCGCTCGCGCACATCACCGGCGGAGGCATCACCGAGAACCTGCCCCGCGTGCTGCCCAAAGGCACGTCGGCGATTATTGAACTCGGCACCTGGCCCGTCCTGCCCATCTTTGAGCATTTACAGAAACTCGGCAACGTTGAAGAGGAAGAAATGCTCCGCACGTTCAACATGGGACTCGGAATGCTGATCGTGGTTCCCGCCAAGAAATTTAAGAAGGCGCAGACGTTGCTCGAACGCGCCGGTGAAAAGTTCTACAGCGTCGGACGCATCGTCAAAGGCGATCGCAAGGTGGTGTTCAGCTAAGACAGAATTTTCCCTTCTTTAGAATTTTCTCCGTGTCTCCGTGCCTCCGTGGTGAATAATGTTGTCTTATGAAGAATCTTGGCATCCTTCTTTCAGGACGCGGTTCAAATTTTGTGGCCGTCGCCGACAGCATCGCGGCTGGACGGATTCCCGATGCCCGCATTGCAGTGGTGATTTCGAACCGCGCCGACGCACCTGGTGTTGACATCGCCCGCCAGCGCGGCCTCAACGCGCTTGTCATTCCGTCGAAAGGCAAGCCGCGCGAAGAGCACGACCGCGAAGTTGTGGCCGCGCTTCGCGACAATAAAGTCGATCTCGTCTGCCTCGCCGGTTACATGCGCCTGCTCTCGCCGTGGTTCGTGCGCCAGTTCCCAGCGAAAATTCTCAACATCCATCCGTCCTTGCTGCCCGCTTTTCCCGGACTCGACGCGCAGCAGCAAGCTTTCGCCTATGGTGTGAAAGTTTCCGGTTGCACCGTGCATTTCGTGGATGAGGAACTCGATCACGGAGCCATCGTCGTGCAGAAGACCGTGCCCGTGCTGGACTCCGACGACGAGCACACCCTGGCCGCCCGCATTCTTGAGCAGGAGCATATCGCCTACTCCGAAGCGATCAATATTGTGCTGGACGGGAAGTTTGAAATTGCGGGCAGGCGGATGGTGAGAGGTCAGAGGTAAGAGGTTAGATTGCAGAGGTAAAAATCCAACATTCAAGATGGGCTGGTTTTCACCTCTGCAATCCGACCTCTCACCTCTACAATCCTACATAATGAGTTCGTTGCTCATCCGCGCGATCGGGTGCTGCATCACATCCAGCTCGGTCTTCACTAGATTTAATCCGTGCACGCACTGCTCAAATTTTTGAGAGAGCTGCGCGAACAGCGGCGCCGCCTGTGCGTATTCGAAGTGCTCGAATTTGGAGACGATGTAGTAGCTTTCTTTTCCAGCCTTCATCCAATCGACGAAATTCTCGACCCGCTGGCGGCGCAGGCGGTAATGGTTGATGCTCTCTGGAAACATGCCCGCGTAGAACAGCGTGAAGTCGCCAATGTGTTTGCGCACTTCGCGCTCGCGGTCGAACGAGGGCGCGGGGCCGTAGATCGGGTCCGACTCGATCAGCATCTCGCCCACATCGCTCAACGGCTTTCCCGACGCATTGCGGATTTTCAATAACTGCTCCGCATCGCAGAACTCCGACAACAGATGCGCGACGTAGCTCACCACTTGCGGATCGCGGATTCCGATCTCCTGGGCATAATGGCGCCCGACCAATTCGCGAAACAGTTGTTGCAGCGGATGCGTCTCCAGAATCGTTTCCATCGCCCCACTCCCCTTCCAAACCAGGCCCCTGACGTTCTCATCGGAACAGAACCTTGTGCGGATTAGATACCGTGAATCCGGCTCCAACGCAAGTGACCAATGAGTCGCTAGTGTGATTAGAAGCGCTTGCGGGAAGCGGAGTTTCACCAATGTTTGCTGGCAGCCGAAGAAGGCGACTGCTAATGACCTAACCGTGCGGCGTTGGTAGCCAACATAACAATCGAGATAGCCGCGAGTGATGAGCGCGCCGATCTTCCACGCGGTCAGACGAAAAATCGGATCCTGCCGCGCAGCAATCCAAAAGTGTGTGGGCTTCAGTTACGGGAGGTCCGTCACAACTTCTCGCACAAACTTCGTAAACTCCCGGACGTCCTCTTCGGTGGTGTCGAACGAGCACATCCAACGCACGACTGACTCTTCCTCGCTCCACACGTAGAAGAAGTACCGTTCCTGGATCTTCTTAATCGCGTCCCGAGGAATCTGCGCAAACACGCCGTTTGCTTCCACTGGATACACAATCTTGACTCGCGGAAGTTTCTTCGTTTCCTGTTCCAGAAGCCGCGCCATTTGGTTCGCGTGTTCGGCATTGCGCCGCCAGAGATCGTTGGTCAAGAGCGCCTCCATTTGCGCCGACATGTAGCGCATCTTCGACGCCAGCTGCATCCCCTGCTTGCGCACAAACAAAAAATCCTCCGCCAGCTCGGGACGGAAAAACACGACCGCCTCCACGCCCATGAGTCCGTTCTTGGTGCCGCCAAAAGACAGCACATCCACTCCCAAATCGCGCGTGGCCTGGCGCAGGGTCAGTTGCTGCGCGGCGGCGGCATTTGCAATCCGCGCCCCATCCATGTGCAAAAACATTTTCCGCTCGTGGGCAAACCGCGCCAGCGCCTCAATTTCCTGCGGCTTATACACGGTCCCCATCTCGGTCGATTGGGTAATCGCAATTACCCGCGGCTGGACGTGGTGCTGGTCGCCGATTCCGTGATAGGCATGCGCCACGGTTTCCACAGTCAACTTTCCGTCCGGCGCCCGGAGCGGCACCAGCTTGCAGCCAGTAAACTTTTCCGGCGCACCGCATTCATCGGTGTAAATATGAGAAAACTCCGCGCACAGCACGGCATGAAATGGCCGCGTCAGCGCCTGTAAACCGAGCACATTCGCCGCCGTTCCATTGAACACGAAAAAAACCGCCACATCGTCCCCAAAGTGCTCGCGGAATCTTTCCAATGCCGATTCCGTGTGCGGATCGTCCCCATACCCCACCACATGCCCTTCGTTAGCACGCCGGATCGCCTCCAGCGCCTCGGGATGCACCGCCGCATTGTTGTCGCTGGCAAAACTTCGGCTCGGTTTCATGACACACTAATTTAGCAGAAGCGAAAATTCTTAGGAGCTTTCTTCCACTACCAAGAATCAATTAAGTTTGATCTAATATTCAAGACTGTGGCCGGGTCCCCGCAACAAAGTGTTGGATATCTGTCTCGCACTCACTGGCGGCCCCAGTGGTGCCTGTTTCCTGTTAGCCGTAGGCCGAGGAATATGGTTAAGAGCACTTCTATGTCTCGATGCTTCGCAAAAACGTCATCTCTAATTCTGCCGGGGATTCTGCCTGGCGCCTTTCTCGCCGCGCTGCTTTTCGCGACCGGCTGCGACAAAAGCAACGCGGCCAAAGGTGGCGGCCCGCAAGCCATGCCGGTTCAAGTGCGGTCGGCGAGGGCGCAAAAAGTGGACGACACCACCGACTATGTCGCCACCTTGAAGTCTCGCGACTCGGCCGTAGTCATGCCCCAGGTGGAAGGCATCATTACGCAGATCTTCGTCCACTCCGGCGAGCGCGTCGCGGACGGCGCTCCCATGATGCAGATCGATCCCGCCAAACAGCAGGCCACGGTCAAGAGCCAGGAGGACGCCCGCGCCGCCCAGCTCGCCCAGGTCAAATGGGCGCGCCAGAATTATGACCGCGTCAACGGCCTGGCCAACGCCGGCGTGGTCAGCAAGCAGGACCTCGACCAGGCGCGCGCCACCCTCGACGCTGCCCAGGCCCAACTGCACTCGCTCGATGCTCAGGTCAACGAGCAACAAGTCCAGTTGCATTACTACCAGGTAGTAGCGCCGCGCGCTGGAATCGTCGGCGATGTTCCCGTTCGCGTTGGCGACCGCGTCACCACCACCACGGCGCTCACCACCGTCGACCGTCCCGGCAGCCTCGAAGCCTACATCTATGTTCCTATCGAGAAATCGGCCCAGCTGAAGATGAACCTTCCCGTTCAGATCGTCGACGCTTCAGGAAGTTCGCTCGCCAGCAGCCGGGTCACGTTCATCTCGCCGCAGGTGGACACCGCGACCCAGTCGGTGCTCGTCAAAGCGACCATCGCCAATTCCAACGACAGCTTGCGCACTGCGCAGTTCATCCGCGCGCGAGTGATCTGGGGCAGTCAGCAAAAGCCGGTGGTCCCGGTCGTTGCCGTGTCGCGAATGGGCGGCCTCTATTTTGCGTTTGTCGCCGAGCCGGATGGAAAGGGCGGATATGTGGTCCACCAGAAGCCGCTCCAGATTGGCCAAATCGTCGGCAACGACTATGTCGTGCTGGACGGCGTGAAAGCGGGAGACAAAGTAGTTGTCTCCGGCACTCAGTTCCTAATCGATGGCATACCCGTAATCCCGCTGGAAAGCAGCAGCTAGTAAGAGTCCAAGAAAACATTCTCGGACCCAGCTCAGGCAAATGCCGGGCACCACGCGCTAATGACTGAGAACTGAGAACTGAGAACTGAGAACTTTTTTCTATGGTCGACTTTTTCATTCATCGCCCGGTATTCTCCACCGTCTGCGCTCTGCTGATTATTCTCGCGGGCGCGGTCTGCATTCCGACGCTGCCCATCGCGCAGTTTCCAAACCTCGCGCCGCCGCAGGTCGGAGTGGTCGCCGTCTACACGGGAGCCAGCGCCCAGACCGTCGAGTCCGCCGTCACCACGCCGCTCGAGCAACAGATCAACGGCTCCGAGGGCATGAAGTACATCACCTCCTCCAGCGACAACAACGGCATCAGCCAGATCACCGCGACCTTCGACCTAAACCGCGATCCCGACCTCGCCGCCGTTGACATCGAGAACCGCGTCAACACTGCTTCCGGGCGTCTTCCCGCCGCAGTCAAGCAGGTCGGAGTTAGCGTTGCCAAGACTTCGGAGAACTTCGTCTTCGGCGCCGCCGTCTTCTCGCCCGACGGCCGCTACTCCACGCTCTTCATGAGCAATTATCTTGACGTTTACGTCCGCGACAGCCTGAAGCGCGTGCCCGGCGTGGCCGACGCCATGATCTTTGGCGAACGCAAATATTCCATGCGGCTGTGGCTCGATCCTGTGCGCATGGCCAGCCGCGCCCTTACCGCCGACGATGTGGTCAACGCTCTCGGTGAGCAGAACGTCGAAGTCGCCGCCGGACAAGTTGGTTCTCAACCCTCGCTGCCCGGCCAGCAGTTCCAGATCAGCGTGCGCGCCGTCGGCCGTCTTTCCGAGGCCGCTCAGTTCGACAACATCATCCTCAAGAGCAATGCCGATGGTACGCTCGTCCGCCTGCGCGACGTTGGCCATGCCGAACTTGGTGCCGAAGATTACAGCTCGATCCTGGATTACAGCGGGCACGAGTCGGTCGGCATCGGCATCACCCAGCTCTCCACCGCCAACGCCCTCGATGTGGACCGCCGTTGCATCGCCGAACTCGACCGCCTGGCCAAGCGTTTTCCGCCCGGCATGAAGTACGAGCTCGCCTTCGATACCACCGACGCGGTCAGCGAATCCATTCGCGACGTGGTCTCGACCCTTGGCCAGGCTATTTTCCTCGTCATTCTCGTCATCTTCTTTTTCCTCGAAGACTGGCGCTCCACCATCATTCCGGCAGTCACCATCCCGGTCTCGCTCATCGGCACTTTCGCTTTCGTCAAGCTGCTCGGCTTCTCCATCAACACGCTGACGCTGTTCGGCATCACGCTGGCCACCGGCCTGGTGGTCGACGACGCCATTGTGGTTATCGAAAACATCGAGCGCCACTTGCAGGAAGGCGAGACCAATCCGGTCAAAGCCGCCTCCGACGCCATGAGAGAAGTCACCGGTGCCGTCATCGCCACCTCGCTGGTGCTGGTGGCCGTCTTCGTGCCGGTCGCTTTTTTCCCCGGCACAACCGGCATTCTGTTTCGCCAGTTCGCGCTGACCATTGCCTTCTCGATTTCGATTTCCGCTTTTAACGCGCTCACTCTTACGCCCTCGCTCTCGGCGCTTCTGCTCGGCCGCGAGCACGGAGAAAAGATCTGGCTGTTCAAACAAGTCGACCGCTTCCTGGTCGCGCTTACCAACGGCTACGTTCGCGCCCTCCGCGGTTTTTTGCGTTTCGAAGCCCTCGCCCTGGTCCTGTTTGTCGCCGGACTCGGTCTCGCTTACGTCGTCTTCCGCCAAGTGCCCAAAGGCTTCGTCCCCACCGAGGATCAGGGATGGCTCATCGTCGCCATCCAGGCCCCTCCTGGAGCTTCGCTGGAATACACGCGAAACATCGCCACGCAGGTGACCACCATCGCCAAGAATGTTCCTGAAATCGGGAATACCTTTGCTATTTCGGGCTTCAGTTTCTCAGGCAGCGCGCCCAACTCCGGCCTGGTCTTTCTGAGCCTCCGGCCGTACTCGCAGCGCAAGGGCCAAGACCACACCGCCGGCGCTATCATCAATCGCCTGCGCGGCCCGTTCTTCGGAATCTCCGGCGCCGTCGTCATCCCCTTCGAACCGCCCGCCGTCCAAGGCCTGGGCGAGTTCGGAGGCTTCCAATTCGAACTCCTCGATCAAGGCGCTCACACCCTTCAGGATCTGGACAAAACCACCCACGATCTCACTCGCGCCGGCGCCGAGCGCAAGGAACATGACCTTGCCGGACTCTTCACCACTTACACCGCCAGCGATCCGCAGTACGTCATCACCATCGATCGGGAAAAAGCCAAGAGCCTGCACATTCCTCTCAGCCAGATCACCGACACGCTCAGCGTCTTCATGGGTTCGGCCTACATCAACGATTTCGACTTCAATAACCGCTCGTATCGCGTCTATGTGCAGGCCGACAAGCAATTCCGCTCCCATCCGCAGAACATCGGCCAGTATTACGTCCGCTCCGATTCCGGCGCCATGGTGCCATTGGAGAATTTAGTCGCCATCAGCCAGACCGCAGCGCCCCAGGTCATCAGCCACTACAATCTTTTCCGTTCGGCAGAAATCAACGGCTCCGCTGCTCCCGGCTTCAGCTCCGGACAGGCCATTGACGCCATGCAGCAGACCTCCGCGAAAGTTCTGCCCCAGGGCTATACCTACGAATGGTCGGGAATTTCGCTCGAAGAGCTGGCATCGGGATCGACCACGCTCATCCTTTTCGGCCTGGGCACGCTGGTCGTCTATTTGACGCTTTCGGCGCAGTATGAAAGCTTCGTGCTGCCCTTCATTATTCTGCTCGCCGTGCCCATGGCATTGCTTGGCGCGCTTTCCGCGCAATGGATCCGCAGCCAGCAGAACGACGTTTACTGCCAGGTGGGGCTGGTCATGCTGGTCGGCCTCGCTTCGAAAAACGCCATCCTGATCGTGGAATTCGCCGAGCAGTTGCGCGCCCGCGGCATGACCATTCTCGAAGCGGCGGTCCAAGCCGCCCGCATCCGCCTGCGCCCGATTCTCATGACGTCCTTTGCCTTCATCCTTGGCGTTGTCCCCTTGGTGACTGCCCACGGCGCGGGTGAAAACGGACGCCACTCCGTAGGCACCACCGTTTTCGGCGGCATGATCATGAGCACCATCCTCAACCTGTTTTTTATCCCCGTGCTCTATCTTTTGATCGAAGGCTTCCGAGAACGACGTCGCAAACCCAAAGCCGCATAAGTTTCTAGTGTGGAGACGGGGCTCTGCCCCCCGTCCAATCCGAGTACAGCTCGGCAGCCGCCGCCTCCAGCGCGAGAAAATGCAACCTCGCGGCCCTTGCCAGCGTCTGAAAACTGTGAAGAATTTACGGCTCTCGCGGTTACAAAGAGCCGTACGTGAGGTCAAACCAATGAAAAAATCGCTGCTCGCAGTTATGGTTCTCTTACTGATTTTCTCGGTGGCGGCCTTCGCCAGTCCCGCCGTCCAGGACAACCAGCCCACTGGCGCGCTGAACCAGAAAAGCATCGACCGCATCATCAAGGAAGTCCGCCACGAACTCGTGTTGCTTCCTTACTACGGCGTGTTCGACAACCTCTCCTACAAAGTCGATCCCGATGGCACCGTGACGCTGCTCGGCCAGGTCGCGCGTCCCGCTCTCAAGTCCGACGCCGAAAACGCCGTCAAGCGCATTGAAGGTGTCGAAAAAGTCGTCAACAACATTGAAGTTCTTCCCCCCTCGCCCATGGACGACCGCATCCGCCGCGCTACCTACCGCGCCATCTACGGCAACGAAGCACTCAGCGAGTACCAATTGCGCGCCGTTCCGCCCATTCACATCATCGTCAAGAACGGAAATATTACGCTCGAAGGCGTAGTGGCCCGCCAGATGGACAAGCAAATCGCCGGCATGCAGGCCAACGGAGTTCACGGCGCATTCTCCGTGACCAACAACCTGGTTGTTGAAGAACAAGAAAAGAAGGACGACAAGAAAAAGTAATCTGCCAGTGCGGAGCGGGCAATACCCTGAGAGTCCGCGGGAAAAGTTGGGTCTGAAGTGGCGCGCGAGCGGCATCGCCATCTTCGAAGCCCCGTCCCAGCGGCCCTTATCCGCTTGGACGGCCGCTAGAAGGCTTCGCAGGCGTGGGAGAAGTCCCACTGAAATTGCGAGATCCCGCTGCAGGTGTTCTGGTCCTGGTTCGAGCCCGGACAGCCGCCGTTGTCTCGCGCCACCGACCAGAAAGACAGCCGCGCGATGTTGGCGTTGGGTGTGGCAAAGGCCGTCACCGCCTGCGCATCGGAAAGGCCAAACACCTCCCCGGGACTGTCGTTGACCCCGATCATCAGGGTGATGCCGAGTTGCGCGCCCAGTGCCGACAGCGGCGGCTCCGACAGCTGCGCCAGGGTCTGATTGGCCAGGTTCTCAACCACCGGCGCGTACGACCCGGGGGCTATTTCTTCGCCCGGTCCGAAATCGAATGTCATGATGTTCATCACCGCAACTGGCGTTGAATTGTCCAGGGCATTTTGCAGGACGCTGATTTGGTCCGATGGAAGGCCGCCGGTCTCATAAACCCCCATGGTGTAAGAAATATTTATGGTGATACCGGGGTTGTTGGCAACCAGCGCTGTCAGCGCCTGGTTCCGCAAGTTCACCGAGTCCACTCCATCCGTTCTCGTTCGGGTGGGCCCGTTGCTGGCATCGGTGTTGACCGCATTGCCCTCCACGTCGAAATCCAGATAGATCGTGTTGTTCGAGGGATTCGCTCCGTACTGGTTGATCACGGTCTGCAACGCGCTGGTCAGCGCGCTCGCCGTGGCGCAATCGTTGCTGTAAGCAAGATCGAGATCGGGCGCGTCGTTGCTCCCCTGGTAAGCGCCTTGCGTCGGCAGATTGTCCCCGGCTGCGCCGCCGAACGAAAAAATCACATCCCCTCCGCTGGCTCGGATGCTGCTGATGTAACCCGTGTAGGTGGTGTCTTGCGAAACCGGGGTGGCGCCGTCCCAGTTCGCCGAACAGCCGCCTCCGTCCACGATGAACGCCAGCGTGAAATACTTGATCGACGACGACGCCTGAATTTGCGGCAAGTTCGGGTTGAGACTCGTGTCAATGTATGGCGCGAAGGGCTTGGGACCTGCCGTCGGCGTGGGTATCGGTTGCGGCGGTGGCGCCGTGCTGGAACTGCTGCCGCCGCAGGAAATCTGCCCCACCGCGCATAGAGTTGCTAGCGCCGCCACCAGCATCCTTACCGCGAAAGTTCGCCGCATCTTATGTCCAACTCCCTGTTTCAACTTTTCCGGTTCTTGAAAGAGCATAACACTCCGTCTATATCGTTCAGGGGCAGTCATCCCGGCTCTGGGTGAAACCGAAGGGAAGGGACGCGGAATTCGCCCGCCGCGGTCGAGGCTCCCCGCCCCAGTTCCAGCACCTTGGTCACCTTACCGGCCATCCGCGCGGTTGCTAGAATCAGCCCAGTGAGAACCCTCGTCCTTATTTCGGTGCTTTTCGCGGCGCTTTTCGCGACCGCCGACGTCATTCATCTTAAGAATGGACGCACCATCTGGGCCGACCAGGTCCGCGAGAGCAAGGACCGCGTCGAGTATGACCTCGGCGACGACACCTACGCCATCCCGAAATCTTCCGTCGACCACATCGACGCCGGTGGAGTCGCGCCCGTTCACGCCGGAGCCACCGCCAATTCTCCCGACATCACGCCGCCCGCGCCAACCTTTGACCACGAAGCCGACGTGCTCGTAAAAGTCATTCGCGACGGCAAGGTGAATACCGACGCCCTGGCCAGCCTCGGACAAGCCTCCAATCCCGAGCTCGCCGCCACCGCCTACTTCCTCGCCGGCAAGCACGAATCCGATCACGGCAACTTCCCGCAGGCCAAGCGCTATTACGAATCCGCCCTCGGTTTCCAGCCGGACAATTCCACCTTGCTGATCTACTACGCCGCGACCCTGATGCGCACCGGTCACGCTCCCGAAGCTTTGCCCTACGCCGAACACGCCGCCCGCATTGCTCCCGACTCACCCGACGCCATCGCCATGCTGGGGTTCGTGCAATTTGCCAGCGATCACACGCCCGACGCCATTCGCTCCTGGAAGAAGTCGCTGGCCCTGCGTCCCGATGCGACTGTCAGCCAGTACCTCGCCCGCGCCGAGCGGGAATCCAGTGCGGAAACCGACTTTTCGCAACGCGAAAGCAGCCACTTCAATCTCCACTTCGAAGGCAAAGACACCTCGGAAGCCTTCCGCCGCGACCTGCTGGCCACGCTCGACTCCGAGTATGACGAACTGGTGGGCGATCTGGGCTACTCACCCCACAACAACATCGCGGTCACGCTCTACACCCAGCAGGCATTCTTCGATGTGACCCGCGCGCCTTCCTGGACCGGCGCCCTCAACGATGGCAAACTGCGCATCCCGATCAGCGGCGTCCAAAGCGTCACGCCCGAATTGGCCCGCATCCTTAAACATGAACTGACCCACTCTTTCGTCTCTCAGATGTCGGGCAATCGCTGCCCGACCTGGCTCAACGAAGGCATCGCGCAAATCGAAGAGGGCAAGTCGACCGCCTCCAGCGGACGTCAGCTCGCCCACCTCTTCGCCTCCGGAAATGAGATCCCGTTCAACGTGCTCGAAGGCAGTTTCATGAGCTTGTCCGCTCCCGAAGCCAATGTCGCCTACGCGGAATCTCTCGCCGCCGCCGAGTACATCCGCGACGCCTACGGCATCAGCGAAATCGCGCGCATTCTGGAAATCCTCTCGCAGGGCGGCTCCAGCGAAGCCGCGTTGCGCACCACCGTCCACTCCGATTACCGGCAACTTCGCGACGAAATGGCCCGCACACTGAAAGATAAATACGGCGAATAAAAGCCTGCCTCAATTCCTGAAAAGTGCCACTCGCGCGACTCCAGCATCATTCGATCTTGTCCGAGACCAAGAGCTGCCCCATCCGGTGTATAATTCGACCGCTCGGCGACTGCCCCGATTTCAGGGCACTCACTGATTCCTGTTTATGGAGGATTGATTATGGGTCCCTGTAATTGCCTGCAGTGGATTGGGAAAATCACTTACTACGTCGGTTGGATCGCGCTGTTATGTGGTGGACTGGCGCACTATAGTTCTGCCAACAACTGGTTCATGGCCATGCGCCTTTCACAGCGAAACCTGTTTGAGGTCGCTATCGCGTGCTTCGTAATCTGCATCGCCTCTGGGCTTCAAACCTGCAACCAGACTTGCAAGAGCAAAGAAACGTCCAGCGCAGGGAACAAGCCCGCATAGCAGACGCGATGGCCGGCAGCCGCGACGCGGCTCCGTTTGTGGCCTCCCATGCGGGAGCGTGTTTGTGGCAGCCGGACCTGTAAGCCGAATTCTGTCCGCAGCATGAATGCTGCGGGACGGTCATTCCTCTGGGCCACGCATTACTGCGGGGCTCAAGCGACCTACCCGGAGGTTGTGGCGCGCCGAGCCGGCACGCCTTCAGCCGAAGCCGAAATCCCTCCCTATTTGGTCTTGCTCCGTGTGGGGTTTGCCCTGCCCGCCGCATTACTGCGACGGCGGTGCGCTCTTACCGCACCTTTTCACCCTTACCTGAGCCTTGCAGCCCCGGCGGTATGTTTTCTGTGGCACTTTCCGTCGAACGGTCCCGCCCCTACAAGCGCGGGGGCCCTCCCGGACGTTATCCGGCACACTGCTCTGCGGAGTTCGGACTTTCCTCTCGTCTTGCGACGAGCGACCGTCCGGTCCGGCTGCCAACCGATCCATTATAGTGCAGGCCCACAGCGCCGGCACGTAGCTGCTCGTTGGAGGAGCCTTCTCTTACTCTTTCTCCTTCTCTTTCGGCGCGAGCATATACGCATACGCCAGCATGGCCACTCCGATCAACAATGGAATCATCCCGGCAAGATACACCGGCTCATCGTGCTCAATCCCACGCAGTAGCACAATGAGACCGATGCCGACGGCGACCGTGATCAGGCCACCCAGCTTCGTGCCTTCCAGGCGGCGTTTGATGGCGTTTTTCTCCTGCTCGCGCAGCAGTTGCAGCGCGCTGCTCGCTCCTTCAGCTGAGCTCTCTGCGATTTTCTTCAGGGTTTCACTGGTGTAGTACGCTTCACGTTCCTTGCGTCGCGCACCGGCCCATGCGGCCACAGCCAGGAATGAGAAAAACGCTATACTTCCTACGATGGGCACCATGATGCCTGCGATCGGGACGAGGTCACTGTCGAATGCCATTGTCAGCTCCTTGGAGTTTATTTGCTTTCGTCCGGTAAGACCGCCCCGGTTGGTTTTCGGTTGCATAATTTGTGTGCGCCGCCGGGCCAAATCTGGGCGAAAATAATGCAACCGGGCAGACACCGGCCCAGTCCTACCTTTTGAGGCAGAGTCCCAAGTGAGCGCCACCGACGATCAGACCGATGTCGAAAGAGTCCTGGCTGGCGACATCCCCGCCTTTGAAGGAATCGTCCGCCGCTGGCAGGGGCCGCTGATCAATTTGGCCTACCGCTTCTGCCGTGATCGCGGACGCGCCGAAGAAATGGCGCAAGAGGCTTTTCTTCGCGCCTACCGCGCACTCAGCCAATGGCGTAAGGATGCCGTCTTTTCCACCTGGCTCTTCGCGCTGGCGACCAACCTCTATCGTTCCGAGTTGCGCCGCATCCCGGCGCGGGCTGTGTTATTGCCGCTCGACGACATTGCCGAACCTGTGGACACGCGCTCTCTTGATAGAGGTCTCGAAGACCATGACCGGGATTTGGCGGTGCGGCGCACGGTCCGCGCTTTGCCGGCGAAATATCGCGAGGCTCTGATTCTGTTTTACTTTCACGACATGGATGTCGCCTCCGCAGCGCGGAGCCTCAACTTGCCCGAGGGCACCGTCAAGGCCCGGCTGTCTCGCGGACGTGAAATCCTGCGCGGGAAACTCCCGCAACTGCTGGCTCTGCCGCGATTGAAGGAGGCTTGATGAGAAGCTTGATTGCACACGACGAAAACGATGGCGAAATCGACCGCATTCTTTCCCGCGAGGATGAAATCCTCCCATCGTCGGGATTCTCTGCCTCCGTCATGGATGCGGTGCGGCGCGAGGCTGCCGCTGCTGCCGCTCCACCACCGATCCCGTTCCCCTGGATTCGCGCTCTCCCCGGCTTGGTGGTTGCGGGCCTGACACTGATAGTGGTTCTGATCGCGGGCGTGGTGGAGATAGCGCAGTTGGCGAGAGCATCAACCTCAACCGCCGCACCGTTTTCCCTCGCCTTACCTTCCGCGCTGTCGTCTGCACTGAATAGAGGTGTAGCGTCTGCGGCGCTTTGGGCCGTACTGGCGCTGCTGGCGACGTGGGTCTCAGTGAAGCTCTCGATGCTCCTGGCTTCCGATAGGATGTGAGCCTCCTCTGAAGTTCAACAGTGGAGAGCCGGGCATCCCCGCCCGGCCGCTAAACTACAAACGACTCGCCCCCCGTCTCCGCTCAGGGCAGGCTCCAGACACGCCCGTAGCTCCCTAGTGTTGTGTCCCGTTAATTCCCAACATGAATCAACCCTGTCATTCTGAGCGAAGCGAAGGACCTATGTATTTGAATTCGCAGCGCAGGTGATCCTTTGCATTGCCCGGATGACCACCGGAACTTATGTCGCAAATCGCAGAAGTCCGGCTCCGGGCTGTTAAACTGATAACCGGGCGAAACGCTCTGGGCGAGCAGTCGGCACCCTGAGCCCTGAGCCCTGACACCTAAGACCTGAAACCTGAAACTAGCGACCTGACCGATGAACATCTCCGAGGCAATCAAGATTGCGTTGCAGTCGTTGTGGGCGAACAAGCTGCGCTCCGCCCTCACCTTGCTCGGCGTGGTTATCGGAGTGGCCGCCGTGATTGCCGTGGTCACCTTCGTCAACGGCATCAATGGCTACGTCGCAACGAAAATTTTCAATCTCGGCGCCGACGTTTTCATCGTCTTCAAGAATTCTCCTGTCGTCACCAACATCGACAAATTCCTCGAGGGCGAGAAGCGCAAAGACCTCACCATGGAGGACTACCAAGCCGTCCTCGAAGCCTGCAAGGACTGCGAATGGGTGGGAGCCTCGATCAATAACACCAGTGGGAATGTTAAGTACGGCGAGCAGTCCATCAGCGATACGCTGGTCCGCGGCCTGACGCCTTCCATGGTGTCGATTCTCGATATTGACCTCACCGCCGGGCGCATGATCAACGACATTGATGTGAGGAACAATTCCGCCGTTGTCGTCGTCGGGCCCGACATCACCGATAACCTGATGCCCGGAGTGGATCCCATTGACAAGGAGATCCGTATCGACGGCTGGGTCTATCGTGTGGTCGGCGTCGGCAAAGCTAAAGGCAAGACGCTCGGCCAGAGCATGGATAACTACGCGCTGATGCCGATCACCGCGTTTCAGAAACAGAATGGCACCCACCAAACCATTCGCATCTCCGGCAAGGCCGCATCCAGCGGCGCCGGATTCGACGAAGCCATGGATGAAACGCGCGCCATCCTGCGCGCCCGCCGCCATGTCCGCCCCGGCGACGACGACAATTTCGACATCGAGACCAACGACAGTCTGCTCAGTATCTGGTCCAACTTCAGCAGCACATTCTTCTACGCCATGATCGGCATCGCCGCCATATCGCTGGTGGTCGGCGGCATCGTGATCATGAACATCATGCTGGTCTCGGTGACCGAACGGACGCGCGAGATCGGCGTCCGCAAGGCCCTGGGCGCGCGCAGCAACGACATCCTGCTCCAGTTTCTGATCGAGTCCGTCACCTTGGCCCTGCTCGGCGGTGCGATTGGCGTTCTCTGCGGCATTTCCTTTGCCAAGGTCATTACCCTCGCCATCGGCATGCCCTCGGAGATCAAACTCTGGGCGGTAGCGGCGGGATTGCTGGTGGCGGCCAGCGTTGGCATCTTTTTCGGCGTGTATCCCGCGCGCCGCGCGGCTATTTTGGACCCGATCGTGGCGCTGCGCTTTGAAACGTAAAGCAAGAGGTTTTCTCGGCGCACTCCGCGTCTCGGCGGTGAAAAGGTTCTAAAGCCATGCAATTCAAAGGCGAACTCGGCGAAGGCCTCAACATGGCGGTCGACACCATCCGCGGCAACAAAATGCGGTCGTCGCTCACCGTGCTCGGCATCGTGATCGGGGTCGCCGTCGTCATCGGGATTTCCTCGATCGTGCGCGGCCTCAACGACAACGTGAGCCAGGTCATCAGCAGCCTGGGCTCCAATATTATTTTCGCCTTTCACTTGGAGCCCTTCACCTTCGGACGCCCGACGGAAGAGATGCGCACCCGCAAGGAGCTGACCTACGACGACGCCATGGCGATGAAGGAGTTGCCTCACGTGAAAGCGGTCACCGTCGGCGTGCGCTATTTCCGGCCGGAACTCGGTACCGGTACGTACTCCGTCAAATACCAGGATCGCAAGGCCAAGCAGACAATTCTCGAGGGCGACACAAGCTCCTACAAAGATGTCGTTGACGTCGCTCTCGACTCCGGTCGCTGGTTCAGTGATATCGATGAAGAGCGCCGCGCCTCGGTCATTATCATCGGCCACGATACTGCCGATGAACTTTTCTCGACAGGCGAACCCCTGGGCAAGGAACTCGACATCGATGGCCAACTTTTTACCGTGATCGGTGTGGCCAAAATCCGCAAGAGCGTGTTCGGCGGCGGAAAAAATCCCGACGACAACATCGTCTTCTTCCCGTTGAGCACGTTCCATAAGTTGCACCCCGAACTGAAGCAGTTCTGGATCAGCGTCAAGGCCACCTCGCACGATGACATGCCCAAAGCTGTCGACGAAATGCGCGAGTTGCTGCGCCGCCGACGCAGAGTGCCGGTCGACAAGCCGGACAACTTCGCCGTCTTCACCCAGGACTCGCTTTCCGACGTTTGGAATCAGATCACCGGCATGATCTTCATCTTCATGTTTGCAGTATCGAGCGTCGGCTTGATCGTGGGTGGCGTGGGCGTGATGAACATCATGCTGGTTTCGGTCACCGAGCGCACCCGCGAAATCGGTGTGCGCAAAGCCATTGGCGCCCGCAAGCGCGACATCCTGGTGCAATTCACGCTCGAAGCCGTCATGCTCACCGCCGCTGGCGGGGTGATCGGCCTTTTGATAGGCGCCATCATCACAGCCATCATCCCGGTCGTGTTTCCATCGCTTCCCGCCACCATGTCGGTGGACTGGTCGATCTTCGCTTTCGCCGCCTCCGCCGCGATCGGCCTGATCTTCGGTATTTATCCCGCGTGGAAAGCGGCCAACCTCGATCCCATCGAGTCGCTGCGTTACGAGTAAGATGCTACTCATGCTTCCGCCATGCACACCAAGAGCAGTGCTCGAAGTCGTAGCCGTGATTGGGACCGTCGCCAGCCTCTGTTTCTACTTCCTGTCCGCGCTTTCGATGGCCAGCTTCCTCAGCGACACTCGCAAGAAACTCAAGCGGCCCCCGCTGCCCGAAAGTCAGCTGCCGCCGGTCTCCATCCTGAAGCCCTTGAAAGGCGCCGATCCAGAAATCTGGGAGAGTTTTTGCAGTCACTGTGCGCAAGATTATCCCCAATTTCAACTAATCTTTGGCGTCAGCGATCCGGGCGATCCCGCCATAGGGGTGGTGCGGAAGTTGCAGGCAAAATATCCCAGCCTCCCGATTGAGCTCGCCGTGTGCGATCGCATTCTGGGAGCAAATGTCAAAGTCAGCACGCTAGCGCAGATGCTGCCCAGGGCACGCCACGAACTCCTTCTGGTGAATGACAGCGACATTCGCGTCCCCTCCGACTATCTGCGCAACGCGACCGCGCCGTTCGCCGACCCCTCCGTGGGACTCGTGACCTGCCTCTACCGCGGCGTTGCCAGCCTGACCCTCGGCTCGCATCTCGAAGCCCTGGGCATCGCCACAGATTTTATCCCCGGCGTTCTGAGCGCAAGATTTCTGGAAAAAGGATTGCACTTCGCGCTGGGTTCCACGCTCGCGTTTCGCCGCCGCGACCTCGAAGCCATCGGTGGCTTCGAAGCGTTGATCGACTATCTTGCCGACGACTACGAACTCGGCCGCCGCATCGCCGCCACCGGGAAACGAGTCGAACTCAGCGCCGCGACCGTCGAAACGTTTCTGCCTGCCTACACGCTACGCCAGTTTTTCCGCCACCAACTGCGCTGGTCGCGCACCATTCGCGATGCGCGCCGCTGGGGATACGCCGGACTGCTCTTCACCTTCGGACTGCCCTGGGCGTTGCTGACGCTGCTGGCGGCCCGAGGGGCTATGTGGGCGTGGTTGCTACTGGCGCTGACCTTCGCCGCCCGGCTGGCTGTCGGATTCGCCACTGCGGAGCTCGTGCTCGACGACCGAGAGATCTTCCGCAGAGAAGTATTGCACACCATTCTCTTACTGCCCTTGCGAGACCTGCTCGCCCCGTTCCTCTGGGCCGCAAGTTTCATGGGCAACCGCATCCACTGGCGGGGTGAGGTGTTCCATCTGAAAGACGGGCGACTTAGTAGGTCAGAGGGGAGAGGTCAGAGGTCCGAGGTTGGAGGCTAACGTAGTGTGTTGAAAATAGCGACCGTTTGCCGCAAGGGGTAAACCTCTGCAATCTGACCTCTGACCTCTAACCTGAAGTTGCTGGCCGATTAGAAAAAATAATCTTGCCCCCGCGCCGAGCGACCACATATCTCGTCAAGCCGCGCAATGCCGGCGGATCGTCCTCCTCGGCCCACAAGAAAACGCGCTGTGGGCCGTTCCACATCTCCATAAACGACGCCTGCGTTTCCCAAACCGGCGGGGCTCCGGGAAATCGCGTCCCGTTCCACATGTTTCCACCCGGCGCGTGCAGGCTGCGCAGCGGCAGCCCGGTATAGAAATTCAACGAGGACGCATATTCGTAAAGCCCTATCACAACAATCTGATCGCCCGGCCGGTACTGCTCGCGAATCGCCATCGCCAGGTCTTTCGACGAAAGAATGGGAGAAAAGATGCCGAACGCAATCCGCACGCACCCGAGCACCACCACCATCATCAAGACCAGCGCCGCATTCCCGGCGCCCGCGCGCCCGCGGCGGCGCAAAATCCAGTTCGCAAGCGTTCCGAGCAAAAATGCCAGGGAAAATCCGAACAGTGGCACTCGGAAAGCTCCCATCGCCTGCGGCGTCAAATCCAGAAAGTGTCCGAACGAGAGTGCGTAGTCTTGTGGATTTTTCCGCAGCAGGTCCGACAGGTCCGTGCCCGCCGCCGGCGCTTTCGAAAATAACAGCAAGGCAAAGCCAGCCACCGCGATGCTGACGCCTACCGCCAGCAATACCACCGACGAAATTCGCCCGCTGCGCCGTTCCCGGCTGTCCGCGGCCGATGTTCTCTCGCGCTCCAGCCATCCGCCGACGAGCAATGCCATCCCTGGAATCGCCGGAATCGTGTAGTATTCTTGCCGCGTCGAGAAGCTGAAGAAGCCCACGATCACCAGGTTCCACAAGAAAAACATCAAATACGCGCGTTGGCGCCGCGACATCTGCGCGCAAAATTCCGGGGTCCCCGACGGGCCCGGTTTTGGCCCGTTGGGGTGTAAGTCGCGCCATCGCCGCGGCACTTCCAATAAAGACTGGGGAAGAAACGCCGTCCACGGTATCAGCCACAGAACCAGCAACGCCCAGAACAGCACCAGCGGGACCGTATCGTAGTCGCGCGGAACGCGCTTGTTCAGGAAACGCAGAATGTGCTCATTGACAAAGTAGAACCAGAGAAATCCGTGCACATTGCCCTGCGCCGGATTTCGCAACTGCGCCAGAATGTGCCAGGGCGCTGCGACCGCTAAAAACACCAGCGCGCTCGACGCCAGGCGCAGCTTCAGCAGGTGCCGCAAATTTCCCGTCAGCAGCAGATAAAGCCCGATCGCCCCAATCGGAAACACCAGTCCGATCAGTCCCTTGGTCAGCACGTTGAGCGCGCAAACCGCGGCCAATCCCCAGCAGGTCCAGCGCGCCGGTTTCGCCTGACCGAGCTGCGTTTGCTCCAGCGTCACCAGAAAAAGCCAGAACGTAAGCGTCAGCCACAGACCCACGGCCGCGTCGGGAATCAAAAAGCGCGTAAAAAGAAATGGCCCCAGCGCGGTCGCAAGCACCACCCCGGAATCGAATCCGCCTTCGCTGCCCAGGGCCCAGCGGCCCAAACCATACGTGGCGAGAATCATCGCCAGCACGCCCAGCATCAGCGGAAACCGCGTGCTCCACTCGCTGACGCCAAACAGCTTGTAGCTCGCCGCCACGCTCCAATACATCAGTGGAGCTTTTTCCAGGTAGCGTATGCCGTTGGCGTAGAGCGTCACCCAGTCGTGCCGCTGCACCATTTCGCGCGCCGCCTCGGCGTGCACCGTGTCGGCATCGTCAAGCAAGGGCGCCCGCGAAAGTCCGGCCATATAGATGACCGACCACAACGCAATCAACAGCAGCACGCAAACCCGCCAGTCCGCCAGCAACCGGTTCGAACGTGTTGCTGTCGAATGAATCGTCGCCTCGTTTGCCGGTTGTTTGGGATTAAGCAGAGCGTCTGATTTCATCGGGAGAACTTTATCTTATATGCAACTGAAAGGGAACTCAGTCTGCCGCGGCCCCGCGAGAAACGCGGCCGTCCGCCACTTCGCGGTAAATCTCGAGGATCCTCGACACCGAATTCGTCCACGAAAATCGTTGCGCTTGATCGTAGCCGCGTTGTTTCATCTGCGCCCGCAGCGCCGGGTCGAGCAGAGCGCGCTGCAAGCCTCGCCGGATCTCAAACACGTTTTCCGGATTCACCAGCAACGCCGCGTTCCCCACCACTTCCGGCAGGCTCGAAGTGTTCGAAGCGACCACCGGAGTCCCGTGGGCCATCGCTTCCAGCGGCGGCAATCCAAATCCCTCGTTGAGCGATGGAAACACAAAAATCTTGGCGGCATCGTAAAAAATGCGCAGCACTTCGATGGGCACGAATCCGAGAAAACGCACGTCGTTCTGCACGCCGCTGCGCACCACCGTCCGTCGCAGCCGAGGATGGCTCGACAGATCGTCCCCGATAATGATCAGCTTTAGGTCCGGATACTGCTGCTCTTTCTGCAGCTCGCTCTTCAGCGCCGAAAACGCCTCGATGATGCGCACCACATTCTTGTGCGGCCGGATCGCGCCCGCATACAGAATAAATGGATAGTTCACCAGATAGCGCTGGGCAATCAATTCGCGGTCCGCGTCGCTGGCGTGGCCGTGCAGAAAACGCTCGTCAATCGCGTTGTACACCACTTCGATGCGCGAGTCTGGAATCGCCAGCAGCCTCTCGAGTTCATTCCGCGTAAATTGCGACACTGCGATCACGCGCGCCGCTCTGCGCAACGCCCGCCGCGTCAAATAAAAATAGAGACTGCGCCGCAAACTCGAAGCGTTGCGCAATCCATACATGTGCTCCAACAAATCGTGCACCGTAAGAATATAAGGACAACCGAGGCCCCGCGGAATCCAAAACAGGTGCGGAATGTGGACCAGGTCGCACCCGAGGTTCCGCACGATTGCCCGGAACGCAAGGTTCCCTTTCAGCGTTCCGTCGCCGCCCTCCAGCGCCACCGCGTGGAAGTTCGGCGGCAGCGCGCCGCATTCCGCCACCTTCTCCTGCGATCCGATGAGGAAGTACGTGCTGTCGCGATCAAGCCGCGCCAGCGTCCGCACCACATTTCGGATGTAGGTGCCCACTCCGAATTCCGTCATGCGACGGATGTCGATCGCTACTTTCACAATCTGAATTTAACCACAGGTGTGACACAGGGGCACAGGGAATTCAAAAAAGCGGCATCGAAATGATTTGTAGAGACGGGGCTTGCCCCGTCTCGCTCTGTCCCGCCTATGCCCGAACTTCCGCCTTCGCCCGCCGCTCGGAATACAGTGGAAACTCCTCGGCCAGCCCCAGCACTTCCTGGCGGATTTTCGCGAGCACCGCGGCGTCCGTCCGATGATCGAGCGCCTCCGCGATCCAGTGCGAAATCTGCCGCATCTCCGCCTCTTTCATCCCGCGCGTCGTCATCGCCGGCGTCCCAATGCGTATGCCGCTCGGCTTCATTGGAGGGTTCGTATCGAACGGAATCGCGTTCTTGTTGACCGTAATGCCCGCCACGCCCAGCGCCTTCTCCGCCTCGCTCCCCAGCATTCCCTTCGCGAACACGTCCACCAGCATGAGATGCGTGTCCGTCCCACCGGAGACGATGCGATAGCCATCGGCCGCCAGCGTCTCGGCCATCACCTTTGCGTTGGCCACAATCTGCCGCGCGTAGTCGCGGAAACTCGGCAGCGATGCTTCGAGGAAGCACACCGCCTTGGCCGCGATGATGTGTACCAGTGGCCCTCCCTGCGTTCCGGGAAACACCGTCTTATCGATCGCCGCCGCAAATTCCTGCTTGCTCAGGATCATCCCCGACCGCGGCCCGCGCAGCGTTTTATGCGTGGTCGAAGTCACGATATGCGCGTGCGGCACCGGCGAAGGATGCGCTCCACCCGCCACCAGTCCCGCGAAGTGCGCCATATCCACCAGATAGAGCGCGCCCACTTTGTCCGCAATCTGCCTCATGCGCGCGAAATCAATGATTCGCGGATAAGCGCTCCCGCCGCCAATAATCAGCTTCGGACGCGCCTCGGTGGCGATCCTTTCCAGTTCGTCGTAATCGATCGTCTCCGTCTCCCTGGTCACGCCGTAGGGAACGATCTTGTAAGTCTTGCCCGAAAAATTCAGCGGATGCCCATGCGTGAGGTGCCCGCCATGGGCCAGATTCAATCCCAGAATCGTGTCGCCGGGCTGCAAGATCGCCGCATAAGCCGCTTGATTCGCCTGCGATCCCGAGTGCGGCTGCACGTTGGCATGTTCCGCACCAAAAAGTTTCTTGGCCCGCTCCCGCGCCAACTCCTCCACCACGTCGGTAAACTCGCACCCGCCGTAATACCGCTTGCCGGGATACCCCTCCGCATACTTGTTGGTAAACACCGACCCGGCCGCCTCCAGCACCGCCTCGCTGACAAAATTCTCCGAAGCAATCAGCTCCAGCCCTTCATGCTGCCGGCGAACTTCGTTGTCAATAGCGTGAGCAACCTGCGGATCAACTTCAGAAAGAGGTCGGGACATCGAGGAATTTTTCATAATTAGATACCGAAAACCATTTTACTGTGCCGCGGACACTCTTGTCCGCGAAAGGGAACACGGATTTTCCGGGCCCTAATCTTGCTCTAGCCATGCGCTCCAGAAATGCTGAGGAATGTTCGCAGCTTCGATTTAGAATAACGGCGATGACGTCAGCCAGGCATTTGTTCCCAATTTTCGTGCGTCAGGGCAAAGGTTTGACGCGTTTTAAGGTTGGCTATATCGACCATCAAGGTCAGGTCCTCATTGACCCAATCTTTGATGAAGGGACTCGCTTCTATGAAGGTCTAGCCGCAGTTAAGGTAAAAGGTCGTTGGGGAGTCATCAACGCCGACGGCAGTTTTGTTATTCAGCCAAAATCGTGGGGCTGGTGCCGATTCCGTGAGGGGTTCGCCAGCATCTCGGTAAAAGGCAACTGGGGCGTAATTGACCGAAACGGCAATTTTATCGTTGAGCCGAGATACGATTACGTTGGTCCGTTCAAGGAAGGGCTTGCATTAATCAGGGTTGGCGAGAGCGAGAAAGCGCGGTACGGTTTTATCGACAAGACCGGAGTTGAGGTAATCCCCCCGAAATTGCATGGTGCCAAAGATTTTTCTGACGGCTTAGCTGCCGCCAAGGTGGTAAACCTTTGGGGTTATATCGTATCGTCTGGTGCTTTCAAGATTACGCCACGTTTTGATGGAACAGGTTCTGGAAAGCGTTGGCCCGATACACGCGCTGGTTATTTTGTGAAAGGTCTGGCTCCTGTTTGGGCAGGCCAGGACTATTACAGATTCATCGACACGACGGGATGTTTCGCGTTTGAAGATGGCTTCGATGGTGCGAACAGCTTCTCTGAAGGTCGTGCTGTAGTTAAACGGGGTAAGCATTTCGGATTCATTGACACTGAAGGCAGGATGGCCATCGAATGCAGATTTACTCTTGCGCGGGATTTCTCGGAGGGATTGGCAGAAGTGGAAGAGAAAGAACCCCGCGTTGGATTTTCCCCTCCCAGCGGATTCATTGATCTTGAGGGTCAGATGGTCATTCAGCCCACATTCTGCAGCGCGCTAAGTTTTCAGAACGGTTTGAGCCTTGTGACAACCGAAGACTCGATTGGCTACATCAATAAACTTGGAGAATTCGTGTGGCAGGGACCATATGTCGAATACGGGGTATTGTGTTGAATACGATGCCGACCCTCTATCTCAAAACCGACAGACGTTCATCTGTGAGATTAGTATCGGAAACCAGGTCGAAATAGTCAGCCGATCCAACTGCCGATTGGCTCCCGTCCCCACTCGGTATATCATTCGGACGACCATGGAAGCTCTCGATCCGGCAGAAGAATGGCGCCACATCTCGGAGCGTTATCGCCAAATGAGTGACGAAGAACTCCTGGCTCTCGCCCCGCAAAGCTCCGAGTTGACCCACGTCGCACAACAGGCTCTGGCGTCCGAGATGTCCCGGCGCGGGTTGAAGCTGCAGCCCGAAGAACCGACACCTCCGCCTGAGCCAGTGCCGGATCCCGATTCTCCCTACGCCGCAGACCGGGAATTAGTCGAGGTCCGCACCGTGTGGAGCTTGCCGGATGCGCTTCAGTTGCAGTCTCTTTTAGATGGGGCCGGAATTCCGTTCTTCATGGGACCCGAGAAAGCTACGAGCGCCGGCGCAGTCACCTCGAGTTTCGCCAATGGCGTCAGCGTCAAAATCATGAGCGTTGGCGTACCGTGGGCAAACTTAGCAATGATGCATTACACGCCCGAGAACGAGCCCGCTCCAACACCGCAAGAAGAGCTGAGCGAGCCTGTCGTCCGCTGCCCCAAATGCCATTCCGAGGAAGTCGTCTTCGACGGTTTAATTCGGGACGGACTATTCGGTGATGATCAAATCGGTGATGTTCAGATCGGTGAGCCGCCAGCCGCAACCGGCAACCCGCAACCCAAATTCGAATGGACCTGCGATTCATGCGGTCACCGATGGAAAGATGACGGCATCGTCGAAGAATAATATCGTCGGACCTCGGGATGACTAACTGCGTCCTACTCGAACGCCGTCCGCAGAAAACTAACCAGCTGCCACCCATCCATGTATTTGTACGGAGTCTCGCCCATGGTGTAATGCCCGCAGGGCAGCACCACGACTTTGTGATTGAGATTGTGCTTCTTGAATTCTTCCACCACCTGCTCCGAAAATTCCGGCAGAAACGTCATATCGTACTTGGCATAAATAATGAGCGAGCGCCGCGGCCAGCGCGAGAACTTATCAAAGTACACGGCCGGACTCACGGCGCGCCAGACGTTTCGCAGGTTTTCCAGGCTAATGCCGGTTTCCAGTCCCTCGCGGATGTGGCGCGTGGATTGCCCGTGCCAAACCACGTCGGCAAAATAAGTCGATGCGTGATTGAAGGCGGCCACCTGTATCCGCGGATCGTGCGCCGTGGCGATAAACGCATAGCACGATCCCAGACTCGTCCCGACAATGCCAAGCCGGTTGTAACCCTGCGCTTCCAGCCAGTCGAGACAACAGCGCGTGTCGATCACTCCCTGGCGCACCGAATCGAGCGTGCGTCCAATGTTAGCGGAAACTGCGTAATCGGCGCGGTAGACCTCCGCCGGACGCCGAATGTCGTGATACGGCATCGACAGTCGCAGCACGGCGATCCCCATGTAGTTGAGCATGCGGCAGAGGCTGTTGTAGGAAATCGCGTCGGAATTCCAGTGCGGCAAGAGCACTACCGCGCGGCGTCCCCGTGCCGGGAACCAGCGCGCGTTCGCCAGATTATTTTCCGGGAAACGAGTAATGACCGGCGAGGTGAAGCGCAGAAACCCAGCGTACGTGCCGCGAACTTTTTCGTCCAGCCGCGGATCGGGACTTTCGCGCGTGCTGAATACCTGCACCTCCCGGCGCTCCAGGCGAAAATCGGTGGGCTTCCGGTAGGAATAAAAATTGTCGCTGTCGCGAATGATGCGCTCGTTAAAGCGCGAGAAATATTCCAGCAGCTCGCGCGAGTCCGGTCCCGCCGGCCCGCCGTTGCGGCCAGGCCAGCCCAACGTCCAATCCAGCCCCCAATCCAGCGGACGCACCACGCGATTATTGTCCACCGAGGTGAGCCGGGTCTCCCAGTCGTACATCCATTGTGCGTAGCGTGAGGGCATGAAATAGATGGAACAGATGGAATAAAAAGTTTATCGCAAAGTCGGCGAGAAAGTTCCGCGATCCGGCAGGCAACACGAAGATTCGCTCGCCAGCCTCATTTCAGCGTGTGCAGATATTTGACCAGGTCCCTGACATCTTCTTCACTCAAATACCGGTCGAAGGCAGGCATCGTACCCCGGCCCTCGACGATTGTCTTGCGGATTTGCTCATCGCAAGCAGGGCCGCCACTCGGCAGCGATTTTCGAAGAAACAGCCCATGCAAATTCGGAGGCTGCTTGTGCAAATCCGGCTGCGAATTCTCGTGACATTCGGCGCAGCGCGTGTCATAACGCCACTGACCTTCGACCTCGGCATTGCTGAGCGTTCCGCCAGGCTGCTCGTTTCGCGTACAAGCCATCAACATGAACGCAGTTAAGAGACCGGCCAGTAACAGTGGCCCGCGAACCATTACTTTCCCCTCTGTCCGGCTGCGTGGGCAGAGTGTTGCAGACTCTCCATCAACTCCGTCCATGTCCAATCCGTGAACCAGAACCTCTCCACCGTCCCATCGCGCGCAATCAATGCGATGCTCATGGTGTGGGATATCTGGTTGTCTTCTTCCTGGTAGGCCAAGCCGAATGCCTGGGTTAGGCGGCGTAAATCGGCTGGATTCGTGGAAGCGAAGTCCCAGTGAGAAAAACCGCCCGCATCGCCGTCCAGATAGGCAAGGCCGTATTTTCGCAGAACGGCAGGAGTGTCATATTTCGGGTCGAAGCTGATGGTCAGTAAATGTGTTTTGCCGTAGTCCTCCGGATTCTTCTTGAGTTCATTGTGAATGCGCGCAAATTGACTGCTCAGGCGCGGACAGAGATTCGGCATGGGGCAACGTGTGTAGATAAAGGTTACGAGCAGTGCCTTGCCGGCGAAATCTGAAAAATGAATCGTGCGGCCGTCCTGATTGACGAGCGCGACGTCGGGAACCCGTGCTCCGGGCATGAGCATCTGCGCCGCTGCCGGCGCCTTTCCCTGGTTGCGCCCGGATTCATCGGTGATGCGAACGTCTTCCAGCCAATAGTCGCTCGGATCTCTGCCTACAACCACTTCCGCGGCGATTTTGTCGCCGGGTTGAAGTTCCTGAACTACGGCGGGGTCTTTCACGCGGTAAGGCATGGTCATGGCCGCCATGAAGCCGGGAATGTCTTTATGGTCCACCGTGATCTCGTTGATAGCTGTGTTCTTCGCGACTACTACGCCTTGCAGCGGATATCGCTTGGTGCGGTTGCAGCCCATAAATACGGTTAGTAACAGCACGACCGATGTGAGCACAAGCCGGGATTTCATGGGTCTCATCCTACTCCTCGAGGTTGCCTTGGCAGTCATCGCTAATAGTGGAACCGCCAGCGCACTTGCAAATAGATTTCGCGCGGCAGGTTCCAGTGGAATCCGCCGAAGGTCAGGCTGTTGTCGTACTCGACGCGGTGGTTGGTCACGTTGAGTGCGCTCAGCGAAGCGGTAAAACGTTCCCCGAAGTCTTTAGCGAGCGATAGATCGAAGGTGGTGTGCTGCGGGAGGTAGTTGCCGGGATATGGCGCGCCCGGGAAACCATTGCTGAATCCCGAGCCGTAATAAACGTTGGTGGAAGCATAAGACCGCCAGGGGAGAGTTATGTCTCCGCCCACGTTGAGCGTGTTGCGCTGGTCATGGTCGAGCGGGCTGAGTCCGGGCGCGAGCGTGAAATCCGTGAGGCCTCCTGTGATGGTGCCGCTGCCCTCGGCGATCTGGTTGGAATAGGCGAGGTGAATCTGGCCACGATGCGCGATCCGGGGAGAGCGCAGCGTAAGTTCCCATCCGCGAATTAAGGCCTGGGAAACGGTGATGGGAAAGAAAATATTCGAGGCTCCGATGTTGTTGTGATCGAGAAAATTGGCGACGTTGGTTTGGAAGTTGTCGGCGTCGAGTACCCATCCGCGGTAAGGGATGGTCACGCCGAACTGGTGCTCTTCGTCGCGCTCGCCGGGCAACGGGATGAAACCCAGCTGCTGTCCTTGGACATAATCGATTAGGGCCGGTCCAGACACGGTCTCAATCGGCGGCGCTTGATAGTAGTGTCCGTAGAAGGCGCGGAATGTCCATCGAAGCTTAGGGATGGTGACGGCGGCGCCGAAGCGTGGACCAATAGACGACTCGGAGATGGGTGGCGCGGAACCTGCTGCGAAGTTGCCCTCTGCGAACCACGTCGGACGCATCCCGGCCGACAGCGTCAGCCAGGAAAAGGGTTTGAATTTGTCGTCGATGTAGAAAGCTTCGAGATTGGCGGTTGGGTGCTCACTATCCGCGATTGGTGACGGGACAGGTGGAGGGTAACTGAGCGGATTGAAGACGGCCCCAAAAAACTGGTTATCACTCTGGTAGAAGCTGAGAAATCCGGCCTGTAGATCGTTCTTCTTGTAGTTGACTGCGACGGTGGCCTGCCCGCCAACGTAGGTGGAACCGCGGTTTTCCGTGCTGGCTACGGGATTGTCGTTGGGATTGCTCGCGTAGTCTCCGCTGTTGTAGTGGTAGAAGGGCGAAACCGTGGTCATGAGATGCGAGCTAAACGTATGGACCCAGGTGAATAGGACTCCAGCGTCGGCTTCGTGTTGGCCATCGCGAAGGCCAATGCTGGGGTACTGCGGAGTGTAGTTGTTGGCCGGGATCGATCCGTTTTCGATGTCATTGGGGTAGGGGTCGTAAGGAATCTGAAAATAATCGCGCCGGACCGAGGTCATAAGTCGCAGTTGATTTGCGGGATCCACATTGAAGATAAAAGATCCAAACCCGCCGAAGCCGTTGACCGCATCGTGCACAACTTGGGGAACCGGCGGTTGCAGCCCGAGATTGCTGCGATTGGCGTTGACGCTGGCGTAATACGCGAAACGCTCGGTGTGGCTGCCAAAGCTGAGCGCATCATTTGTCTGATAGAAATTGCCGGCGCTGACGACGAGTTCGGCCTGATTGTTGCGCTCGAATCCGGTGCGGGGCACGACATTGAAGACGCCATAGGTGCGGTCACCGAACTCTGCCCCATAGCTGCCGCGATCGGCCTCGACGTAATCCATGTCTTTGGGGTCGAACTGCGCGCCAAGATTTTGCGCGATGGCCGTGTTGACGATGGGAATGCCGTCGAGCAGCCAGGTGGTCTGGTGTCCGCCGCGCATGTGCAGCATGTCGTGCGTGACGTAGGCTCCGGGAACGTAGTCGGTGATCA
>Ga0181518_10000780_pt1 | contig 34095 bp, 30 predicted proteins | sample PEATcosm2014_Bin_28_FD_119751 | JGI IMG/M metagenome (GOLD analysis project Ga0181518, IMG submission 119751) | Peatland microbial communities from MTU Mesocosm Facility, Houghton, MI, USA - PEATcosm2014_Bin01_60_metaG | ecosystem: Environmental > Terrestrial > Soil > Wetlands > Peat | place...
GCTGCTTCGGTGGAGGAGATGAGCTCCAGCCTGGAAGAGATGAATGCGTCCATCAGCCAAAACTCGGACCATAGCCGGCAAGTGGAGCAGGCGGCTGTCAAGGGGGCGCTGGCGGCGGAAGAGAGTGGGAAGGCCGTTAAAGAGACGGTCACAGCCATGAAGCAGATTGCCGCCAAGACCTCGGTCATCGAAGAGATTGCCTACCAGACCAATCTTCTTGCGCTCAACGCCGCCATCGAGGCGGCACGCGCCGGAGACCAGGGCCGGGGCTTTGCCGTGGTCGCGGTCGAAGTGCGAAAACTGGCCGAGCGCAGCCAGTTAGCGGCGCAGGAAATCGGCGGGCTGGCGGAGAACAGCGTCAGCGTGGCCGAACGGTCGGGCCAATTGCTGACCGACCTGGTGCCGTCCATTCAGAAAACCGCCGAACTGGTGCAAGACGTTGCCGCTGCCTCGGTCGAGCAGTCCGGCGGAGTGACCGAGATCAACAAGGCGATGGCGCACGTGGATTCCGTCACACAGCGCAACGCATCGTCCGCCGAAGAACTTTCCAGTACCGCGGAAGAATTGGCCGCACAATCCGAGCAGCTCCAGCAGTTGATGACTTTCTTCCGTGTGGCGGGAGAGCAGGCCAGCCATGGCAGCGGCTTCGGCAAACAACACCCAGTCGTTCCCCAGAAGTCAACGTTAAGGGGTGGATTCGCGCAACCTGCCCACACTCAGCCGGCCACCGGCAAGGTCGCGGAGGATGCTAACTTCTCTCCGTTCTAAGGTGGACGCCGGGTTGGCCGCGTGGATACCGCGGCGCATTCGACAATGCAAACGGCAGAAATGCGAGGAGTGAAAATATGGGATCGTCGAACCAACGGAAGACCCAAGTCCCTGTGAGCACGGTACAGTACCTTACTTTTTTCACCGCGGGCGAGGAATATGCCATCGGTATTGCGAAGGTGAGCGAGATCGTCGAGTACGAGACTCTCACCACTGTACCGAATACTCCCGTCTGGATCCGCGGTGTGACCAACCTGCGCGGCAGCGTAGTCCCGGTGGTCGATCTGGCGGTGAAGTTCGGGTTGCCGGCCAGCTGTATTTCGAAGTTTTCCTGCATCATCATCACCGAAGTGATGTTCCAGGGCGAGACGCTGACCATGGGAGTCCTGGCCGACTCGGTGAGCCAGGTGCTTGAGCTTTCGGCTGACGAAATTGAAGCGACCCCGCCTTTCGGCACACGGGTCAAGACCGAATACCTGCTCGGCATGGGACCGCTGGGCAAGAAGTTCTGCCTGATTCTGGACATCGACAAAGTGCTCTCCGCCGAAGAGTTTCTGATGGTCACGGAGTCCGCTGCCGACCCAGCGCCCGCGGACGGCGCGGCCCTGGATGCACCCGCCCAACAGGCTCCGGCCAAGCAAGCACGGTTAGAGAATGGAGCGTAGCATTGCCCGCTCAAACAGTTGCCGGCAAGGATCCAGGTAAATCCCGCCATTTTGACGCTTGCCCTGAGCAACCGCCCGAACTCGCTGTCAGTCCCGCTCTGTTCCAGAAATTCCAGAAGCTCATCTACGCCGAAACCGGCATCTGGCTGGGCGCTTCCAAAACGGCCTTGTTGTGCGGACGCCTCTTTCGACGGCTGCGCACGCTGGGGATGGATTCGCTGGAATCTTACTACGACTGCATTGCGCGGCCGGACCAGAACGAAGAACGCGCCCGCATGATCGACGCCATCACCACCAATGAAACCCGCTTCTTCCGCGGGTCCAGGCAATTCGACTTCATGGTGCAGACAGCGATTCCCCGTTGGCGGGTCGAGGCCGAACAACAACGGCGCCCCAGGAGAGTGCGCGTCTGGAGCGCCGGATGTTCGTCCGGCGAAGAGCCCTACACCGTCGCCATGCTGCTCGCCAGGCATCTTCCCGCCGAGGACGGCTGGGACGCGCGCCTTCTGGCCACTGACATCTCCAACCGCATGTTGGAAAAAGCGCGCGAGGGGATTTATCCCATTGCCAGGTCGGAGGAGATCCCCAACGACTTGTTGCACAGTTTTATGTTGCGAGGAATGGCGGAGCGGCAAGGCGAGATGAAAGTGAAAGTCGAAATCCAGCAGATGGTTGACTTCCGAAGATTGAATCTGGCCCAGGAGTCTGAACTCGCCGAAGGTCCATTCGACGCCATTTTCTGCCGCAACGTACTCATTTATTTTGACGACGCCGCGAAGCGCAAGGTGGTCACGCACCTGGTCCGTCATCTCGCCGCCAACGGTCTTTTATTTGTGGGCCACGCCGAGAACTTGAACCGCGTGTCTGCCCAGCTGCGCAGCCTGGAGCCGACCATCTACACAAAAACAGGCGACGAAGGCAGCCGGTGAATACGGCGCGGACCGATCCCTGCTTGTTGCAAGGCGCTTGCGCAGAGCGAAAGAAGAACCACGTATGACTGGAGAAGGCCTGCAAATCCTGGTAGTGGACGACTCGGCGATGGTCCGCCAGGTGATGCAGGCCATCCTGGCCACCGACCGCAGGATCACCGTCAAGGCCGCCGCCGATCCGCTGATTGCCTGGGGCAAAATGCAGAAGGAACCTCCCGATGTCGTCATTACCGACCTGGAAATGCCGCGCATGGACGGCCTGACGTTCATCCGAAAAATCATGTTGGAGATGCCTACGCCAGTCGTGGTCTGCTCCGGTCTGGCGGCTCGCGGCACCGAACTCGCACTGCGCGCGCTCGAAGAAGGGGCGGTCGAGGTGATCACCAAGCCCAAGGTTGGCGTGCGTGAATTCCTTCACGAATCGGCCGTGATCCTCCTCGATGCAGTCTGGAGCGCGTCGCAGGCGCAGATCAGGACTCGGCCGATGATGACTCCAGCTTTTCACCACGCTGCCGATGCTGGTCTGTCTCGCAAAGTCAAGCCCCGCCGTGCCGGGACGGCGAGTGGAGTCATAGCGGTGGGCGCCTCAACCGGCGGAACCGAGGCTCTGCGCGTTTTTCTCGCGGCCCTGCCCACCGACTGCCCGCCGGTCGTCATTGTCCAGCATATGCCCGAAGTGTTTACCCGGGCCTTTGCCGATCGCTTGAACACGGAATGCGAAATCGAAGTTGCCGAGGCCCGGGATGGCGACCTGTTGCAAACTGGCCGGGCGCTCATTGCTCCCGGCAACCGGCATATGCTCGTCAATCGCACTGGCGAAGAACTTGCCGTCCAGATCACGGACGGGCCGCTGGTCTCGCGCCATCGTCCGAGCGTGGATGTGCTGTTCCGCTCGGTGGCCATTTCGGTGGGCCGAAAGGCGGTTGGCGTCATCATGACCGGCATGGGCAACGACGGCGCGCAAGGCCTCTGTGAGATGAAAGAAGCGGGAGCGCCCACGATTGCGCAAGATGAAGCGAGCTGCATAGTATTTGGCATGCCCAAAGAGGCGATTTCCCGCGGCGCCGTGACTGTCGTTTTGCCTTTACAGGACATCGCCAGCGCGGCCCTGAACTTGCAGTGCGGGTAGCGAAGACCAGAGAAGAGCTGCGGAATCTGCTGATTGCCATTTCGCCCCGATTCTCCACAGCCTTCCACTATCGTGCTACTTGCATTCCCGCACCGAAGTTCCGGATAATCAAGCTAGAAAGTTCGTGACCGACGTGTATCGCTACAGCCGCGCCGAACTGCTGCGCATTCTCCGGCTCGCTCCTCGCCAGCTTTATACCTGGGAGAAGGCGGGATTGGTGACGGTGGGCGAAGACTATTCTTTTTTCGATCTGGTGCAAATCAAGAAAGTGCGCGACCTTTGCGCGCAGCGCGTTCGCCCCGCCGTGATCCGGCAATCGCTCGAGGCCATGCAGAAACAGGTTGCGGGCATGGAGAATCCACTGCTCGAGGCCGCAACCTATCGCAGCGGACACCGCGTCGCTTTCCGCCATCAGGGGCGGCTGGTTGAGCCCATTGCCGGACAATTCATGTTCGATTTTTCGTCCGAAGAACGAAAAGTCGTGACCAGTCCGCCACACCATGGGCCGGAACTGGTGATTACCGACGTTGCCGACTTGTTCGCGCGCGGGATCATGCTGGAAGAAAACTCCTCGACCCAAACCGAGGCGATCGAGGTTTATTTAGAGGTGCTCGAGATGGAACCCATGCACGCCGCCGCGCACATCAATGTGGGCACACTCTACTACAACCGCCAGGAAAACGCGCTCGCGGAAAAGCACTATCGCTCGGCGATCCAGATCGATCCGCGTTACGCGCTCGCCTATTTCGACCTGGGCAACGTGCTCGATGAAACCGGACGCGTCGAAGAGGCCATCGACACCTATAAGGCAGCGATCCAGCTCGCGCCCACCTACGCCGACGCGCACTACAATATCGCGCTGGCCTACGAGAAGATCCGCCAGCCGCGCAAGGCGCTGCAACACTGGCGCTCCTACGTCAAGCTCGATACCACCGGCCCCTGGACCGTGCACGCCAATCATCAGATCAGGCGCATCCTGCAAAGCGACGGCCTGAAGCTGGTGCACTCGCGCCAGGAGAACTGATTCCAGCCGTTAGCCCGGCCGCAGCCTGCAAGCCATGGAACCTTGGCCGCTCTCCGTCCGTATTCTTCTCGTGATGTAAATTCAGCGGGTCTGATTTGGAGGTCTCTTGCAGCTCACCATCGATCGTGTCAGCAAACGCTACGGCGCGCACACGCTGGCCCTGGAAGACTTCAGCCTGGAACTCGGCGCCGGCGTTCTCGGCCTGCTCGGCCCGAACGGCGCGGGTAAGACCACGCTGATGAGTATTCTGGCTACCATCACCCGGCCCACCAGCGGCCACATCCGCTGGAACGGAGCGGATCTGGCGGCCGATCCCAACGCGATTCGCGGCGTGCTCGGATACTTGCCGCAGGATTTTGGCGTTTATCCCAATCTCAATGCGGTGGAGTTTCTGGAATACCTCGCGGCGGTCAAGGGCCTGGACTCTACCGCGGCGCGGCGGCGCATTGATGAACTGCTGAACCTGGTGAACCTGACAGAAGTTCGCAAACGGCCGCTGGGCGGTTATTCGGGAGGAATGCGGCAGCGTATCGGCATCGCGCAGGCGTTGTTGAACGATCCTCGCCTGTTGATTGTGGACGAACCGACCGCGGGGTTGGATCCGGAAGAGCGCGTGCGCTTTCGCAATCTGCTTTCGGACCTCTCCGGAGAGCGTATCGTCATTCTCTCCACCCACATTGTTTCCGATGTCGAGGCCACCGCGACCGACATCGCCTTGATTTCGCAGGGCAGGCTGGTGGCGCATGCGGCGCCCGAAAACTTGCTGGCAGCGGTCGAGGGCAAAGTGTGGGAGTGGGTTGTGCCCAGTTCGGAACTGAACGCGGCCAAGCGCCAATACCTGATCAGCAACACCACGCGGCGGGGCGATGGCGTGCACGTCCGTCTGCTCTCTTCACAGCCGCCGCCGGGAACCAGCCCCGTGGCGCCGACACTCGAGGACGCTTACTTGTTCTGCCTTTCGCAACACCGCGCCGGAGTGGCCGCATGAATCATGCCATGTACCATACTCTGCGCGTTCTCTATCACATGGTGAAAGCGGATTTTCTGGAGCGCGTCCGGAGATACAGTTTCCTGGTGATTCTGGCAGGCGCTCTCTACCTGGCCTACGGCGTGCTCGCGGAGAAGGTCACCATCATCGTCGGGGATGGTTATCGCGGCGTGTACAACTCGGCGTGGATTGGCATGTTAATGGCCATCTGCTGCTCGACGTTCCTGTCGTTGTGCGGGTTTTATGTGGTCAAGAACTCCGTCGAGCGCGACTCGGCGACGCGGGTGGGGCGAATTCTGGCAGCCACGCCCATGCGCAAGGAGTTTTACACCGTCGCAAAAACGGTGAGCAACTTCGCGGTGCTGGCGTCAATGGTCGTGGTGCTGATGGCCGCCGCCGTCGCCATGCAGTGGCTGCGTCCCGAAGCGCGGCCGATTTCCCTTTGGAAACTGTGGTCGCCGTTCCTGCTGATTACCCTGCCCGCCATGTTCATTACCGGCAGCCTCGCTTTGCTCTTCGAGACCCTGCCGGTCTTGCGCGGCGGCGTGGGCAACGTAATTTATTTCTCTGTCTGCACCGCTGCCCTCGCCTCCGGACCGGGGACGAGTTTGGACGATCCGGCGGGTATCGGCATTCTTGGGATCAGCACGCGCCAGGCGCTGGAGAGACTGAATCCGGGCGGCGGTAGGAATTCCAACTTCAGCCTGACAATTGGCGGCGAGCACGCCACCCACACATTTTTGTGGAACGGCGTCGATTGGACCCTGCATCTGCTGGCCTGGCGGCTGCTGTGGATAGGCGTGGGCTTGGGACTGGCGATGCTTGCGTCCGTCTTCTTCCACCGCTTTGATCCGGCGCGCCAAGGCATTCGCGAAAAAGAATCAAAAGAAAAACGAAGCGCGGCTGCGGACGATTCTTCTCTAAACCTCGAACCGGGACAGCCATCGCCCGGCTACGCGGCCCTGACTCCTCTCGGCCCGCGTGGACACGGCCGGTTCGCCCGACTGGTTCTCTCCGAACTTGCGCTCATGGTCAAGGGGCTGCGCTGGTGGTGGTACACCGTAGCCGCGGGTCTGCTGGTGGCGGAGTTCGCCTCGCCCTCGCCGGCAGCCCGGGAAGGCGTGTTGCTGGCGGCGTGGATCTGGCCAATTCTACTGTGGTCGCAGATGGGTTGCCGCGAGTCGCGTTACGCTACCCAATCCTTGATTTTTTCGGCGGAGCGCGCGGCCTATCGCCAATTGGCCGCTCTCTGGATCGCCGGCGTCATGGTCGCGATGATGACCGGCGCGGGCACGGGAATTCGCCTGCTGCTCAGTGCCAACTGGCCGCAAGCCGCTGCTTGGCTTGCCGGAGCGCTTTTCATCCCAAGCCTGGCGCTCGCTTTGGGAGTGTGGAGCGGTTCCAGCAAATTTTTCGAGGCCCTGTTCACGGTTTGGTGGTACATCGGCCCGGCCCATCAGACGCCCGGGCTTGACTTCATGGGCCTGTCGCGAGCGTCCAGCACCCCCGGCATCTATTGGATCATGGCCGCGGGCCTCCTGCTGGCGTCTTGTCTCGGAAGGCGCCGGCAAGTCGCCTATGCGTAAAGAAGAAATCGGCATGGCCAAGGATGCCACCCGCCTCAATTAGCGAACGATGGTGACGGAGAGCGCCCCGAGCGCAGGCGTTGATTCCAGCGTTATACTCAGATGTCACCTTTCAGGTGCGGGAGACCATGAATGAAATTCCATCGGTGGATTTTGCCGCTGAGCCTGGCGCTCGCGGCAGCAGGCGGAGTCTGCTTTGCCCAGGAAGCCGCCAAGAAGATTTACAACGAAAGCGCGAATGCGCGCGCTGAGATCAAAGAAGCTCTGACAAAAGCGGCGGCAGAACACAAGCGCGTCATTGTCGTCTTTGGAGCCAACTGGTGCCCCGACTGCCACGCCCTCGATGACGACTTTCATCGCGCGGATGTGGCGCCGATCCTCGCCGCCAACTATGAAGTGGTGCATGTGGACATCGGCAAGGGCGACAAGAACCAGGACTTGATGACGAAATACGAAGTCCCGATGAAGCGCGGCATTCCCGGACTGGCCGTGCTCGATCCCGATGGCAAGCTGGTGTACAGCCAGAAGAACGGAGAGTTCGAGAATGCGCGAGCGCTCGCCCCGTCGGACGTGCTGGCATTCCTGAACAAGTGGAAACCCGGAGCGCAGGGCCGGTGAGAGTCCGCCATCCAGGCATGAGATGAAAACCGGCGCTCCGTGCGCCACGCTCGAAGAGCGAGAGCTACTACTCCGAGCCAGTTCAACGTTGCCGGTATCCCGCTCGTTCGGGGATGCGTTGGGCCGCCAGCGAGCACAGATCGTTCTTGAAACCAGGAAGGGGGTTCCGGCCCGTTGAGTAGTTCGGCCGACTGAGTATGACGAAGCTCAGCCTTGTTCTGCTGGCGGTCGAGAATAACGACTATCAAGCCGCGCAGGTTGAGGCGGCGAAGCTAGCCGCACTGCGCCTCGGGGTCGACCTACAGGTCCTGCACATCGAGCATAGTGCGATCGCGCAAAGCCAGTTGGTGCTTGAACTTCTGCAACGCCCGCCCGAGCAGCGGCCGAACGGCATTTTGTTCGAGCCAGTCGGGACCCCGCTGGCACAGGCCGCCAGGCTGGCAGCCTCATCCGGAGTGGCGTGGGTCGTCTTGAATCGCGAAGTCGAGTACGCCGCGGAGCTCCGCCAGCAATACCCGACCCCGCTTTTTTCCGTTAGCACCAGCCATGTTGAAGTGGGAAGAATCCAGGGCCACCAAATAGCCCGGCTGCTGCCTGGCGGCGGCACGGTGCTTTACATCCAGGGCCCCGCCGACAATACCGCTTCCACCCAGCGAACCGTAGGAATGGAATCCGCCAAACCTGCAAACATCGAGGTGCGCGCCCTCAAGGGCCTGTGGACAGAGGCGAGCGCGCATCACGCGGTCAGTTCGTGGCTCACCCTGGGCTTGGCCAAGAGTAAGGTGATCGGAGTGGTCGCGGCCCAGAACGATGTGATGGCTCTCGGAGCCCGCAAGGCGCTGCAGGAGCACGCGACCGGGGCCGAACTCAAGGGCTGGATGAGCATTCCCTTCATCGGATGCGACGGTTTGCCCGGAACCGGACAACACGCCGTCCGCACCGGCCTTCTGACGGCCACGGTGATCATTCCTCCCAATGCCGGTACTGCCGTCGAGGCGGTTGTCGCGGCGATTCACAGTGGACAACAACCCTCCCCGTGCATCTACACTTCGCCTGTTTCCTTTCCGCCGATTGAATCGCTCAAGCCTAAAATGTAAACGCGCGACCGCGCGATACTCCGCGGCCGCGCAATTTCCAGGATGGTGAGGTTGCCCTCCGGGTCAGTCCACCACCAGCTTGTTCTCGACGCTGAACGCGCCGGGAACGGAACTCGCCCGCATCCCTGCAATATTTTTGTCCATCGCGCTTTGCACGGTTCCATAGAGCGTCACGTGTCCGTTATCCACCACGATGCGGATCGGGTCCACCGGATCGCTTGCGTAGCGGCCCAGCTCCGAGTCGCGATAAATCGCCCGCGCCGTGCGTACCCGCAGTGAATCGTCGAAAGTCGAAACCGGCAGCACGTTCACCTCGTTCACAACATCCTTGACGCCGGGCGTCCGCGCCACGATGGCCAGCGCCGAGTCTTTCGCCACGCCGTTTACGGTTTCGCCGCTGATCGTGACGACGCCGTCTTTCACGCCAAGCGCAAGATAGTTGAACGCGTTGTCGTAGTATCCGACGCGGTCGTACGCCAACTGCTTCGCCAGTTTCTGCTCAAGCTGGCCATCGGGCACAATTTCTCCCGCCACCACGATGTCGTTGCGGACGCCGCTGACGTTCGCCAGCTTCCTGACTTTTTTCGCGGCGTCGAGTTTGTCCTGATAAAGGCGGACCGTGCCGGTCAGAGTCACGATGCCGTCTTCGACGCTGGAGCTCACATTTTGCAGTTGCTTCGCATCCTGGATCTTCTGGCTGACAGCCTGCTGAATCTGCTGATCGTACCGGCCGTTGGCTGCCATTGCGGTCATGCTCAGCAGGACGAGCAACGCTGTAGTCATCGCAAATCCTTTTACCTTCCCAAAGTTTTTCATAGTCGCCATCCTTACTGGAATTTCCGGTTCCCCACACTGGATTAACCGGCTAGTTAAATAGACGCGGACCGGGCAGGAAGGGATGCTGCTTGGAGGAGGCTTTTACAAACTATTACTTTTACAAACCATTACAAAAAACCAAGTGTTTGCCGCGCAACAATTTGATCGACGATAAGATGCGCGGAAGAGTTTCGGGAAGCCGCTTTTCTCGAAAAGAAAAGAAGTAGAATACGAGAATGACCACCGACGAGCGCCTCGATCGACTGACGGAAAGACATCAAGCATTAGCGGAGAGTCTGCAACTGCTTCACGCGGACGTGCAAGGCACCGTGCTGTCAGTGAAGGAACTAAGGGAGTCCGGCAAAGGACTGACGGAGTCCATAATAGAAATGAGGGAGTCCGGCAAAGGATTGACGGAATCCATAAAAGAACTGAGAGAACTGGCGAAAGACCACGCCATCATCCTCAAGGGCCACGCCGATCTGATCGGCGACCTGGTGAAGATCCCTACGGCCCACGAGCGACGCCTGGATCGTGTCGAAGGCCACTCGGCCTGACCGCTGCGCGACAAAACGCCCGGCGCGTTATTTTTTGCGGGGGGCTGACCTCTTCTTTGGCGATGCGACACTCTTCTTAACAGCAGTTCTTGCCGGAAACACCCTGGCAAAAATCTTGTCGATGTTCTTAAGCTGCCGGCCCAGGTCGAAGGCGCGCTCGATTTTGGCCTTCGCCACTCGTCCGCGAATCTCGGGATCGTTCAGCACCAGTTCGTGGAAGTCCAGATTCTCTTTCCACGCCCGCATGGCGTGACTCTGCACCAGGCGGTAAGCGTCTTCTCGGGAAACGCCGCTCTCGACGAGATCTAACAACAACTGTCCGCTGAAGACCAGGCCATGGGTGCTCTCGAGGTTCGCTTTCATGCGCTCGGGGTAGACAAACATGGTCTCGATCAAACTCGCCGTCTTGTTGAGCATATAGTCGGCAAGCGTGGTCGAATCCGGAATGATGATGCGCTCAACCGAGGAGTGCGAAATATCGCGCTCGTGCCAGAGCGCGACGTTCTCGAAACCGGCCTGCGCGTTCGCCCGCACCACGCGCGCCAGCCCGCTGATTTGTTCGCAAGTGACGGGATTGCGCTTGTGCGGCATGGCCGACGAGCCCTTCTGCTTTTCGCTGAAGTATTCTTCGGCCTCGCGAACTTCGGTGCGCTGCAAGTGGCGGATTTCCGTTGCGATCTTGTCGAGCGTGGATGCGACCGTGGCCAGCGTGGCCAGGAAGTGGGCATGGCGGTCGCGCTGAATCACCTGCGATGACACCGCCGCGGCCTTCAATCCCAATCTCGCGCACATTTTTTCTTCAAGCTCCGGCGTGAGGTGGGCAAACGTTCCGACCGCGCCCGAAAACTTGCCCACGCGCAGATCTTCGGCGGCGGCCTGGAAGCGCACGATGTTGCGCAAAGTCTCCGAATACCAGTTCGCGATTTTGAATCCAAACGTAATCGGCTCGGCGTGGACGCCATGGGTGCGCCCGATCATCGGCGTATCCTTGAACTCCCAGGCGCGGCGTTCGAGCGCCTCGGCCAGACGGTCCAGATCGCCGGCAATCAGAGCTGAGGCCTGCTGGATGAGCAACGCCTGCGCCGTATCCACCACATCGTTCGAGGTCAGCCCGTAGTGGAACCACCGTGCGTGCGGCCCCACGATCTCGGCCACCGCCGTGGTGAAAGCGATGACGTCGTGCTTGACCTCGGCCTCGATCTCGAAGATGCGCTCGACGTTGAATCCGGCGCGCGCGCGGATCGCCTGCGCGGCATCTTTGGGCACGATGCCGGCGGCGGCCAGCGTTTCAGTGGCGGCGACTTCCACCGCCAGCCAGGTGCGGAAGCGGTTTTCGTCGCTCCAGATGCGGGCCATCTCGGGCCGGGTATAGCGTGGAATCACGGCGCATCCTCCTCAGGGGGAACTGAGGATTGTAAATCAGGCGGGCGAGTGCGCGCACCAGAGGTCAGAGGTAAGAGGTCAGATTGCAGAGGTAAAATCAGAATTGGGTAAGCCAGATTGCAGAAGTGGAAGACCAGCGGGTTTACTTCTGCAATCTGACTTCTGACCTCTAACCTCCGCCTACTCCACCGTGTGTTTCGCCGTGTAGCCGTCTCGCGCGTAGATGATGTACTTTACTTCCTTGCCCTTCTGGTCGCGAATCTTCAGCGGGCCTCCGTCGGGCGCCTGCAGTTCGACTTTCAATTTACGGTAAGTCCCGTCGAGCTTGGCGTTGGTGGGGTGATAACTGATGGTGTACTGGTTGCGGATGTCGGCCCCGACTTGTTGAAAGATCTCCGGCAGCTCGCCTTGGAAGCGCGGAAAATAAGCCCGGCCTCCGGTCAGCTGCGCGAACGTCCTCACCTCGTTGTCGGCTTGCAGGTAGGTCATTTGGTCGGCCGGAATGCCGATCCCGCGGTTGTTGCGGCAATAAGAGTTGTGGTGCGTTTCGCAGTATTCGCGCATCATGAAACCGACGCTGACGGGGTAGATCGTGACGTCCTTGGTGGACTTGATCTTTTTGAGGATCTGGTCCAGGGTAAGCTTGCTGAAGGTGTCGACTCCCGTGGTCACAAGAATGATGTATTTCTTGCCCTCGATACGGTCGATTCTGTCGAGCGTGTCGAAAAGCGCGTCGAACAAGTTGGTTTCCGAGAAGCCCGGTATGCGCAATGTGTTCAATGCCCCGACGACGGCGCGCTTGTCCTGGGTAAAATCGACGAGGATGTACGATCTCATGTCGTAGGAGACGACCGACACCCAGTCATCTTTCTGCAGCGTGTTCGCGAATGCGTACGATGCATTCAGGGCTTCGACCATGAAGCTGTAGTTGGTCGCCGCGAATTCCACCAGCAGGACCGCCGTAATCGGGGCCGCCGTCTGATTGAAAGTCGAAATCGTTTGCGGCGCGCCGTCTTCCACAACCTTGAAATTCTCTTTCTTCAGTCCCGGGATAGTCTGCCCGTCCTTGGTGGTTACCAGCACATCCAGATTCACCAGCGGCACGTTGACTGAGATCGAGTAGTCGGGCATGTTCTCGATCTTCTTTGGCTTTTCCGGGGCCGGTGGCGGCGGTTCTTCTTTCTTCTTGGGGACCACATACGGTCCAACGTCGTTCTGCGGGCCGCCGGCTTCGGGCGGAGCCTCCTGCTGGTTGGGGTTCGCCGGGGGTTGCTGCGGCGTAGCTTGCGAGTGCGCCGGGAAACTCGCGGCCACCATCCAGAGAAAAACAAACGCCGGCAGAAACACACGCTTGCGGGACGCCGACCGCGCCCGCTTTCGTCCGCTCAATACGCTGGAAGTCATTGGGGAAGTCCTCGAAAATTACTCTTGTAGTATAGATGCAAGAACTCCGCCCTTGGGATATTTTGCGGGCGGGAAAAAAGACTGGGCCCGCGAGTTTTCCCGAGGAGCCCCAGGAATTCCCGGCTCCCGCCGTGATTCGTTCTTCTATAGGCTCACTTCTATAGGCTTACTTCGTCACGCGCTCCACGAACTGGCCGCGGGTGCCTCCACCATATTGGAGACTGCCTATGGCGCAGCGGTGGCCCAGCAGGAGGCAGCTTTCAACCTCCCGGCCCAGGAGCCACCCGCGCAGGAAGCCGGCGTCAAAATTGTCGCCCGCTCCCGTCGTGTCCACAACAGCCGCCGGGAGTCCGGTGGTTTCATTGGGATGAAGTTCCCAGGTCTCGTCTTTCGCCGGGCCGTTCCGGAAAGCCCGGGCCCCCTTCTCGCCGCATTTCACGATGACCAGAGGCCCCAGCTTGGCCAGCGACCTGCCGGCCTCGGCCACATCTTTCTTGCCCGAGATGGCGAGGGCCTCGGCTTCATTGGGAAGAAAAACATCAACCTGCGGCAACAGGTCCAATACGCCTTCCCAACGGTTGGCTGGGTCCCAGTTGGTGTCGAGCGAAGTGGTCAGGCCGGCTTCTTTGCACTTGGCCAGCCAGCCTGGCCAGAATGGACGCATCTGGCTCAATAGGAAGTAGCTGGCCACATGCCAGTGCTGGCAGTTGCCGAGCATCTTCTCTTCAATGTCGGAGGGGCTGGTGGCATTGATCGTGCCCATGTAGGTCAGAATCGCGCGATCGTTTTCTTCCGAAAGCGCGACGCCGATGCCAGTCTTGAGCTTCGGGTGCGTCTTCATGCGCGAGGTGTCAACTCCGGCCCCGCGCAGTTCCGCGACCACGAATTTTCCGAACAGGTCGCGCCCCGTCCAGCCAATTATTCCCACGCGAGCGCCCAACTTTCCCAACTGGCTGGCGAAAATGGTGACCGAGCCTCCGAGTTCGAGCGCGCAGTCGCCCACAATCTGTTCGACCTGGCGAAACTGCGGCCGCACGTTGCCGGTCAGAATGAGATCGACACAAATGTCGCCCACCGCCATCACGTCGAATTTGCCGCGCGATGCCGGGCGCGTGGCGGAAGCTTTGCTTGTTTTGGCGGCCGCGCGGCGGCGCGCCGGTGGTTTTGGAGTTTTCGTCTTCCTGGTCGTCATGGTATGAATGAAAAATTTCCCCGTAATTCAATTTGCGCCGATGAACTTCCGGCAAGAACCGCAAAACTTTCCTGCCCCGGTTTCCAGCCGCGTTTCTTTGCGTTATGGAAAGAAAATGCCCGGCGGTCGAGGCTGAGCGTGGCGCGCCTGCTGTCGCTGCCGTCGTCCCAGTCTAATTTAATCGTTTTAACCGCAGGAAACAAGGTGAAATTGCCGAGGTCAGGAACATTGTGCGGCTGCCGTCATCCCAGCGTCATGGCGCTGACAAACACGTTCTCAAAATCAGGCTCGCTGGCCAGCGCCACGTGTTCCAATTGCGGCAGATCGCGATCCGGCGGCTGCGACAGAATCAGCTTCGCTCCCCGCAATGCCGTGTTGCCCGAAGGCGCCAGCCGTCCGGCTGCGATTCCCGGGAGCAGCCCAATCCGCACGGCGCTTTCCGCGCGAACGTAGTTCCCGAACGCTCCCGCAAGAAACACAGACTTCACCTGGCCTGGAGACGCGCCCAGCCGTTTGAGCAGCAGTTCAAATCCGCAAGCGATTGCGCCTTTGGCCAGTTGCAGTTGGCGGATGTCGCGCTGATACAGGCCGATGTCTCCAGCGATGGCGAAGAAGTCCATGCCGCCGCGAAGCCTGCCGCTCGGAAGAATGATCCCAACTTCAAGCCCGGCCGCCACGGCATCGACCAGGCCGCTGCCGCAGAGTCCTCTTGGTGCAACCGCCCCGATGATCGACGTGTGCAGCTTTCCATCCGCCACCGTCACCGATGAGATTGCTCCCGTGGAGGCCCTCATGCCCCGGCGTATCTCTCCGCCTTCGAACGCGGGCCCGGCGGCGGTCGAGGCACAGAGGATGCGGCGGCGATTCCCGAGGGCAATTTCAGCGTTGGTGCCCAGATCGACCAGCGCCGTGATTTCGGAATTTTTGTCCATTTCGCAAGCGACGACGCCCGCCAGCAGATCGGAACCAACGTAGCCGCCCACGCATTGCAGAAACCGTATGCGGCAACTGGCCGGCAACGCCCAACCAAGTTCGCGGGGCGTGAACTCGGCGGTGCCGAGCGCGGGGCTTTCGAAGGGAACATGGGAAAGCGGCGCGACATCGATCCCGCAAAACAGATGATGCATGACCGTGTTTCCCACCAGCAGGACCTCGCGCACCGGGCCGCGTTTTTCCGTTGTCACTAACTCGACCATGGCGCCCACTGCCTTCCGGATCAGACTGGTCAGATCGGGACTGCCCATCGCGAAGCGTATCCTGCTCACCACATCCGAACCGAAGGCCGCCTGCGGGTTGAGCGCCGCGCGGATGCCCACCAGTTCACCCGTGCCCAGATCGAAACTCTGGACCACCACCGTAGTTGTGCCAAGATCCACGGCGATGGCAATACCGTCTCGCGTGGACGAGGAGGAGGAGGAGGAGGAGGAACGACCGCGGCTGTCGTCACCGCGAGGAGAAAGCGTCCACTGCTCAACCTGCAAGCAAATCGGCTCCGAGACCCGCGCGCGGCACGCCAGGCGCCAGCCTGCAGCGATCTCGCCTGGACTGAGCGATGCCCGGTCTTCCTCCGTGACCGCAAGATGCCCTTCCAGCACGCGCACACGGCACCCGCCGCACAGCGAAGTTCCGCCGCAAGGAAGCTCCACGCCGTGAGGCGCCAGAATTTCCCCCAGCGCCGCGCCGCTCTCCGCCTCGACCGAGATTCCCAGCGGAACCAGTTTGATTGTGACCGTGCCCATCGCGTGCTATCCGAACCCCGCCTTGATTTTTGGATTGCGCCAGCGGCACAATTCACGAGCGATTGTAGAACATCCAATCGGCAAAACCCGCAAGCCGTTCGCCAGGGAAATCGAGGCTTGCTTTGTTGCACCAGAAACGATTACGTTAATTGTTGCCGGTTTGGAGTCTATCGGCGGTGAACTGGAGGCGCGATGAACGTTCATGAAGCAAGGCGCAAAGTTTCATTCTTATTATTGTCAATCCTGATTTGCATGGTATGCGGCCCGGTTGCGGCCCAAAAAAATACGGCATCAAGCCCGGAGGCTACTGTGGAAGTGACGAAGTTTGGCAACATGGCGGACGGTACCGCGATTGAGCAGTACACCTTGAAGAATGCGAAAGGCGCCATCGCGAAGGTCATCACCTATGGCGCGACCCTGACCGAACTGTGGGTCCCGGACCGCACCGGAAAGCTCGGCGATGTGGTGCTCGGCTTCGACCAGATCCAGGGGTACCTCAGTAAGGCCCCGTGGTTCGGAGCGACGGTCGGTAGAGTGGCGAACCGCATCGCGAAAGCCAAGTTCACGCTGGACGGAAAAGAATATTCGCTGGAGGTGAACGATCCGCCCAATAGCCTGCACAGCGGGACGAAGGACCTGAGCCATGTGGCGTGGAAAGCCGAGCCGCTTCATGAAAAGAACGCCGCCGCGGTACGCTTCAGCTATGACAGCCCCGATGGCGACGAAGGCTTTCCCGGCAACCTCAAGGTCGCGGTCGTCTACCGCCTCACCGACAACAACGAATTGCACATTGAATACACGGCCAAGACCGACAAAGCGACCCCGGTCAATATGACCAATCACAGCTATTTCAATCTTGGCGGCCAGAAGGACATTCTCGCCCAGGTGCTCGAACTCAACGCCGCGAAGTACACTCCGGTCGATGCGACGCTGATTCCCACCGGCCAGATCCTGCCCGTGAAGGGAACGCCCCTCGACTTCACCAAGCCGACCGCTATTGGCGCGCACATAGCGGAAATGGCGGGAAACCCCGGAGGCTACGATCACAACTTTGTCCTGAATGGCGAAGCCGGCAAGCTCAGGTTCGCCGCCCGCGCTTTCGATCCCGAATCGGGCCGCCAGATGGAAGTCTGGACCACCGAACCCGGCATTCAGTTCTACTCGGGGAACTTTCTCGACGGATCCATCACCGGCAAGCGCGGGGTCGTTTACGGGAAGCGTTCCGGCTTCTGCCTCGAGACGCAACACTATCCCGATGCCGTGAATCAACCGTCGTTTCCGTCGATCATTTTGCGGCCGCCCGCGGTCTATAACACTCAGACTATTTTCAAATTCTCCGCCAAGTAGGCGGAGCCGACCAAGCTACAAATCGATCTCGCGCCCGGCGGCGGCTGGGCGCCGAGAATCCATCCCTGGGCGGGTGGCGGGGGTTCTCCCTGCACCTCAAAAAACACCGAAAAAAAGCTTTCCGTTAACGTCAACGATTGAGGTAATATTACGGATTGGAAATTCCGCGGCCAGGTCGAGTTGTGACGGCCAGCGGCCCTCTAACTGGTTTGAGAAGTGGTTTTGCGAGGGGCTCGGCTTCGAAACGACGAGATGCAAGGAAAGGGTGTCGATAAGACTTTACATAAGACACGGAAGGTAATCCTACCAACATGATGGCCATGGCTCTGGTTGTCCAGCAGGTTGTCCCGCAGATTCTCCCGCAAAGACTGGTTCACTTATCTCTCGTCGATCTGATCATCGTCGGTTTCTACTTCGCGCTGGTGCTGGCGATCGGCTTCTATCTGAAGCGGCAGGCCAATACCAGCGAGGATTACTTCATGGCCGGCCGCGAGATGACGGCCTGGATCGCCGGCCTCAGCTTCCTCTCCGCCAACCTGGGGGCGCTCGAACTGATGGGCTGGGCGGGCGCGTCCTACCAGTACGGCATCCTCGCCGCCCATTGGTATTGGATCGGCGCCATTCCCGCCATGCTCTTCCTCGGCCTGGTGATGATGCCCTTCTACTACATTTCCAAGACCCACTCCGTCCCCGGATACCTCAAACTCCGCTTCGGAGAACCCAGCCGCGCCCTTTCCGCCGTCTCCTTTGCCTTCATGACCGTGCTCATGAGCGGCATCAATATGTACGCCATGGCGCTGGTGATGAAAGTCGTCCTTGGCTGGGACATCAACTTCAGCATCTGGGTTTCGTCCATCACGGTTGCCATCTACGTAGCTCTCGGCGGCCTGCGCTCCGCCATTTTCAACGAGGTCCTGCAGTTCATGCTGATCTGGGCCGGCGCCCTGCTGATTCCGATCCTCGGTCTGATCGAAGCGGGCGGCTGGCGCAACTTGCAGGCCCAGGTTGCCGTACGCGCCTCCGCGCAATACACCCACTTATGGAGCGGCTTGGGTTCGTTCCAAACCAATCCCATGGGCATTCACTGGACGGGGATTGTTTTCGGCTTGGCCATGTGCATTTCCACGGGTTACTGGACGACCGACTTCCTGGTCGTGCAACGCATTCTGTCCGCCAAAGACTTGCGCGCCGCCAAAATGGCGCCCATTATTGGCGCGGGTTTCAAGATGTTTGTGCCTCTCATCGTCATCCTTCCCGGCTTGATCGGCATCGCCGTTCTGCCCATGAAGTTGATGGGTGAGGGCGCGGCGGTTGCCACCGGAGGCCACAGCTACAACGAAGTGCTGCCCCTCCTTCTCGCTCGTTATTGCGGGCCCGGACTGCTCGGGCTGGGCGTGACCGCGCTCATGGCCGGATTCATGTCGGGTATGGCGGGCAACGTCAGCGCCTTCTCCACCGTCTGGACCTACGACATTTACGGGGCGCTGCTCCACAAGACAGCTACCGATGAGCAACGCGTGAAGATGGGACGCTGGTCCACCGTGGTCGGCGTGATCATCAGCATCGGCACGGCTTATCTCGTGATGCATTTCAAGAGCATCATGGATTACGTGCAAGCGTTATTCAGCTTCTTCATCGCCCCGCTGTTCGGCACCGTCCTGTTGGGCATGTTGTGGAAGCGCGCCACCCGCGCCGGTGGGTTCTGGGGACTGCTCTCTGGCACTCTTTCTTCCATCGGCATGTATATCTGGGTCAAGGTCGATCCCTCGGCGTTGCGCTATGTGGCCTTGTCGCCCTACGCGAAAGACATGGCCGAGAATATGTACCGCGCCCTCTGGTCCACTCTGATCTGCGTCATCGTCACCGTGGTGGTCAGCTTGCTGACTACTCCCACCCCGGCGAGTGAGCTCAAGGGACTGGTGTACGGCGAAACCGATATACCGTCCGAAGGGAAAATGCCGTTCTATCAGCGACCCGTGTTCTGGGCCATCGTGGTCGCCGTCGTGTTTGTCGTGCTGAATATTCTGTTCTGGTGAGGCGCCATGCACTCTGAAGGTCGAATCTCGATTTGGTTTTTCATCGGTATCTCTTTGCTCGGCAACGGCCTGCTGATTTTCGGAGCGGGCTTGTACCAGCTTACGCATCCACCCGCCGTGCCGGTGGTGCTGTATTCTCTGCACGCCAACGTGTGGTGGGGCGCCCTGCTCTCGCTGGCGGGAGCGATCTACTGCTATCACTTCCGCCCGGGACGAGTTTGAATCGGGCGGCCGAGTGATCAAAAACGAAGTCGCAACGCTGTTTACGATGGCCCGGCCACCCGCCCATGCGATGGCCGGTCGCAAAAGAGTTTGGAATAAAATCTTTGCTGGATAGGGACTTATATGTCGAATGTTGAGCAGCCGAAGCAGAAACAAAAGATGACGTTTGGAGTAATTGTGGGGAACCGCGGTTTTTTCCCCGCCCATTTGGCCCAGTCGGGCCGGGAAGACATGCTGCGCGTGCTTGAGCAAGCCGGCATTGACGCGGTCACTCCGGGACCCGACGAGGGAAAATTCGGCTCGGTCGAGACCTACGAAGAAGCCAAACGCTGCGCCGCGCTGTTCCAGAAAAATGCCGGCCGCATCGACGGCGTCATCGTCACCCTGCCCAACTTTGGCGACGAGCGCGCCATTGCCGACACCTTGCGCCTGGCGCGGCTCGACGTTCCCGTCCTGGTGCAGGCCACGCCCGACGAGCCCGCCAAAATGACCATCAAATTCCGCCGCGACAGTTTCTGCGGAAAAATGTCGGCCTGCAATAACCTCACGCAATACGGAATCCCGTACTCGCTGACCGATTCGCACACCGTCGCGCCCGACTCGGCCGAGTTCCGCAACGACCTTGAGCGCTTCGCCGCCGTCTGCCGCATCCGAAAAGGCCTGCGCAATCTCCGCATTGGCAGCATCGGAGCGCGCCCCGCAGCGTTCAACACCGTCCGCTACAGCGAAAAACTTCTCGAAGCCAGCGGCATCACCGTCGAGACCATCGACCTCTCCGAAATCCTCGGCCAAATCGCCCGCCTCGGCGACGCCGACGCAAAAACGCAAGCCAAGCTGGCCGAAATTCGCAAGTATGTCTCCACCAAAGACGTTCCCGAAGCCGCCCTCATCAAAATGGCCAAGCTGGGAGCGGTCATCGAAGGCTGGATGAAATCCCGCGACGTCACCGTCAGCGCCGTGCAGTGCTGGACCTCGCTCGAAGAATACTTCGGCGTCGTCCCCTGCACCCTCATGAGCATGATGAGCGACAACCTGATTCCCAGCGCCTGCGAAGTGGACGTCTGCGGCACCGTCGCCATGCACGCCCTGCGGCTCGCCTCGGAAACGCCCAGCGCCCTGCTCGACTGGAACAACAACTACGGCGACAATCCCGACAAGGCCGTCTGCTTCCATTGCAGCAACCTTCCCAAGCACTTCTTTCAGGACGTGCGCATGGATTTCCAGGAAATCATTGCCGGGACCGTTGGCCGCGAAAACACCTTCGGCACCTGCGTCGGCCGCGTGAAGGCTGGCCCGATGAGCTTCGCGCGCTTTTCCACCGACGATCGCACCGGCGTGATCCGCGGATATGTCGGCGAAGGCGCTTTCACCAGCGACCCCTTGAATACGTTCGGCGGGGCCGGAGTGGTGGAGATCAAGCACATGCAGAAACTCCTGCGCTACATTTGCGACCACGGATTCGAACACCATGTAGCCGCCAATTTCTCCACCGTAGCCGCCGCCACTCACGAAGCCGCCACCCGCTATCTAGGCTGGCCCGTCTACTGGCACGGCCACGATTGCGGCTGCTGCCAATAATCCCCGGCCCGAATCAGAAATCCCATAGGGTGCCCCACTTCTCGCTTTTCGAGAAGTGGGCCCCGCTTCTTCTTCACCAACATCTAACAACCAACGCGCTATACTTGCCCGCGGAGATGTGGCCGACCCGCCGAATGTTAACTAAGTTCAGTTCAACACAGCAGTGATGGTTGGAAATTCCCCCAAACATCCAGAAAGGAAAAGTTATGATGCTTGAGTTGAGCTCACTTTCAAAACCACCTAACGTTTTTTTGATAGTCGGCGTCATCTTAATTTCTGGGGCTGCGTTTTTTGCGTATACGGGCAAAGTGTGGGTTCGTTTTAGCGGCTGGGTCTACCGCGATAAAGAACCAGGAGTGTTCTGGGGGGAGGTCGCAGCCTATTTTCTCGTTGGTGTTTTTTTTGTTGGATACTTCTTGTCTAAGGTTTATGGACTTTCGAACTGAACCGAGCGCAAAAACAATGAGGAGAGCGTGGTCCGGTTGGGTCGTTTTCTGCGCATTAGCCGCGACATTGGGTTGGCGGGAGGCGCAGGTCTCCGGCGCGAATGAAGAATCCTGAAAAGGGGTGCCCCACTTCTCGCGCTTTTCGAGAAGTGGGCCCCGCTTTCGCCAACGCGGCTGCGTAAGTTGGTCACGCCGCCGGCAGTCGGATCTTCATCTTGAGAACTTCCCAGTCGTTGACCTTCACCGGCCCGGGCTCGCCCATCGCATAGGCCCGGAAGCTGCTCCAGCGCCACAGTTCCGGCGTCTCCACCAGTCCTCGCTTCACCGGATTCCGGTGCATGTACCGCAGTTTCTCTATCCGTTTGTGTTCCGTCCACACATTGAAATCGTAAAAGCGTTTCTGCCAGATATGCTGCGCGGGGACCTGGGGGTGCCCCACTTCTCGCGCTTTTCGAGAAGTGGGGTCGTGGGCCACCGCGAGTCTCTGCGTCTCCGCGATGACCCGTCGCGCAAAGCCGAGTTTGAGAGCTTGCATGGCCGTCGAAGGCGTCCGCTCTTGCGGCTCACTGAGCAGCAGATGAAAGTGTTCGGGCATGACCACATACCCCACCACCACAAACTGATAGCGGCGGCGCACCTGCTCCAGAACGGTAAGAAACAGATCGCGACGCTGCGCCGTACCCAGCAGCGGCTGCCGCCGATAGCAACTGCAGGTGATGAAATGCAAGTCTCCCGCACCGTAGTAGCGCTTCAGATTCCACGGCATGATCCAGTGTAGGAGCGCGGGAACCTAAACGCTGTGATGGCATATACCGTCCCCTTGTGATGAAAAACAAATTGGCAAGGAACGAAGACTTCCTCCGCCATCGCCGCGAAAGGGCCCACTTCTCGAAAAGCGCGAGAAGTGGGGCACCCCAGTTTTGTTTTCTTTTTTGTCGAGCGGAAAATCAACGCGCTATACTTGCACGTCGGAGAACCGGGCCAGCCGCCTGATTCTCGGATCTCGAGCCGTTGTGAATTTGAGCTCATCGGGGCGACTTATGGCGGTATCGAACGTTAGAAATGGGCTGGATCCGTGGCGCCTTTTGCGCTACGGAGATGCCGAACAGGGATTGGCCTTACTTCGGGAATCCCACGCACGTCAGCGAAGCTCATCTCATATCATGGAGTTGGGTGTCGCGTACTTGTGGACAGAAGACTACGCTTCGGCTAGTGCACATTTCGAGAGCGCAATAAAGGACTTCCCCGGGCACGCAACAAGTTTCTATGGAATGGCGGGAGTGTCACAATGGTGTTTAGGTCAACCCTCTGCAGCCGTGGCGGATTGGCGCGTCGGGTTGACAGCCCAGTACGCGGACACGTCAGGGCTGGGAATCCGTCTTCCGTTGTTACTTTTTGTCGCCTGCATTCTAGAACCTAAGGCTTTTCGGAGGAGCGAGGCCGAAGGAATCCTGCAAGAGAAGGTAAAAGATGGACGAGCCCGTCCGTGGCGCGGCATGCTAGCGAGATTTGCCTTGGGTCTGGCGGACAAAGAAGATTGTCTAGCGCTAGAGCCTCTAACCAAGGACTTTGAGCGTCAGCATAGAGAGTGGATGGTCCGATTCTACCAATATCTTCTTCTATTCGGTAACGGTGACCTGACACCCGCGCAGTTCTTTGAGCTCATGCGTAGGGCTACTGATACGTCGCAGCCCGAGTTCTTTGATCAGAATTACTTCTTGTCTCTTATGTGGAGCGAGGAGTTTTTCATCGCGAGGCGCCAAGTGCAGTCAGCTTGTGGCGGGTGGCCCAGGTCTCCGGAGTGAACTAGAAATTCCAGAGGGGGTGGCGGGTGGCGCAGGTCTCCGGCGCGGATGAAGAATCCTGAAATGGGGTGCCCCACTTCTCGCGCTTTTCGAGAAGTGGGCCCCGGCTCCGCCAGCGCGGTTGCGCAAGTCAGTTACGCCGCCGGTGGTCGAGTCTTCATCTCGAGAACTTCCCCGTCGTTGACCTTCAACGGGCCGATTAGATAACCGTGTCGGCTCCAAGCCGCCGAGTAAACTCGGATTGCTCAACCAACCAAGGCTCCGAGGAAAGGAGCCGAGCACATCGAGATTGCAGGTTGTGATTTGCCGAGTACCCGACGCTTCGCTTTTTGCAGCGTGGGATTCCGCGCCGCCTCCCGCTTCCGATTCCTTGCAAAGTGTTCCAGAGCCTGCCCTGAGCTTGTCGAAGGGTTCGCGCCCGTCCTTTGGGCGCTAACCTGAGAGGAGGCTGATTAGATAATCGTGTAAGCCTGGGTGCCGCGCCCTTGTCGCGTTTCTTTTTCACCACTGCCAGCCCGTTAGCGCCATCAAAGACATCCAACCCGCGGGCACGCGATAACAGAAATGTTGATAGCGGCAGCTCCAATGCGTTACCGGCAAAAGCGGGTGTGATGGGCGTCCGGCGCTGCGCCAGCCACAATCAGGCCAGTCAAACAGGCGCTGAGGCTCACTGGCTCCGTTTCAGGACGCGCCTTATGTTTCTTTTTCCGTGGAGAACCGCGACAACCTGAAGGGGAGAGGTTTCCGGGCGGTACACAACGATGTAGTTGGGATAATGGGTCAGCGTTCAGAAACGCAGCGGGCGGCTCGTTAGGTCGGAGCGGGAATGGCCGCGCATGGGAGCCTCGGCCACAAACGCACAAGCATCGTAGATCGCCTGCTCCACGCGGTTGGCGGCTTCTTCGGACCTGCTGTGACCGGCAATGTAGCACCAGATGTCGAAAATATCGGCTCTGGCGAGCGGCGTGAGAGAATAAACGCTCATTGTCAGCGAACTCGGTTTGCGATCTCGGTTTGCGAAGTCGATCTAGGCGCGCGGTTTGGGCCCACGTGCTTGACGCCAGCTGTTCTTCATCGCCTGAATTTCACGGCGGGCCTGAGCGCCGTCAATAAGTTCTCCGCGTTCGGCCTGCAGGAATCCTTCTTCGATATGGGCCGTCAACGCCCGGCGTTCCTCGTCGGTCCAGCTTTCCTCGGCGTCCTGCGCTTCAAGAGCGCGGCGGAAGACATCTTCGACGCTCAAATAACCACCGCTGGCAAGGCGTTTGTTGACCAGCGATTCTAGGTCGGGGGGCAAGTCGACTTGCATGGGCGTTTTCCTTCCTCAATTCTTATCTTTCATCGTAGCCTTTTACCATGTTGCGCTCAAGCGCTCGAAGCACTTTGTCTGCCGGCTGCCCCACCCCCAGATTTTCGAAGGGCGGGATTCCGCGCCGTCCGCCGCGGAGGCTGCCAGTTCTGTGACAATGACTCCCGGACACAGTTTACCGCCCCAAGGAGCCCGAAAAAGCCTCCGGCGGGCGAAAAAGGCGAAGGTTTCTTCCCCTTGACACGATTTACCCCACTTCGAAGCCCACTAAGCCCATAGCCGCCGCGAAAAATCCCGTAACCCCTTGATTCCGGAACACATTACAGTAAGTCCCGTAGAATCAAAGACATGACTGGAGAATTTCCGCTAACCTCATGATTCCAGAAGACCATGGGGCAAAGTCCAGTACTAATAAGTAAACAGCAAAGTCAGCCCAAACCACACCGAAGCAAAACTTTATTTTTTGGCCTTCCGAGACCCATTCCCGCTAAGGCGGGCGCCCCAGCCTTGCGCCAGTGCAAGACGCACAGTCGGTGCCCCGTCCTTCACGCACAGAAGACCGGGGGGAGGGGTGTGGTAGTAAACACGAGTTAATACCTTAAGAGTAAACAGCATGTGGATTTCAAAGAAAGGGTTTCGCGGGAGCTTTGCTTAGCGTGAAATTTGGAGCGAGCGGGCGCTTAGGAATTGGCGGCGTTCGAGCAGTAGGGGTCCTTCGACTCCGCCGAGCCATGCGCTTCGCTTATGGCTCGGCTTCGCTCACGATGACAAAGATTAGAATATTCGCCAAGACTTCGATTTCTCGGCAGTGAAAGCTTCACATCACCCTTTCCTGCGTATATCCAGCGGCGCTCAAGGCGGAAATGATTTCGGCGATGTGGTCTGGGCCTCGGGTTTCCATGGTGATTTCGATCGCGGTCTCTCCCAGGCCCACGCCGTGGTAGGCGCGGTCGTAGTCGGTCTCGACGATATTGGCGCGATGCTGCGCCAGGATCGAGGTCAGGCGGTTGAGCGCTCCGGGATAGTCGGGCAGGTGGACGCGCAGGCGCACCAGGCGTCCGTCTTTGACCAGGCCGCGCTCGATGATGCGCGAGAGCAGCGTGACGTCTATGTTCCCGCCGCACACCAGCACGGCAACTTTTTTCCCGACCAGCGGCAGCTTGCGGTTGACCAGCGCCGCCAGGGCCGCCGCCCCAGCGCCTTCGGCCAGAGTCTTTTCGCGTTCCAGCAGCAGCAGAATGGCGTTGGCGATTTCTTCTTCTTCGACGGTGACGATGTCGTCCACATATCTCTGCACCAGCGGCAGCGTGCGTTCGCCGGCGCGCCGGACGGCGATACCATCGGCGATGGTGTAGGCCGCCGCCAGGGTCACAGGCTGGCCTTCGCCGACCGCGACCTTCATCGATGGCAGGCGCGAGGGCTGCACTCCGAAAACCTGGATTTTGCGGTTCGACTCTTTCAGCGCGCAGCCGATGCCGCCAATCAGGCCGCCGCCTCCGATGGGGACGACGACCGCTTCGAGATCGGGATACTGCTCAAGGAGCTCGAGTCCGATGGTTCCCTGCCCGGCGATGACGTCGTCGTCATCGAAAGGATGGACGAAGGTGAGATGCTCAGCCGCGCTGCGCCGGAGCGCTTCTTCGCAGGCTTCGTCGTAGTTGGCACCATAGAGGGTCACATCGGCCCCGTAGCCACGCGTCGCTGAGACTTTGATCAGCGGCGTGGGCAGCGGCATGCAGATCTGCGCGCGGATGCCAAGCTTGCCGGCGTGGTAGGCGACGCCTTGCGCGTGATTTCCGGCCGAGGCCGCGATCACGCCCTGGGCGCGTTCTTCGGCGGTCAGCAGGAGCAGCTTGTTGAGCGCGCCACGCTCTTTGAAAGCGCCGGTGCGCTGCAGGTTGTCGAGCTTCAGATAGACGTCGTTGGCAGTGGAGGCTGAGAATGTCTCCGAACGAGCGCAGGGAGACAGGTAGATCGAGTTGCGAATGCGGCCCAGGGCCGACTGGATGTCATTTAAAGTAATCATTTTTTTAAGTGCGGATACACGTGCAAGGATGCGAATATCTTACCTGAAGCGAGCCGCCGCCGCGCAGATTGCAGGAAAATCGTGCTCGAAATCGGTTTCCGGCGCGGCGCGGTGGGCTGTGCTTTCGGCAGCGTACATAAGGAGACGGGGCAAACCCCGTCTCTACACGCCAAACAACCTGCTGCGCCGGCAAACGAAAGGGCGTAAGCGCGGCGGATCAAGGTACACGCTCCGCGATGGAACTTTGGGACATGGACCACGGCCTTCCGAAACCTATACAGCGGTGAAAAGCCGCGCCAGAATGGGGTTTCGGAGGAGTAAATCGCTTGGGACTTATGCCTATTTCGGCTGGCGTTGCTCGTGCCCCCCTTCCCGCTCATCGAAAAACCGCCGCCGGGCGCGTCGCGCTCTTTGACTTGCCCGAAACGTCCGCGCACCTGATCACCGAGTGTTTCCGCCACTATGGCATCGAAACGGTCGCGATTGGCCGCGAAGATGTGGATCGGCTGCGGCGCGAAAAATTCGAGGCCTGTGTTTTGTCGCTGGCGAACACCGACGGCAGCATCATCGAGATCGCGCGCGAGTCGGCCTCCAACAGCCGCATGATCATTTATGGGCTGGGCGGCACGGCGCAGGATGCGATGCGCTATTCGAAATTGTGCCTCAACGCCGTGTTTCACGAACCATTAGAGCGGTCGGAGGCGATGAAACTGGTCCGCTCGACGCGGATGCTGGTGCTGCACGAATTCCGCCGCTACGTGCGTGTTCCGGTGATGACCGAGGTGGGAATCGCGTTGGCCGACGGCGGCCGCATCACCGCCACCAGCCAGGAGATCAGTGCCGGGGGAATGTCGCTCAAGGGAAATCACTCGCCCGAACTGGGCAGTCAAGTGGAAGTGACGTTCTCTTTGCTGACGCTGCCGCGCGTCTGGGTGCGCGGGCAGGTCGTATGGAAGAAACCCAACCAGAGCTTCGGGGTCCGCTTTGACGCGAACGACGAGCGGCGGTATCGGCTCAAAGAGTGGATCGCGGCTTATCTGGAAAACTAGGGAGTCCGCTTTTAGCTGTCAGCTATCAGCCGTCAGCTTTCAGTAAAGCCTTCAAACCTATCCGTCCCGGATACAATAACGGCGTGAGTTCTTCTTTTGCCGCTGTCGAGCCTGAGCCGCCCACCGTCCCGCCAACGCTCCGTTTCTCGCTCCGCCAACGAATACTGTTGTGGCTGATCAGTTGGGCGAACTATCTGGTGATTGCGCTGATCGCTCCGACTCTCCGCTATTCCATCTCGTGGGAAGAGACGCCTGCGCCTCCGGACGCAACTTTCGAAAAGCCGGTCATCTACTGTTTCTGGCATCGGGCCCTGTTTCCGAGCGCGTGGATATGGAGAAAAACCGGGATCGCGGTGATGGTGAGCCGCAGCTTCGACGGGGAATACATCGCTCGGACCCTGGAACAGTTTGGCTTCGTTGCAGTGCGCGGATCGAGCAGCCGCGGCGGCGCGCAAGCCCTGTTGGGATTGAGGGACCAATTGCAACACGGCGCTTCGGTCGTGTTTACGATCGACGGGCCGCGCGGCCCTAGATTCGTGGCCAAGCCCGGGCCGGTGCTGCTCTCGCGGATGAGCGGAAAGCCGATGGCGGCGTTCTACGTGGCGCTCAGCGACGGCTGGGTGCTGAATACTTGGGATGGGTTGATGATTCCGAAGCCGTTTTCCAAGGCGCTGGTGCGCATCGGCGCCAAGATGCAAGTTCCCGCCGAAACCGGCGACGCGCAAATGGCCGATTTCCACCGCCAGTTGCAAGCTGCGCTCGAGCGCGTCACCCGCTTCGCCGAGGAACACGTTGCGCGGGTCGGATCGGCGGAGTTTCCCCTCATCAGGACCTAGAAACGGAGAATCGGGCTAGGACCCGGCGCTCCACTTGGTTTGACTTTTTGTCGCACTGGCCGTTAAATTTGCTGAGTTGCTTTTCTTGTTCTTTCTCAAATTGGGTTCGCGCATGATCGTAGGCCGGCGACAAGCCGGCGCTATGGGAAGCGGGTGAAAATCCCGCGCTGCCGCGCAACTGTAAGCGAGGAAATCGCAATCGGCCACTGGGGCAACCTGAAAAGGAAAACCTGGGAAGGCCGCTTGTAGTTGCGGATGCTGGGCCAAAGCTCATTCGAGCGAAAGTCCGCATCCTGACTCGCAAAGCCAGGAGACCGGCGTGAACCATCCCACCAACCCTTTCGCGCGATAAAGGAGACGTGCCATGCGATTTTCTCGTGTATTCGTCAGTGTTATTTTTCCATTCACCGCTTTTTTGACTGCCATTTTTCTGTCGTCCATCGCTGCCGCCGAAATCAAAATCAAAGTCGTCGATCCCCAGGACGCCGTCGTTTCGGGCGCCGAGGTGCAATTGCTCGAAGTGGCCAGGCCCGCCCCCGTAGCTGTGCAAAGCACATCCGCCGAAGGGCTGGCGATTTTTCCCCAGGCGCCATCCAACGCTTATCGCATCCAGGTGCTGGCTCCGGGCTTCGCGCCAGAGACGTGGGACCTTTCCGCAACCGCTGAATCGATCACGATCAAGCTGCGCGTGGCGACAGCGGCGGAAACCGTGGTGGTGACCGCGACCCGCACTCCAGTACCGAGCCAGGCCGCGGGCGCCGAGGTTGACACTCTGGGCAGCCGGCAGTTGGAAGTGATGCAACCGGTGGATGCGGACGACGCCATGCGGTTTCTGCCCGGCGCGGTTGTGAACAGCGCGGGACAACGCGGCGGCATCTCGTCTCTCTTTGTTCGTGGCGGCGAGTCCACTTACAACAAAGTGATTGTCGATGGAGTTGCTGTCGATAATCCGGGCGAGACGTTTGACTTCGGCGCGCTGCCCCTGGCGCAGGCCGACCGCGTGGAGTTTGTGCGGGGCGCGCAGAGCACGTTATACGGCTCCGACGCCATGACCAGCGTGGTGCAGGTGTGGACGCGCACCGGAAGCACTCGTGTCCCCGAGTTGCGCTTTGGCTCCGATGGAGGAAATTTTGGGACGGCCAACGGCTACGCGTCTCTGGCTGGCGCACGCGGACGCTTCGACTATAACTTTTTTGGCGACCAGTTCAACAGCAACGGCCAGGGCGTAAACGACGCTTACTCCGATTCGCTCGAGGGCGTGAATGTCGGCGCGGCGATCACCAACCGCGTTGGATTGCGAGTGCACTTCCGCCACTCCAATAGCTACACCGGAGTTCCGGGGGAGTGGGATTTCAACGGCGATCCGCTTCTGGCTCCCGATCCCAGCGAATGGTCGCACCAGAACAATATTCTAGGCAGTGTGGAGTTTACCGTGGCCGCGCCTTCGGGATGGCAGCACCGCTTCACCGGCTTCGACTACCTCTACCGTTATACCGATGTGAACCGCAGTACCAATCCTGACAACTACGACGACTATCCGGCTCACGAATACGATCACATCAATCGCGTGGGATTTGAATATCAAGGCGATTACTCGGAGCGCAACTGGGCGCACTCCACCTTCGGCTATCGCATCGAAAACGAAAATGGCGTCGTGGGAGATCTGCTCTATCCTCCTTCCACTTCCGGGCAACGCCTGAATCAGGATGCATACCTGCAAGAGCAGTTCACGTTGGGCAGGCTTTCGGCGATCGCGGGCGGCCGCTTTGTTCACAACAGCGTCTTCGGGAATACGGGCGTGCCAAGGGTTGCCCTGACTCTACTCGCGTTGCGCGGCGGAGAATTGTTTTCTGGAACGCGCTTGCGTTTTTCCTATGCTACTGGCTTTATGGAACCCGCCCTCTACCAGACTTTTGCCAGCGCTCCCTACTACGTCCCGAACCCAGGTCTGTTGCCGGTGCGTACTCGATCCTTCGAAGCCGGCTTCCAGCAGAAATTGCTGGCGGGCCGCTGGGCACTGGATGCCACCTACTTTAACAATCTCTTCCACGATCAGATCGAGGCTGCACCCAATCAGGCGCCGTATCAAGGCAATCCTCCGGGCAGCCTGTTCCAGTTTTTCAACGTGCAACAATCTCTCGCACACGGCGCCGAAGTTCAACTGCAAGGTAGGCTCCGAGCGAGATTGTCGCTAAATACGGCTTACACCTATACTTCGACCCAGATTCTGCACGCTCCGCTCTGCACCCCGGCGAATTTCTGCGACCCTGTGTTTGACGCGGGAAATCCGTTGCTCCGCCGCCCCAAGCATTCCGCAACTACACTCCTCAGCTATCTGGGGACGCGCTGGGGCGCGAATCTGGAAGGAAACTTCGTGGGCCGGCGCCCGGACGATGCCTTCCTGAGCATCCCGAACAACATCAACCACGCCGCCGGCTACGCCCGCGTCGATCTGGGCGGATGGTATGCGATCAATTCGCGGATCGCGGCTTACGCCAATGTTGGGAACGCTCTCAACGATCACTACAACGAAGTGGTGGGCTATCCGGCGCTGACGGCAAACTTCCGCGCGGGCCTGAGGTTCCGGATCGGCGGTGAGTAGCAACTCGCATCGCGCGGCGGGCGGCCCCGCGGCGGCACTTCCCGCATGAATTGCGGCCCCGGCCATGCTAACGCTGTATCTCGTTGCTGCCGATAGATACAGCAAAGGGCCAAGCCTCGTCCGGCCCCGTTCCCCATGCCCAAAATCCTGATCGCCGACGACTCTCGCTTCCAAAGAGAAGTGCTGGCCTCGTTTTTGAAGCCGAAGGGATTTGAGGCGGTCTATGCTGTGGATGCGTTACAGGCGTGGATGGCGGCGCTGCGTTCCGCCCCGGAGCTGATTCTGCTCGATATCCAAATGCCTGGAGGCACTGGCATCGAGGTGCTGAAACGGCTGCGGATGTCGAGCAAGACGCAGCACATTCCCGTGATCGTAGTTAGCAGCGAAGAAGATCCCCAGACCGAGGCGATGGCGCGAAATCTCGGGGCTGCCGACTTTCTGCATAAGCCGGTGACGGAGGAACAGCTTTGCGCCGCCGTGGATCGCGCCCTTCATCCGTTCGCCAGCGCCGCCGGGCGGTGACCAGTTGGTTGGTGGAGACGCGGCGTTCGCTCCGGGCCACTAAGCTGCCGGACGGGCGAGACGCCCGTTGCTCGAGGCTGTGAATCGTCGGGCGGTCGCTATCCTAGCGGCGGCTGCCGACAGGTTCGTTCGACTCGTCGTCGGATTCAAGACTGGAGCGAAGACCCGATCTCAGGCCGGATCGAAAACTGCCGGATCGAGGGTCTTCTGCCGTAACTGGCCGGCGGGGCGGAACGGAAATTCCTCCGCCGTTATAGCGGTGGCGTACCTCGTAAAGTTTCTCCACTTCTTTCTCGCCGAGCGGTTGCTCGTGGCCCAGCAGGTGAGTCACTAGCGCAATCTTGGCGAAGTGCTCGACCGTTTCCATCTTCATGTAGGCATTTTCGAGCGAGGAGCCAAACGTCACCACGCCGTGGTTGGCCATGAGAATGGCGTCGTGGTGGGGAATGAGCGGCTCCAAAGCGTCCGTCAACTCCGGCGTTCCGGGAGTGCCATAACGCGCCAGAGGAATCGATCCGAGCCCAACCACCACTTCACACACCAGCGGACGGTTCAGATCGTAACCGGAAGCGGCAAACCCGGTGGCCGTCGGCGGGTGCGCATGCACTACGCCGCACACGTCGGGACGCAGGCGATAAATCAGCAGGTGCATTCCGATTTCGCTCGAAACCGACCGCTTGCCTGCAATGCGGTTTCCGTCCATGTCCACGATCACCAGATCGGCAGCGCGCATTCTGCCCTTGCTGATACAGGTGGGGGTCACCAGCAGGCGTTCTTCGTCGAGACGGACGGACAGGTTCCCGTCGGTGGCCGCTACCAGCCGGTTTTGGTGCAGCAGGCGGCCAAACTGCAAAATCGCGAGACGATGCTGGCGGTCACTGATCATGAAGGACAATGGAACCCTGCGCCGTCATAGTATCGCAGGTCTTGGAATCCTTACAACCACTAACACGTCGAAATTTGTAAAAGCTGGTGGAGAGCCCGGCGTCCCCGACCGTCGTTCCTCCGGATGTCCTTGGAACCCGTCTTCCAATCTACAATCTAACCCTATAATCTTTCCGATGCTGGTTTCGGACTTCCAGTACGACTTGCCGCCCGAGCGGATTGCGCAGGAGCCGCTGGCCGACCGCGCCGCTTCGCGCCTGCTGCAACTGGTGCGAAAGCCCGCCAGTTGGCAGGACTGGAGTTGTAAAGACAGGAATTTTCGTGAATTCCCCGGCTTGCTGCGGCCCGACGACCTCCTGGTCGTGAACAATACCCGGGTGTTCCCGGCCCGGCTCTACGGCCACCGCAGCGGACAGCGGGCCCAGCCGTTAAGCCCGCACAATCCGGCGGCGCGAGACTTTCTCCGTGGACGCATCGAAGTTCTGCTGACACGCCAGATCGCCGACGATCCCAATGAGTGGGAGTGCCTGGTGCGGCCCGGGCGCAAGATCGGGGTCGGAGAAAAACTCCACTTTAGCGGCGACCAGGGCAGCTCACCCGCCCGCCTGGCTGACGACGACCCTCCCGAACTGGAAGCCGAGGTCACCGCACGCGGCGCTTTTGGCGAGCGGCGCATCCGCTTCGCTCCTGTCCCCGATTTCTTTGCCCGCGTCGAGCGCATTGGACGCGTGCCGCTGCCGCCCTATATCGATCGCGACGACCGGGCAGCGGACCGCGAACGCTACCAGACTGTCTATGCCCAGGCCAGGGGCTCGGTGGCGGCGCCGACGGCCGGTTTGCATTTCACGCCAGAGATCCTCGGCCAGATTCGTAGTCGCGGAATTGAAATTGCCGAGATTACGTTGCACGTCGGACTGGGTACTTTTCAGCCGGTGCGGGTGGAAAAAGTTGAAGATCACAAGCTGCATCGCGAGTGCTACGAAATTTCAGAGGAGGCGGCGCGGGCGGTCAACCGGGCGAAGGCCGAGGGGCGGCGCGCGGTGGCCGTGGGCACAACCACTGTCCGCACACTCGAGTACGCCGCGGGCCTTTCTGACGGGCTTTCTGGAAAACAGGCCGGCGGAGATCGGGTGGAAGCCGGGCGAGGCGAGGCGGACGTGTTCATCTATCCGGGCTATCGGTTTCGCATCGTTGACGCGCTGCTGACCAACTTCCATCTGCCGCAATCGACCCTGCTCATGCTGGTGTGCGCGCTCGGCGGCAAGGATTGCGTGATGGCCGCCTACCGGCACGCCGTAGAGGCCGGGTACCGCTTCTACTCCTATGGGGATTGCATGTTCGTCGAGTGACGGTTCGAGGCTGATAGCATAGGTGTGTATGCATGATTGCTCAGAGTGGATTCTGCGTAGCGGTGCTTTGTTCGTGTGGGGACGGGCGCCCTCGCGCGTCCAAGCAGAGCGCAGCTCGGCAGCTACCGGCGGCCACAGCAATGTTGGATTCGCTATAGCTATGCTTGCGGTCGTGTCCTTGGGCACGA
>Ga0181518_10000783_pt1 | contig 34070 bp, 31 predicted proteins | sample PEATcosm2014_Bin_28_FD_119751 | JGI IMG/M metagenome (GOLD analysis project Ga0181518, IMG submission 119751) | Peatland microbial communities from MTU Mesocosm Facility, Houghton, MI, USA - PEATcosm2014_Bin01_60_metaG | ecosystem: Environmental > Terrestrial > Soil > Wetlands > Peat | place...
ATGACGACCGGATCGAGCGGGCGCTCGCGCACCAATCGCACGACTTCTCCCACGAAGTAGCCCACCTGTGCTGTGGCCGGCTGATACGGCTCGCTGGCCAACGTAATCCGACCCGGCATCCCGGCCTTGTCCACTTCCACGACATAGGTTGCGACCTGTTTTTTGACGCCCAGGATCACAGCGCCGGTCGTGGAGATCAGGGCGAGCGCCATTGACGCGAAGGCGACGTAGCGCCAGTTGCGGGCCTGCACGCGCGACGATCCGATCCGCTCGTCCCATGCCGCCGCAGCGCGGGCGTAGGGGTTGTGATCGTCGGCGATCGCAGCAGTGCGGCCATAGCTCGTATTGGTCGTGGGATAGCTCATGCTTGTTTCCCTCCAGCGTTAGAAAAGCCACCTGCGCTAGGCGGCGAATTGGTTGAATCGGGCAGCCGACTGGCGACGTTCGTCGCACCGGGCGCCGAAGATTGCTTTGACGCGCCAGAAGACGCGGGAACCGCAGATGCGGTTGAAGCGCCGCCGGAAATGGCTTTGTGGATGCCGCCGTAAGCCGCCTTGCCCGCCCAACTGACTAAGGCGGCGCCTTTTGTCGGAACGACCGCGGCCGCTTTCACAGCCATCACCGCCGGCCGCGAAGTGGCCGTGTTGACGCTGGAGTTGTAGGCCACGGCCATCGTGTTCAAGGACGTTCCGACTCCAAGAGTCGGACCCCCGATAATCATGTCGGTGGCCAAACGCGATGCGACCAGCGACAGGACCATCAGCAGTAACGCCGCCAGGGCGATGCAGAACGCTTGGTAGGTTGTCACTGTCTGCCCGGTCGGCACCTTCAGCGCTTGGAAGATGTTGTTTCCGACTCCGAGAACGAGTGTGAGGACCATGAGCCGCACGCCCGACCCAACCACCCATCCCAGGGGCCGCTCAGCGATGAACGCCGTCTTGGATAAGACGGCAAACGGCACCAACACGAATGCGGCCAGACTGCCGAACTTGAATGTCAAGAGTGCAACGACGACCTGAATGGTGATGATGCAGAAGGCGGCGATGATGGCGACCACGGCAACCGCCAGGAAAGCGATTTCGACAAAGTTCTTGAAGAACGCCACGGGTCCGGTGAGCCGCCCAATCTGGTCCATGAGCGGCTGCGCCGTGGTGTAACCCAGGTACGCAATGTTCCCCGGCTGTGAAGTATAAGTGCTGGCCCCATCGAATCCCCCGGCCTTGAGGCCCAGGTCCATGAAGGAAGAGGCCAGCTTGTCGGTCAACGTCTGCCAGTTCTGGATGATCCAGGCGAACACGCCGATGTAGACGATTTTTCGGGCAAAGTGCGCGATCACGTGGTCATCGCTCAGCGCCCACAGCGCCGCCGACCAGACGATGCTCAGGATGATAAGGACGTTCAGAAGCCAGGTGACATCGCCCTTGATGAGTCCAAAACCATTGTTGATCGCGTTGATGTACTGGTTGGCCACGTCATTGATGAGATCGGGGCCGTAATCCAGGGCCAAAATGTTCATCGCCATCACGTCCTTTGGGTCATCCGGAAAGAGAAGAATTCGGCTTCTATTGATCCGCCAATGGGAATGCGTTCACCAATGAAGTGCTTGGCTGCTGGGGGTTGGTCCAGTCACCGCGAACCGCCTGCCGCTGCTGCTCCGCGTATGCCTGTTCGGCCTGATCCTGGGCATCACGCTCGACTTCGGTGCGGGCATCGGTGATTTCCTGGGCTTGGAGCGATTGAAGTTGCGCCACCAGCGTCGCCGCTTCCTCGTTGCCGGCCTGCATGGCTGAGGTGGTGCCGGAAGCGGAATTGGAATGCTCCACGTAGGCTTGAATGCGCTGCGCAGTCGGCTGAAGGTTCAGGTATGTCTCATTTTGGACGGTGCGGTTTTCGACCAGGACGTTTCTTTCTTCCTGATCCCACCCGTTCTGCATGGATTGGTAGTTGGCATCCGTCATGTTTGCGTAACTGCTCGGATCGGATGGATATTGGCTGTTGAGCGTGCTGCCGGGATCGGTGGACGAATAGGTTGTGCCGGCTTGGCCGAACACCTGCTGCCAGATATTCATGCTTTGCAGGATTCCTGGTAGCTGGGTGAAGTTCCAGCTTTTCAGCATGGCCACTTCGTTGGTGACCTCTTGGTAGAGCTGGTCAACCATTTGCACATCGTCCGCCACCTGGATTACCGCTTCCGCGAAATTCGTCGGATCAAAGACGATGTCCGCGAATGCGGCCGTGGGCACAAGCAGCGCCGCCGTTGCAGCGACAATGAGAAACCGTTTCTTTGAGCGTGTCATGGCGAATCTCCTATTTTCAAGACTCTCTCGATCGTGAATTACGCGTGCCGTCAGTTCTGGAATGGATCGACGACCGTTTCTGTCGGCGGCGCCGGGTTATCCCAATCAGTACGGACCCGCTCCCGTTCAGCCTCCGCATACGACGATTCCGATTGCTGTTGGGCCAGCCTTTCGGTTTTGAGCCGGGCGCGGGCGATTTTCAGAGATTGCAGCTTGGCCAGTTCGCCCGAGGCCACCGCCAGCAGGTCATTGTGTGCCTGGACTGCCGACGTTTCGCCAGATGCCGAGTTGGACGCATCGGCGATTTCCTGTACCTGTTGAGTCGTCGTATCCATGTCCTGATAGACTTGATTCTGTAATTGACGGTTCTCCACCAGCGCTTGGCGCTGGTTATCCGTCCACGTCGATTCATCCGACTGGTACTGCGCCCACGTGGCGTTGGTCATGTCCGCCGGATAGCGCGTGTCGAGTTGGCTGGCTGGATTCGACGTGCTGTAAAGGCTGGATTGCAATTGCCCTTCCACGCCAGAGACGATCTCGGCAATGTTCGGCACGGCGCTCAGGTTGAGATGCTCCAGTTCCTTGACCTCGTTCTCCACCTGCTGGACCACCGCATCGATCTGCTCGCCGAGGTCCACCACCTTCAGCACATTTTCGACCAGCGCAATCGGGTCTAAGACAATGTCGAACAAAAACGCATCGGCCCGACGCGCCGTGAGGAACACCATCGCCGCAACTGTGGCAACGAGCAGTCCGGTCAGGACCTTACGTTGCCGCCGCGGATGCTTCGGAGTCATCTGGCGTGCCGTCGTAGTCAGGGATGAGTTGCTCATGGTCTTTCCTTTCAGCGTTGAGTGTTTGCAGGCGCTCGGTCCAATGACCGAGACCCCGTTCTTTCAGGTAAGCGGCGGGGAAGCGGTCGCGGGCATGCTCTATCAGCACATTGGTAATCCGCGCTTGATCCTGCGGTGAACCGGCGGCGCAGAAGGCCAGCGCCAATTCACCCAGACCAAGCTCAAAGAGCCGGTTGCCTTCGCGGCTTTGGTAGTAGTAATCCTTTTTCGGAATCGACTGTTGGAGGATTTGCAGTTGCCGTTCGTTCAGGCCGAACGATTCATAGACTTTCCGCGTGCGCTCCTCCATCGCATTACTGTTGGGCAGGAAAATGCGAGTTGGGCAGTTTTCAATGATCGCCGGCGCGATTGGGCTATCGGCGATGTCCGACAAGCTTTGCGTGGCGAAGATTACCGCGACGTTCTTCTTCCGCAGCACCTTGAGCCATTCACGGATCTTGGCCGCAAAGAGCGATTCGGTGAGATACAGCCAGGCCTCATCGAGAATCATCAGCGTGGGCGAGCCATCGAATCGCTTTTCCAGACGGCGGAACAGATACGTCAGGACCGGTAAAAGCGCCGACCGGCTGTGCATTAGATGTTCCATCTCGAACGCCTGCCAGCGCGCGCCACGCTCGCCATCATCGTCAGTCAGAGTGTCTTGGTTTGCATCGAGTAGGCGGCCATGCGGACCATCGAGCGTGTAGCTCCGCATTGCCTGTCGCACATCGGCATCCTGAACAAGACCCAGGAGCGTGCTGAGAGTGCGCTGCGGCCGCGGCATGGAAGCCAGGTTGCTCAACGCTCCCCATAGTTCCTGTTTCCTTGCCGGCGTGACCTCCGCCTTTTCCCGGTGCAGCAGGTCAGACACCCATTCCTGCGCCCAGGCCAGTTCCGATTCCTCGTCGATGCCGGCAAGAGGTTGGAAGCAAATCTCTGCGCCGTCGCCGCCGAGATCGTAGAAGTCGCCATTCATCGCCAGCGTCATTGCGCGGCAGCTTGCGCCCTTGTCGAAGATATAAACGCGAGCGCCCGGATATCGCAGCCATTGGCAGGCCAGGAGATTCAGAAGCGTCGATTTACCGGCACCGGTGGGACCGGCAATGATGGTGTGGCCAACATCGCCTTGATGCAGCGATAGCCGGAACGGCGTCGAACCCTTCGTGCGCGTGACCAGTAGCGGCGGTCCATTCAGATGTGCGCACCGCTCCGGTCCCGACCAGACGGCGCTGAGCGGCACTAAGTCGCACACGTTCAACGAAGACATGAGCGGCCGGCGCACATCGGCGTAGGCGTGACCTGGCAAACTTCCCATCCATGACTGGACCGCGTTGAAATCCTCGATTTCGGAAACGAGGCCGACGCCGTCCACGACTTGTTGAACCGCCCGCGCCTTCTCCGTCGCGGTTTGCTCCTCCTCATCCCACACCGTTATGGTCAGGGTAAAGTCCCCGAACGAGCAGTGATCGCCACCGAGTTCCTGCAACGCATCGTCCACATCTTCGGATTTGTTCAAGCTGTCTGAATCTTCAAGTTTGCTTTCCTGTTTAGTGATCGCCTCTTTCAGCAAGGTCACCATTCCCTTGCGCTTGGCGAACCACTGGCGACGCAGCTTGTTTAACTGACGTGTGGCATCCGTTTTATCCATCGGCAGGTAGCGGCCGATCCAGCGGTACTCGATCGGTAGTTCGTTCAGGCGATCGAGCAAGCAGGGAAGCGTGCGATTGACGTAGGCGCGGATTGAAACAGTCTTGAGGAAGAGACTACCGAGGCGTGGTGACAGCCCGCCAGTCAGGGGCCGGTCGGTAATCATTTCGTCCAGGTAGAATGGCACGTCCGGCACCGCGACGTTGAGTCGTCGATCCGAGACGCAGGAATGCAGGTAGGTCAGTGTTTCGCCGTCATCCAGTGGATGGACTTCGGGCATGAATGAGGCCATCAGGTTCACAATCTGCTCGACTTGGCCAAGGAAGTGATCGAAATGGGCGCGGTAGGAAACACGCCCGGTTCCATTGCTGTTGGGCCGTTCGATGAACAAATCGCCCAGCCTTGTCATTCCTTCGGCTGGCGGCAGATACGTGAAGGTGATGAAGCACTGACTTTCAAAGTGCAGGGCATCCGCCGTGAAGGAATCGCGTCGCTCCTGATCGACCATCGCCGCAATCGCGTTGGGAAATTCGCTTGCTGGATAGACGTGCGCCAATCGCCGCGCAGCCTCGGCATGCACGCACCAGTGGGAACCCAGGCGGCGAAGGACGTTATTCATTCTCGCCCTTGCGGCCACCAGCTCGTAAGCCGTGGAACTGTCCAGATCCGGGCCGCGGAAGGCGACGGTCCTTTGCAGGCTGCCGTCCTTATTCAGAACCACGCCAGGCGCGATGAGGGTTGCCCAAGGCAGATGGTCAGCCAGGCGTTGCGGATGTTTGCGGTATTCGCCAAGGTTCCACATGAACGTCTCTCCCAAGGGTCAGGAATCCAAATGCGTCGGCTGGCGGACGTGACGGCGGAAGATGTCAAACCAATGCGGGTCACGCTTACTCATCACCACCGCAGTCGCGTGCAGCGCCGCCCCGGCCGGAAATCCCAACCACCACAGGTGCAAGCCCATTCCAATGACCAGGGCGAGCGTGCCGTTGAGGATCGCGAACGTCCGCGGCGCTCCGCCCATAAGGATCGGTTGGGTCAATGCCACGTGGAGCGGCACTTCGTAGCCTTCGATTTCTTCGGGTCGGGTCATGGTCAACTCACCTTCTGCTTACCAGCCCGCTCCGCCGTCGAAGCCGAAGAATGTCACGCCGAAGCTGGTGGCCGTGACCGCGATAGAGACGCCCAGGAGCAGGCCCAGGATGCGCCGCAAGCCGCCGCCTTCGCTGAACGCGAATCCAAATCCGATGACCACGATGGAGAGGATGCACAGCGCCTTTGCCACCGGCCCGGTGAAACTCGCCAACACCTGATTGAGCGGGCCTTCCCATGGAAGGGGCTGACCGCCGTTGGCGGCGGCGGCACGAGCCGTGTTCGGAATTGCCATGGAGATTGCTGTCCCGACGAGGGTCGGCACCAGCAGCGAAGATCGACTCAGAATTCGGACTTTCATGGGATTACTCCTTTTGTTATCCACTACCGAATGGCATTGACTAATGCGATGACTTATTCGGTATGGACAATACCGTACACATGCCGAACATCCGAGTCAAGCAAAATGTTCGCAATTTGTTTGGGTCGGAAGGAATTTTTCGAGCAGGCTGAAATATCCGCCTCACATGACAGGGAGAGGAACTTTCAATGGGCGGTGGCGATCCAATGCATCACGCAGTACGTGAAGTCCGCGATATCGGCGGGCCAGTGCGCGACGGAGAACTTCACAACCTTAGAAGGGATAAAACGTTCGCGGCCGAAGCCAGTCAGGGGAGGGAGAAATCAGAGCTATCAATCGAGGGATGCTTCGTTTCGGAAATTGGCCGATTTACGTGCGCTATTCCTCATCGCGAGACCCTGATCCGATTCGTTGGCGGTGTGTCTGCGCCATTGCGGCCCGGTCTTCCGGCTTTGCATCCAGCCAATACAGGATCAACGCCTCTATGACCCGTTTGGGATTTGACAGGTGCTGCGCGCAGTCATCTTCAAAGGCATCAAATGTTCTGCTGTCGAAGCGATACGTCCGCTGTACAGTCTTTGGTTTATCCGAGGCAGATGACGATTTAGATGATTTAGGCCGTGGCATAATGTTATTATTCTACGAATGGCATTATTGGTATGCAAGATGACAAATGCCGATATATGGTGTTGCTGTTCGGTACTCGGCACTGGTGCAGGATAGCTGGTCCATTCGGTGGAGTTTCCGCCCACCGAACCGACCAATCCCATCGGCCCCGGAGCGCCGTTCAAGCGGCCACGGCATGACAAGCCGACGGTTTGAAAATTTTCGCGGAAACCAATGGAGAAACAGCAGTTACAGCAGGCAAGATCAAGGAATACTTGATTTGGCCTGCTTAAACATGCAATAATATCTTAGTTTGTGTCGATGGAGCCAAGTATGAGACCGAGCCACTTCTTCACCCAGCACGCTGTCTTCTCTGCGGCGGAGTTCGCCCAGGCTCACAAGGGCACCGCCGCCAGCCGCGATTCCACGTTGGCATATCACGAGAAGCATGGACATCTGCTGCGCGTGCGCCGTGGGCTTTACGTCACCGTCCCGCCGGGCACACCCCCAGAGAAGGTCGCCGTCGATTCTTACGCCTTGACCGCCCGGCTCGCGCCCGATGCGGTTCTCGGCTATCACACCGCACTAGCCTTCCACGGCAAGGCTTATTCGGTCCATCATCGCTTCGAATACCTGACTGCCACCGCAGCGCGCCCGTTCCGCTTCCGCGGACAGGAATTCCGGCCGGTGCAATTTCCTAAAGCACTGCGTGAGGCAGGGAAAACACTGTGGGGCGTGAAAACGGCCGAACACAGCGGCGTGGATCTTCGCGTCACTTCCCTGGAGCGCACGTTCGTCGATGTTCTGGATCGCCCGGACCTCAGCGGCGGATGGGAGGAGGCATGGCGATCGCTGGCTTCCGTCGAATACTTCGACCTTGACCGTGTCTTGGAATATACAGTGTTGCTCGGCAGCGCCACGATCGCCGCCAAGGTGGGACTGTTCCTTTCCCAGCACCGGGAGAAACTGACCGTCGAGGAATCCCATCTTGCAACTTTGCGAAAACGGAAGCCGCGCGCCCCGCATTATCTGGAGCCGGCGCGCCGCAGCGAAGGCGACGACACGAAATTGATCAGCGAATGGAATTTGATCGTGCCCAGGGCGATGGTCGAGCGCACGTGGGAGCAAGTCGCATGACCATTTCACAACAGCGACTCATGGCCGAGGCGGCCGCCACCGGCTTTCGTCCCGAGATTCTGGAGAAGGTCATCCACCTTCTGAATCTGCTGGAGAATTTCCGCTCGCATCCATTCCTCAAGAATCGCTTCGCGCTCAAGGGAGGAACCGCTCTCAATCTTTTCCTATTCAACGTGCCACGGCTCTCCGTTGATATCGACCTGAACTACATAGGCAGCGCGGATCGCGACATCATGCTGGAGGAGAAACCGAAGTTGGAGAAGGCTTTGACCGACGTTTTCGCGCGCGAGGGTTTCACGGTCACGCGACAGCCGGCCGAACACGCTGGCGGCAAGTGGCGGCTTGGCTATCCGAGTGTCGTCACCGCCGGAGGAAATCTCGAAGTCGATGTGAACTTCATGCTCCGAATCCCGCTCTGGGCGCCGATAGTCCAGAACTCCCACGCCGTGGGTTCTTATTCCGCCATCGGCATCCCCATTCTCGACCGGCACGAACTGGCTGCTGGCAAATTCGCCGCTTTGCTGGCCCGTCACACCAGCCGCGATCTATTCGATGCCCATCAAATGCTCACTACACAGACCTTGGAACCAGAGAAACTGCGGCTGGGATTTGTCCTCTATGGGGCGATGAATCGGAAAGACTGGCGCACGGTGAGCGTTACCGATATCGCCTTTGATGAGCGAGAACTCCAGGAACAACTCATTCCACTACTCAGCGATTCAGCGATTCAATCACTCGGCACAGACCTTCAATGGGCCGTCCGGATCGTGGATGAATGCCGAACGGCGCTTGCTATGGTGTTGCCGCTCCGACCGCCGGAATTGGAATTCCTCGAACGGATCAATCAGCATGGCGAAATCCGGCCAGACCTGCTCACCCCCGATCCCGCCATGACAGAAAAAATTTCGCAACACCCCCAGCTCCTCTGGAAGGCATTGAACGTCAAACAGCACAAGAAGCTGTAGCTGTGCCTTCGTCGGGGTATCTGCCCGACGAAGGCATTCGTTTTGCTGTACACAAAACTGTACACATTTTTTTGGAAAATATGGCAAACAAGGGTATCATGGAGCCTCACGGCCCAGGGTTGTAAATCCCTGGGGATGTCAGGAGTTCCAGCTATCGTCAGCACTTGCGATTTTTGAGCGAATTACGCTCATAACCCGGAGGTCGGAGGTTCGAATCCTCCCCCCGCTACTTAATGTGAGAAAAGGACTTGCGGTCACGCAAGTCCTTTTCTGTTTGGTGTCCGTTTGCCAGCGCGTACACTGGCGCGTACACTACCAACATCAAAGCGACTTGCCGGAACGATTTGTTCTCCTTCTCAGGAGATCGCCGTGGCAAGTCTTATCAAACGCACTTGGAAGAACGGACCCGCGTGGTATATCCAGTATTACGTGGGCAATCAGCAGCGCCGTATCCGCGCATCGGACAACTTTCAGATCGCCAAGGAAAAGCTCCGCCGCTTCGATGCGGCCCAGGCGGCGGGCGATGATCTACCGCTTCCGACGCGAACGCCCATTCCCGATATCGTCGCCGATTACGTCCAGCACATCCGTCAGGTCAAGACGGCCAAGAGCGCGCAGACCGATATCTATTACCTGCGCGACATGTTCGGCCCCGTCTGCGATGAGTTGAAGATCAACAGCCGCAAGCCATCCGCGAAGGCGAAGAAGAAGCCGGTGAAGGCGGGCGTGAACGCGCGGACCAAAGCACCGGTGATCGAGGCGGACTGCATGGAAGCGGTCCGCACCAACGACATCACGACGTTCATTTCCGCGCAAGTTTCGCGCCGTGGGCTGGCACCCAAGACCGCCAACCGCTATCGCGAAATCTTGATGCGGTTGTTCAACTGGGCAATGGAGCAGAAAAACCTTCGCATGCCCAATGACAAAAATCCCGCTGCCAAGGTCGAGCGGTACAAGGAGCCGGCGCCGACGATCCACTTCCTCACGCTGAAGCAAATCGAGGAGCAGCTTGATGCGCTGGCCGATCAGGTGAAGCTCCAGGCGATGGTTGCGACGCTGATTTATGCCGGCCTCCGCCGCGAAGAATTGCTATGGCTCACGCCCGACGACATCGACTGGTCCGCCGGCATGTTCGGATTGATCCGCGTGCGGGCCAAAACCATTGGCGACGAATCCTGGCAGCCGAAGACGAAAGTCAATCGCGCGGTGCCGATCAGTTCATCTTTGCGCCACTATCTCGACAAATGGAAGCTCAAAAGCGGTAAGAGCGCGTGGCTTTTCCCGAACTCCGCCAATGGGCGTTACGACCCGGACAACTTCAGTTCAGACCTGCGCGCATTCAACGAGGACAAGGAGCTTCACTGGACCTGCCTCCACTACCGTCACACATTCGGCAGCCAACTCGCGATGAAGGGCGAGAGCCTTTACAAAATCAGCAAGATGATGGGCAACTCACCGGAAATCTGCCGCCGACATTATGCGGCGCTGATTCCGGAGGAAATGGGCGACGCGGTGGAATTTCGGCCGCATCAGCCGGCCCTCGTTGCTCAATCCCGCGGTGAATCGGCATAGTCGGCGATTGCTCGGACATGGAAAAGCGAACGGCCGTTCCGGCGGACTTGCATCACCGGAACGGCCGTATCGAGAAACCGATTTGGGAAGACAGGTACTAAGCCTGCCGTTTAATTTCAAATTCCTCCACCTCCTTTCGGTTGTACCGCACAATCCCGTTGCGCCCTTCGCCAAGGCAAAGACGAGTCAGGCCAGCGCGGCGAACAATTCGGTCAACGCTTGAACGGGAGCAGCGCCACCGTTCCTGAAGCTCTTTGGGCGACACATACGGCGAGACCGCCGGAGCGTGCAATTCAATTGTTTTCATGGCTTCACCGTGCATGCGACCAGTCACAATCTACATATGTTCGGTATATGTTAGCATCAGAACCAAAAAAGTCAACGGTATGCTCAATACCAAAAGCACGGCGAGAGCGCCGTTGCTTCAGGAGGTGGCAGCTTCGGCAGGCCATCGTCCAATGATCTTTCCGATGCGGACGATGTTCACCGGGTCTAGCTCATGCCGCTGTCCATCGGAGGTTACGACGACCGCTTTAAGCGGCGTCAATTGAACCCGACCGAACCATCCCCGCGCTTCCCATCCATTCCAGCAATAGACCGCTGCCGGTCCTTCGCGAAATTCCCAGGGCGGAATGTTTCGGAACACGATGGATTGGCCAACACCTTCGATTTCCAGAGCATAGATGTCGTAGCCCTTGCCGAATCGCGCGGGAAGGTGTCGCCCCCATTCCTCTTGCCAATCCTCATCCGTTTCGGCCGTCCCGCTCGACTTGATCCGGCCTAAAAGCGGCGTTCCCCGGTCTTCCGGGCGGGTCTCTTTCGGAATCCAATACGCGGGATCGTCCTCTTGCCACGGAAGCGCGCGGCCGCGAACGTCGGGATCGAAAACGTGCGTATCTTCGATCCAGTCAATGTCGTGGTTGTTGAGCTGTTCCAGCTTGCGAAGCGACACGCGAAGCGCGCCGGCGAACACACGCCGCTCGGAACGATTTAACGCGTTCAGCGTTTGGCGCGCTCGCACATCGCGGAGCGATTGCAGGGGTAAGCCGGAGTAATCCGCCAGATCCTTCCACTTTTCAAATCCCACCACTTCCTTGCGATGGTCGAGCCATTGGATAAGCCTCGACATCGTTTTGCCTTTGTTGGAGACATCATTTCGTCAAAGTCAGAACCCCCACGCAATGGGCCACTCGCTCGATTTCGCGGCGATGAATCATCCGGTCGGGGAATCGACTACGGTCTGGGTTGAGTTTTCTCAGCACCAGCAGGTCACGGTCATCATCACTTTCAAACACCCGACCGAAATAACATTCGTCGTTGGTGAACCAGATGATGTAATCCTTGCCGAAAACGAAGTCATGGCCCTCGACATTCTCGAATAGCGCTGTCGCCCTATCGGGGTAAGTCGGCATCATCGATTCACCGTCCACACGCACGCAAAAGTCACATAGACCAAGCGGCACCTTCACACTGCCAGTCTCGATCCCCAGCCGCTCACTGCGGACGCCAGCGCTAATGCTTTGATAACCAGGCACATGGAACAACGCCTGCGCTGGCCCCGACACACCGCACGGAAAGCGTGACCCATCAAGGCTTCCGGAAGCATCGGGCGCGACCCGGCAATGCAAATCGTCGGGCGTCGTTTTCAAAACTTCCGCCATCTTGCGGAAGTTGTCCGCAAACATTCCATGCACGCCAGGGCGCATCAGGCGAAATACGCCCGACCGCTTCATGCCGGCAGCTTGCGCAAAGGACTCCTTGGACATCATGCTGCCGCGCCAGAGCTCCGCGAGGCGCTCGCCGGAAATCTTCACCGTGCGCGATTCGTTTTGCATATCCGTTGTTTAACCTCCGCGGGTCTGTGTCGAGTCTGTTTTGCACCCTCAAATCCAAAATGAGGGCAAAATGGAATAGTTCTTGACTCCGACACTTCTGTTAGGGTAATGTTCGCACAGCCAGAATGCAAGCAGAAAGTAGGAGGTGGTTCGTGCGTCCAGACCAGCTTACTCGATTCAGTGCCCGGCACATTGCAGGCTCAATGGCCGATTGCCTGTGCTTCGGTGATCCAATCCGCCGCGAGTTCGGTCGGAACGGACGTGCCATTCACTATTTCCGACCCGGCCAGATATTTGCGGTGGTCTGGTGGCGCCGATATTCGCCCGACCGCCAACATCGCACCTTGGCAATCGTCGAAGCGTTGTCCGTTGGCAACGTCGGCCGCGTTCTGCCGGGCATCCATCCAGCCGCGGCGGTCCATGTACTTGTCCGTCAGTATGGCCCAGCCGGACAAGATGAGGCGGTGGACCGGTTGCTCGATCTCATCGAGGATTTGAAACACTGGGGGCGGAACCCCGCGGAAATGCCCGCCGCCTTCTGGACCGTCGCCGCCCAGGAATTACTCCTTTGCCAGGTGCCCTTGGAATCGTTTGACCTGGAGGGCATGGCATGTCGCACCTGACGCTTTGCGGCCCGCGAAATGCACTCGACAACGAGCGCCGCCATCGCGTTTTGTTGCGCGTTGCGGTGATCCTTATGGTGTTCGCGATTATCCCGGAACTGGGCGCTCATCGTTTTCTGGTCATCAACACGTCCCCGAGCGTCGAACCCGGCCTGTATCTGCGCTCTTCGGAAGAACCAGCCGTCGGGAAGCTCGTCGATTTTTGCATTCCACCGGCGGCGCGGGTGTACGTGCTCGGACGCACCGGGAACAACGGCGAGAACTGGTACATCCTCAAACCGATAGTCGCCGGCCCAGGAGATCGCATCGACACGACTGGCGACTGGCTCATAATCAATGGTCAACGGATCGCGCCGATGCCGCTGCCGAAAGACAGCCGCGGCCGTCCTCTTCCTGTCTGGCGCGACTGTCGCGTTCTCGGTGCTGACGAATTCTTTGTGTTCTCCAGCCGTATTCCCAACAGCTTCGATAGTCGCTGCTATGGTCCGATCCGCCGGGAGCAGATTGGGGCAGTGCGCATGGCATTGGTTACGTGGTGAGTCCCCGGCCGGGCAGTTAAGGCGCGCGGTGCGAATCTCTGCCAGCTATTAGCCGCGCCGCTTACGCCCTGGTTGAAGTTCGCCGCCAAATCGGCGAATTCGGTGCCGCTACCAAACCCACAATCCGTTATCGATCCGCGAGAAACTTGGCGTCCTTATTATTGATATTCTGCGGAGTCGCCGTCGAGCCAGAGGTCGGGATCGTCACAACGCTGGCCGCGTAAGCCGTCACGCCGGAAGCCTTCGACTTCCTGTTCGTTGTATCGCTGATGACTGTCTTGGAAACGCTGATCGTTTTGGCTTTCGGTGCTGTTGTCGCCGCGGCGGTTGACTTAGTGGCAGTAGTGGTAACTGTTGCGACCGTCGCTGTTGCCGAAACGCCGGCCGGGGCGGCGGTCGTGTTCATGGCAACCGATGTCGTGGAAGTCGGCACTTTCGGAGCGGTTGCAGAGGCCGCCGGGGCGGCGGTCGTATTGGCCGTCGATTCGATGGTGGAAGTTGTCAGCGTCGTAGCCGTTGAAGCGACTGCCGGAGCGGCGGGCACGTCCAGGACCGGGGCTGACGATGCCACCGACGCTCCACTGGCACCCTGGTTGAAGTTGGCTGCCAGGAGGGTGAAGTCCTCGCCGTTGACGTAGCCGTCGTAGTTGAAGTCGCCTTGGTCCCAACTGGTGACAGGCTGGTTAAAGTTCGACGCCAGGATGGTGAAGTCCTCACCGTTGACGTAGCCGTCCAGATTGGCGTCGCCGGCCAGGGTGTACTTCACTTCGATCTGTCCGGAGGCTAGGCCGGAGACGACGCCGTCCTTGCCGTCGGCATAGCCCAGGGCGTAGGTCAGGTCGTTCGTGGGCGTTTGTGCCGCTGTGGACATGATGCCCGGGCCGTTCCACGCACCGACGGCGTCGGGATCCACCGCCACTGTTCTTGCAATCAAAAGTAGAAAACCGGGATTCCCAATATGTCGAACGGAAGCACGAGCGTATCAAATGCGAACGAAAACGGTATGTCAATTACCAAGCCCACCCGCTCCACCCCGCCCTCCGCCTCATGGAATTCCTTAGGAAACATGTGAAGCCCAGGATATATCCGGTCGGAAATCGGGACACTCGACTTTGGCTGGTTGCCAAACCCTTCATACGCACGGCCCGAAAGGCTAGCGCATGATGTACTCATACAAAGCACGACGAGCGCGCAATAGGTCAATATATGATTGACGACCTTTTCAGCCTTCAACCGTGACCTCCCACAATCGCTCATCATTCTACCGCGCCCGTCGAGGGATGGGAATGCAGCGGTTCCCACATTAACGACGAATCGGGCGACGCAATGAAAACTACCGATCAGTGAGCGGTTGCTGGCATTCCCTGCTCGAACCTCTTAGACGACAACCCAACCGCTGTCTCTAGCCCTATTTCGGCCTGCTGATAGGCTTCGATCGCGCTTTCGTACGACCGAAGCACCTCTGAGTATTCATGAAGTGTGTCCAAAAGATCGTCGAACCGAGCGTTTCCCTGACGAAACGAAAGCTCCTGCCGGAAAAGAATCCCCTGCTCCTTCGGCACGATGCCTTGATAGAACCGGACATCCTCAGTCGCGGATAGCAGCATGCTGAACGAATTACGGACGTCCTGACGGACCTGACCCTTCATCGCTTCATACGTGCGTTCGGTTTGAATCAGCCCATACTCCGCTATCCAGTAGCCGACGATGCCGGGGTCAAAGAACTGCAACCCGCTCGCGAATGTCGGGCCGCCCGTCCAATTCCTGCTGCTATCGCGCTTGGTGTCAAAACCGATCGTCGTCTGCGGATAGGTCCCCAGCCTTGCGAGCATCACCGTCCCTTTGGCGATCTGAAGGTCGAACGACGCCCGAAGGAAATCCATGCGATATTTGAGCGCCATTTCTTCCAGGGCCTGCGATGTGGAAGGTAACTGCATAACCGGCGGCGGATCCTGGGCGCTCTCTGGCAATACCCATTGGGGGGCGGATTGCACGCCCATCAACCAATTCAACTGCGTGGCAGCTCCCTCGTATTCAATCTGGTCGCGCCTTGTCAGACGTCGCGCATCTTCGCATTGGACTGCGGCTCGGTCCACATCGACGAGCGTCACCGCTCCCGCGCCAACCTTCGCTTGGGCATCGTCGGCAGCCTGTTTGTACGCCTCCGCGATCTGTCGTTCGATCCTTCGACTTCGAACCAGCCACGCAAGTCGATCGAATTGCAGGTGAGTCTGCTGCGCCAGCCCGAACGCCTGGTTAGCGATATCGATTCCCGCCTGATATTTCTGTGCCTTAGCGATTTGCGTTTTGAAAGGGGCCGCGAAAAATCCGTTGAACGTCTCGGAGATCAGGAAGTCGGCGGCAACAGCGCCTCCCTGTCCGCTGAGCGGAAAATAAAACGCCCCAGTCTGTCCGAAATTCGGATCGGGGAAAAGCCCGGCCTGAACCAGATTGGCCTGAGCAATCGGCAACGTCTCAGCCGAAGCGACGAGCGCGAGATTGTGTTCCAGTGCCCATTGCACCGCCTCGTCGCAAGTAAGCGTTCCCGTCGGCCCCCCAACGGGAGTGCTGGGATCGGTTTGCAGTAACTTCATCACATCCAACACGGATTGCGTGCGGTCGCCAACCATTTCATTGACTGCTTCAAGTTGCTTCGGGTCGGGTTTGGGTTGGAACCAACCCTGGCACCCCGTCCCCACCATCGCCAAAGCGGCGATCAAAAAGAAACGATATGGTTGGCCCGTGACGGTTTCCATGATGAGTCTCCGCTTTATTCTGTGGGTTGATGAAGATGGGCGACGTGATTTGGACATGCCGCGGCAGCATGACGATTGCCAGCCAAAGAAAAAAGATGCTGTTCACGCAGCGGACACCTGTAACAAGTCCATCGTCGGCAGATAACTGCGGAATTTGCTGCGCCCGTTTCTATCGGGCGGCCAGATAATTCGCGTCGATTCGGCAGAGCCAGTCCCTACGTTAGCGATGCAACAGCCCAAATCACGATCACCAACAGAACCAAAATTCCGGCACCAAACACGATCCCCTTCTTGATATCAATACCCAGCGATGCCTTGTGTACCGTTTGCTCTTGCTCAAGGCGAACGATGTTAGCCGAATGCTGATCGGTTTGCCGGTGTATTTCGTCTCTCTGCCTGTAAAACTCGGCGAGCTTCGGCTCGGCCAAATTTATCGACAGTATTCCGGTTCCCAACTCCTTCATGATCGCGCCCAGGTCGTGGTTCTCACGCCGTAGTGAGGCGTCCGCCGCCTTGATCCAGGCCGTCAATTCAGCCGCTTTCGTCGGATTGGCTTTTCGATCGATCCGGCCCAATTCGTCGCTCGCTGCATCACGCTGGCGTCGGCTTTCCTTCATCTTCTGTCGGACATCCAATACCTTTCGTCGCAGCGCTTCCAATGTTTCATCCGCAAGGGCTGAAACATCGGCCGCCACGTTACCGCACTCAATCGCGAGCCGATCAAATCTTATTTTGCAGGCGGCAACCGCTGACTTCTCCTGGTGCAGTTTCACCTCAACCTTACCCGCCTTTACCGCTTCGCTTGCCTTAGCTTCGGCCACCGCGAAAAATCTCAGGGCGCGAGTTTTGATCGCATCCCAGATGGCTGTCGCGTCGCCGGCAGTCTGATCGATATTCGCTGCGGGAACGGGCGTTGCTCCGGGCACGGGTGCAGAAGTCGTTGTAGTCTGTGCCAATGGCGCCGCAACCGTCTGCCCAAATCGTACGAACACCGCTGCGCCAAGGGCGGCAACCGACAGCGCAAAGGCCAGATCAAACCATACGGTCTTGTGAATCCTGGCGATCTGACGCTCCATCAACGTTTTCATTTCCGATGCGCCCGGAAAAGGGCTTGTAGGGAGGCCAGTCATCCGCGTGTATTCTGCCTGGCTTTCGGCCGCTTGTTTCTCCGCATGTGCGATGGAATCTTTAAGACTTGCATTCTGCTCCTTCATTGCCCGTTCAAAGCTGAAACCGCGCACACCGGAGATGACGAACAGAATCACCACCACGACGATGGCGCAGTCTCGAAGATCCCGCCCGACTCGAGCGCCCAAGGAATTACTTTGCCACCTGAAGGCGCCGCTCATGAATTCCAGCGCTGCCAGCGCTGCCAACACCGGTACTCCAAGTAACGCCAGATCAGTATTATCCTCGGCCTTGGGATAGTTCATGCTTTTGGATATCGCCTGCCCCAAATCGATAAGTTTTCGGGAATCCGCGTCCGACAATCCCGGTACGTGGAGGTACGGCTGAGTGCCCAACGTAACATTCAATCCGGTAAGGGTATATTGGTACGATTCGGACTCGATTCGGGATTGGGGTAGAAAGAACAGAGCCGCGACGGCGGCAAGCAGAATCGCGTTGATCGAATATAACAGTTTGTTTAGGCTCGACATGATTGACCTCCGCGTTCAAATCTGACCACCGGACTACGCGGTGGAACTATTGAGACACCGCAATAGTCAGTTGTTCCTTTGCGTTCGAGTTGCTCAGCGTCAAAAGATAATTCGTCGATCCAAGCCGCGTCGTTTGGTGGTCCTGGCCATTGCGAAATGTGAATTTGCCGGTGAGATTGCCGTTCGGGGCGTCAATGATGTCGTAGGTTCCCGGTTGTGCAGCGCCGGCGAGAAAAGTTGGGTCAATCACGCAGCTCCCTTCGACGGCCGCCGATCCATTGACCGTGATTTGATCAAGACCGCCTTGCCCATCTACGCGAATTGATATCGTCGCCCCGGAAAGCCCCAGGCGATTGCGGAACGACAGCGTTGCGACGCTATTCGGCTGCCGCGGCTGGATCGTTCCATGCACGGTGACATCGCCGGCGACCGTGCCGCAGCCGCTGACGATTTGATTTTGGGCCAAAGCACAACCCTCATTGACGGCCGAGACATCAAGAGTTGCTCCCGCCGCCAAATCAACCAGAGATGAATTGGTAATTGAAGCATCGGCTGCTAATGCCAGCGTGCCGCCGGTGATCTCCGTTGGACCCACATAAGTATTGGATCCGTGAAGCGTGAGAGTGCCGCCTCCGGACTTGGTGAAGCCCCCCATCGAGTCACTTCCCGCTCGAAGGAGGGGTTCGGCAAGGACAGCGTCGTAGGTGTTTGTGTTGATCGTCGCTCCACCAGTCCCGATGTTCAATTTGACGCCGGGACGAACAAACGGCGATGCGACATTCCCATCCGACACCTGCAATCTCCCGCCGTCAAAATTGATGGCGCCGGCGCTGGAAGTATCGATGACTTCCGTGCTGGCGGTTCCTCCGTTGAGCACCAGCATTCCGCCCGCCAAATTGACGGCGACGTTGCTAGTGAGGGATGAGCCGACAGGTATAGCGAGCGCACCGCCATTGATATTGGTCTTACCGGACAGATTGTTTTGACCCGAACACGTAAGCGTTCCCGCCCCGGTCTTGGTGAAATTTCCGCGGGAGTTATTGAAAGAATGAATTGTGCCCGCGATCATAGCGTCAACACCGTGCGTGTCAATCGTTGCGCCGCCGTTCATTACGTTTAGGGATACATTTGGATCAACAAACGGCGAAGCGCAATTCGCACTCGCCACTTCGAGCGTCCCATTGTTGAAGTTCACGATGCCATTGGAGCCGGTGTAAAGTCGATCGGCCAGGAGCTTGCCGCCGGATAAATCGAGCATCCCCGACCCGCCGTTACCTAACTCGATAGAGTGGGCGTTGGCCGTTCCGTTCCGGATGGCCAGCAGACCCTCGGCGCCATTGCCCTCGCCCATGAGAATGTCGCCATCGACGTTGAGGGCGCCGTCGTTGATGATAAGGCGGCTGGCGGGTTCCCCGCGCGGCGCCAGCACGACCTGGCCCTTCACGTTCATCTCCGATCCGTGAAAAACCACCTCTCCGCCGTTGAGGAGCGAAATACCCACCTTGCCGGAAAGCGTTACCCCATTGACATTCAGGAGAAGCGGCGCCGATCCGGAAATATGGATGGTTTTGGCATTGATTGTCCCATCAGCCGCGTCGCTTTTGTCATCGATCATGGCCGTTCCGTCGCTGCTCGTGGTGATGGTTCCAAGGTCTTCCTGGGTTCCATTGATATTCAGTTCGACGGTCCGCCGCTTGTTGCGGACGTTTTGAGCGGAGAGATCGAGGTCACAGTTTTTGGGCAGCGTATCGTTGCCGGCTTTGAGCGAGAAATGCGTATCCGTAGGGCCTTGGGAGGTCAGGCTGAGCTTTCCTGAAAATGTTTCGTTCGCATTGAGATTGAAGGTGTGCTCGAGGTCGCGACCTCCTTGATTACCCCCGCTGACGGTCAAATCGCCTGTCCCGCCGATGGCGCCGTTCAAATTGATGGTATCGCGCTCGCCGTACGCAGCAATTTGGGTAGCGCTGTTAACCGTGATTGGACCGGTCAACGTATAGGTAGCCTCGTCCTTGTTCAGGAACAACGCGCCCAATTGGCCGACGCCGCCGTTGAGCGTGATTGGGTCGCCGAATGAGCCGCTGGCATAAATTCCCAACTGGGCCCCATCGCGCATGGTAATTGGCGGGGATCCACCGACGGATGCGGGGTTCTGGATCGCCAATTGGCCCTCCACGACCGTGCATTCTCCAGTAAAATCATTGATACCCGAAAGGACCAGAACCCCCTCGCCGGTTTTCGTCCAAGGCTCCGTTCCCGAAAACGGGACATTGATATTGCAGCGTGAATTAGCGTCCCCTCGCACCGCAATCGTCGGCCGCTCACCCGCGAGGGTCAAACCGTTCCCTGTTCTGCCAGCGTGAATGGTGGTGTTAAACATGGTAATGGCGTTGACGGTGACTTGGGTGTTGAGTTCAAGGTCCGCCCAGCCTGTTCGCGTGATATCCAGCGCGTCCTGCGGGCTGTTCGGAGATCCCTTGGGATCCCAGTGATTCACGTCCTCCCATCGGTCCCTGAAACCCCGCCAGGTGTAAGCATCGGCCAGACCGTTCGTCGCTGTGGTGGTCGCTAAAACAAAGATCGCAATAAAAACCGCCATTATTCTTGCCATCGGAGCACCTCATTAGCTGTTGCTCGCAGGCGGTGTGGGATTTGGAACCGCCACAACGAGCAACTTACAAACCGTCGGGGTTACGTAACGACCTCGGTCGAAAGGTCGCCAATCATTGCCCTGCCGTCTTGCGATCCAGCGACGTAATAGCGTCGTGAATCCGGAATGCCACCATATAAAATTCGCATATCACGCGCCAGGCCACGTTGCCGACCACCAAAAGTACGACCGCTCCAAGGCGACCCGTCGGAGCGCTCGACGGCAATGGCGCACCGGTAAAATTCAATGGACCCTCAATCAACACCCAAATCGCAACGGCCGTGATTATCACGGCGCCGAGCAGGTAAATGACGCCGATGAGACCCGGCGTGACCATGTAGCGAAACGAGAAATAATCCGTTACCAAATTGCCTCGCGGCACCGAGTTGGCGGCGAGCATGGGATTCGTGGACATTGCGTCTCCTTTCTTAACTTGCATGAAACAGTGACTGCTCAACCATCGAAATTAGCTGAGTGGACAAACTCAGGCCATATTCACCTCTGACAAACTTTCGTCAATACCCGAACAACAAATGCCAGGAGTCGTGCACAGACTTTCACGGGCTTGTTACTCACAACCCCAACCAAATCGTGTTGGGAAATCGATATGCGGGCATCGTGCGTCATATTGTTCATTGATTGTGCCTTTTTAGGGTGACGACGGATTGCAGTGGGCCAAAGCCAGGGGGACATTGGATTGTGCCATCTGGCATTAGAGTGAGGTCGAGGGTACATATTGCGAGGTGGAGTTTGTTTCCATTCACCGTATACTGGGAACCCATCAAACTTCCCTGACCGCTGAGTACCCATGCCATGCCCGGGTTTCGATCAAAGTCAATGGTATACCCAAGCCGGGGGTCGGCCGAGACGTATCTTCCGTGGAGGATAGTTGGCCCGGCGGTTGGAGAGGGGCCGGCGGGTGTCCCGAGCCCGGAATTCTTCAGCACCACGATCCCAACGGCGCCCACCGCCGCCAGAATGAGTATTGGAATAATCAAATGTCGCATAAAAATTCCTCCGCGATTCCAGACAGTTTATGTTGGTTCGTGGTTAGCTTAATAGTTGCTCGTTTTCCTCGTCAGATTCCCATTGCATTGCCCCGCTTCTGGAACCAGGCATCCGGCGCAGCGCCGAAGGCTCAAGGGCTGGTTAGGCGACCCATAAAAAGAATCGCGCCGCTTTGGTTGTGCCGGATAAAAAATAAAAATGGATGGTCGGCCCTGAAAACGATCGGCGGCGGAGGGGGCCGCATGATCCCCATCATCATTCCGATGGCCGTCGCCGCGGCAGCTTCCGTGCCTTCCTCATCAACGTTCACGTACGCCTTGTGAAGGACAAACCCGATGTAAAGCGATGACGAGGTGCTAATGCCGGAGAAATCTGCTTGTGGCGAAAAGGCCTCAGTCATTCCCATGGCCTGGAGCGTGTCGCCGAGATTAAATTCGCTCGTGAGCTTGAATTTTGGCAGGAACACATTGACTTGCCGGGATTGCATTTGGCCCAGAAATTGACTGATGCGCGCGGGGCTCAGGGACCGCTCCAGCTTCAAAAGGCCATCGACTTGCTTGGGCAACAATATGACCAATGACATCTGCTGCGCAAAATACGGCAGTTCAAGGATTTGAAGGTCTGGCGCCTCCGCGTAGCCGAGGTCATCCTGCACGTTCATCATGCTCGCGGACGTGCTTTGGTTGGAACCTACATGGAACGGTTTGGCCTGCGTTTTGGATTTATCGAATTCCACGTGCCAATGACCTTTGAAATAAATGGCATCGGCCAGAACCAGCCTGGTGGAGGAATCGATCGTCTTAGGAGGCACTAGGTTTTCGATTTTGTCTTGGGTCTGCCTAGCAACCCAGGCGTTGATTTGCTGGCGCGCCGACTCAGCTTCTCGTGCGAAGTCAACCTGATTCGGGCTTGCGCCGTACTGGTCATGCGCGATTTTCAGAAAGTCGTCCCGGAACGGGTAACCCTGCTGGCACCACAGAGAATTGGCCACAAATAGCTGGTAGGGAACCCCCTCCTTCATAACGTCGTGAAGTGATTCTTCCGTGGAATGCTGGCCGGCGTTTAAGTTATGCATCAAAGCGGCGAATCCGCCATGGACGGCTTCCGGCGCCCCGCGCAAATGCAGAACTTGGCTCATCTGCTCGGCGGTTTGCCCCCTCGCTCCAGCCGAAGTCATGGCCAGTGCGGACTCGATCGAATAAGGCGAGAAAAATAGGTTGCCGGGCTGATTTGCCAAACGCGAATAAAGGTCCAGTGCGAATGCATTATTCGCCATTACCACATCGCTCGTATCACTTCCCGCGGTTCCTTCAGCGGGCGGATTATTTACACTTGGCGGTGCTTCAGCCGATGGAGGAACCGTGCCGGGGGTTTGCCCGTAACAGGTTAGCGCAGAAGCGAACGAAACTACCCATATCGCCAATGACCAACGCGCTAAAAGGTTGTTCGACATCGTCTGCTCCTTCGCGCAAAACTTCCCGGGGCCAACCGCTCATCATGTCGAAATCTGAAGCTTTCTGCGTCTGCGCTGCGAGCGGAGCGCGCCAACGACGGCGAGTCCGCCCAGCATTACAAGGCTAGCGGAGGCGGCTGAGGGAAGCGGTACCAGCGTTGATGAAGAGGTAGGCGTCAATTCAAAGGCCTCGGTATTGCCGGCAGGATCGAGTCCGTAGCCCACAATATCGCCGGCATTGTTGATGCCTGTGGCGTCCTGAAGTGTCCAACCGGAATTGGCGGAAATCAGTGAGTTCAAGTTTTGGAGCGAGCCTTTCAGGTAAACGAATGCCGCTGCGTCGCCAGTTTGATCCGTATTGAAATAGCCCACGATCGTATCGGAAGAGTTGATCGCCTGAGCGTAGGAGCCAAAGCCATCGGGGTCGCCCAGGTCGTACATGGTTGTGCCGTTATCAAAAAAGGCATCCGTGTCCGCTTCGCCAGTTGTCGTTGAATAGCCCACAACGTGTCCGGCGTTATTGACCGCAAAGGCGTAGCTGGTACTGCCACCGAGCGTTCCCAGGTCTGCCATTGATTGGCCCGAAACGGAGTAGATGTAAGCGTGCGTCTGATTGCTCGCCGTCGCTGCGTCGCCGACCACAAATTTACCATTGGCGCTGATCCCGAAGGCATCGCTGGAACTTCCGCCAAGGGTACCCAGATCGGTCATGGCCTGACTTGACGCCGAATAGAAGAAAGCGTGGTACAAGTTGGCGTTTGTCCCGCTGGTTCCGACAACATCGCCCGCCGCATCGATCCCATAACCATAGCTGACGGGCGTGCCCAGAGGCCCGCTGAGCGAACCCAGCGCGACGGTATTTCCGCCGGAATAAAGGAAGGCATTGTTGTTGCCACCCGAGACCTGACCATTGCCCGCCATCTGACCGTTGTCGTCAATTGCCATCGCCTGCGCACTGCCCCCGCTCAGCGAAGGGATGACCGTGTATCCGCCTCCAGCAAATAGCAAACCCTCAGTGGATGAGCCTACGTCTGCATAACCGGCGACTTGGTTGTTGCTATTGATTCCCAGAGCGGCGCTCGCGGATGCGCCGTTGGGAATGCCTAACCCTTCCACCAAGTAGCTAGTTGACGCCGGCGCAACGGCAACGCATGCGACAATCGCGAGGATGCAAACTACCAGGACCAGAGCCGCCGAGCGAAAATCCATTTGGGGATTTGCGTCAGCGAAAGCGCGAGCTAGAGAATTTCTAAGATTTGCAGACATTACGTTCTGGCTTGTCATGTTTTTCCCTCCACAATTATTCGACTGCGATCACTCAAGCAGACAAGGGCTCGCCTTGTTACGCAAAGAAACCAAACCTGCAAATGGCCCAAGATCGAAACTGTCGTTGGCATCGAGAATGGAATTCACACCTGAAATGCCCGTCCCACCGAAATCTCCGGCCAGCGAGTTGGCAAAAGCATTATCGGATATCAGTCCGTTGGACACCGCCGATGGAGAAGGTTCAGCGACCGCCGCCGCCAGAACCTCGTTTGCCGTCGTTGTAGTCGTTGTCGTGGTCGTTGACCCGGTGTAGTTTTTCAGATACGGAACTAAACTGCCGGCAATTGGGCTGCCCAGGCCTGCGTATGTATTGTAACGGTGGCCTATGTGTAGCAAATTATATGATAGACTCATTGTGGGTTCCGTGAAGTCGCTGACCGGTGCAGCGTACAAGGCGGACTGAATGTCATACGTTCCATTGGCATCGCTTGTAAATGACTCGCTCGCTGGTCGGGCTTGGTCCGCGAGTGCAATTAGCCCGGCCCATTGCGGAGCGGCGTAGCTCGTTCCGCCCCAGTCCGATACCCAACCACCCAAAGCGGTAGAGTAGGTCAATAGGCCCACTGCGTCAGATGCAACATCCGGTGTATTCCGGTTGGTTGTCGAAGCTAGTCCCGTTACTCCTTTCTGATACGCAGGCAATGGCTCGTTGCCCGTCGCCGGGTTGCTCGCGCCGTAGCCTGTGCCTTGGGATGTGCCCTCAATGGGGATGTATAAGGGTACATATGGAAGTATTTGAACTCCATTGGACCACACTTTTTCACTCTGATAATTACCCGAACTGTTCACCGTAAGCACCGTGCCGCCGACCGACAGCACGTTGGGCGAAGCCGACGGGTATTCTACATCACCATATGTATCGCCGGATGATGCAATAAACGTGATTCCAGAAGCCGCGAAACTGAGGTCATCCCCATTTTCAGATGAAAACTCTCCGCCGCCCAAGCTCATAGATACCACCGAAATGCCCAATTTCAATTGTCCATTCAGAACAGTTTGGACATTCTGCGCCGCTGTTGCGACATCGTTCCAGCTGAACTCGTCATTGGCAACCGTGCTACCATTGATTTCAATCAAAACGATGTGCGCACCTGGTGCGATGGCGTGTGCCCATTCCACGTCTAACGCCTCTTCCGTTTGTTCATTTAAGCTGCCGTCAGTGGGAACCGGGTTGCTTGCGCTGTTCGACGCGCCGGGATCAATGGGCTGGCCGCTTTCATTCACTACGGTCAAAAAGCTACTGGCGAGCGTCGTATTGGGACCGTAGAAATGCCGGTCAAAAATGTTTACGTCTGAATATATGTCAGGATTGTTGAGCGGGTCGATAATGCCAATTGTCTGGCCATTTCCGGTGTAACCCAGTTTGTACACTTGGCTGAAACCATAGGCGGTCTGCACTTGTAGGGGCGTTAGGCCAACATCGACATTTATGGTGGTGCTTCCCAGAGTAGGAGGGGAGAATCCCTTAAGACCAGCCGTAAGGGTCAGTATGGCTGGTCCATTATCATTGTACCCCGTGGTATTTGGTGACGGCGTGAAGACCAAGTTGTTTAAGTCGGCATTGAGGTCAGCCAGCGTGCCTTGAAATGTCTTATTCGTGACGGATTGCACGCCGCCGCTGACCGTGGAGAAAGTGCCATCCGTTGCCGTGACCGCGAGTTGCAGAATAGAGGAACCGACTCCCGGGTCCATGATGGTGATCGCGTCAATGCCCGAAAATGTGAAGCTGCCGTTTTCATTAACGACGACTGTGGATGGCGCGTTGATTCCATAAGGTGACGGACCATTGACGACATCAATGGTAACTGTCTCGGAACCAGTGAGCTGGCCGGTGGATGTTGTGTATGCCAAATTAGTGAGCGTGAAATCGAGGGACCCTGTTCCAGTGGTGTTCGGTGTCGGCGTAAATACCAGGCCGTTCAGATCGGTATTCAAGTCCGAGAGCGTTCCGGTGACAGTTTCGCTGACGCCGCTCGCGCCGGATGCAACGGTCAGGCCCGTCGTGCTGGGCAGCGTGAACGTTCCTCCGCTGGAAGTGATGGTGAGTCGCTCGTTCGATCCCGCAGCCTGCGGGTCAGCAGCCGTGATGGCGTTGTCATTTGCCGTACAGAAGGTTAGGGATCCATTTTCATAGGCGGTGGCCGTCGCGGGCGCGGAAATGCTCGGCGGGGATAAGTTCGGATTCGCGAGTGCCGATGCCGTGAAATAGTAGATGGCGGACTCTTGTCCAGTTTGGGGATTCAGGACTACCAAACTCATTTGATCGCCGGGCTGGATGACGTTGTTGCCATGGCCATAAGAACCCGCTAGGCCGGCGACTTGAATCGAGGTGTTGGTCCAGGAGGTGAGGTCGGTCGTAATCGGATCACCGGTGTAACCCACGCTGAATCCTCGTGTGGAATCCACGAGGTTCATATAGGCGCTATCACTTGAATAGGACGAATGCGTGCCGAGATTCGTGCCCTGGATAGTGAAACTCCAGTTATTGCCGTTCGGCTGGGCGGTGACGCTGGTGATGGTCGGCACGGCCGCCGTCGTGGCCTGCTCGCTGACTTGGATTTGCCAACTTCCGGTGTTGTCGGAGAGACGGTTGTCGTTGACGCCGAGCTGCAATTGCGATGCGCCTGTGGGAATCGTCACTTGACGGCTGTCGCCGATATTGAACGGCGTTCCCACGATCTGGCCCGAGCTGTTAGCGAAAGTTCCAACCAGTTCACCGCCGTATGCGGGATAGTCGGACGAGTTGAAATAGTAGCTCGGATAGAGGCCGCTGGGATTTGTTGTATTATTGTTGACAACAAAGGATTGATCGCCGTTTGCGTCCGTATTGGGCCAACCGGCACCGATGCTGACCAAGCCGCTTTCGTACTGGATGCTCAGGACATTGCCAGACGTGAAATTAAACCCTTCGCTGCTACTGATGATTTGCGGGGCGGATCCATCGCTGATCCCATATTGATATGTGGTATTCAGTCCGCCCTTGACGTACTGCCAAGGCCCTTGGCCTCCCTTCACAGTTACGTCGACCATGGTCGCGGAATTGTTAACCGTGAAAATGCCGCTCGTAGCGTTGCTGCCCGTACCGCTGGAAGAACTGGGAGTGATGCGAAATTCGACTTTGCTGTTCAGCACATTGCCTAAATCCGTGCCGCTGGCCCACACGAAAGAATGGCTGGTCCCGCTGGGGCTGGAAGTCAGGCCAGTAGTTCCATCCCCGCCGCTGCCGAGAGTGGCGGCGTCCCAGGTCGTGCCGCCATCGGGACTGTATTGGGCCAGGATGCTGCATGGGTCGGAATTCGCATCTGTCAGCGTGTAGTTGATGGTCACGTTGCCGCTCTGCGTTCCGCTGGGCGTAGTGATCGCGGTGCTGGGAACCACGGTGGACGCCGAACCTGTGAAGATGTAAACCCCCAGCAGATCGGCCATGTTATCCAGCGTTTGGCCAACTGCCGTGACCGAAGTGGTCTCAGTAATGGTGTAGCTGCCGGGGCCAAGGTCGGCATGGGCGATTCCCCCGGCCACCGTGGCGTTCGAGGCCGCATAGTCGGTCACCAGGCCGCTAGGCCCCTGGAAACTGAGCGACTGCTGACTGCTGCCCAATCCCATGGCGACAACGAGTGCGGATTGGGATAACGTGAAGCTGACAGACGCCTGGTAAGTTCCAGAGTTAACCTCTCCTGGGCCAGAGATGACGTTTTGGCCGTACAGGGCCTGCATGTTTGTGTATCCCGAAACCCCGACGCCAATCATTGTGTAATAATTACAACTCGTCGTGAAGCTGTTACTCGACTGATTGGTCACAGCTAAATCAGCGGATAGATTTCCGTTCGTATCAGTGACCGATTGCCCCGTACCATTGGCAAGCGGACTGTTAGCGTGTGCGCCGCCGGTGGCCTCGCCGTAGAGGTAGACCTGGGCGCCCGGTGTCACGCTTATGCTGGTGTTTTGTTGGTTGGCGGTGGGATCAATGACCGTTGGGAACGAGCCACTGAGCAGCACGCGCGCTTCCAGCGGCTCAAGAATGTGCCGGCACGCTCGGGAAACGGCTCCCCGCCGCTTGGCGATGCGGGAACCAGAATTCAGCCGAATTGGACGATTGATATGTGATTTACCGAACAACATGTTTCCTCCCACGTTTTCAATGCGCGTGCTGGCGCTGTAAGCGCCAACATGCTGCCGAAACTCTTTCGCGCGCCTCGTGATTTCCGGATTGAACGCACGGACGAGGTGGCGTGTTATTCTCGAACGTAGACGCTTATACTTCTTTGCTCTATCCGCCTCAATTCATCTTTTAGGATGACACCCTGACTTCTGCTTTCGTTTGCAACGCTGGCAGGCAGCGGTGAAAACCCGAAGCGCAAGCTCCATGCGATCCGCGACTTGCAAGTGTATGAAAATTCTTCGCAGGTGCGTCCGAATGGTCGATCGCTTCAGCCCCATCGAAGCTGCGATCTGTTTGTCCTTCTTGCCCAACAGCACCAGTTCAACGATTTTGGCCTGCTGATGCGACAGTTCCAATGACCGGACTACATCGTTCCATTCATCGCAATTCAACGGCCAAGGAAATTGGATCGACCGGCCCATACGCATAAGAGAAGCAAGTGCCGAGAAAGGTTACAGGCGTCGCTGTTGAGCGCATATTAGCGAAAGCAACCCGTCCATTGAAGAAAGCAGCCCTGGGTTTGACCCAGGGCCGCCGCAAGTGAGCGATACGTGTTCGATCGAGCTGCCGATAAGAACCTTACGACTTCTTCTTGTCCGGCTCATTCTCGTTCGGCTTCTTGAGGGACGGCTGCTGAGCCGTCAGATTGGGCTGCGTCCGCCGGGGATTCGGAGGATCGAGGCGATCCCGTTGTTTTGGACGGTCACCGCTCGGAGGGTCAGTGCGCGGAGGGACATTGCGCCCTACCTCCGCCAACTTTCCGCCTCGACGTAGATCCTTCACTTCATTGCGGTGCGTGGGGTCAACGCGAGGGAACGGTCCGCGTACCACTTCGTGCCGGAAGGCATAATGATCAACATGGGGAGCAGGTCCCCAACGGTGGTCGTCTCGCACCCAGGGGTGGTAGAACGCCGGCCCCCAATTCGGATCGCGGCGCCAGCCATACCGGTCGTGAACCCAGCCACCGTGCCAGTCGCCGTGGAACACGCAGTGGTTATCCCAATCGAAGCCGTGCACGAGCCACGGCCCGGCGACAAACTGGACACCGAACGTCATTCGGTATGGCTCGCTGTAGACCAACACGGGGTCATAGCTCGGCACGTAAATCACACCCGGTTCCACAGGAAGGATGTAGATGACGGGATCACCTACGACCTCAACGAGCTGCTCTGGTGTAGTGCGAAGGCTGCCGTCATTGTAGGCCTGCGCCCGCAGGTCTTGGACAGCCGCCATCACGTCCGGTTGCTCGCCGCTGACGGCCGAGCCGAGAGATCGCGTCCATTCAATTTCCCCGCTCATGTAATTCAGAACGCTGGGGTAATGAACCAGGGCCTGAACGGAAGTATCCCAGGGCTGGGCGGCAATCTGGTCGTCCGTCGGCGCCGGATTTTCCTGAAGCCATCGAGCCGCGGCTTGAATCTGATCCGGAAATGTCGATGCGGGCAATACGTCCGCCAACAGTGGATCTGGATAGAGCGAGATCGGCGCAACCAGCTTTTGCAGGTCCTCGTCGGGAGATTCCTGTGCCGGCGCGGTCGGGACTTGCTCGACTGGGGGCGGCGTCTCCACAACAACGGGGGGCGGCTGATACACGACAACGGGCGCCGGAGGCACAGGAGCCTGCCACCAAAAATTGACTCGAACAAGCGGTCTAGACCCGGCGCAGCCTACCAAGCCTCCGGCCGCGAAAGCGCCCAACAAAATCGCACCTCTATGGCACACGCTTGTAAATTTTCCGCGATTCATGGTTTGCTCCTTTCCAAAATGGTTAAGCAGGCATTGTGAAATTGTTGCCCGTGCAATTGCTTGACATACCAAACGCGACGTTGTTTGTCGGAGGCCGCGTAAAATGCCGCCGCTTTTGGAGCCACCAAACGCAAGCCAATGGCGGCGGGCCACTTCCGACCAAAACAATCCCACCGCATTCAAAGAAGCATTTTCGGAAAGAGGTTACGGAATGCATGATCGAACAGCGTGAGCGTGGCAGGCCGGCCTCGGTGTCTTTGCCTTTGCGGGTGCGGGGCCGGCCCTTGGTGAAATCCACGATGCGCATGTGGTGTACGGGAAACAGCCCATGCAGATTCGCCCGCAGGAGTAGGGCCAAATGCGCGTAGGTACCGTAAGCGTCATCGCCGATGAGAATGTCGCCCCGATGCGCAGCGCTTTGCGCTAATACGGTTAATTCATTTAACGGCGAGGAGTTACGGTTAAGTTGATGCCATTAAGGAGGCAGTATGTCGATTCCCAGCATGTCGAAAGGAAGCATGAGCGTATCAAATGCGAAGTCAAACGGCAGGTCAACTACCCATAGCACCTCCGGTTTGAGTTCCTCCGGTTTGTGGATGAACACTTGAAGCCCGGGATATATCCGGTACTCAACTGGAATATTTTTCGGCCCGTCTGACATGTCCTCCTCCATGCGGCCATAAAGGCTACCACACGATGTGCACGTGCAAAGCACGAGGAGCGATCCATAGGTCAATATATGTTTGACGACCTTTCTAGCCTTCATACCGTAACCTCCCACGCCGAAGAGTCCCGAGCCAAATACTTACGCACAACCGCACTAAATCCACATGGCGAGAGCATCAAAGGCGCCGTTCCGCGCGAGTCGTTCAGATTACTGGGTAGGACCTGCCGCTGGAACCACCGGACTTGCCGAAACAAAACCACCCCATGCGGTTTGTGGTCCGCTTTGGGTGACGTCACTCGACCTCCACACAACAATGTAGACTGGATCACCGCTTTGAATAATGTTCGCATCGCCTTGCCCATATGAACCGGCAAAGCCGCAAATGACTATTTGGTGGTCGGACCATGATTGAAATTTCACCGTCACCGGGTCAGGCTGACCGTGTCCCCAACGTTCTCCCCCAGCTTCAAATGCGCCCGCGCCGCTGTGCGTCCGTTGGTCCGCAAATATAAATTGATTCAAATCTCCTGTGAAAGGCATGCCCGATGGTGCATCACCAAATCCGCTACCATTAATCGTCACTCGCAGATTTTCGCCGCTGCCCCAAAAATTAACCGACGTGATTCGAGGATTGCCCGAACCTCCCGGAACATTGCCGCCCCAGGTCGCGCACAAGCCAGTTGTCGGATTTGAAACCCAAATTTGAACGGCATCGCCCGGTCGGGCTGAAAGTCCGCTGATTTGAATTTGCGTGTCGGACCATGATTCGTAGGCAAGCGCCTTGGCGTCACCCGGATAGCCCCATTCGGCGGCTCCGAGCTGCGCTATTTCAAACAAACGAAAATATGGGGTGACGCCGTCAAACGGCATACCATTCGGTAGGCTTCCAAATCCCGCACCATTGATGGTGACGGTGTAATTGTAAGGACCTCCGGAGATCGCCACGCTGGTTATTCTCGTCGCAGATGCGGCAGCCTGGATTTGGTTGACGGGGCTGCCAACAGATGACGCGACTGGAAGGATAATTTGCATCTTCAACAATGCGGGGTCTAGCAAATCGATAAAGGGGCGTCTTCTTTCGTCGATTCCCCCAATCGTGAATTTGCCCCCGGAGACCGCTAGGGCGGTCACATCAACCGCGTCGGCCGGAAGGGCACGAGTCATCGAAAAAACAGTTGCTGTCCGCGGGTCATATACGGCTAAGTATCCTTTGCCCTGCGATTGTCCAGCCAGCAGGAACCGTCCGCTGAGCGCGGCCAAACAACGCAGATCAACCGACACGGGAATCTCGTCGGTGATGTCCTTGAATGAGTTGTTGGAGGGATCAAACAGCTCTAGCATTTGAGCGGCCGTGCGTGTGTTAAACCCTTGAATCAGGAATCGGTCTCCATCGAATGCCGAGGCGCACATCACGCCCAACTCGACCGGCACGTGGGCCGTCAGGTCCAAAAAGGAACCATCAGGTGCGATCCAGCCCAAAGCCGGCGGAGTTCCCGGTTCGCCGCCGGGTCCGGCGCCGGCGCCGTCAATGAGGAATGAATGCTTCGCCCATACGGCGTTATTGACTGCGAAATAGTAAGGGATGTTATGCGAAACTCCACGCAACTGCCGATCGCCCGGTGAATACATTGTCAGGCCGCCGGCTCCGGCTATGAGAAAGGAGTTGCCGTTGAAAACGATGGCGTGCAAGCCCCATGTATACGGCTCAACGCGCCGCGCCAAGTCGGTGAGATCAAGAAAGTTTGAGAGGTTGGGATAAAAGATTCCCAGCATTCCGGGTTTGACACCGCCCGTCGGATGGCTGTATCCGCCGACCAGAAGCTGTCCGTTGCCAAAAGCCATCGCCGTCACAGCGCTAAATGCCGGCGGAAGAAGACTGCTCAGATCGACGAAGCTGACGGCCTTTGTGTCGTAGAGTCCGAGCCTGCCGTGGTCATCCGGGCCAACTCCGCCAGCATAGATGACATTGTCCACCCGTTCCAAAGCCTGGATTGAAATCCAATCAGCGGGCAAGAAAAACGGGCCACCGACGGCGGAAGCTGACGGGGGCGATGGACGGGAGGTAATTGGAATCACACTGTCGCTGCCGGGTGAACCGGACTCCGGTTCCCACGATTTCCAGCCCAGATAGATGAGGGTTCCCGCCGTTACAATAATCGCCAAGGCCCAAAATGCCGGCGCTTTCCAACGACCGACGTGCGAGCGCATTGCCGAAGCCGGAGCGCCGCTGACAATGGTTTGAACGTCCGTCTTGACTTGAGCGGCTCGCTGATATCGTCGCTCCCTCTCTTTCTCAAGTGTCCGGAGCACGACCTCATCCAAACGAACGTCGATCTGCACCTTGCGTGACGGTGGGGCAAACCTGCCCATTGGTAGTTCGCCCGTGAGCATCTGGTAGAAGACTACGCCTAACGAATAAATATCCGCGCGGTGATCGACCTGGTCGGGATGCTCGATTTGCTCGGGAGCCATGTATGCCGGCGTTCCCATAATTCGGTTTTGTGTCAAGGTAAATTCCTGCGCCGTCGCCCCCATCAGCTTGACCAACCCAAAATCAGCGATCTTCACCTCCCCTTGACGGTTGAGCAGAATGTTCTCTGGCTTGATGTCCCGATGGACGATTCCCTGATCGTGCGCATGCTGCAATGCTTCGCAAATCTGCGGCACGATCGCCAGGGCTTGCTCAGGCGCCAGGCGAGAGTCCTGCAACAACTGCCGCAAATTTGGACCATCCACGTATTCCATGAGAAAGAAGAACAGACCCCGGCGCTGGCCGCTGTCATAGACAGCCACGATGTGAGGGTGGCTGAGGCGAGCCAGGGCCTGGGATTCACGCGCAAACCGTACCGGGAATTCAGGACTGTCCGCAATCTGAGCCGGCAGTATCTTCAGCGCCGCCAGCCGATCTAGGCTTTTCTGCCGTACTTTGTACACCGCGCCCATGCCGCCGCGGCCAATCATCCCAAGAATCTCCAGTTCCTCGAAATGCCGCGCCAATTCGTCCACGGCCGGGGGCTCCCAGTCCCATCGCGACGCCGAATCGGATCGGTTCGACATCCCGGAGGGGCCGGCCTGTTGAAGCAGACATTTGGGACAAAGTCCCTCCAGAATCCCGGCCGGCAAAGGCCTTCCGCATTGCGGGC
>Ga0181518_10000789_pt1 | contig 33778 bp, 31 predicted proteins | sample PEATcosm2014_Bin_28_FD_119751 | JGI IMG/M metagenome (GOLD analysis project Ga0181518, IMG submission 119751) | Peatland microbial communities from MTU Mesocosm Facility, Houghton, MI, USA - PEATcosm2014_Bin01_60_metaG | ecosystem: Environmental > Terrestrial > Soil > Wetlands > Peat | place...
GGCCTCGATCGCATCGCCGGAGCAATGACATGAGCCGCCGTCTGTTTGCCCTGGTGACCGCCCTCTACCCTCGCGCCTGGCGAGAGCGCTACGCCGAAGAGCTATCCGACCTCTGCCAAGAATTCGTAGATGCCGGCGAGACGACGCGGCTGCATCTTGCGCTGACGATCCTGTTGGCCGCGGCAGTTGAACGCCTTCGCTCGCTTCGATCCTCCCGCCACCGCGTTCTTCTCGCCAGCAGCACGATGCTCGTCGTTGCGCTGGCAGCAGTCACGTTCGCGACGAACGGCTTTGGTCTGCTCGTCTCGGCCTTGCCGACGAAGGGACCAGTGCCGAACGACGCAATCGTGAACGGTCAGACCGATATCAGCAAGGTGCCCGATTTCGTCGCGGCCGTTGGCAAGGACGGCAAGATCGTCGGCTACCTGCCGAAAGCGGATCTCTTTCCTGCAGCGACAAGCGGCACACACGTCGGTCCTCAGACACCTTTCGAGGTTCAGCCGGTCTACGCGAGCGATCTCAAGACTCTTGTTGGACACTTCTACCCGGGCGTCGGCTTCGTGCCCCTCGATGTGAGTCCCTCAACGCAGTCGTGCGTGCCGGAGTCGACCGTGGCGAACGGTCAATCCCAGGCGATCCCATGTCCTGGGGTCGCCCAAACGATCCCGAACGTCGTCGGCATGTATACGCCGACCGGTGTAGCGAAGCTCTCGGGAATGGGTCTCAGCGTGCAGATCGTCACTCTCCGATCGTCCTCGGTAACGCCCGGCCACATCGTCTCGATCTTGCCGATCGCAGGGACCACTGTGGCCGCACGGTCGGTTGTGACCGTCGACATCTCGGCCAATGTCTCCTAAAGACAGGGCTCCCGCGCTGCGGCTGCTGTAAGGCACAGCGTCGATCGGCCGTCACTCGGTAGATGTCGCCGAACGCAACGCTTCGAGCTTGGCCTCAGCCTCAATCAAGACCGGACGCCGGGTACTGGTGCCGTAAGCAGCGCTGCACACGCTCGTTGATGCACCTGACGCTGAGCGTTCGTGACGTGTCGTTCCCGAAGACCGCCAGGAATCGTCGGAATACGCACTACGAAACCGTCGCCAACCCATACATGCCGAGAAGACCAACTTCGCTGACGTCAATTCCTAGGTCGTTGTTCGCGCCCTGAAAGGTAGCTCCGTACGTGAACTGGAACCATTGGAGCACCGGCTGAAGCACCGCAGATGCGGCCTGTGCGCTACCACGATGAAGGGCGGCGTGGCAGGTCGGACAAAGAGGAACCATGTTCTGAGTGCGATCAAGGTTGACCGCGACGCCACCCTGGTTCGCCATCGGAACGATGTGGTGAACCTCCACGTACGGCTTGCCGTCCCGACCCTGGAACGAGCAGCATGAGCCCTTGCTCACTACACACTTGTGTCCAGTTAGACCCCTCACGTGCTCCGCGAGCTGGAGAGAACGCTGAAACGTGGAGTTGGAGCGCGAACCCGTGCTCGCTTCCATCGTGACGGGTCTGCGTACGTTGAGCTCGTCGATCTCGCCCTTGGTTAGAGAAGCTGAAGTTGGCGGGGGTGTCGCTGCCGAGTTGTCCGCCACCCCCGGATACAGGATCGCGCGCGTACTCCTGACCACAAGCATGTAATCGTCAAGCACGTGGTTGGAAACGAGGTTGTTGGCCCACTGGTCAGCCCTGGACGCCTGCGTACTCGGATTCAGTCCACTCTGTTCCGCATCGAAAATGTTGATGTCGAAATCTTGGAGTAGTTGCTGGGCTATCTGGGCCTTTGCGTCGGCTGCCAGGATCCCTTCTCGGTGCCGCTCCACAAGCGCCCGGTAATAGGGCAGAAAGTACCACTGCCGTTCAGTGAGGAGCTTTTGCAGCTCCTGAGGGTTTGGAGCCATACGTGGACGATAGCCATGAGCGCCAAGCGCTGCCCAAGGTAAAGGCTACGCGAATAGTGAAGCCTGGCGCGCTACGAGGCAGCTCACGCCTACGTAGGGCTCCGCGATCCTCCGCACGACGTCCTCCGGGCCAGCTACCAGAACGTATTCGAGGTTCCGAAGTCGGTTAACGGACCCGACCTTCTCCCCACTTGGGTTGTAGATCCCGATCTGGGCTCCGACGTAACGCTTCGAGTCAAAGGCAAGCGTCTCCACGTAGCCATGAACCGAACACCACTCGACAAGCTCGTCTAGGGTCGCCCACGACTCATCGTTGTAAGACAGGATCACCACCCTGGACCGCACCTGTTTGATCACGTCGCGCAGCGCCGGTGGCATATCGCGCTTCTGGTTGAACACGCTCTTGGTCGAGGGGTCTCTGGAGTCGATCCTCTTGCAGGCCACCCCGTAGTGCTCCGGAGCATCCCAGGCCACGAGAGTCTCCCAGACGTGGTAGTTCGTGAAGTAGCGATGCTGGTTGTAGGGAGGATCGAGGTAAGCCAAGTCAAACTCACCGAGCGAACCTACGAGCTGCGTGGCGTCCCCCCGAATGGCCCGACCAGGACCGACGTAGAGCTCGGGCTTTCGGAGTTCGAGGGGATTGAACGAGCGCGGCGCCCACTGCTTGACGTAGGCCATCTGGAGGCCTGTGGTGGAGTCCACCCGGTCCGCTGCGTAGATGAGGCTTGTGAGCAGTACGGGATAGAGCATTGAACCCTTGAAGTCGGTCTCGATTCGATCCCGAATGGCATCGATCCGCTTCCCGTTGAAGGGCTGAAAGAACCGGGACTTCACGCAGAACGTCTCGGTGAAGTAGCCGGCATACCCTGGAAGGGCGTTGAGGAACTCGATTGCCTCTCGTAAGTCGTCCTTGTCCACCGCGCTGGCATCCGTAGCGACGTGGCACTGAGAAAAGATCTCGGAGTAGCGGGCAGTGTCGACGGCCGTCACGGTCACACCCCGGCGCTTGAACTCTTGGGCAACCCGGGTGGTGCCGGTGAAGAGGTCCAGTGCCGTGCAAGCATTGCTTGAGGTCAGCATGTCACCAAGGACTGTCACAAGCCGTCGTTTCGAGCCGATGTACTTGATGGGCACCCTTCGTCCTTCCGTCGACTCAGAGACTGCCACGGAAGTGAAGCACGGGGGTGGATTGTTGAGCGAGCCCACAACCAGGGAGGATGGCCATCGACACGATCCACACCGCCCACCACCAGGCACTACGCACCGCGTGTCTGCGCAGTCGGCAGTTTTGCGGCCACGGACCCGACTTGTCCACCTGGCGCCCAGTTGGTGAGGGAGAGAGGGGACAAGAGCGCGGGAGGGACACCGAAACGGGGGACAGCAACCGCCGACGAGGGCACGACCGGAAGCGAGACAAGGGCACGACGGCGCCGAGACCGGCGCGAGAGAGGGAAGCAACCGCACCCACCCAGGCCAGAGGCCCAGCGGAGACGGCGGGAGGGGCGCACAGTTAGGGCGGCACCGCCTAAGGCCGGCCGGGCGGAGAGAGGGGCGGGACCTGAAACCGTCACCGCCGCAGCGGTGCCATTCCGATTTCGAAGGTTCCTCCCTAGCTCTGACGAGCATGACCGAAGCCGCGTATTCTCGCGGACGTGCGCTGGATCGAGAAGATGAGAGAAGAATCCGGCCGCCAGTCTGCGCCCTCACCTCCCGACGACGCGGACGCCTTCGAGGCGATGATGTTCCTCGTCGACTTCCAGATCTCCGACTTCACAAGAACCCGACGAATCGCTAAGCACCGAGCAGCTCGGGTCGTGTGGATTACGTCCCTCTTCTCAGGATTCATTGCGGTTGCTGGTGTTGCAGTCGCGATCTGGCACTATCCCTGGATCGGATTCATAACTACAGGTCTGGCGGGAGCGACCGGAACCCTGGCAGCGTGGGACGGTCTGTTTCGGCATCGCGAATTGTGGTATCAGCGAAGCGGCGCTCTCTCACAGCTGGAGCAACTGAAGCGAAACATGGAACTCGACCTAAGGCTGAAAGAAAAGGATCGTGGCACCATAGCTAAAGAGGCCAGTGAGACCCTTGACTTAGTCCTTGCCGAAAGCTTCAGTGCCTGGGCTGAGATGAGAAGAAAACAGGATCCTAAGTAGACGAGCGTCTCGGATCGTCCCGAAGAAGCGCCGAAGAGTTGCGTTCCGCGGACAACGGCAACGGGAAGGAGACAGCGCCCCCACGTGAGCCTGTATTGATACGTCACGCGCTCGCGCCGCGGCGCCGGGCCCGTCCTCCTGGGCACCAAAGTGTGGTCGCACTAAGTGGAACGACTCGACTCGCAAGACAGTGTGCTCGGATCCCCCATAACCCGAGTTTCATGGTTACGATCTTTGTCTGAACAGATTGACGAGCGACCAGGCGACTACTGCGACAGCGACGAGACAAACCGCCATGAATAGGTCGGTGCGATGGAGCTCAGTGGTGCAGCCCGCTTGGCCGGCCGTCGTCTGAAGGGCTCCGACGAGGCCCGTGCAATAGGCGTGGTAGGCGGTCGTAGCAGTGTGCCAACCGATCGCCGCGTAGATGGCGACGCCAGTACCGATGACGCCAACCGCACTAGTCCCCTTGTTTTTCGTTGCCTTTGAAGACGGCCAGGCAGGGTTACCTACTGGCGGGTACCACTTGCCATCAGTCGCCTGCCACCAGGCAGGACCTTGTGGCGAGTTAAGAGCGGACCCGGGCGGGGCGGGGCCAGTTTCTGACGGGTACCGGTACAACTTGTCGTCGCTCGCTTGGCACCAGCCCGGACCTTGTGGAGAGTTGAGCGGTGGCGGGAACTCGCCCGCAATGGGCGGCTTCCGGGGTGACCCGCAGTAAGGGCAGAAGGCGTGCTCCGCTGCCATTGGATGACCGTTGTTGCACGTCGTGGCGCTCATCTCGTGCTCCCTACCGGGGTGTTCATCGACGCCTCTGTGAAGAACTATCGACCTTTGAGGTGACCAGCTCAAGCACCCCACGCCGACAACCGTCTCCTGAACGTCGCCTTCCTAGTCGAACTCTGTCGACCGGGATCCCTGGCATCGGCAAGTGATGCCTCGATGAGTGGAGGGGTGAAGACGACCACTCAGCCCAGCGCTGCCTCACAGGCGGGGGAGCCCAACTCTGCGGTGTCCTATTTAGCCACTCCTCAGAGTGGAGCAGTCACCCGGAAATCTCTTGGTGGCACTCACGCCGAATCGCCAGTCGTAGTACAAGGCCGCCAGTTTCTCAGCCGAGACTGTATAAGCATCGCCATAGCTTCCAAAGCTGCGGTATTCACGGCACATCGCTTGCGTGACAGTTGCAACCGTCGCGCGCGGGCCAGCACCGATTAATTCTGGTGTGCCGATGGCGTAGAGATACCAGGCTTGGACGTTGAGACCGCCATTAGGGCACCTCAGAGGACCAGGTGGAGGTTCGAAGTCGTTTTCGGACGGAACGGGAGTTGTGCACTCGTCGACGGATGGGGCCACGGAGGCCGGGAGCAAAATGGACCGCAAGGGCGGCGATTTCTCCAGCGCCTCTAGCGGACTGTTCGGAGCCAAAATCGGCTGTAGTGCAGCAAAGGGGATGAGGACCATCGGCTGACCCTCCGAGTACGGCGCCACCTGGTACTCCTGAAACTGAATGGATAGACCAAACGGAGTCAACGCCCAAGCTGCGAAGTTGGCAGCGGCTGGCGTTGTGCCCGAGCCTGGCGAGAAATACGAATCTGGCGGCAGCACCTTGCCAAGCAGGGCTCTACTCTCGTTCGAGAGAACAGTTAGCCAATCAGAGCCCGGCTGAAAGAGGCTTGACAGACTGACCAAATCGCCGGTTTTCTCGTCGAAGTTGAACGTTTCCACGGTGGCAAACGGATGCGCATCGCCACCATCGAATTGAGAGATGTTCAACGAGAACGAGGCATACGAGGAGTCGAGTACGTTCGTCGAGGCCGTGCCTTCAAGCATCGATAGCTCGTTCGTCGGAGCTTGATTGGACGAATTATAAACCTCTTGTTCGAACGGGTCGACGGGCTTCTGAGCGGCCGCTGCAAGCACCAGATTGATCTTCGTGATCGCAGGATTGGCTGACGATACCAATTGCGGGTACGGGATGCTCACCTGATACTTCGGAGAGGAGGTTTCGCTGGCTGCAACGGTGAGGAGGCGCACCCCAACTGGCGGTACCGTGGGAGCAGGCGTGGTACGCGTGTGCGAGCCGGACGAGGCTTGATGCGTCGGGCGGTGTGCCTCATAGAGCGCTCCTCCCGTGGCGGCAAGGATCAGGAGAAGGATCGTTGAGAGCACCACTGTTCGCGACTTGCGACGACGTCGCTCTCGAGGGCGACTGGATGCGCCCTCGCTTCGCCCCGTGACAGCTGTCGCCTGCAGAAGGATGGTGCGGTCGCAGGCTTCGGCAACTGCAGCGTCGTGCGTGACCACGAGTACCGGCACTTGCGCCGACAGTTTGCGGAACAATCCCATCACGGTCTCGCGAAGGCCGGGGTCGAGGTTGGCTGTCGGCTCGTCTGCTATGACGAGGTCCACGTCGCGTGCCAACATTCGGGCGACGGCAACCCGCTGACCTTGACCCCCCGAGAGACTCGCGATGCGTTGGTCGGCAAGGCCCCCCATGTCGACCTCGGAAAGCGCTCGTTCTATACGTGCAGCATGCTCATCCGGAGGAACTCCGGAGTCGGTCAAGTCCTGCTGGAGCATCTGGCGAGGAGTACGGTCCGGAAGGAGCCCGAAATCCTGCGGGATGAAGCCGATGCGGCGCAGATGACGTTGGCGGTCAGCGTCTCGTCGAAGATCTCGCCACTCCGATCCGAGAACTTCGACGGATCCTTGGTATCCCGACTGCAGAGTGCCTGCCAGCAGCTCGACGAAGGTACTCTTGCCGGCGCCACTCGGACCGGTGATGGCGATCAGGCCTCTGCCGCTCACGTCTAAGGCCGGAATGCGAAGTATCTCGGGACCACCCGGGTACGAATAGGCGAGATCCCTGATCCGAATAAGCGGAGCGACTTCTGCCATCATCCCTCCCGACGCAGGATGTTCGGGCTCTTGCCGGCAGCTACCCAAGCGGGGATCAAGGCCGCGAGTACCGCCAAGAGGACGGTGACTGGGAAGGCCGCAAGAAGCGAGAAGGGTGTGAAGCGAACAGGAAGGACGGTGACCTGTCGGAGCAGCAGCCCCATTCCTATCCCGAAGACCTCGCCGATGACACCGCCGACAAGCGCCGGCTTCAGGATCTCGACGACGAACTCGCCGACCAGTCGGGACCTAAGAACGCCGCTCTGTCTCCTTATTGCGATCTCCGTTCTCCTCGAACGCATGAGGACGACGCCGACGGTGAAGGTAGTGGCGGCCGTCTCCGTGAGCATGGCGGCAGCCACAACGGCGGTGAGCGCAGTGAGGATCGTGTCAATGCGGGCGATGCTTGCTGCAACCGCAGCGGGACTGACGTGAAAAAAGGGCACGTTCAGGCGGTTGTGAATGTCGTACGAGACACCGAGGGCGACAGACATGAGCAGGACCGAGAAGCCGACGCCGACGCCAACTGAGATGCCCGCTGCGACTTGCCAGGCCCTGTTGCGCGAACCACCCGACATCCTCACTGGTCCGGATGCTCGCGGTGGAGAAGCGCTCGGACTCTGAAACACTCCACTTCCTTCCGTCGACGCACCGAGCCTAGGTCGTTCAACTATTGGTGAAGCGCCTCAGTACATTCGCCCGCGACGAGGGTCGCCAACACCCCGCACGTGTCGACGTGGGTGGCTCTGGCCAAGCTGGTCGGAGTCGCCGCCGTTGAGTTCGTCACTCAAGGTGTCGATACAGGTACCGTGGAGCCGACGATGAGCCGCTGCTGAGAGGTTCAGTCAGCCTTCGAGTCGTGGAGGATCGGATGTCGGGCAATGACCAGAAGTGGCAGGCAGCGCGCCTTATTCCGGTAACCGGGATCACTGGAGCAGACGAGCAGGAGAGGCGTGGAACCTCCGTACTGCTGGCTGTGCTCGGATCGGTCAAGGAGTTTGGCCGCGCAGTTACGGCCCGCATGGATGCACCGGCCGGAAGAATAGAGACCTTTGTCGAAGTGGAGTTCGCGCTCGGCGACCGGAAGGTCCGCCCTGATGGTTTGATCCGAATCAGTCGTGGCAACCGCACCTGGGTTGCACTCGTCGAGGTCAAGACTGGAAGGAACGGGCTACAGGTGCCGCAAGTCGAGTGCTATCTCGATGTCGCGCGCGAGAATGGCTTTGACGCCGTCGTCACGATAAGTACTGAAATTCCGGATACACCGGGCGGTCATCCTCTGACTGTCGACAAACGCAAGCTGAAGAAGGTCGGTCTTTACCATCTGTCTTGGAGCGAGATCCACACTGAGGCGATCATCGAGAAGGTCAACAACGCGATCTCGGACCCCGTGCAGGCCTGGATACTGGCAGAGCTGCTCCGATACTTGGAGGATCCCAAATCAGGAGCCATGGAGTTCGAAGACATGGGAGCTTCGTGGGTTTCCGTCCGCGAGGCGTTGGCCAGAAACACGCTCAGAGCAACCGACAAGGGCGCGCTCGAAGTAGTTGGTCGATATGCACAGCTGCTTTCGTTCGCCGCAATGCACATGTCACAACGGCTTGGAGTCGAGGTGAGACCGGCCGTCACGCGCCGAGATCGGGAACAGGCAGCGGCCCACTCGCAGGCACAGGTGGCGAGGCTGGCAGGTGCGGGGCGCCTCGGCGGTGCGCTCGTGGTGCCCCACGCCATCGCTCCGATCGCTCTTGAAGCCGATTTACGATCAGGCCGAATCGCGTGCTCAGTTACGGTGCCTGCGCCAAGAAGTGCGCATGCCAGCACTCGCATCAACTGGCTACTTCGCCAGATCAAAGATGCGCCCTCGGATCTCTTGATTCAGACCATCCCCTTACACGCGCGGAGCGCCGGTCCGAGCCACCGAATTCGGAGTGTTCAGGAGAAACCGTTGGTCCTTGTGGCGAATTCCAAAGTAGACATTCGAGAGTTCGTCCTCACGCTCAACCGGCCGGCTGGGACGAAGCGTGGTCGCGGGCGGGGCTCGTTTGTCGAGTCGACACTCGATCTCGTCGAGGAGTTCTATACCTCCATCGTACAGCCCATAAAGCCCATCGTTCAGCCAGCGCCGAAGGTCAAGGCGCCGGCTGTCGACGAGTCGGAACACGGCACGACTTCGGTAGCAACAGCTCTAACGCCTCAAGCTGCGACGACCGTGCAGAAGGACCCTCCGGGTGACGTTGCGTCGCTCTCGGAGGAGTGGACGAAGGTTCCGGCGCTTCCGGCGGCTACAGAGACAGAGTGAATCCGATAGTGCAGTCTCTCCCCCTATGACCGACGACGTCAATCCCACCGAGTGGGCCAAAAAGGAGGCGGCTCGGCTCCGCAGCTTGACATCCCCTGTTGGCTCGACAACCGAAACGGCAGCGGCCGTAGAGCTTCTCGCCGGGTACGCGCCGGGCTCCGTCCTCCACAAAATTGCTGCCGCGGACTATAGGTACAACGACTCCAAGATCGTGAGCGTGGCCGGCACTCTTGAGCAGTGGGTCCGATTCTCCGAGGGCGGTCTGGCGACTGGGCTGCCGTTCGCGGCTCAGGCACGCGTCGAGGCGGCCTCGGACCTGATGGATCAAGCAGAGCAGCTGCTGGAGGATGCCTCGATCCATCCGGTTGCTGCAGCGATGCTCATCGGCGCCGCTCTTGAGGAGCTCCTACGTTCGAGGTGCATAGCTGAGAATGTGACGTGGGTGGGCAAGCCCAGCATTGCCAGTTGCGCCAAGGCGCTGCGATCCCAAGAGCTGACATCCAAGCAGGATCTGAAAGACATCACGTCGTGGGGAGGCAACACAATGACGCAGCACACGGGAACTTTGATTTGATCGAGAACCCTCGCGTTCGACTCATGGCGGACGGCGTGAACTTCTTCATGCAACAGCACTCGTTGACGGCCACGACCTGATCCCGCCTGTTCCACACGCAACGGTCCCTGGTCTGAGCGCATTTGGAGACTTGTCAGGGCCATTGCGCCAGCAAAACAGGAGGACTTAAGGCCACGGCTCCACGGGGCAGAGCTCCTCAAGGCGGGACTGGGAGAGGAATCCGGTCCTGTCCAGTTCCTCTGCCACGGTCTCGATCCGCCGCCACCGAGAAGTCTTTCTGAGGGCGACCTTGCATTCACTCTCCGCTTCGCGGAGCAACGCTGCACTCGTCTCAAGGTCGTCCGCCCGCAACGGCCCGCGCGAGTTGCCAGTCATCATGGGAACCGGCTCCTGGTGTGCGCCAAGGCTCTGCCGGCCGACCGGCTCGTCTCCCATACTCCTCTTCGGCCTCCCTTCCGAAGAGGCTGATGCGTATCTGTGCCTCGGGATCGTCACCTGGTGCGACGTTTGTGTTGCCACCCTCTGCGTCGTCGAGCGAAAGGTAGTTGACTACCCAGCCCAGATCCAGAGAGGCAACTGCGTGCCCTGTTTCGTGGATTGCCATGGCGCGTCGCTCGGACCAGACGTCAGGCGTCGTTTCTGCCATGTCTGAGTGTGTCACGAGCCGGAACGTGGCAGACTTGATGTAAACAACGCGGTGGACGCGAGGCTCCTGGGTCTTGATCCTGCGGGCGAGACAAGTGGAGCGGGGAAGGAAGACAGGGCACACAAATGTCCCGCGAGACAAGACTCCAACTGATTGCGTCGCTCGAGAAAGCGCGTGGCACTCACGTTATTTCGTACCTCACGTCGACTAGAGACAACCTCGATTCATATATGGCGATGGATGTGATCCCCGTTATCTATCGTCATTTAACGACGATTCCCGGTCCCAGGAAGGGAAGAAAGATCGACTTGTTCTTGCACACCAATGGCGGAGACGGCGTTGTCCCCTGGAGGCTGGTCACGCTCATTCGGGAGTTTTGCGACACGTTCTGCGTGCTCGTTCCGAATCGAGCGTTCAGCGCTGGGACGCTGACTGCGTTAGGTGCGGACAAAGTCCTTATGCATCCTATGGGCATGTTGGGTCCGACGGATCCGACAGTAATAACAGAATTTAACCCGAAGAGCCAGCGAGTTGCCGATCAGTTGCTTGGCATCTCTGTTGAGGACGTCGGGTCTTACATAGACCTTGTCAAGGATGACGTCGGCATAGGACATGAGGACGAACTGATTCAAGCCTTCACTGCCATGACGAACGAGGTAAACCCTCTCGCTCTAGGTGCAGTGAAGCGGTTGACATCTCAATCGAAGATGCTTGGAAAGAACCTTCTCCGTCTCCGTGACCGTACGATGCCTTTACATGAACTCGAAGAGATCACGAACAAGCTGACTTCTCAGCTTTTCTATCACGGTCATCCGATCAGTCGGAGTGAGGCGAGGGACACCATTGGCCTAAGTTTTGTGGAAGACCCAAGCGCGCGCGTAGGAGACGCAATGTGGTCGCTCTTTGAGGCCTACGCCACAGACATGCGCCTGAATGAGCCATATAACCCGGTAGTGGAAGCGATCAGAACTCACGGCCCCCTGCCGATTCCCGGCCCCCAAGCTGGCGGACCTCCGGTACTCCTACAAGAGGGTCAACCTGGCATCTTGGGAGATGCGGTTGACGTGCCCCTGGAGACGCTGAAGACCGCGTTTGTTGAGTCCCTACAGCGTTGCGATGTTTACGAGCTGGACATCACTGTGACTCTACGACGAAGCACGAGCGGTGGGTACCTTGGATTGTTTGGTCAGATGCGCTCTGAGTGGACCACCGAATAAACGTACGTCCTGGAAGCGCGGCGCTGAAGTCGACCGAAACTCGGCAGGCACTGGCGAGCGGCCCTCTTCGGGCGCTGTTTGGGACACGAAGCGCTCAGGCAGCGACAACCGGGCCGCAGTCACCGATTCAGCCGGAAGGGTGCCAACAGAGCCCCTGGTACTTCCATTCACGGGCACGCGCAAATTATAGTCTGCGATAAGCGAAATCGGATCCATGTAACTTTCCAGATGAGATTTCTCGGACTTTTCTCGGCGTCAACGATTAACGCCGACCATCCCTGCGTCATGGGGGCGAAGATAGGCTCACACAGCCCCTCGCTGGCACTGAGCTAGCATCCGACGCCGCCACGTGGGCGCCTCGCTCCGCCCTCCCCGGCCCTCGGCCGTGCCGCCCTAACTCCGGGTCCCTCTCGCTGTCCCGCCGGGCCTGTGGTCTGGGTGGGTGCGGCTGCGTTCCCCCTGGTCCCGGGTGCCTCGGCGGTCGCCTGCCCGTCCCTGTCCTCCCTTTTCCTGTCCCCGGGGCGTGCCTGTCCCCTCTCTCCCGCGCCCAGTTGGTGCCCAGGTAGGACAGGCCGCCGCTGGCGCAACCGAGGCATGACGGTGGGGGGGGTCAGGTCGGCACCGATCGTCTAGGACCGAACGCCGTGCAGCGCGATGCCGATCGACCGGTCATAGAGCATGGGCGACCGGAAGCGAGAACCCCAACGTTGCATCATGGTGCTGTGCTGGGTCGTATTGGACTGTTTATCGGTTGCGTCCTGCTCAGTGTGGAGAGCGGGCCGACCATCGGTCTGTTAGGAACCGCCGGTGCATCGAGCCCGCTAAAGCCGTCCGCCGTCGGTCCGGTGACGTCGATTGCGCTAAGTCAGCCGGCGACTGGGATCGTTGTCGATGCGGGCGAGCTTCTGCTCCAGCATGGTTGCACAGGAACGCTCGTACGGCCGGCAGACCTGAGGGTGCTCGGACAGACGGGCTCATGCTCGTCGGGCAACGTCCCTGACGTCTCGAAGATTAACGGGGCCCCGCGGCTACGCTTGCGGGTCAGCTTCCAAGCACGGGGGGACACCATCCAGGTCGAGCACCTCGACGTCGCCAATCGGTTCGTCGTCGGCCCAGTTCTCATGACGCTCCAGAACTGGTCTTGGAACCACTCCGCCGGGCCGGTGGCTGGCGGAGGTTCTGTATGGATCTACGGACTCGGTTCGCGGTCGCCTGGCCAGCTCGTGGAGGTGTCAGCGACCACGGGAGCACTCGTCCATCGTTTCCGCGTCACCCTCGGGGAGGATCCGCTTCTCGCTGCAGACGCCACCGGGGTATGGATGACCGAAGGGGTTTGGGGCGGACCGCAGTGCAGCTCGACTTGCGTGCTCGACCACATCGCACCCGACTCGTCCAAGTTAGTGGTGGTCCGTCGTGCCCCGGGGGAGGGTGACGAATGGCTCATGTTGTCCGGCGGACGCGTCTATCTCGACATCGTGCGTCGGGTGCGAGCCGGTGACGAGCAGTCAGTTATCGGGCTTGACGAAGACACCGGTGGGGTCTTCTTCGACACGCCTGCGAGGTTCCTTCCCGGGCCCACGTTCGCCGGGGCAGGCTACTCCGTCATTGGTTCGGCGGCGACGGGGTTCTTCACCCTCGCCGAACTGCGCCCAGGTGCGTCGACGCCGAGCACCGTCGGCTGCGTCAACGGGGCGCCAGTGGAACTCGTCCGCATCGACCCTGACACCGGTGTCCAGTCCGAGGTCTTCACATTTCCGGCGAGCCTTGTCCAGCGCGACTGCTCGAACGTCCCCTTGACGCCCTGGCAGGCGCTTTCGTATGGGCACGCGCTATACCTCCTCGTGAACTCGACATCGTTTGGTGCCGGCCCGTACTCGCAGCTCATCCGCGTTCCAATCAGCACGGCGTCCTGATCCGCTCTGAGGGCGGGTGCGTGCCCTGTAACAGCCACCCGCAAACTGCACGGAGCGCGGTTCGGGGCTTGGCGGGTACCGGGAAGACCGGTCAATGCCAGCCGCAGGGTGAGTTCGGCCCACTCGACCAGATCAACGGGAACGTCTCGTTAGCTCCGGCACTCCGAACAGACGCGGAGCCTCGTAGGGTTCCTGGGACGTCTCGACCTCCGCCCAGCGCATGAAGCTGAACGCCGCCTCATGATCGCCGGCATGGATCATGTGGTACTGAGGGCGTTTCGTCTTCGGGTCAAGGATGATGTGCGCTCTGGCCGCTCGATACTGGAGCTCAGATTGCAGTCGTTCGGCGTAACGGATGGCCAATGCCTCCGGCCGCCGGTCCGCAGTTCGGATGTCCCACCACGCTTCTCGACCACCCATGACCCGATCGAGAGTCGTCGCGTCGGGGCCGGTGGCATAGCCTGTCGGCTCTTTATGGGGCATCAGCCGCACGAGGGCTTGATAGGTGTTGAGGAGGATCCACAATTCGATCTTTAGAATTCCTTCGCTACCGCCCTTATAGGCAGCCAGCGCCTTGACGGTCGCCCAACTGAGTTCCGTAGAGTTCGGATCGAGAAAGGCAAAGCAGGGCTTGTCGCGCTCGACGCCTTCTGAGCCCAGGAGCTCGAGAACAGCAACGTTGAAGTCCCCTGGGTGGATCGAGCACTGGAGTCGCTCCTTGGCTGGAACCCAGCGCCGTAGATGACGGTCGAGCTTCTCGGCTTGATCCTTGAGCTCGAAGAAATGTAGACGCTTGAACGCCCCAGAGCCGATCGCGATCCTTGGAGATCCCGGACGGAGCTTCCCGTCGACACGAATCTGACCGGTGCCGGCGAACCCATCGATGTAAGTGCCGCCGCCCGCTACCCGTCGATACATCTTGAGGTAGAGCCGCAGTAGATCGAGCTTGTGGAGAGACCATCCTCCAAACTCCCTAGCCTCGTCGAGTGCGTGCTTTGGCCTCGGTATTTTCAGGGCCGCGGCCGCTCGCCGAAGCTCCGACCCGTAGTCCGCTAGATCAAAAAGGCCCTCACCCGAATCCACCTGCCGTTCTCTCCTGCTCACAGGCTAGTGCAGACGCATGTTCGGGAAACTCGTCCCATGTTCTGCCGTCGAGCAAGCGACCACCAGCTTTCGGCGTTCGGCCTCCCCACTGCTTGAAGAAAAAGGCGACACCCGAGGCGTTGCACCGATCTCGCAGATCCCGTACCCAGGTCGTATCGACGGGGCGAGCACCGGTACCGGACTCGCCTCCTGCAATGAGCCAATCGATGTCCGTGAGCCCAAGTGACGTCAGTCGACCTAGCAAGGGCTCAGCGGAGACGAACCGCACCGCGGCTGGAACCTGCCTTAGGTGTTCGGCGCGGAAGCTGTACTCATCGCTTTCTACACTGACGCCCATCCACAGGTTCGAGGGCCAGGGTAGGTCGCCGGCCAACGCTAGAAGACGCTTCGACCTCTTTGTCAGCAACTGGAACGTATGTCGCGGCGTCGCCTCCATGACCTGAAAGACCTCTTTCACGTAGCTCGCGGAAACCTTCGGATGGAAGAGGTCACTCATCGAGTTGACGAAAACGAGGCGCGGGCTTCGCCATGTACTCGGAAGCCGGAGCGTCTCCGGATGTATCGCGAGACCGAAGCCTGGACCAGACGTTCTCGGATCACCGTCGGTCTGATAGCGCGAGCTTCCCATCGCCTTGAGGCGTTTCGCGAGGACCATTGCATAGCATCGGTCACATCCGGGTGAAACTCGGTCGCAGCCGGTGGTGGGGTTCCAGGTCGCTTCGGTCCATTGGATACCGCTGCGATCTGCCATGTCTATCTTCCGTCGAGTTTAGACGCCGGTTGCGTCACTCTGGTCGATCCGGGAAACGACAACTCTCGATTACTTCGCGGAGGCCTCAAACCTGCCCTCTAGATACTGACCGGCGATGCCCTGACGGCCGCAAAAGGGACAGGGAGCCGTGTCAACCGTGATACCGGGATCCAAGGGGCGTGACAGGGTCGCCTCGTGCCCGCAGGACCACCTGGTCATCGCTCCAACCGTGAGCTCGTAACCAGGTTCCGACAGAGCTTTGTTGCGGCGGAGCCAGACGACCCCCGCAACCACGAGGATCACGACGAAGCCGATCACGACGAGGACCGTGGCTCCGGAATATGGGCTGGCGTCTTCCTCGGCGCTCCAGGCGTCCCGGTTGAAAGGCTGGGGGCTGTCGGTGTTGGCTCCGTTGCGTACGGGTGCCGGCACGTAGACCACGGTCCTGCAGGCTCCACAGCGCGAGCGTGAAGAGCTGGCGTTGCTCCACCACGAATAACCGCAGTTTCCGCAGGTCAGCTGCCCTGACATGGTCGGAGGATAGAGCTAACCGCAGTACCAACGGAAGCGCGATGGCTACCCCACGTCGTAGACCCGCATCACCTCGTCGCCAAAGTGATTGATGGCCTTCACGGCGATCCTGCCGGTCGATGGAGGCGGGAACGGCCGTGACACCGTCGAGTAGAGACTCTGCCATATCGTCTCGTCAATCTCCGCCCGTAGAGCCTTGCGGAGCCTCTCGTAGGGGTCATTGCCGCCCGTGAAGTAGGCATGCCGGACGAAGAAACTCTCCTTGTCATAGTCGGTGTCGATGAACCAGCAGGCAATGTCCTCGGTAGATGAGGAGCGCACCTCCCCGGTCGTCGGGTCGTAGATGTCGACACCGCGAAGCTCGACGATGACCTCGCCGTTCTGGGCCTTCACGAGCACGTCGGGCTCGCCAAAGACCATGAAGAGGTTGCCCGAGCCCGTCTTCTTCAGCAGGCCGGCGCCCATTGTGAGGTCGGGGTTCATCTTGGTCGGGAGGACTGTCAGATTGCCGAACTCACGGACCGTCTCTCCGACGGCCGCGTCAAAGGCAAACCCGCAGACGACAAGGGTGTCAAACCCGAGCCCGCGGAGCGCTTCCTTGGCGGCTTCTTTCACCTGAACTGGACCGACCGTGCCGTGTTCGGGGCCAATCGACACGGCTACGCGCCGGCTGGTGCCTTCGGCGTCCGTGTATTCGCCCGCCGCGTTCAGCCACTCGCCCGGCCAAGCCTCCAAGCGATCGAACTGAAGCCGCTCGCCCTTCCTCGTGTTCTGCACTCCAGCCGTGCGTAGGTTGTCAATGACCAGGGACAGGTAGTCACCTATCGTTTTCTGGTCCACCGGTACGACAGCGGGGTGCTCCATAGCGGGGTCGAGAACCCGATGAGGGGAGAGGCTCTCGACGGTGAAGCGACCAGACACGCGGATCCTCTTCGAGTTCTCGTAAGGCTGGTCGACAAGAACTTCGTGCTCGGCGTGCCGAGCGATTGCAGAGTCGATCTCGGCGTGCGCCATCCCTTCGTGGATGTCCGGGTTCTGTGCGATCGACTTCAGCGTGACGTGCGTCGCTCGTTTGCAGACGAAACCCTTCCGGATGTCCTCGGTGAACGTCGCGCCTGTCAGCGGCCGGGTCGCCCCGAACTGCTCTGCCTGCTTTGCGGCGCCGTCGGAAGAATCCGTGAGCACGTAGTAGGGGTAGCGTGCCGCCATTAACCGGGATCTCGCGAGAGCGAGTGCTACCCGGGAAGTGTCGATGGTAATCCATCGACGACCCCACTGTTCGGCGACATAAGCTGTCGTACCTGCGCCGCAGGTCGGATCGAGCACAAGGTCGCCGGGGTCTGTAGACATCAGCAAGCAACGTTCGACGACCTTCGTATTGGTCTGGACGACGTAGATCTTGTCTTCCGTGAAGGCGCCTGTCTGAGTGTCCAGCCAAACGTTCGTGCACTCGCCTTGCGGAAAGTCATCTAGAAAACGAACATATCTCAATGAGTTCGGGGTAGGCGATCCGAGGCGACCTGCCCAAGCCAGTCGATCAAGTCCCTCGGCTGTCGTCTTCCAATGGCTCCCTTGTCCAGGATGAAACGCGTGGTCGCCAAAGCGGAACGTCACGGTCCCCATCGCTGTGGCGCCTTGTGAAGTCAGATTGTCGTGGCTGTATATTCTGGCTCCCTCAGGCAAAAGTGCAGGATCGGCTAGCTCCGCTCCCGTCATTGGGCGACGCGTGCCGTCCGGCAGTTCGACTCTCCGATATCGGCGCCCGACGTCGTCCGCTAAGGAGCGAGGGCGATAGACCTTCCTGTACTTCAAAGCGTTGACGTCGCGGGCGAACCAGAGAATTAGATCGCCGATTCGTGCCAGCGCCGTGGCCTGGGTGAAGCCACTGGTCGTGGCGAAGTTGATAAGTGACACGAAATTCTCGCGTCCGAAGACTTCGTCGATCACCTCGCGGACGTGGTGAACGTTCTCGTCGCCGATCTGGACGAAGAGGCTCCCCGACTCCGTGAGCAGCTCCCTCGCAAGGACAAGGCGGTCTCGCAGGTAGGCGAGGTAGGAGTGAATGCCTAGCTCCCAAGTGTCGCGGAACGCCTTTACTTGTTCCGGTTGGCGCGTGACGTCCGAATCCTTGCCGTCCCGGACGTCCCGTTTTCGGGTTGACACTTGCCAGTTCGAGTTGAACCTGATTCCGTACGGCGGGTCCACGTAGATCATCTGGACCTTGCCACGAAGGCTCTCCTTTTCGACCAGGCTCGCCATGACGAGGAGAGAGTCGCCGAGGATCATCCGGTTCGACCAGTTCGCCTCGTGGTGGTAGAAGTCGATCTTGTCCTCAAATGGGAGTCCGTCGAAGTCAGAGAAGAGCTGTAGCTCCTGAGTCGCCCGCTGCTCAGCGGTGCGTCGGCGCAACTCCTCGACGAGTGCTCTCGGTTCGATCTTCTCCTGCACGTAGATCGGGACGGCCGGTACTTCGAGGTCGGCTCCGTCCTGCTCGTCCTTGCCCGTCCAGACGAGCTGTGGGTCGAGGCTCGGGTCGCGGGGGTAGCGGAGCCGCGTCGGTGACAGCTCGTCCTTCCTCACAAAGTCACCGAGCTCGGTAGTTGGGATGTTGGTCCGCTTGTCCTGATGGCGTGTGGCCTCCACCTCTACTCGTGAGGTCGCTCGTCGTCGTGGTGGCATGGCTTACCTCGTTCCTACGAGCTTTGCGGGCTGAGATGAAGCGAGATGCTTACGGATCAAAGCCTTGGCATCCCAGGGGTCTCTGACCTCGATGTAGTCCCACCGACCGAAGGCTCCTGTCCCATTGACTGCAGGGACCCACATCGTTCGAGTCGTCGCCACCTTGGCAGCTTTGTCGCGCCGTCCCGCTCCAGAGACCTCAACGATCAGGTTGAGCAGGTCGTCTGGTCTATGCCCGTCTTCGATTCTGGCGATGAAGTCGGGGAGATAGTTGTGCTCCTCGCCGTCGAGGCTGTACGGGATGGCGAAGCCAAGATGCTCGTTCTTCACGTAGTAGCGCACCTCGTCCATCTCTTCGAGTGAGCGGGCGAGCTTCTGCTCCCACGAGCCCGTGTCGCAGACAACGTGACTCACGTGGCACTTCTCGCCCGTGCGGTAAGTGGGTTTTCTCGAATCGAAGTTCACAAACCGTGTCGAACCGGTGGGTTCGAACGGGTGGAGCGACGGCCGCACACCTACCACGTCCGGCCCGTCCGGTCGGTGACGGGCAATGGCGCGGTAGATGCGATCGCAGGCATCGTCAGCAATGTGATGAAGGAGCAACATCTGGACGAACGCATCGTCTTTGCAGCGCACGCGCTCTGCCATGAATCGCCGTGTGATGGAGAGGAGCTGCGGGAACAGGAAGACCTCCTCGACAGGCTGACCACCGACACCGGAGTCGAGGAACTTCAGCTCTAGCAGGCGTTTAGCAAGCCGGAAGGCAACCTCCTGCTCCCTCTTGTTCTTGAGGTCATCGAGCGTGTGGGTAGTCGTTTCGCCGACGATGCCGGCGATGTCCGTCGTTGTCGGCACGTTGCCCGCCGAGAGGACCAACATCGATTCCTTCTTGAAATCTGCATCGAGCCGGTCGGCGGCGAACGCGTAGCGGTAGCCGACGACCCTTGGAAAGGTGATCTCGGCTTCGACTCGCTCTTCCAGGGCCCGAACGTGAGTCGGCGGTGGAAGGATCTTCGGATCGCTGACTGACCCGGCAGCGGGGATGAAGGAGAAGGGAACGCCGTACACCTCGGCGTACTCGGGCGAGAAGTGGTCGTCCTCGTCAGTGACGTGGCTTCTTCGGCGAAGTGCCCGGCCAACGACCTGCTCGCAGAGCAACTGTGTTCCGAAAGCTCTCACGCCGAGGACGTGGGAAACGGTATTGGCGTCCCAACCTTCGGTGAGCATTGAGACGGACACGACGCAGCGAACGTCCTCACCGAGACGACCCGGCTTGCCGACGGTGTTCATCACTTCGCGAAGGAGATCCTCGTCGGTCAGTTCCTCGGGATCTCGCCCGGGAAAGCGTGTGAGGTACTCCGCCTTGAACTCGGAGATCTCGGTCGCAGCGAGGCGCTTGAACTCGTCCGACATGCCTTCGCCCGATTCGAGCTGGGCGGAGTCGACAAGGATCGTGATCGGTTTGCCTATGAAGTCGCCGTCGGCCACATTCGAGAAGAGGGCCAACTCACCGGGAACCTTCACGTTGGTTCCGTCTGGCAGTTCCTTCTCGTAGCCGGCGACGTAGTCGTAGACGAGCTTCGAGGTCGTCGTGTTGTTGCAGACGACGATGTAGACCGGTGGCGTCCAGCCGGCCGAGCGAGCATCCTCGGAGCTTTCCCAGGCACGGTAGGCCTTCTCGTAATTCCCGTAGAGGCTGTGGAGGGCTCCCTGTAACTCGGTCGGGAGCCTGAGTGCGCCCGCTGGTGGGACCGACTCGTCTACGGCAACCGATCCCTCGTCGTCGCCTCTTCTCCGCCGACCCTTCTTCGGGACCGCGTCGCGGATCCGAATCCACAGATCGCGGTAGGTGACCGTCGTTCCGGTCATGGCGTTGTCGTCGATCGGGACTCTTGGGATCTTCACGACGCCTGACTCGATGGCGTCGATGAGCGAGAAGTCGGATACGACCCACGGAAAGAGGGTGCCTTCGGAGTAGCCCGAGCCGCGGAGAAAGAAGGGTGTTGCCGACAGGTCGTAGATCGTCTTGATACCGATCTTCTCTTGCACCGAGGAAAGCCCGGTGATCCAAACTCGTGCCTCCTCTTCTCGTATTTTGGCTTCTCGGAGGTCTTCTCCCGCGAGCTTTGGTTCCTCGGCCTCGTCCTCCTGACGGCGCCTGTAACAGTGATGCGCCTCGTCGTTCAACACCACGATCTGGCGCTTGCCTCCGAGATCGCGACAAACCCGGGTCACGATCTGGGCGGGTGTCTCTGTGAACGGGCTCGGTCCGCTACCAGGCGAGAGGAGCTCCTTCGTGAGCTTCGAGGCCTTGCCGATCCCGGTCTCCCTTGCCAGGAAGGCGTGAAAGTTGGTGATGACGATCCGCGCCCGGCCGAGTTGGTCCGTAAGACCTGCTGGCACGAGGTCACGTTCGCGGTAGTAGTTGCCAGGGTCGGACGGAAGAAGTACTCGGAGCCGATCCCGGATGGTGATCCCCGGTGTTATGACGAGGAAGGCGTCGGTGAAGCGAGCGTCTTGTGGACTAGCGACCTTGTTAAGCGTCTGCCAGGCGATCAGCATCGCCATCAGGACTGTCTTCCCGGTTCCCGTAGCCATCTTGTGCGCGACCCGAAACAGCCCGGGGTTGTGGCGCTCGGCGTCCTCTCGGAGCTTGTTGACGATCCATTGACCACCCACCTTCGGAGCCACCTCTGTCAGGTAGATTGCCGTCTCAGCTGCTTCCACCTGGCAGAAGAAGAGCCGGTTGTCCCTCTCAGAATCTCGCCAGTGCGCCAGCAACAAGCGGGTCGTCGGAGTGATGCCCGGATAGCCCTGAGTTCGCCAGTGCGCCACCAGATCGCGGATCCGGTTGACCGTCTCGTTCTCGGCTACCCGGTCCTTGGTCCACTCGGTGTCGAAGGCCTGTTGGCCGCCACGACGTCGCGCCGCTGGGATCGGAACGAAGTAGGAGCTGAGGCGGCGCGACTCGGCGATCTCGTCGGTGATCCCATCGTCGTCGAAGCGGAAGTGGCGTAACGGCTCGGAGTAGGCCGAGTTCAGGATCGGGTTCTCGATGACGACTGGCACGATCGCTGGCGCCCCTTCCGTTGCCGTCTAGACGGCTCAAGGATAGGGAGGCGGTGATGGTCGCGACGGGTTCGTCCGGCGTCAGGGTCGCCAGGCGCCTCAGGAGACTGTGTCGAAGGGTGCGACCTTCGCACCCACGAGTTCGGCCAGAGCCGGCCAATACGAAGGGTGCGGCACCGATTTCGCGTTGCGGTACCCGGATGCCGTTGCCTTCGTCACACCCGCCGCCTGCATGATCTGTCGGAGCGGAAGCTCCTTCAGCCTCGGCGTGATCGTGGCGAGGAAGTCGGCCCGGTCGAGCACGGCGTCGGAATGCTCTGCTCTCCAGGCTTCTTGAGCCGCCCGAGCTGCCGAGATGGCTTGGCCTCGCTGGCGCCGAACTTCCTGCGACTGGGTAGGCGTCTTCTCCCAGCAGGAAGGGCAGCGCAGATGCCGGGAGCGGGCGAGCGTCCCTCCACAGTCGACGCAGCTGGGAGCGAGCGGCAGCCCTGTCGGCTTCGATCGTGTCGGATGGGCAGCGACGCGAAGTCGCTGTGCCCCGGACGTGGCCTTGCGGGCCTTCACCCGAGCGACAGCCGCACGCCGCTTCGCTCCTGTGAGCGGAGCCGTCACGAGGTAGTCGGTCGCCACCAGCTCGCCAAGCGAGTGGGCAATCGATTCGGCGTGGGGTGCCACCGACTCCGACCACTCCGACAGGGAGTCCGCGAGTTCTGCTCGAAGCGACGCCCCGAGGACGACCGAGCCGTCCTCTTGCTCTGCGAAGTCACCACGACGGAAAGTCCGCGTGGCCACGAGATCGAGGACGAAACGTTCGACCATCGGCCGGACCGGTTCGAGGAGGTCGAGGGCCATCGACTGCCGTCCTCTTGTGTCGAGATGGAGCAGACCCATGCCCGGATCGAGGCCTAGGACAGTGGCCGCGAGGACCGCCTCGGCCTTGGCGAGGGCGAAGGTGTAGTTGAGCAACGCATTGAGCGGCCGGTCCGCTCGTCGGTTCGTGTTGCCAAGACCAATCACCGACCGACGACCATTGAAGCCAAGCCAATGCTCCGGAACCCTTCGAAGGTCGCGAGTCGCGAAAGAGAGCGTCGTGGCATCGTTTGCGACCCAGCCTGAGAAGTACGCCGCAGCCGCAAAGGCTTCGAGCTGGCGGCATTCGGAGATGCTCGCAACCTCTCCCATCGCGTCGGCCAGCTCGCTGATCGTGTCGGCCACATCGTCTCGCCTGAGCACTCCCCGCGAGACGGCCTGCTCTCCCGCGAGCTTGAAGGAAAGGAGCTTCTGCACGATGGCAAGCCCGACCGGATGGTCGTCCGTCGACCCCGCGATCGCTTGAGCACGGCGCAGCCTCGCGTCATCGACGCCATCTGCCACCGACGCCAACAAGAGCGACGCGTCGAACGGGTCGACCAGAATGACTGCGACCTTCATCGAACGGCACCACGAGAGAGCGTCGAGCGTTAGGTAGCCGTCCCTTGCCAGGATGACGATCCGGCGCAGGTCACCGGTGGCCCGGTTGTACCGCCGCGTCCTCCGGTACCGGCCGACGCCGTCGTCGATGACGAGATGACCGTGACGCATGGCGATGCGTGCCCCGCAGCCGTCGACGACGACGACCCGGCGGTCCGCAGCGTCGCGGGCGAATGCCCGTTCGAGGTCAGAGACGGTCTCAGTGACGACCTCCTCTCCGAGCCTGTCGTCGGTCGGAATCGGATCGGCCTGGTTAGCCTTGTGTCCGGCCATTGGAATTAGCCTCCTTTGGTCAGGCCCCGGGGGTGTTCCCGCACCGTCCGGGGCCACTGTTATGAGGTCAGCCGGGCTTCCCCGGTCGTGAGGGCGGTAGGTACTTCCGCTGGCGGGCGACTCGCAACCAGCCGGCAACCGTGTTGTGGCTGACGATCTGCTCAGCTGCAATCGTCGCCGTCGGGTTTCTTACGCCGGTGGACACAAGTTCCCTGTACCGCTTGGCAACGGCCCGGTAGTGCTCATCAGGGTGGCCGCGTCTTCCCGGGCGTCCTGACGCAACCACGGGCTTCGAGTCTTTCGCGGCCGAAGCCGGCTTCTTGGCCAAGCCCTGTTGCTGAGCATCCACTGCGGCACGCCAGGCTCGAAGCTCCGGGTCCCGGAAGAAAGTGTCGGCTGCCGAGATCCAGCGACCCCAGGGGAATCTCCGGAGCTCGCTGGCGGTGATGCGGCCCGGCATCGTGAGGCTGACGGACCGTATGCGGTAGTCGTCGTCCGGATCGAAAGACACTCGCATGACGGACCTGGAGTCGTCCGGACCGGGACAGGACACGACGACGACAGCGTCACTGCCGGACTCACCCACGCCCCCGACATCTCTCCAACCGAGCGACGGCTTCTTCTTCACGCCTTCAGGCTACCTCATATGCAACGTTTCCGCAACAGTCCGGGGATTTAGATACTGCAACTAACGTATTCCTCACTCAGTAATCCACGACTTTAGCATACTCAGTGTGTTTATACTGGCGGTGATGGACGAGATCGCGTTGCTCATGCGTGGCCGGACCCTCGGCCGAACGGGACGTGGTCGCGCCATCAGGGAGCAGGCAGGGCTCAGTCTCCGCGAGCTGGCCCGGATCGTCCAGGTCGACGCCGAAACGCTCTCGCGTTGGGAGCGGGGCGATGTGCGGCCTCGCCAGGCCGGCGCCGCCCGTTGGCTGACAGCCTGCGACGCCATCGAGCGAGAGCTTGAGAGCTCACGGTGAGCAGCTACCGCACGCGTATCGAGCGAGGCGTTGCTCGCGGTCTGTCGGTGTCCCAAGCTCGCGGCCATCCGTCGCGGGGCACGCCGCGGATCAGCGACCTTTCGACCGAAGCGAATCGACTGCTCCGACGCAAGAGGGAGCCCGACCTTTCAAGCCCGGCGGTTCGCGACCGGATGCTGGCGGCCGAGGCACTCGGCTCGGTGCGCTCGGGCGATTACCCGACGATCCGTGAGGCGGAGCGTGCCTTCGGTCTCCCGGCTGGAACGGTGGCTCGCCAGCTCCCGGGCGCCGTCGAGCGGCGCCACGGTCGACTCGTGCCGACGGCGACCGACCGTGAGGCTGTCGCCGTCGTCGTGATAGCCGAAGGCGTCGGCAACCGAGTGGTCGTGACACGGGGAAGCAGGGTCCGCTCGTTGAACTCGGGACACCGTCGAGCCGTGCAGCTCTTCCTTCGGACCGGCGACGAGAGCCAGCTTCGGCAATTCGCCGGCAAGAAGGTCGGTGGTGTCGCTCTGGAGGTCCGTCCGGCGGTGCTCGAAGCCCTGTTCTCCCTCGGCAGCATCGAGGGCGGTCCGTACCCGGAGCTTCCGGCGGTCGTGGGGCGGGCAGCATGAGCATCTGCCTCGGTTGCGGAGGACACGGGCCGCTGCATCGCCACCACGTGACCGGCCGTGGCTGCGACGGCGACTATCTCGACCCGGAGCTGCTGGTGGGGCTGTGCTGGACGTGCCACCACGACGTGCATGACATCTTGCGCACGATCAGTTGCGACACACCTGGCTCGGTGGCCCCCGGCACGGCTGGACGGATGACAGCCCGCCTGGTGCGCCTCGCAGTGTTGCTCGGGGTCATGGCCACCGCGGAGAGCGTCGTTGACCTGCGAGTGTTCCTCGACGACCTGTCGCGAGCCATTGATACCTGGTGCCAGGAAGCAGAGCTGCTAGTAACGCACGCAGGCACGGCGTCATGATCCCTGAGCCGGTCGTGCTGGCGCTAAGAGCAGCACCGGTCGGCAACCCACCGCGGCCAAGACCGCCAGCCCATTCGAAGACGGGAACTCGCTCACCGTGGCGTCGCCAGCGAGCCGTATTGATCGTCACCGTCGACACGGAGCCCCGTGGTCGCCAAGAGCTCGTCGCGGCACGCTGCCGGTTCTTGCGACGCGGCCTATGTGTCGCGGAGCACCTTGTCGTCCCCGACGATCTCCCGATGGCGTCGCGGGCGCTTGCCGATGACTACGCCGCGAGGACCAGGGGCAGCATGCGATTCCAACGCGGTGGCATCGCCGTGAGCGACGTCACGAGCTTTGCCGCCGGCCCCCTCTTCCGCTACCTGATCGGTCAACGGGCGACGCTCGTCGCCTTCGATCTTCCCTTCGTGGCGAGCCGTCTTGCCCGCCACTGGGGTCCGAGCCGCGAGAGCGATGGCAAGGGCGGGTGGTCCTTCGACGGCGGGTGGTCGCTCAGCTTCTGGGGTGAGTCCGGTGACGAACGTTCGTGGGACGACGGACCCGGCCACCCACGCCTTCGCCTTCGTCATATGGCCCAGGACGTATGCCTCATGTCGTGGGGTGGCCTCAAGAAAGGCACGAAGAAGAGGCGGAACGGGTCCCGAATGGGCCATCTGCTCGATCTTCGCCACCTCGCCCGGACCTTCGGCGGACCCGTCGACCGAGACTTCGAGTCGGCTTGCGTCTCGCACGGTGTAGCCGTGCCCTCGGCGGACGGTGAGCCCGGAGAGTTCTCCGAGGAACTGCTTGTGACGCTCGGTCACCGTCTCGACGCGACGGTCGAGTTGCTCGATGCCTGCCTCGGCGAGTGCGACGCCTGGGAGGACGGCACGTGATCCGAACAGGTCGCGGCATCCGTGCCCAGCCGGCACGGCTCTACTCGGCGGGCGGTCTCGGGTCCTCGGCTCTCAGGTCCATGGGCATTACGCCGCCGGGGCCCAAGTTCGCCCATCTTCGGCCTGCCGTGCTCGGGGCGAGTCTCGGGGCGTTCCACGGCGGCATGACCGAGACCGACATAATTCGGCGACGCCTTCCCGCCGTGGTGGCGGACTTCTCCGCTGCCTATCCCACCGTCGCCCGCCTGATCGGGGCGTGGGGCGTCTTGCGGGCAGCGCGAGTCGAGATCGAGGACGTGACGAGCGAGCTTGCCGCATGGCTCACAGAGCTCGGGTCACTTTCGTTGCCGGACCTCCTCGGCACGCTGGTGGACCCGGATACCTGGCGGCGTTGGGGTTCCACGGTCGCGCTTGTGCGACCGGAAGGCTCATGGCTCCAGCACCGTCGGAGCAAGAGCAACGGTGAGTACACCTCCTGCATGGGTCCCTTGTCCTTCGACGGGCTCTTGCCGTACTCATGGTGCGACCTTGCTGCTGCTGTCGTGACCTCGAACAACATGCCCTATACGGCAAAGGCATGGCGAGCCATGCCGCATGGCATCGAGAAGGACTTGCATGCGGTCACGTTTCCCGGCGGCATGGTCTTTGACCCCAACGACCAGGACATGGACCTCTTCGCGTTCCTTCTGCGCTTCCGCCGCGTCAGTCGCGATGATGCGAGCTTGCCCCCATATGCGCAGCTTCGGCGCGAGCGGACCGCCAAGGTCATGGGAAGCAGCATCTCTTACGGGAATCTCGCCCGTTACGACCGGCCTCTCGTCGAGGCGAAGACCGACACCGTCTCGGTGCTCGACCCTTGGGGCGAGATCTTCGAGAGCTCGACCCTCCGCCCCGAACAGCCCGGCCCGGACTCTTGTCCCATGCTCGCGGCGAACGTAACTGCCGGCTGCCGGCTCGTGATGGCGCTCTTGCGCAGGGCCGTCGCCGAAAGCGGTGGGCAGGTGGCGGCGATCCTCACCGACGCGGCCGTTATCCCGGCGAGCACCTCAGGCGGTCTGGTGACGTGCCCAGGTGCCCCCAGAGACGCCCAGGGTGCTCCTGGGGTGCGTTTGCTGCCCAGGAGCACTCTTACCTCCGCTCTCGAGCTCTTTGATCCCCTGGGGTTAGACGGTGTCCCGGCGTTCAAGCTCATCCACGGCACCGCCAGCCGCGATCTCGACGTCACTGTCTACGGCCGCAACCGGTATCTCGTCATCGACCCCGAGACGGGCGAGATCGTGCACAACTCCGAGTTCGGACTCGGCGGCGTCTTCGCCGACCCCGCCTACGGCGAAGGACAGCTCGCAGACGGACGCCGCCGCTGGGTTGCCGAGGCAGGGATCGTCGTCGCCACGTCTGACTCAGGCACCGGTCCGCTCCCGCTCATTCAGATCGCATCCTTCGGCCAGGCGATGGCGGTCAGTCCCTTCACGATCGCCACCCCCGACCAGGCGCAGTGGTTCGACGACGACGTCAGGCCCTTCACGCGGGCACTGGCGGCGCACGAGAGCAGGTCCTTCACGGCGGTAGAAAGCGACGATGAGAGGCACGGGGCTCCCGTCGCCCTGTTCGACCCCGATCCGAAGTCGTGGCCGTACCTCGACTGGCGATGGCGAGACCGATCGCCCGCTCGACCTCTGCTCTACCCGGGCGCTGTCAGCATCGACCGGTCGACATTCGTGCCGAAACGCATCGACGACGTCGTCGGCGAATGGTGCCAAGGAATCGAACTAGGTGCCCTGCCCCCTGACGGCCAGCGCTCGCGGACTGCACGAGGTCTCCTCACCCGTATCCCGGCTGAGGGCCTGCCGGTCGTCGACCTGCTCGGCCGCGAAGGTGCGAACCTCGTCGAGCGCCAGGCCGGCGTCGTCCGGCCCGATGAGACGCAGACGATTTATCGGAGCACGATGGCCGCGACGACGATCGCCTCCGTCGACGGAGAGGTCATCCGCCAGATGGTCAAGGTCATCGGCCTCGGAGAGGTGGCCGGCCTCGCCGGGGTCTCCCGCCAACGGCTTGCCCGTCTCCTGGAGGGCCGGCCGACCAGCCAAGGGACGGGGCCGGTGGTAGTTGCGGCACTGTTGCGTCGCGCCCGGCTCGACCTCGCGATAGCCGGTGCCGCGTCTGATGTGCTCGAAGCACCTCCGCCTGTCGTCTTCGCCGTCTACGTGACCGAGGCGGAGAAGCGAGAGGCGAGTCGCCAATGTGCTCTTCCGGCTTGCGAGCTTCCAGCCCTTCCCAAAGGCCAGTACTGCTCGGAAGCCCATCAGCAGGCCTCTTCGCACCGTCGCCTTCGAGCGCTTCGAAGTGGCGACGTTCGAGTGTTCCGCCCCGCTCGACACGCTCCGAGGGCGAAGGTTCCATGACGTCTGCAGGCATGGGTTCAATCGTCGCGTGGCAGCTCCTCCCGCCGCTTACCGACAGCGAGTACGCGTCGCTGAAGGCCGACATCGCTGCGCACGGGATCCTCGTGGCGCCGGTCGTCGACGCCGAGACCGGCGAGATCCTGGACGGCCACCACCGCGTGAAGGCCTGGAACGAGCTTCGAGCTGACGGCGTCCGCGTGCCCGACTACCCGAGGGACGTCAGACGATTCAGCACCGACGAGGACCGAATCGGCTTCGTGCTAGCAGCCAACCTGTTTCGCCGTCACCTCGACCGCAAGCAGCGGGCCGAGGTCGTGGCCCGACTCCGCGAGCGTGGATGGTCACTTCGGCGGGTGTCCGAGGCACTTGGCGTCCATCACGAAACGGTCCGCCGAGACGCCGAGATTGTCTCAGATGTGCCAATCCCCGAACGGGTCGACCGGAAGGGCGGTGGCACCTACCCAGCGAAACGGCCGAGGCCGACACCTTCGATCGTCGTGCGATCGGCACGAGACGAGAAGCGGGCACGTGCCGCCCTGTCGGTTCTCGGCGAGGAGGCACCGGGAAGAGACCTTCGACGAGCCGAGGAGAAGGCACGGCTGGCGGCTCTCGCACGGCGGCGTTCTGAAGAGGTGCCGGCCCAGATCGAAGGGCCGGGGTGGGAGGTCAGGACCGGCGACTTCCGCGAGGTGCTCGCCGATTTGCCGGACCAGTCCGTCGATGCGATCATCACCGACCCGCCATACAACCTGGAAAGCGTGTCCTTGTACTCGGACCTTTCGGTCTTCGCAGCCCGCGTGCTGAAGCCGGGCCGGCTCTGTGTCGTCTACTGCGGAAAGCACGTGCTGCCCCAGTACTTCGAACGACTCGGCGAGCAGCTTGAGTACATGTGGACCGCGGCCGTCTTCCTGCCCGGACGACACAACCTCTTTAATCGGAAGAAGATCTTTGGCCGCTGGCGCCCGGTCGCCATGTTCTCGGCCGGACCGTACGAGGCACGCATTCCGATCGTCGACGCCTTGTGGGCCGAAGGGAGCGGCGCGAAGGACCTCGGCGACCATCCGTGGCAGCAGGCGGCGGAGCCATTCGAGCGGCTAGTTGAGATGGTGACTTTGCGCGGCGAGTTGGTGGTCGATCCTCTTCTCGGGTCAGGAACTACCGGGCTCGCTTGCCTTGCAAAGGAAAGAGTCTTCGTAGGCGTCGACCTCGATGAAGGTGCTGCCTCGCTAGCGGCAGGTCGGTTGAAGTCATTCGCTAACTCATCCTCAGACATGTCAACAAGCGTTTTACCTCAAGGCGACACGCTTGTCGGACAGAGGAACGCATCTCAACGTTGAGCAGTCGTCCTCGAAGGCTGGGTTCGCCGCCACGGAGGAAGTCCTCGAATCGCTCGGCCGCCTGCTCAACTGTAAGTCCGACATTCGTGAGGTCGTCCGTCCACTCCTCAAGTAAATCCGCCTCGATATGAGTGTGAGCGAATGCAGCCTGAAGCTGAAACGTTGGAACCTCATGTCGCGTGAGGTGGAATGTCAAACGTTGCTGCAACATATTGATGCCAAACTCGGAAAGGCAGGCGAGTCGCTGGGTCGCGAGGAGGTCGGACCTCGCAGCTTTCCCAAGGTCATCAAGCCAAGCGACAAAGTGGGAGGCGTTCTCAAGCTCGGGCAATGGCATGCGGTCGTAGAAGCCGTCGATCCAAGCCGATGCTGCAATGGGTTCAGAAGGTCGAACGGCCGCCACGAGAAGTCGATCAGCAAGCGTCGCGCCCCTGCGCATTGCACAGGGGTGGGCTATCACTATCACCATGCCAGTATCTTGGACGCCCGGAACAACCACGTTTTGGAAAACATCGCCTGTGAACCATGGGCGATTCCCGTTCACCAAGGCGCCTCGAGCTAAGTAAAGGTCATCGACGCTTTCGTAGGCGGCGAGAGTCACTGTCCGCCTTTGGTTCTGAGTCGCGTGGCGGTCTGTCCATCGGATGCGACGAACACCTCGAAGTCTGATCGAAATCGCTCTCGCCAGCCCGGCTCCACTCGGTCCAGGATCGCGTCGGGGGCAGCATGTTCGCTTGCGAGTTCAAGAATGGAGAGAGCATGTCCACCGACGTACAGATCAATTGCGGTGACGGGTGCGTCAGTGCTAATCGGCACCTCCATCCATGAGGCAATATCGGCGACCATGTGGTCCTCCGCGAGGATTCGAGTGAAAGCGACGAGCTGCGCGATGTCGCGACGATGCTCACCGGTCGGAGGCTCTCCCTGGCGCCAGCGACGCAGGGCTGGTACTGACACGCCGAGCATGCGAGCTATTTCCCTCCATTCAAAGCCGAGATCTGCCAGTTCACCGAGCAGTTCTACGGGCGCACGCTTTGCGTTCTTGACCGTCTGTATGTTGAGCTGCACTTTGAAGGCCCGGTGATGGAGGTCGCCCCAGTCTTCAGCTCGGAGGGCCTCGACACTGCGCATGTGTCCGGCCTCATCGGCGATGTCGCGGGCTTCCGTCGAGAGCTCTTCGAGAGTGCGAGTTCGTGTGACATCCAGACTTGCTGGAACGGCAACGACATTGGCACCAGTTGGCGGTAGGTCAAGGAGGCGGCCAGTCATGGCTTCAAGGCCTTCATGCGAAACACATTTTCCACAAGCTTGGGAGTAACAATGTCGTCGAATAGTCGATGGAGTGGCACCCGCAGAGTGTCGCACGTCTCAAGTAGTTCTTCGACGCTGAACAGCGGAATAGTGCGAGGCTCCCAGAAGCAATCAAAGTCAAGAAGAAACATCGGACCGGGGGGTGGTGGATTAGGTCGCTTGATAGCGCCATTGGGATCGACGGCGTACCCCTGCTGCGGTCCATACCGCAGCACAAGCGTCTTGTCTGTGCCAACCGAATACTGAGCGGCGCCAGTCCAAGTTGAGGTCTCGAAGCCAGCGCCGTTCATGTCGTCGCCCGCCGGAGCGAGCACCGATTGATCCAACCACCCAGACCACGCCGCTGCTTGTTCGACGCCAGGCACGCGAATCTCGTCGATGAATCGAACGCCAACACGCGCCACTCCTTCTGGCTTGAGCAGCTCTGCCGCGGCGCGAAGGGCGAGCTCGAGTACCGACCGGAAGGTGAGCCAACCCCGGTAGTCCGTCGTTTCGATCGTGACACTGTTCGAGGTCAGTCCGACCGCCGTCGTTCGATCCCGAACAGTGAAGCGAGGGAAGCCCGTCTGACGAATCGAGGGACCTAAGGCGCTCGGGCCGGCGTTGAGTCCGAAGGCGAGCTGCTGTTGCAATATCTGGTCGATCACCCAGTCCTCGCCGAGCACATCCCGAAACGCCCTCTGAACAGCCGCGCCAACCGTCTGATCTGGCGCCCCCGGAAAGCGCACCTCAACCGTGACGTAGGCCAAGGGTGCGTTCACGTAGATCTCGTACTTTTCGATTTCGCGCCTCCTCATGTAATCAAAACTCTAAGCAAGAATGTTATCAAGACGACTACTCAGCGTAAACCCAAGAAACGCCCAGTTTGTCGAGGCCGCGGTGATGTCGTCCCGATGGGTGCTGCAGGGTGACGTGGCCGTTTGGGAGTGGCGGTCTGGAATGAAGGACATCGGAGGTCACCACTACCGTCCTGCTGTTGCGGAACGCCGACAGCGGCTCTTACGCCTACCCTTGATCGTCGGAGTCTGGCATTGCCCTTGGTCGTGATCGAAAAATCTGGTCACTGCCGGAAGACCTGGGAGATCGAAGCGCATTGGCGATTTCATTCAATGACGAAGCCATGCGCTCCTGGGGTGACCTCGGAATACGTCGGGACGCAGTCTGCTCCATCTCCCACATGTCCTTTAGATTCTCTACGGCCTCGTCAATGTGCAGCTCGTTTCCGAGAGCGTCCTGGACGCTTCCAGTGAGGCGCACGGCGCGAACCGCCGCCACGAAACGCTCGTTGTCGAGTGGCTGACCAGCGACATTAGGAGAGAAAAAGAGGTGAGCCTCACCCGGCATTAGAACGTTCGTTGTCCACGGGCGGTCACTATCGCCCATGGCCTCTCCCCTTGGCTCGAAGGTGATGAGCACGTCCAGATGAAGTGCCGGACCCAGCCCGACGTTGCGCAGCTCGACCATAGGCATCGCGGGAGCGAAAGTCATCCAATCGATATTGATTGCAAGCTTCGGTTGGACAGCCTGTGTTCGGGCGGACCTCATCTCCTCGACCGTCCGACGCGTCTGCCACGCGTAGTAGCCCGTGACGAACAAGAGTGCAAGCGTCAGCCAGGCGAGTGCATCTGTGACTGTCACTAAGCGCCACGCTACCGCTCGCGGTATCCCGCCAGTGGAGCACGACAGTCCCGGTCACTTGGTTTGGTTGCGGTGGTGGATCTTCGGTTTGAGTTCGGACCGTGAACCAGCTTCGGTACCGCCGTCGCCCCTGAATCCGTCATGCGCCCGAGCCGCGGGCGCGGCCGTTGGCAACGTCATGGTCCGGTTGCGCCAGCGGCGGCCTGTCCTACCTGGGCGCGCCCAGTTGGTGGGCGCCGAGGGACTCGAACCTTGGTCCTTGAGCGGCACACCCCGAGCTAGCGGAACTCCCTGCGACAAGCGCTGCGCCTTTGATGGCACGCTTGAAGAAGTGACTCCCGAGCACGCGCCGATGCTGACCCCCGACACGATCGTCCCGTGTGCCTGGCCAGGCTGTGAGGTCCCGGCATCGGTCGTGCCAAGGCGACCAGTTACTCGCTCGGTACCACGGCTGCACGCGCCGCGCTCGCAGGCACCGACTGGACGAACTACGCAGCTCACAAGTCCTCCGGCACGACGTGAGCTCGAAAGCCTCGGTAGCCATGACGAGCCCGTTCACCAATAGTCCACATAATCCGGCGCTCTACATAATCGACTTACATCCGGCGATCGAGGGTGGCCTCAACAAGAACCTTGGAACGGGGAAGGGCTACCTAGGAGCGTGGGTCAGAATCCACCACTGACCCGTTCGTAGCTGTGAACATCGTCTCATGACCTCCGTGCTCTCCGATGACCAGCTCTTCGAAGTGGAGATGGGCGAGGCGGAAGCCCCGA
>Ga0181518_10000793_pt1 | contig 33650 bp, 17 predicted proteins | sample PEATcosm2014_Bin_28_FD_119751 | JGI IMG/M metagenome (GOLD analysis project Ga0181518, IMG submission 119751) | Peatland microbial communities from MTU Mesocosm Facility, Houghton, MI, USA - PEATcosm2014_Bin01_60_metaG | ecosystem: Environmental > Terrestrial > Soil > Wetlands > Peat | place...
GCCCTGGATACACGCCAGGAACTTCAATGTTGCTATCCCGGCTACGAGCCACTATACCTCAAGATGCTCACGCCAAGTAAGTGTTTTGTATTCCTCTCCGACCTCGGGAATCGGGAAAAATGGGAAGAGCCATCTCCAGGACACAAACGCCGGGGATCGCACTCAATTCAAGCGGGTTCTCCGATAGCCCTCCATCAGCGCCCCTGATCCGCTCCCATTTTCCGAACGGTGATCTTACAACTTAACCAGCAGGTGGCCAAGCCGTCCTCGTTTCCGGGCCTAAAATCCCAAAACGCGATAACGGGCTCCGCCTTCAGGTGGCGCCAATTCAGACCATCGAAAGGGGCCAGTTCAGAGTAGCGAAATCACTATCTGCATCTGGGTCGAAACCACGATGCCGCGGTGCTCCTTCAACCTGTCTACGATGCTGGTCCTGATGACTGCGCGGTGGACCTCGCTCTCGGTTTGGCGCTCCTGCGTGATGGGCGGGTTCAGGAAGGCAAAGCCATCATCAATCAGTGCGTGAAGAGTGGGAGTCGCAGCGAATAGAGTCGTCATCCCCAGCGCCGGACATCTGGAGCGCGGACCGGCGCCGCAGGCGCCGTCCATGGAACCGGCAGCTCAATCAGCACCATGCCCAAATGGTTCGGGCCAAGGCTGCCATTCTTCCACGTCACTTTTTTCGTCAGGTCCACTGGGTTGCCATTCTCGCAGCGCCAGACTGAGTTGCTCGCTAATGCTGTGGACGCATGGAGGAAGTAGCCGCTGTTCCTCATCGCCATGTGGCCCGTTTCATTCTCAACGCTGTCGGAGACCACGATGTGAAAGGCAAGGTTTCCCGGTTTGAGATTCTTCAAGACGCCGTTCGCGTGATCGAAGCAGATTTCCACGCCAAACCTGAATCTACGCACGCCATCGCCAATCACCGGGCACTGGTCCCGCGTGCCGGGAACAAACATGGACCGATCGGGAGAAATCGACTTGGCCTCGTAGAAATCGGTGTGTTTGTCATAGGTTCCCCACGCGTTACCGTTTAGAAGTAGGGAGGTAACGTTGTGCACCCAGCGGGGCTTCGCTTTCGGATTCAACAGAACACCGGCCAGCCTGTTCGCGGAGGGCGCGTCGCTGCATTCAGGGCCATACCCATCCGCAGTGTGATCCATCGAGTAATCGAGAATCAGCTTCGGATTGGCCAGGGCCGGTACACTGGATTGGGGGTTTGCCCGATAGTGCGCCTCTTCGCGAAAGATCCTGTCAGATGTGGCGAGCAGAAGCTGCTCCCCGGCCTTCACCTTATCGACGGTCGTCATCTCAGCTTCGTAATGAATCGTGCCGGGAATCAGCAGAATCTTCGGAAAGGCCTTGCTGATCTGTTTCAGTTGCACGTCAAGCATGTTCTTCGACGGCAGATCGAGAAACTCCCGCTCGCCCTTGGCGTTCGGCTTTGAGAAGTAGTACTCGGGCGCGATAAAGATGCCCAGGAACGGATTATCGTCCTGTAGGAGGCCTTTCGGTTGCCCTTCCAGCCAGTTGTTGAAAAACCCCACGGCATTTCGCATGTGGCGCAATCGTTCATGGAGTTGCAGTGTGAAGTTGTACTTCTTGTTTGTCACCGAGTAAAGCGCCACCCCGATGGACTTTAGCCCCGAAGCCGATGCGTCTGCGGGCAGCGGCGCGAGCCGCGGAGCGGCCACCGGGTAGGCAGCGACAAAGGACTCGATGCCCTTCAACTCTGGTGAATTCTCCAGAACCGACAACTCTCCCGGGTGGTTGCCGTTCTTCCACTTGTTGAAAGCTTTGGAAAGAGCTATCGCTCTAGTCTTCAACGGCATCAGACGCTGCGTCTCCATCACGTACAGCGCCTTACATACCTCCGCCAAATCGTCGCTAAAGTGGGTAATACCCCTCCCATACAGGTAGTTTCGCAGCATCTTTTCGGTCACGGTAAGTGGCAAGGACGGCGGGGCGGCGGCCATATGCGTCTCCACCTTTCATCGGGGAAGCTGAATTGAGGGCCTGTTACCGCTGCGACTCCCACCCCTCCACCAGCGGAGTGTATTTAAGCGAAGAAAGCTGAGCGATTGCGATGGGATGAGCGAAGGCAGTTTCCCGCCGCATCCGCGAAATAAGGACCCGAACCCCGCGTCATTGCCGGACGTCGAAAAACCCGGGGAGCATTTCCAGCTTTGGAGGCTGGCAATACTATGCGCTCCCCCGGCGGCTTTTTACAAGCCGCAACGGCGCGGAAGCCCCATCTTCCCGGCCCCTGCGCCGCATTCGAGTCGATTCTTGCTTCGCGATCAGGGCCGAAATGCGACGGCGAAGCAGGGAGGATTTGCAACCACTACCTGAGGCGCTGCCCGTCTCGGATGGCAGGATCCTGATACTGGACCCGGCTTACGGACTCAAATACGTCAGACTGGCTGCAGCGATTATTCAGCACACGCCAGAGGCTGGTGCGATCGGCCAATTTGCGGAACATGCCATATTGACGAACGATTGAATTCGGCAGTCAGGAATGGTGGTGTGAATCTCGCTGCCGGACTGCTGCCGCAGATCGAGGTGGGTACGGCGAACAGTAAGACGGGGCAATAGAATAGCGTGCAAGGAACCCGGGATTAGAGAGCAGACATACTATTTACGGCGCAAGGAGTATGACGGCTGACAGGCGGATCAGGCGCGATTTACCGCGTGATTTGCGATTGACACCCCGGTTGAGGAGTGCTACGGTTTAGTGATTTAAACTCCATATTCCGGGCTAAATACTATCTCGCTATTCATCGGCGTCATTTAAGGCAGTTCCAGGATCTTCGCTTAAGCGGCTCGCTGTCGGTCGAAAAACCAGATTGCGGACTTGAGAAAATCCCACAGACCATGGCGGGCAGCCCAGCGACAGCATAGACGCAGGTGCTGCAGATTGCGCAGGGGAGGTGTTCCACGCTCGGACCCACCCGGGAAGCGCCGTCAACAAGCAGTTCAATCAGAGGCGAAGAACATATGAAATCTCATTTTGGATGGATAGCGTTCAGTGTAATTGGGGCACTTGCCTTGCTGGCGACGTCTCTGGCTGTGGGAGCGGGGACGGGCCAAAACCTGGTGATCAACGGTGACTTTGAAAACGGCAACGCCGGTTTTACCTCGGGATACACTTCGGGCGACGTCTCGAATCCAGGCTTTTACACCGTCGGCGCCAACCCGTCCACAGCGACCGGGGCATTTGGGGATTGGTGTAACTGCGGCGACCATACGTCGGGGACGGGAAAGATGATGATCGTGAATGGGGGCACTGACGCGACATTGCCGGTTTGGGAGGAGACGGTAGCCGTGACGCCGTCGGCGGAGTACACCTTTTCCTACTGGGGAGCCGAGGTGGATCACGACAGTTCGTCGCTGCCGCACCTGGAGCTGAAGATCAACGGCGCTGTGATTGGCAGCAGTACGTTGCCGGAGTACCCGCCCGACAACGGAGGTCAGTGGCAAAACTACAAGTTCACGTGGAAATCGGGCACGAGCAAAAGCGCGGACCTGGCGCTTTACGACCTGAACACAGACGCGTCGTGGAACGATTTCGCGCTCGACGACATCAGTTTCAGCGCTGTCGCAGGCACCGCCGCCGGGACGGCGGCGCCGGCCCACAATACTTCGAGCTCCGGCCCGATCACCACCATTGCTCAGATCACCGTGAAAGACTCGCAGGGCGTTGAGATCAGGCTCAAGCCGGAGGAGAAGATTGCGTTGCTGTTCATGGAGGCCATTGCTTCATTGGAGGGCGGTTGCGGCCTTCACCTAAGCCGGAGATGTTCGCTCGCCGAACTGGTCGCAGGTCCGCAATCGCCCAACTGGAGGATCGGCAGGCTGAAGTACGATCCGGGCCGGGATCCGAATTACAAGTACACATTCACGATTACCGGGACCGGGTGGGAGGCGAGCGCAAATCCGCAACATGCAAGTTTGGGCGGCATTTTCGCCGCAGGCACTGAGGGCATGATTGCGGATTTGTACTTTAATGCAAATGGGCCTGCCACGGCGAAAGACAAGCGATTGAGCGACATTTCCATTTCAGGAGAACTGTTTAACGTTGGGTAGGTCAGCATCCCGTCACCGGGGTCACCAGCCTCGCGATAATGGGTGCCATTATGGCAGGGGAACAGGATCGGCGCATGCGCGACGCATAAAATAGCAGCGAGAGCAGGAACCCTGACACAATCTAAATGAGCCGAACCGAGGACGCTGGCAATGCCATCAGCACGAGATCCCTACGACGCATTAGCCTATCCCGCCTTTTCCTACCCTCACACCCATCCCGATCGCCTCGCGGTCATGGCCACTTTGCATGGACTTTTTCCGGCGCCGATTGAGCAATGCCGAGTGCTTGAGATTGGATGCAACGAGGGAGCCAACCTGATTCCGATGGCCTATGCCATCCCGCAAGGCGAATTTGTCGGATTCGATTTGGCGCAAACTCCGGTGGCGCGCGGCCAGGAGAGGATCCGGGCCCTCGGCTTGAAGAATGTGCGCATCTTTGCGGGCGATTTGCTTGACGCAGGAGCGGGGCTCGGAAAGTTCGATTACATCATTGCGCATGGGCTCTACAGCTGGGTTCGGGAACCCGTGCGCGACCGGCTGCTTGCCCTTTGCGGCGAGGTCCTTGAGCCCAACGGAGTTGCCTTTGTGAGTTACAACGCCCTGCCAGGCAGTCATTTGCGCGGGATGCTCAGGGACATGATGCTCTTTCGCGTGAAGGATATTGTAGATCCGGCACAGTGTGAAGCTGAGGCGATCAAATTCCTTCACCTTGTGGCCTCGACAAGGCCTCAGGACGACGTGTACCGAATCATGATCGAAACGCAGTTGCGGCGCATGGAAGCGCGCCAGCCGAACGTCACTATTCACGATGAGCTCAGTGAGGCGTACGATTCGGTGCATTTCATCGATTTTGTCGAACACGCGCAGCGGCACGGGCTGCAATACCTGAGTGATGCAGAGCTGCCCCCGCCGCCAGATCCGTGTTACCGGCTCGATTTGCGCCCGGCGCTTGAAAGCGCCGCGGGCGAAGATCTCCTGAGGCAGGAGCAGGCACTGGATTTTTTCCGCATGCGTATGTATAGGGAGACACTACTTTGCCGGGCGGACCGCATGCTGCGCCGTGAGATTACCGCGGAGCAGTTGCGGCGCATGTTGTTTGCTTCGCAAGCGACTTCTATCCGGAGTGAGGGAACCGAGGCTCCGGTCTTTCAATTGCCCGGCGGAATCAAGATGGAATCGAACCATCCGGCTGCGAATGCCTTGCTGGTTGAATTGGAAAAGGCCTGGCCGAGCGCTGTTGCCTTTGATGAACTTGCACCAACGCTCGCGGAGGCAGGCTTTGTGCTTGACGGCGATGGAGCCGCTTTTCTGATGCGCCTCGCGATCTCGAAAATGATCGAGTTCCGTATGTGGAGGGCTCCGGTTGCAGCCGAAATTTCAGAGCGGCCAAGGGCCAGCGCGTGCAGCAGGCTGGAAGGCCGCGCACGGCAGCAAGCGACCACGCTTCTTCATTTTACGATCAATCTGGAAGATCCGAAGGCGAGATTCTTTCTTCAGCTACTGGATGGAACGCGCAACCGCAGTATGCTTCTCGAGGCGATGAAAGCGGAATTCAGCGAAACGCCGGTTGAGGAGTTGGAGGCAGGGATCCAACCAGGCTTGCGGATGTCTCATCTTGCCGGGCTGCTTGAGGCGTAAGAGCAGGCCGCTGGCCCGGCATTCATAGCGGGTTGGAGATCACGACAGCGCAGCGATGGAACGTACGCCTTGCCGAACTTGTGCGAATGATTCCCAATCCAGAAGTGCCGCTCCCAAGTGATGCTACCGGCCCAAGCCGCTCTTCGAGCCAGTTTTCCGGCGTTCTCCGAGTTCCTGTCGAGTTTGCCGCCGATCCGTCAATTGACTCGACACTCTATAGCTGGGGTGAACCTGGCGCCCGATGGACCAGCACGGAAGAGCGCCCACGTCCCTGCCAGAATCGATGTTCAGTCGGGGTCTGCGTTGCAGATCTATCTCCGACCCTCAATCATCCACACTCCGTTCGTCTTGGCAAACGTGAAGCGAATGACGTACACAAATGCCCGCGGCTTTCCTTCCGAGATCACAGTCGTCGTCTCCGAACAGGTCCAGCTGGCCGTGCCGTCTGAAATGAACAAGTCCGAAACCGGGCAACGATCAGTGACCGTGGCCCGCGGATTGTCCCTAAAAAAATTCTGCCACCTTTTCGCGGTCACTGCCTTGATCCCGACAGCCCGAAGCTTCCCAACGTCGTGCGCATCCAGCGCGGAATCGAATTGGTTCAAGGCCGCCTGAACCTGCACGGCTTCTTCCGCCGGTTGATAGGTGGCGGGTTCGGACGCGGAAGCCAGATTTGCGCCGTACGCTGGGCTTTGCGAAAATGCATTCGGCGCCGCCATCGCAAGTTGGCCGGCTATTGAAATCAGCGCAGGAATCCATCCAAAGGATTGCATACAAATCCCTTCTTTTCTGCGCACCTCGTTGCCTCAGGGCAGCGCGGTGGTCCCGGCGGAATCTCTGATCCCTTTTGGGCTATAGCAATGTCAATGCTGCTATAACCCGATGCCGCCCGCGCCCTTTTTCTGAACCATTTCCAGAATCGGCAATGCTGTACGAACCTTCAAGGGGCGGAAATGCTTCGAAATTACCTAAGTGTGATTACTAAAATAATGCGCTCTCAAGACGCCGGGCTGCTGGAAGCGAGAGTGAAGGGTGCGAACCATGCGTACCAGTGTTTCGTTGATGCTGGTCGATTGTGCTAATGATCACAATTGAACATTCAGCAAGGAGGCGCCTTCAATGCCCGACCCACACCGAATCAAGGGAGAGCTTCAGGGACTGCTGTCACGGCCGCAGTATTCGTCTTTGTTTGCCCACCAAAACCAGTTCAGGAAACCGGGGACGGCCCCGATTACGCCCGAGAAGGTTAGTGCTGAGACAGCAGAATATCTTTGGAGAAACAACCCTTTACTTGACCCGGTTGAGGTACTTGAGCTGAGGGGACCTCTGCGGATGTACCGAGCCCATGATGGCGGGGTTCGACTGTATTCGGCGCGGACGCTTGGCCGATCGTGGTTTGAGGAAAGGGTCGCGGAGTCCATTTGGGAGGCGACTGCCAAGTACCCCACCACGGAGCGACGCAGATGGTATTTGGAATTTCTGCGCACGGCCAATTTTGTCCTGCCCGAGTGGAACGCCATGCTCGAGATCGCGGTGATGAGTGTGCCTGCTGGGGTGAGCGTGGTGGTAGCTCGCGGAAAGGGAAACTGGAGGGCGCTGCGGACTCCTTCTGCCAAAATATCGGCTGGAGCCGCGGGGCAGATAGGAACCGCGGACGACGTGATGCTGAAACTAGGTATGATGCCTATTCCCGGCACTGTACAGTGCATCGCGCCGATTTTTAACGACAACTGGGTGACACTGGTATCGAAGAGTTCAACGCATTGGCCGTTGTTTAGCTAAGTGCGGAATGCTCCGATTCGCGCGGACCGAAGTGTTTTAAGTAGCCGATCTGCGCAAATTGGCAAGCTATTGCACGCGTCGCGCTTTGCGGAAACGCAGGACCTTCTTGGCCGCTGCAATTTCTCCCTGGAGAGTCTTCCATTCCGCCTGAACCGCAGGCGAGCAGCTCGCCTGCCATGTGGCGCCGCCCTCTAAATGGCTATTGGCGAGAGCCGCATCGTCGGCGCTCAGCGCCTGTCTTGCCGCCGCGATGCATTTTGCCGCCTGTTGATCGGCGAAGAGCTGGACTCTGCTTGAAAGCCGCTTTTCGATTTCAGCAGTGCTCGCAGAAGCCGCCGACGATGCGTCGGCTCGCCCGATGCGGTGGAATACGGTTGCGCAGTCTTGCCCGTTCAGCGCTGCATAGACGGCTCCGATGATTTCCAGCCGGGACGCCTCGGCCTCGAGCAGATCCGTGCAGGAGTTAAGCGCTTCCTGCACACGCTTCACCTGCCTTACGCCAGCGGGCTCAGCCCGTATGAGGCCGGCGGCCGCATCGAAGAGTTGCATCTGGCAGTAGCGATCCACGTCAGCCAGGAGACGGTCGACCTGCTCCTTCAGCGCCCGTTGCTTCAGCGTGGCTTCCTCGTACAGCCGCTGCAGCGCTGGTTCGTCGACTCGCTGAAGAACAGGCTCGAGGAGCCGCAACACTTCTTCGTAGTCCTGTTCCTCGAGCAATCGCTTTGCCTCAAGGAAACTGCGCTCCACCAAGTCCTGAGAAATGCGCTCTGCCGCGGCCGATTTGGCCAGGTCCATCAGCTCGGTCATCTCCGGCGAGGAGAAGCCATCCTTCTCGCATTGTTCGAGCACTTTGACGGTCTCGAGATAAAGATGGTCCTCGAGCAGCGCGCGAGCCTTTGCCATATACTCCGCAAGCAGGCGCTCCCGCTGCTCTCGCGTCATCCGCTGGGTGATTGCAGACTCGAGCTTTAGGAGTTCCGCGCTGCCGGGGAACCGCGAGAGGGCTTCACGTACGCGGATGAGTGCCTCGGCGGGCGGAAGCTGCCGGCAAACGGCGCTCACCTCGGCGACGAGTTTCTTGTTCTCAAGCTCCCTGAGGCGTGGAGCGAGCTGAATCTTCAAACGCAACAACGTGGGCTCGGTAGCGTACGTTTCGAGGGCTCGCGTGACCTCAGATATTGCGGTCTGCAATTCTTCCAGCGTGAGCGCCGCTACGGCCTTGTCCTGCAGAGCGCTCACGATCCGCTTGCGCTCCTCATGTCGGACGAATTCGGCAAGCTCATCCTTCAGGCGGAGCAACTCCGGATCGGAAGGTGCGAGAGTTTCCGCTTCGGCAATCGCGCTTGACGCATCGACCAGACGGGAAGTAGCCAGGCTCTCCTGCGCGGTCTGCAACAGCTTTTGCACTTGCACCTTAAGGCGTGCTTCCTCCGCTTCCTTTTGCAGGACCTTGCAGATAGCCAAGATCCGCGAATCGGTCGGCTCCAGCTCGCGCGCCTTGGCGGCAAGCTCCTGGGCGGAATCGTAATTGCCGACGTGGCGTGCGGATTCCGCATCGCGCATGAGCTGCTGAACTTTCTCATTCGTCTGTTTTCCGGCATTCGCTCTGGCTAGAAGCTCAACCACATCAGAGTTCTCCGCATCCAGATGGAGGGCCTCGGTACAGACGGCGATTGCCTGATCCCAATTGCGCGCTTCGACGGCCTCCTTTGCGGATTTGCTCAACTGCTCTACTCGCTGCCGCAGCTTTTGCTGATTGAAATACTGATCCACCGCCGCCATCAATTTTTTGGCTTTGGCGTTCTGGCTGTCCATGCGGACGATCTGGCTCAGGAGCACTTTTGCCTGCGCATAATCGCCGGAATCCACGGCGGTTCGGGACTCTGCCAGCAACTCGGCGACGCGCTGCGTCTTGAGCTGCGCACTGACAGCATTCAAATCTGCAGCCATCTCAGCGGCGTCGCCATAGCGTTCCATTGGCTGCTTGGCGAGCGCGCGTGCGATGATCTGGTCAAGATGCGGCGGATAGGAGGAAAGGTAGTTTCCTAGTGGGGGCGGATCCTGTTGGAGAATCTGATGGATAATCGCCGGATACTCGGCGTCGAACGGCAATACTCCCGTCACGAGCTGGTACAAAACCACACCGGTCGAGAAGATGTCGGAGCGGCCGTCGAATGGATCACCGCAGAGGCGCTCCGGCGCCATGTAGGCGGGAGTTCCAACGAGCGTTCCCGTGCGGGTCATACCCTTGTCTGCTGGCTGCTGTCCGGCCCGTGCGATGCCAAAGTCCAGCAGTTTTACCAGACCGTCGCGCTGCACGATGACGTTGGCCGGCTTGACATCGCGATGGATCATCCCCTGCCGGTGTGCATAGGCAAGTGCGGCGCAAATTTGCTCCATGATGTCGAGTCTCTCGACAAGTTGGAGCGACGCCCGCTCGCGAATCATCTTGTCTAACGGCTGCCCGTCGAGGAATTCCATCACGATATACGGCAGGCCTTCTTCATCGCCGAAATCATAGACCGTGACGATGTTGGGATGACGCAGATTTCCTGTGTGTCCCGCTTCCTGATAGAAGCGTTGCAGCATATCTGCTTCGCCGGAAAAACCTTCGGTCAGCGTTTTGATTGCGACATCGCGGCCGATGCGCGGGTCGCGGGCACGATAGACGACGCCCATGCCTCCTTGTCCGAGCACACCGACAACTTCGTACTTCCCGATGCGCTCTGGCGCTGGCTTATCCACCTGCCCGTCCACCCTCTCCCGACCGCAGCTTCATTCCGTGAAACCGCGACGCCTTCACTCAGAGGAAACGTCGCTGCCAATGTCCTTAAAGTTGAACTGAGTTGCCAGGAAAGTCTTCGCCTTTATCCTCTCGGGTGTGTTCGCCGGGGGCGTGGCGTTGAGGTAAAGAATGTAGAGCTCTGCCGCTCCATCGTTGTCGCCTTCGGCGGCTCTGCGGTCCGCTATGCCGAGCACAATTCCCGGCAACTCCGCGACTTTGGCCTTCGCCTTCTCGATCAGCTCGTCGCGCGTCTTGTTTTCATCCTCTTCGAAGAAGTCGTTGTCGTTTGGGACGACTCCCACATTCTGAATACCTTGCGTATCCTCTGGTTTCACGTTGAGCAGGGTGGAGTATTCGTGAGGCGTCTCGCTTTTCACGGAAACTCTCTGCACCACCTCCTGGCCGGCGCTGTCGAGGATTTGGAACTGCACTTCAAGAGACGTGCGAAGATGATAGACCACCTTGGTATAAGTGTATGGACGCTCCTCGTCTTGCATCTTGGTCTTGGGTATCATGTCGAGCTTTTCGCGTAGATCCCCAACCTTCTTCTCATCATCGTCGACAACTTTCTGAGCGTTCTTGATTTCGCCTTTCTTGCCGCGCGCCTCCGCCCCCTGCAACAGGCTGCGCGCCGTTTCGAGCTCCTCATTGGCGTGCTCGTAGTCCCGGTTGGCCTCCGCCCATGCCTGGTTCGGTATCTCCTGCTGTCCGAAGCGATACTTTGACTCCATTGCAACGTTATCCTCAGACTTCGGCATCTCATGCTGCAAAACGTCGCCGACAAACTGAAAATTTGGCTGCACCGCGGTGGTGTCCTGCTGACGGATCACTTTCACGCCGAGGCCCGAAGACTCCAGGCCCGTTGCCAATGCATCAGTAAGCTGTGCCTGGAAGTTCCCCGCATCGCGCCGTGACGTCTGGTCGCGGAAGACAACTTTCACTGAAAGCCGCGACTTGAGCAGATAGGCAGGCCGGGCGGTCGTCATTTCGTCATGAATGGCGCCGAGGTTGTCCTGCGACTTGTACTGCAGTGCCTCGATGAGATAGGTCCAGCCGGCGTTGACGCCGGTCCCGTCCGGCTTCTCTGCGTACTTCTTTCCCTGCTGCAGGTAGTAGGTGCTGAGATCTCCGCCGAGAATCGCAAGCCTGTCCTGGAGCGTGGGATCGCTCGTCAGCCCATAACACCGCTGCACGTACCCATATGCTGTCTGGATGCCTATTTCATCGCTGATGCCGTTGATCGGCTCATGTGTCTTCTGCAGAGCAGTAGCCGCCTGCTCGGCCGCCTTAACATATTGGTCCTTGAGGGAATCCAACCGTGCCGTCACAAGCGCATGCTGATCGGGGGGAAGGTTGTCGAGCACTTCGTAAGCAGCGAGGATGTCGCCGCGGCTCTCTGCATCCTGGCTTTTTTGCGTCGCCGCCAATGCGGCGGCCTTGTCGGCCGCGATCTTCGCCTGCTTTCTGGCCTCCTTGAGCATGGCTGTTATCTCAGGGCTTGGTACCGTTGCCGAAACTTTTTCCAGATCTTTTACCGCTCCGGGCCAGTCGGGCTGCTCTTCCAACTGCTTAGCATCGGCGACATACAATCCGGCAATCGCATTCAGATCGTCCGCTATGGTTCTGTTTTCCTGCGCAAACGAACGGAGAGAATCAATGGTCTGCGCGGCATCGTCGGCCTGGTGGGCGGCAATTTTCGTCTCGGTGTCGCGCAGAACCTTGTTGAACGAAGCGCGTGCCGCCATGGTTTGACTTTCCGCGCTGGCTGCTTCGGGCACAGCCGGCTCTACGCTGAAGGCTCCATTGGCAAGGTTTTCCGCTACGACTAAATTCGCATAGCCCGCCGTACGCTGATTCAATGCCTGCTTGTAGAGATTGAGCTTCTCAATGGCAGCACGGCTCAGAGCCAGCACTTCAGCGTGAATCTTCGATTCCAGATCCGTTACCGCCGCGTCACCCGGCGTTAGCGATTGTGCCTGATCCACCATCTGTAGCGCTTCCGCCAGTTTGCCGTAGTCCGGTGCGCCGCCGGATTTTGAGTTTTCATACGCTTGGCGATCGGTGTTTGCAACATCCAGGTCAAGCACCGACAACGCTTTTCTGGCGGCGGACACGTGGGATCCCGCAGGGTATTTCTTGAGATATGTCTGCCAGCCTGGAATGTTCCCCTGGCGATCGGCCCGCAGGAACTCAGCTAGCTCCTGATCGGGCGCCGCAACAAACAACAGCTTCACCCCCGGCTTGAGGGGAGCAATCTGAGGTGTTACCGGATCGGACGCCGGGGAGACCGTCCCCAAGATTTCAGCCCTGTCGGCCAACTGAGCAGGAGTGAAAGCTTCGGCCTTTTCGAACTTCAAGTTACCCGGGACAACACAGGCCGATCCAGAAGCTTGAATCAGCATCAGAACACCTTTGGAGTCCCTCTCAAGCGACATTCCGGCGGCCAACACAACCTTGATCAATTTGTGATATTCGTTCTTGTCGATGACTGATGCAGTGCCGCACAGGTACACCTCATTCTTTTCATTCAGGATGAAATCGGATATCTGCATATACGCCTGCCCATCGTGCCCAGGATAGACTTCGATGGCAGTCAGGCCGGCAGTTTTGGCGTGCGACGGCACACAAACCAGAGATAATAGAAGCGCGCAAATCCCGCTCGACCGGCACAGCAGACCGGCGGTTTGAACAGTAATTTTCATCATAATTTCTCCCCAGCGCCTGCAACGACGGCCTTGAAAGGCCAGAGGCAATGGCACACCCCAACTGTTATAATGCGCTCAACTGTATCAACTCTCCCACGGGATGCGCAACAGGTAATCGAAGTTCAACGTCCGCAATACCAACAGCATGGATACCGAGTCACCGAGCACGCAGCCAGGGTCCGTTTCGGAGCCCACCACTGCCGCAGACTCTTGCTTGAAGATCGAAATGGTCTTCCGCTTCTGGGCGCCCGCGTCCTCCGGCGCGAAAGACAGGCAGGCCCAACACGCTTCTGCGCAGCATCCCGGCATTCTGGCACTTATTGAAGATGCCGCGGATGCAAAACGAGGGGTCTTAGTGGCTACAGACGATCAGGTGGTCGTCTCCGGCTTTCGAGAACCGTCGGATGCACTGGTGGTTTCCCGGCAAATTCAACACGGGATACAGGGATTCCGCAGCAAAGCCGGAACAGCCCCGGTTGCGGTATCGATCGTGATCGACTTTAGAAGCCGTGCCTCCTTGATGGAAGTGACGGAGCCGAACTCTGCCGCGGATCGTCAGGAAAGCGGCCGATCGTCATCAGAAAAGAGAAGCCACGCACAAGAGGTTCCGCATGAACTCATCACGCTGCTGGCTATTGCCAAACCGGCTCAGGTCCTGATCACACATGACCTCCTGCAGCAGATCGCGGCGATAAAGGGCCTTCCGCTCAAATCGTTTCCTGGCCGTTTCGGTGTCTATGAATACCTGTGGACGGCGGAAGACAAGCTCGATCTGTTGCAAAGCGAGCCGCAGCTCACGCTTGCCTCATTTCCTTCCGCACCCCCTGCCGCGCGGGGAACGGAGGAGCAGAAAGAAGCAACCAGCCAGATAACCTCCACCGATATCGCAAGAGAGGTTTCCGGCAAACAGGAGCGTGAATCAAAAGTCACGGGGCAATCGCCCGAGGCGTCGCGGCGGCCCAGTCGACTTCTGTTTGGCGGGATCGCGGTGGCTGCGATCGTTGTGATTTCCGTCATTGGTTTTGGTATCTTTCGCAGCCATTCCACTCAACCAGCGAATGCCACATCACCTGCCTCCGCTCCGGCTCGCTCGCCCGCGACAGGCAACTCACTGCCCCAGGCATCGGCCAGTCCTCCTGCGGCTAGCGCTCCGGCGCCTGCAAGAAGCACAGCCCCGACGGCTTCTTCCTCCGACGATAAGAATGCCCGGCAAAAGCCTGGCGCGCAACCTCCCGTTGTTGCAAAAGCCAAGCCAGCCCAGCCGCCGTCCTCGCAGCCGTGCACACTTTCTGGCGAAATCGGCAAGTATGCGAGCCTTGCCGAAAGAAAACGGGAGCAAGGCGATTATCGGAGCGCGGTACGTATCTTCCGCCAGGTTCTCGACTGCGATCCGAACAATACCCAGGCACGCGACGGCCTCAGCAGGGCCATTCAGGCTGAGGAGCAAAGCAAGTAACGCCTACGGCAAACCTGCGGTCCCACGCTGCGGAAGATACTGCATCGATCGCCCGAAGCTTGAACTCGCCACGGTCAGAATTTGTATGAGATGCCCACCAGCGGCGTCGGCCGGGCATGAAGGCCGTTGTTGTTGATCTGCACGAGAACGTTGCCGGAAAGCACCAAATTGCCCACCGCGCTCAGCTTGAGGCCCGCGCTGAAGTTGTTGATGGAGTAACTCGAGGCGACCGGTGTGCTCGTAGTCAGGGTCGTGCCCGATGGAAGGCCCGTAACGGTGGCTAACGAAGTGCTGATCGCGGGCGTATTCAGAAACTGGCTACCCAGCAGATCGCCGGCAACCGTCATGCGCTTTAGCATGGCATAGTCCGCCCCGACATCGTAAACCAGGCCGCCCGGCAAGGACTGATTTCCTTTAGTGGCGGCACTATAGTTCAACTCGGTCTTGGTATTCCACTGATAGCCGATCTTGGCGTGGGGAGAAACTTTTGCGAGGTAGGAATAGATCACAAACGGATTGAAGCCCCAGGCTCCGGAACCGAGAAAATTAAGGTCGTCGCCGGTGGGCGTGCGAACGTTCATTTCCGCCGTGAAGGTCGAGCGTTCGCCGCTCGAGATCATGGTTTTGGCGTTGAAGGTGACATCGCCGATTCCGGATGCTGTTCCAGGGGAGTAGCTGGGGTCAAGCTTGTATTCGAATTGGAACACATTGCTGGAATTCACGACATAGTTCATGGAATTCTCGGTTGTCGCTCCCAGCGACACCCGCTCCCAAGGAATAATCACCGACACATCGAGTCTTTTGCTGAGACCCGCCGTCGCGATGGCGACATACTGATTGATCTTGAAGGCAAGATCGATAGTTTCATTTGTATAGGTGGTGCTAACCAGATTACCGTTACTGTCATAGGCCGACCGGGAGAACGCGAAGGGCAGAGATGACAAAGGGCCCTTATCAATGTTGTTGAACACATACTGGCTGGCGGAGACGCCAATAAACAGCTTGCGTTTGCCAATGGTTTGCCCGCGATCGGTAAGAATTGGGCCTAGATTGTTGAACGTTTCGGGAGCGCCGCCTTTGATAACGACAATCGTGCCAGCCGAGGCCGTGGCCAGGGGCAACTGGCTGACCTGGCTGGCCATGGCAACGTTGAGGCTAGTAGCCACGGCCGTGGCTGATTGAACGGCCTGCGTGCCTGGCTGCCCCGGCCCCAATGCTGTGTCGTTCGACAGCGCGCCGGTGGAAAATGGAAACTCGCAGACAAGCTTGTTCTGGGCCGGGGCGCTGTTGCAGTTAATCTGTCCCATCGCCCCAATGCTAGAGAAGGCGGCGAGCAACAACAGTTGCAGAGTGCTTCGTCTCATCGGTCTACCTCGACAGAAAACTGGTGTTCTTGGACCTTCCGGACTTTATCTGAAGCCCGGCACGCCCGTTCCATCTTCCTAAAGCTCGACATCTATCTGGAGCACTGCCGAATACGTGTTGTGATCGCTTCCGGTGCCCTGGACCAGGAGATAGTAAACACCCGGTGGGGTCGTTCCTCCTGAAACTGGCGTTGTGGAAGGATGGTAGGAACCTCCACATCCCGTTCCCTGAAGAGCCGCGAATCCAAGTGCGGCGAAAGCGAGAAGGCCGAAGAATGCTCGCTTCACCTTGCGGCGGCGTCGGAATCCAACCAGCCCAAAGAACGGAATGCCGAATACCCCCGCGACCAGAAGAGGCGAGTGCCTGTTTCCGATATCCATTGGGCTCAGGGCCGCGATCGTTCCGTTGGTGGTGACCGTGACCGACGCTGTGACGGTTTGCAGGGAGGTTGAGGACAGCGAGCCCAGCGGGGACGGGCTAACGGTCCAACTGACCCCGGCCATTGACGCCAGTTCCGTGCCCGTGATTCCTGTGCCGGCAATATAGAAACACGTGAGCGGACTGGAGGGATTGAAAGCAGGATAGTTAACGCACGAAGATGAATTGGGTTGAGGGAACGTAAGAGTCACGCCTGCAGGAAGGTTGAATGTCACATTGGCAGTGTTGCCCGTCGTGGCGCCCGAGACGAGTGTGAGCACGTTGCTGCCCGTGATTCCGGGGCGGACAGTAACCGGGAACGTAGCTGTGCGGACAATGCTGGTGGTGGAATCGGTTGCAGTGACCATGAAGCTATAGGTGCCCGGAACCACACTCGCGCCCGATGCGTCGATGACGATGTCTGTTGAGGCCTGCACGGCCCCGTTAGCGCCCGAAATCTGCACCGATGTGGCGGCCAGGCTGCATTTGGGAGCGCCTGATGTAGCAGTGGAGCAGGTGAGCGAAACGCCGCTGCTGCTGAATCCCAAGATCGAGACAGGCAACACAGCAATCGGCTGCGACTGCGAAAACGGATCGGTGGCGCTCGTCAATCCTTGCGTGATGATGACTCCCATCGAGCCGGTGGGCAAGTTTGCCACGCTGATGTTGTAATCCTCGATGACCTCGGTCAACGTGCCGGTGCTAGAGATGTAGTTCGGGTCGCCACTGTAAGTGGCAACGATGCCGTTGTCGCCGTCAGTGAATCCGGTCGCGGCTGTCGTCGCGGGGCAAGAGGCATTCCCCGCAGCCGAGAGCGGCACGGCGGAGCAGTTCGCCAAGGTTTGCCCATTGACACTGAAAGCCACCGTCCCCTTGGAAAGCGCCACCACGGCGCCTGTGGGGGCGGAGACGGTTGCGGTAAATGTGACCGAATCCTCGTAGTTACTCGAGTTACCCTGCGCCGGGAAGGCAGGCGACAGGTTGCTGGTCAGCGTTGTCGCGCTGGTGCCAGCGGCGACCGTGAGCGTAGTGCTTCCACTGAGGACCGTGAGATTGGGGTCGCCGCTATAAGAGGCAACGATGGTATGGGTGCCGAAACTGAAAGCCGAGTATGTACACGGGGCCGCGTAGGTACCGTTTGACAACGACGGATTCAGATTGGTGCACCCGGGAATGGGGTTTCCATTGTCGGTATAGCTTTCCTGCCCCGAAGGCATCGTGCCCGACGGCGGCTTAGCAAAGCCCGCAGTGAAACTCACGGGCTGGTTGACTGTGGAGCTTGTTGGGGTTGTGCCCGGAAAGGTTATGGTCTCTGTGTTGGTCTCGACGGTCTGGCTGGTTGTGTTGCTGTTGCCGTTGAAGTTCGAATCGCCGCTGTAAGTGGCAGTGATAATGTGCGGGACGTCGTTGCCGTTAAGGACCTTGTCAACGGCCAGCGCCGACGTGGTGCACGTAGCCGTGGCTGTTTCGGGGTTGAAGCCGACCGCGGAGCAGCCGTTTATTGCCCCGCCGACGCTGTCAGTAAACGCCACGGTGCCCGACGGCGCGATAGTTCCTGAAGGGTTTGGTGCAACGGTGGCTGTGAAGGTAACCGCAACGTTAACCTGTGAGGGGTTCGAACCCGAGGTAACGGTAACACTCGTGAGCGCTTTATTCACCATCTGTGTGAGAGGTGCGCCGGCGCCCACGGTGAAGTTCGGATCGCCTCCATAGCTGGCCGTAATGGTGTGCGGAGATGCAGCGGCGGTCAAAGAGCTGTCCGAACATGGGGCAGTGTAGTTGGTGGAGGAGGTTGCGGTCACGCCGACACCAGTGCAGCCCAAAATTGCCGTTCCGTTGTCAGAGAAGCTTACCTGCCCCGTGAGCTTTAATGAGCCCGACGGCGCGGGAATGCTGGCCGTAAAGGTGACCGCTTGGTTGACGACGGACGTGTTTCCAGGCGACGAGGACGAGAGCGTAATGCTGGACGTAGCGGCGCCTACGGTCTGCGTGAAGACAGGGCTGTTCGTGCTGCCGTTGAAACTCGGATCGTTGCCATAGGTCGCAGTAATGGCGTGCGACCCCAGACCCAGCGTGGAATCTGCGCACGTCACTGTGCCTGTGCCATTGACTGCGACGGACACAATAGTTGCCGGGCAGATCACCGTGGATGGCTGCGCAGTCCCACCTGACGGTGTGAAGACGTCACTGAATGTCACATTTCCTGAAAGTGCCACGCTACCAGAAGGGTTCGGTGTGATGGTAGCCGTGAAGGTCACGGCTTGGTTGACCGTCGACGGATTGGTCGGATTCGTGACCACTACGGACGTGTTCGCCTTGTTCACAGTTTGCGTGAGCGAAGCGGGGCTAAAGCTGTAGCTTGGATCGTTGGAGTAGGTGGCCGTGATGGTATGTGTTCCGAGGGCAAGCGATGAAGTCGCGCAGGCAGCCGTCCCCGTGGCCTGCGAAACCGCGGCATTTGCGCAGATGGTGGTCGCGGAGCCTCCCTGTGGCGTGTCGGTGAAGGTGACAGAGCCGGAAAGGGGCACATTGGTATTCCCTGTGGACGGACTGATGGATGCAGTAAACGTGACTGCCTGGTTGATGGTAGAAGTATTGCTGGCAGACGAAGAACTCAACCCCATCGTGCCGCCGGCTGTGTTCACCTTTTGCGTTACGAAGTTGCTGCTGGTGGTGTAGTTGGTATCGCTGCCATAGGTGGCAACGATGACGTGATTGCCTCCGGTCAGCGCATTTGTAGTGCAAGCGGCAGTCCCTTGAGAAGACGCTGCATTCCAGATAATCCCAACGGCTCCTGCCGTACCGCAGCTGGCGACCGAGATCGGGTTACCGTTGTCAGTAAACGTAACCTTGCCGGAGAGCGGGACCGCTGCGCCGGAGGGAGCGCTCACCGTGGCTGTGAACGTGAGCGTGTCGTCGACGGTGGAAGGATTGGCCCCGGCAGTCAACGCCACTGTCGTCGATGTGTTGGCCGGAGAAATCGTCTGCCCCTGATCGGCGGCGGAGGTATTGGCGGCATAGTTGGGGTCGCCCGAATATTGCAGTTGCACGTAGGTAGAGCTCCCGGCAGGTAGCAGTTGGGTGTTGCAGGTGGCGTCGCCGCTCCCATTCAATGCCGTCCCAGTTGAGCCGCCGCAGTCGGCGAGGTAAGTAAATGGTCCAGCGCCGGTTCCGCCAGTGCTGGTGTCGACGGCGAATACCAGATTTCCAGTCGGTGTGGGAGAGCCCTCGACAACCGCAGCCACATTCCCTGCAATGGTGACTGTCTGATCGACGGTCGCGGTATTCGCTGTGCTCGTAAACGTAACGGTGGTTGCGCCCGTGCCGGGATCAGCGTTGCCGAGGGCGGTGATCTGGTTGCCCATTGGGGTGGCGCCGGTTTTTCCGTTTGCTGTAACCAGGTTTGCCTTGCTACCGGCGCCGCGGGTGACCGCGACCATTGATTCGGGACCCGCGCCCACCGAATAAGTGACAGCGGGTTGCAGCGTTCCGTTTGCTGTTCCATAGAGCACACTCACCGTGGACGACTGGAAGTTTGCGACCGCGAGATCCTGGTAGCCGTCACCATTGAAGTCGGCGATCGCCAGCGACGAAGGCGCCGAACCGACGGGATAGATGACCGGCGCGTCGAACCCGCCGCTGCCATTGGCACTCATGATGGCAACCTGATTACTTCCACGCTGGGCGACGGCGAGGTCAAACCCGCTGCCACTCAGATTCCCTAAAGCAATCGCTGAGGGAGTTTTGCCGATGTCGATCGGGCTTCCCGGCGAGAACTTTCCTGTGCCATCCCCGGCAAACAACGTCGCGGTTCCGTCTGACTTGCACGAGCTGTCGTTGCCGCAGGCGTTTGCGACGACCAGGTCGAGATTGCCGGTTCCGCGCAGATCGGCGGCAGCGATTGAGACGGGCGAGTAGCCTACGGCATAGGAGCTCGCCTCGGCCAAACTGCCGTCGCTCCTGCCCAGCCAGATGTCGACGTTACCTGCCTCCGCGCAGGTTTGTTGCCCGCAATCCATGGCGATGGCAACATCGGGAATCCCGTCATTGTTGAAGTCGCCCACATAGAAGGCGCTCGGATTCTCCGCAAGGTTATAAACCCGCCCAGCTCCGAATGTGCCATGGCCGCTTCCGGGCAACACCATCAGGGTCTTGTCATTCCGGTTTAATGCCAGCAAGTCGAGCTTCTTATCGCCATTCAGATCCGCAAGCGCAACAGACACGGGACCATTACCCAACGGAATCGTTGATGCAGCCTGGTAGGTGCCATCCGGGTTGGCAAGAAAGACGGTCGCCGTTCCAGCGCCGGAGCATGCGGTATCGCTGCCGCAGCTGTTGACAACTACCAGGTCCTGCCGGCCGTCGCCGTTAAGGTCCCCGGCCGCGATTGCCTTGTTTTCAAGACCCGCCCGATAACTGCGTGCTGCAGCGAAAGTGCCGTTGCCCCGGCCCAATGGCACACTGATGGTGCTGTCTCCGGAATTGACGATCGCCAGATCGAGATGGCCGTCGTCATTGAAGTCGCCGGCAACAGCGGCAAGCGGCGATCCTCCCGCGACAAAGTCCTGCGCAGACTGGAATGTCCCGTCGCCGTTCCCCTGCAGTACGCTGAAGGTATTCGCCGCTCGATTGATCGTGATCAGATCGGCGATACCTTTGCCTTTCAGGTCAGCGGCAATGACGAATGTCGGACTGTTTCCAACGGTGTATTGCGCCGCGGGTTGAAAGGACCCATCGCCGTCGCCCAGCAGAACTGAGAGTGTGTTGGAATTGGCCTGCGAGACGGCGATGTCGGCCTTTCCATCGCCATTGAAGTCGCCGGCAACCACCGAGGTCAGAGGTCCCGATGCAATGGAATATGCAATTGGAGCGTGAAAGCCACCATTTCCATCGCCGAGGAGCACGCTGATTGTGCCGTCCTGATTTGCAAGGACCAGATCGTCGTGACCAGATCCCGAAAGGTCGGCGGCGGCAAGCGACAGAGGTTGGCTGCTGATCGCAACAGACGTTGCGGTCGGGAAATGGCCGGAGCCGTCGTTGAGGAGAATGGCCAAACCTGCTTGCGAAGCCACGGCCAGGTCAATTTTTCCCTTGCCCGCAAAGTTACCCAACGAAAGGCCGACGGGGTTTTGAATGGCGGCATAAGCGAACGGCTTGCCAAAGGTGCCGTCTCCGTTGCCGAAGAGGACGTTCACGGTACCAGCAGCACTGTCGGTCACTACCAAGTCGAGTTTGCCGTCGGCATTGAGATCTGCCAGCAATGCGTTACCGGTCTGAATCCCGGCTGCGTACTGTAAACCTGGCTCGAACCCGCCATTGCCATCGGCCAGGAAGACGGTGACGTTTGAGCCGTTTGTCGTAACCACCAGGTCGGGCCTTCCGTCGCCGTTTAGATCGCCAGCCGCCACGCTTGTGGGAGCGGCGGACAGGGGGATAAATGGCGCGACGGTGAATCCTGAGCCTATGCCAGGACGCTGCAACACGGACTGCAGAGACTGGGAAGTCGCGGAGATTCCGCACACCGCGAGGCAAAGCGTTGGGTAAAACAACCAACTCAACAAGTACACATTGATTCGGCGCACCATCTCTAACCTCCGAAACTCAACAGTTGAGAGTCCGCAGCAGTATTAGGAAATTTCTACGCTGGCAGCAGACAGACCCACCACTTCCGAAAACAACATCGGGATCGCTGCTACCTCAAAAAGATGTGAATGACCCCAAGAGGACTATTACAACCGCTCGGAACGCTGGGGAGTGCCGAGAAAAAAGCGAACCGAACCTTTGCTCAACCTTACTCGCGACGTCCTGCACCCATGCTAAATCTTCGCTGATTGCTCCCCGCAATCGCAATTTAGTCGTCTAGCTTCGTATGTCGCTCGACCCGGGTGGATTGTAGGCTGGCCTTTTGAAAAAAGTCAAGCATTTTTGAGTTGAGTGTTTTCAGACGCGCGTATGAATGCTCTACTCTTCACGTTATCGCCAGTCGGTCACGACCCAGTTTCCATTCTTCTTCGCAAGGGCGAATCTTTGACTCTGCGAAGTTGGAGGGGCGCCTCCGGGAATGAGGATTGTAATGGTGCAGGACCATGAGGCGGTATCGCCCGTGATGGAGAGCCCGGAAGGAGGGCAGCTTTGTGTGATCTTGGCCTTCGAGGTGCTTTTGTCTTTGAACAAATCATTCCATCTCTTCATGTCTTTAGGCGGCATGGTCGGCCACACGGCCTGCATGCGCGCCACATCGTGTGCGCTTAAGGCGGCGCTGAAGCTCGTGACGACTGTCTGCACCAGCGACTGATCTGAAGGCTGCGGCGGAGGCTGCGGCGGAGGCGGTTGTTGTTGCTGCGGTTGAGGCTGCGGGGGCGCCTTCGGTATCACAGTGATCGAAACTTGCTGCGTCTGTGTGCCGCCGTCCCCTGTAGCTGTGAGGACATAGGTGGTGTCCTTTTCGGGGCTGACGGTTTTATCTCCGTTAGCGCTCACCCCTCCCACGCCGTTGTTGATCGAAACCTGGCTGGCGTTAGCCGTTCTCCACGTCAGCGTCACCGAATTGCCCTCCTCTACCGTGGGGCTGCTCGACGAGAAGATGACCGTGGGCGGCGCGTGGGTTACCACCACCACCGGGCTCAGTAGGACGGTGAAATCTTTTTTCTCTCCGGCTGTAATGGCGAACTCCTGGATGGAGTTCTGATAGCCATTCAGGCTGAGTTGCAGGGTGTGTGAGCCCGGCTTGACTTGCACGATGTGCACGATGAGAGTTCCGTGGGCGTCCACGTTGCCCTGAGGAACAGAGTCGATGCTGACCGCCGCATTGGGCTGCGAGTGAATGGTCAGCCAGGCGTCGGTGGGCGTCGGAGTGACCTGACCGGGAATCTTCGTCATTTGGCACTGCACCTGCGCCTGCTCGCCGGCCTTGATAGTGACCGTTACCGGCGGACACTCGGTATATCCCGCCTTGGAAAGGAAGATTTTGTGCTCGCCGGGATCGAGCGAGATGCTGGCGGTTCCATCAGGCAGTGTGAACCCCTTGGTGTTGGTCGGCTTGTCGACGTCGATCTCGATCTCTTCTGCGTTGCCCTTGACCAGCAGGGTCCCCGTAGATTCGCCCTGCTCCTGTGGCACCGGGAGTGGCTGCGGCTGCGGCGGGGCCTGCTTGCCTCGAAAGAGAAAGACCGCGATTACGGCCAGCAAAACTATCGCTACTCCGCCGGCGATGAGCGGAATAAGCAGTTTGTTCCGCGGCGCTGCCTCCTTGACGGCCCCTGGAACATTCACGGCTGGCACTCGGCCCGCAGTTTTGCGGGTCACAGGTTTCGCCGCCTCAGTGTTGAGCCTCTTCCAGTCAGCCTGCTGCGCGGCGCCGGCGAACTCGAACCACTCGGCGCTGGATTTGAGCGCTGCAACTGCGGCGGCCGGATCGTTGTCGAGCAGCGCGGCGCGGGCTTCCTCGACGGATTTCGCGACGGCATCGTTGGCACGCTGCGCGCGGCGGGATTCCACGCCGGCCACTGCCTTTGAGAGTTGGGGTGTGTCTCCCCAGGCGCGCTGGACTTTCTGCAGCGACTCAATCGCGGCCTGAAAACTGCCAAGCTCCGAGGCCGTTGCGGCCGCGGCGAGTGCGGATTCCGTGGTTTCTTTGCGAGTTTTCTCGGCGCGGATCTCGGCGAGCAGTGCGTTTTGAGGCGAACCGGCCGCGTTCGTTGACGGCAGCGCCAGCAAAAGATTGATGGCCTCGTCGAACTGCCCTCGCTCGCGGTGACGGGAGATCTGGCCAAGCACGGCTTCCGATTTTCGAAGCAATGCTTCCCGCTGAGTGCGCGCTTCGTCAAGCAGCCGCGAAAGAGTAGGATCTGCAGTCTCGGAAACGGCTGGCTCAAGCAGTTGAATTGTCTGGTCGAAGCGCTCCTCGAGCAGCAGCTCTCTGGCCTTGGTCACCGTTGTTGCAATACGCGTGCGCCGCTGCTGCTGCGCCAACTCGTGCTTGGCGTACTCCATCAGCTCGCCCACGCCGGCGGCATCGGCAAACTCAAGCTGATACGATTCCAGAATCGCGACGGCCTTGTCGAATTCATTTCGACCGATTGCCTGCTGCGCCTCGCGGAGATATCTTCCGCGGACTTCTTCGCTCTCGAGCGCCTTGAGCCGTTGCCGCAATGAGTCTTCAAGGGCAAGCAGGCGTTCCTCGCCCGGCAATTCCTGCAGCGCCTTTTGCACGATCAACAGTGCCTCGCCGGGAGATTGCTGAGACATTTCCTGGGCCTTGGTAGCGGTCGTGTCGACTATTTGTTTTCTGCGATGCTCCCGCGTCACCAGAACGACACGCGTCTTGAGCTGCAGCAGCGAGGATTCAGTCGGCAACTGCTCAACCGCCCGCTCCACAAGCTCACTGGCACGATCGTATTGTTCGGCCACAAGGCATTTTTCAATCTCCGCATGGATCTGTTCGATGAGTTTGCGGCGCCGCTCCTGTTCCTGACCGCTGACCGCGGTCTGCATCAAACTCTCGATTTCCGGCAGTGATGGATCGATCTTGCTGGCTTCGCGCAGAATCTCGATCGCGGAGGTAAAGTGGCGCGAAGAGACCTCGAGCCGAGCCTTGCCCATCAGCTCGCGAATCTGGTTCTGCTGGGCCACCAACTTCACCTGACGCAAGATCTCAGCATGCAGGGCGCGCACCTTGCTGTCTTGCTGATCGAGGGCCAGCGCCTTCTCGGCCAGGTTCAGCGCGCCGGTCCAGTCGCCCCGTTCGCGCAACGATTCAGCCTGCGATACCAGAGTGTTCAATTCGTCGTAACGGCGCTTGCTTTCCTTGACGCTCTCCAGCCTCTGCTTTACATCCGCGTTTTCGGGGTCGAGCTTTAACGCCTGATCGAGCGAATTGAGAGCCTCGTTAAACCGCGAAGCAGCCGCGGCCTCCGCGGCCTCGGCGATGAGATGGCGCACCTGTTCAGCACGCTGCAATAGCGCCAGATTCTGCTGCACAACCCCAAGTAACTGCCGTGCTCCCGTGTGTTGCGGATCGATCCTGACCAGTTGGAGCAAGACCTCACGCGCCCGCCCGAACTGCTGTTCGGCTGTCAAGCGCTCCGCATCCCCGAAAAGTTCGGTAATCTGGCCTTTTTTCAGTTCTTCGCCGAGCGCGTGGAGATCCGAGGCAAATTCCTCGGCCGTGCCGTAGCGGCGCTCGGGATCTTTGGCAAGAGCGCGGTCAACGATGGTGTCGAGGGCGGGAGGGTAGTTGGCAAGATATGTGCTCAGCGGGGGATGCGGATCGTTGACCAGCTTTTGCAACACTGTCATGTCTTCGCCGGTAAACGGCAACTGCCCGGTAAGCAGGTAATAGAGCATGACGCCCGTGGAAAAGATGTCGGAGCGCCCGTCGAAGGGCAGGCCTTTGAGTCTTTCCGGTGCGATGTAGTGAATGGTGCCGATGACATTTCCGGTTTGCGTCAGCCCACTCTCTGGACCGGAACTCTGCATGCGCGCGATTCCGAAGTCGACGATCTTGGCCAAACCGTCGTGCCGCACGATCACATTGGCTGGTTTGACGTCGCGGTGAATGACGCCTCGCTGGTGGGCGTATCCCAGAGCCAGACAGACCTGCTCGATAATGCTGAGCTTTTCGACGAGCGAAATCTGTCTGCCTGACGCGATCAGCTTATCGAGCGGATCGCCGTCGACATACTCCATAACGATGAAGGGCATGCCGTCTTCATCGCCAAGATCGTAGACAATGACAATGTTGGGATGCTGCAGGATGCCGGTCTGCGCTTCACGGTAGAAGCGCTCAAGCATATCGGGCTGCCCGGAAAAGCCCTCGGTCAGGGTTTTGATCGCAACCGGGCGGCGAATGCGCTTATCCTCGGCAAGGTAGACAACTCCCATACCGCCGCGGCCCAGAACGCCCGTGATCTCGTACTTGCCAATCTTTCTTTTTTCGATTACATCCACAGTCTTGCCTGCGGTCGCTTGTGATATAGATTGTCGGGGTCCAAAGACCCAAAAATCCCACCGAATAATGAAAGATTATTCGCTCGGGTTCGCGCTGACCAGTAGGAACACGGTAGCATGTCCGCGCCGTGTCGGCCAGTTACTCCTGAGATCTGGTTGCACGGGAGTTCCCGACTGTTCAACGGGCGAACGGCAGGGAATTCAACTGAGAATCGTTACATGAGCGGTAGAATCCGTGAGAAGCCGCGGTGACGATAAATCGGAATTCAAATTGCATATTATTCGGCTTTGATGGCGTTCGCCAGAACTGCGGCCGACTCCTACAACGTAAAAAACGTTGTAGGAGTCGGCCGCATGGTCGGAAGCGCTCCGAAAACAAACAATGCGGATTTTGTGTGATGCGTGGTACAGCTCAGATGTAAAAATGAGGCCCGGACGCATTCTCTGGTCTCGAGATTAGACTGGCGCAAACAGGCAGGTCTCGGCGCAAAAGGAATTGGTTCTCCTGATGAATTGACCACCGCGGCATGCGGTTTTTCAGTCTCCAGCCTCGATTGGGAGTTCAGCGGAGACTTGAGCCAAAGGCTGTGCCGAACCGGATCCAGCGACGCGCACGGCGGCGGTGGCACTGAAAGCATATGGCCATTCCCCGTGTTTTCCGAGGGTGTCCATCACAGCTTTTAAGTTGACGGGTACGCGGAGGGTTTGAGAGGTACGTGACTCAATCGTGATGTGTTCGGCTTTTTTCAGAGAGGACGGCTTCGACCATGCAGCAGTTTTTGCGTCTTGCAAACGACCATTCTTCCACTCGCCCGTCACCTCCACTTCCAGGTTCGAGAGGGTTTGATCGCTGCTGTTTGTGATCGTGACCACAAAGTCCACGGTATCCGGATGGGGTACACCGACTGGGTCGGAATACTCCCATTTGGTCAATCTGACCTCAGTGTTTTTTGGTGGCGGCGCATTGGGATTCAAGCCCTCCATCTGTGCCTCTGACCACCAGCGGCAAGTGAAGGCGACGTCAATACGGACCGAGGGCGGAGTAGAAACTTCTGAGCGTTGCGCGTTGGAATTCGATACTAAGACGACGGCAGCAAACAGCATGACCTGACAAATCCGAATAGTCCGGATCGACATTTTCACTCCTTCATGCTGACATGAAGATGATTATCGTGACCTTCCCAATGGGTCACGCCCGCGATGGCTGAGTCATTGAAGAGGACTGATTTGAAGTTGATGTCAGCTTCTATGATTTCCACGAGTGCCTTCGTACGCTCCCGACTGTATTCTGCGTCATTAATGGAGACCGGCAGCATCTTACCGTCCTTGCGAAGCGGGCGAATATCCGCGTTCCGTCCGTTGCGATGGGTCTTATGAGGATGCATGACGGACCCGTTTGCGAAGCTCATATCTCCAATAGCGACCTGAAGGTCCGGATATTTCTTGACGAAGTTTTGGCAAATTCGTATCAGAGCCGCAATCGTAGATTGTGTGCCGAATTGGCGATCCATGCTCGAATAAGGGTAGTACCCGTTGCCTGAGACTTGGGGCAGGAGGCTGTAGCCGGAACGCCTAATCTTTAGCTTAGCTTCAATCAGTTTTTTCAACGACACGCCGCCAGGGTCTACGCGCCCATCCGGATGCTTGGTCCAGTTAAGCTGGTACTCCTCGATGGCACTGATTGTCGCGCGACCGCATTGGCCGTCATCCTTGATGCCGGCGCCGGCCTTATTAAGGAGAGCCTGAACTGTCTTAACGTCGGCGTTGTGGTTAGCGCCGTGGCGGCCCACTGTTCCCGAGATGACGCTTCCCACAGGGGATGAAGCGACTGAGACTGACGGCATTTTTCCCTCCGTTGGGCTCGATGAATTACGTTGCGAGCCAGTATACACAAATCCGCTCGGGCCGCAACTTCTAAATAGCCAAGATCCGCTTATGCGTTTTTGATCGGTTGCAAAGCCGGGGGCCGGTGCCGGATACAATGACGAAACGCTTTGCTCAACTGAAAGGAGCGAGGGATCATGCCGGAAAATGCACCGGATTCGGCTTCACAGACCATCAGCGGCGAGTTTTCCCTGGCGTTTGGCGGAACGTCGCTGACCGCCAGCGTGCGCGTGCCGGCCGGGCGGACGACACTCACCGAACTCTTGCCCATCATCCAGAATCTGGAAAATGCGATTGTGGACAAGATCGGCGAAGAGGCCAAAGCGGCGGGCAAGACCATCTCGTGCCGCGCGGGCTGTGGAGCGTGCTGCCGCCAGATGGTGCCCGTGAGCCTGTTCGAAGCCGAGGCGCTGACCGCATGGATCCAGACCCTTGCCCCGGAGCAGCGCGACGAACTGGCGCGGCGTTTTCATCTTGCGCTTTCTGCCCTGCGCGACGCCGGGGTTCTCAAGAAGATTCTCAGCAACGAATGGGTGTTGGACCAGGAACAGACCACGCAACTGGCAATCGACTATTTTCATGCCGGAGTGGCCTGCCCGTTTCTCGAGAACGAAAGCTGCAGCATTCATCCGATTCGCCCGTTAAGTTGCCGCGAATATCTGGTCACCTCTCCACCCGAACTTTGCCGGGATCCTGCGGTGAACGAGGTTGCGGGCATTCGCTTTCCCATCAAGCTGTCACGCGCTCTGTTTGCGTTTGGGCAGCGCATGGAGCAAGACGCTCGAGGATGGATTCCGCTGGTCTTTCTTCTTGCCTGGGGGAAAAGCGGCGCCAGGCCGGGAGAATATGTCTCGGGCAATGGCCAGGAGGTTCTGCGTAGGTTTCTGGATCAAGTGAGCGGGGTATCCGGGACGGACGAAAACCAATTGCCCGGATGACGCGGTGTGGGAAACCTCGCCCTTCGAATTGTTGAATTTTGGCACCTGGCCTTTACAGAATCGCCGGGGTACTGGCAACCTTATCGCAAAGCACTTTGGCGACCGGCGGCATCGGGATACTCCCTGCCGGGTCATTTGCCGGTTGAAGGAAGGTGTCTGCATTGGCAAGCGACGCCCCTGTGAAGATCGAAGTTGTGGCCGAAAGTGACGTCGGCTGCGTACGCACGAACAACGAAGACAGTTTCGGCTACGATCTCGTGGCTCGCATCTTCGTTGTTTGCGACGGGATGGGCGGAGTGGCGGCGGGTGAGATGGCGAGCGGAACGGCAGTCAGGGAACTGGTGGAACATTTCGCCAGGGAACCCATCGCCGGTGCTTCGCTCGAAGAGCGCCTGCAAAGGTCTATTTTTTCCGCCAACCATGCTGTGTATGCCATGGCGCAGGGGAATGAGGACCTGCGCGGGATGGGAACGACTCTGGTAGCCGCATGCCTTGAAGGGCTGCGGCTGGTCATTGGCAACGTCGGCGACAGCCGGGCGTATTTCGTTCGTAACGGTGTTTGCGCCCAGATTACAACGGACCACTCGTTCGTCAATGAGCAGGTGCGCACCGGATCGATCAATGCGGAAGAAGCAGAGTCCTCGCCTCTGCGGTCGGTCATCACCCGCGCCGTGGGGACGGAAGCACTGGTGGAACCGGATATCTTTGCGGGCGCAGTAGAAAACGGTGACATTCTGCTGTTGACCACCGATGGACTGACCCGTTACGCGGATTCGAAGGCCATCGCCGGAATCATCGGCGCCAGCGGAAATGTGACTGTGGCCTGCAAAGCCCTCATCGACGTGGCCAAGCGACAGGGCGCAGTTGATAACGTGACCTGCCTGCTGGTGCAGTTCTTTGGAACTGAGGATGGCAACTCGGCCACCGAACACATCGCCGGCGAGCAGGAGACACGCGAAGCGATCTGACTTCAGTGAGCCACGGTGGGCACGCAACGCAAATTGAGCGCGCCCGGGGCCAATAAGCTGGCGCCGGGGCCGGAAAGCTCGAATTTCACCAAACCGATCTGCCGGTTGTTCGCCTCCAATGGAATTGCAAGCTGTTCGACCGCCCCGCCTTGAACCACGTGCCCCTGCGCCATGACGTGAAAGACCGCCCAGGGCCCGCTAGACTGCGCCACAGGCAGCGCGTTCGCCGTCAGTTGCGCTGACTGGCTGGCCATGGACCATGTGAACTGCTTGGACCCGCTGGTGCCGGAGAGTTGTTGTCCATCCATTGAGAACGTGACGTTCTGAATGTCAGTTGAAGGGAGAAAATGCATCGTAAATGTCAGACTGCCCGGCGCGCCTGAGGGATAGAAATCCGCAGAAATTGCCGCCGCACGGTTGAAAAACTGCACAAAATCGGAGTTCACATGAATCGGGCTTCCGACGACGGGGACAAACGTGGATCCCTGCTGGATCAACAGGGGTTTGAGCGTGGAATCATAGAACTGCCACATCGCACCCGAACCGGGCTGGAACAATTGAGCCACTTCCGCAGAGCTGGCGTCGACCGTGGCATTCGGAGAAAACGGGAACTTGGCCATCACCGCCGAAAGGCTGCGACAGAAGGAAGCGCCGCCGGCATTTGCCTGCTGCGGTCCCACTCCGCGCACCACTTCGTCCACTGAATTGATTGGCTCCTGTATCAGCGTTAAGACCATTTGATCGACATGCGCCTGAGGATCAAGCGTGAAGGCCTGGGCCGTCTGGCTTGCGTCCGTATGGGCCGTCGCCGATGCGGCGATGATCGGACCGGTCGCTGCGGGATTTGAGGCTGCGGTCGGATCCTGCGCAACCTGAGCCACCGCCGCCTGCAGCCCGAGCAGCCCATTGATGTAACTCGTGTTTCCCGGCCCGATGAATTTGTCCTGGCTGTCCGGCGCCACCATGGCCTGAGCCGGCTGAAACTCCTTTTGAATATCCGGGTATGCCACCGCGGTGTTGTGCGACGCCGTGTACAACAGCTCAAGGAGCGGAGAACTCGGATTTGAGAGTACAGACAATTTTGTCGCAGCGTCCTGCAGATTGTGGAATTTGACCACCTGGGCGGTGTGCAGAAAGGTGCGCCACTCCGACTGGAAGTCTGCGACGTAACGGTTTGTGAGTTGCTGCGTCAGAGTTGCGCTGTCCAGCGACGGCGAGGCCTGATTGCCGAGAACCCAGACTTCGCCGTTGAAATAGCGATCGGGGTGACCAATCGCATCCTGCATAAACTTAGAGCCGCTGCTGGTGAATGCTCCGGCCACTACGTGAGGCTCAACCACCGTGGCCGACGAACCGGCATAGAGCCGATTGAAGTCGATCGAAGGCGCAGCCTTGTTGGCTCCGGCGAGCATTTGCTGGTAAATGCGCTCGAACCCACCGAAGTTCGCCAGATAGCTCTGCGCATGCGTCACAGTGTAGCCGTCGGGTTGAATCGTGTAGGGATTGTTCTGCGGCAGTTCCGCGGCATAGAACTGAAATTGCTGCTGCGCGAGCTGTTCCTGGTCTTGACTCTGCGGAACGAGCCCGTTCGCCCAATACTGGGTAAGAACAGGGGCCAGGAAATCCGGCGTGCTCTTATCCGGATTCGATGTGGTGATCAGGTATGCCTTGAGCGGATTATAAGCCGCGGAGTAATCTGCCCCGGCTGCCGGCGTCGCAGGCAATGCGTTCAGCGCGGCGTGCAGATTTGCCTGCGTGTTGGTCAGCAGCAGGCGGCGAAAACGGTCGAAATAGATTCGCCGCGCCCCATCCAGAACATCGGCGCCGTGATACAAGCCGAAGCGATACATAAGCGGCGTGCCATTGTGTTGGTACCCTTCAAGCTGCAAAATAACTTTGCGCAGCTGATCCAACGTGGCGAGCTCCTGAGGAGACGCAAGCGCACCCGGCGGCACATTGCCGGGAGGAAGCGCATTCGCGGCAGAGAGGACAGCTCCTTCAAGTTTGGAGTTGTGCACCCAGGAGACTGTGAGGCACGCCAAAAAGGCCAGCAGCAACACCGACAGCGTTGCAAATGCGACGCGGCGCAACAAGTGGGTTCTTTTACTATTGCTGGTGCCGGCCAACGCACTGCGATCCTGGAAGATCACATTGGGAAAGAGTCTGGGAAGGAAGCACCACTGCGCCTGTTTGCGCGAAACCATCTGCGGCGACTGCGCGGACGCCGCGGCGCGCATCTGCTCAACAGTAAACATGCGCGTCGCACCGGCACCTGCGGGATCGGATTGAGGCAATTGCGCGGCTGCGGCGACCGCTTCCTGCACGACATGGGCGCGAACGCCCGTGCAGTAGAAACCACGCAGATAGGGATTCGCGTTCAGATGACTCGGCCGCGTCACTTCAACCAGGTACGTCGCAAGATTGTTGCGCAGCTTGCGCATCTCGCGCGGAAACTCGTAAACAGGGTCGATGTTCTTCTGGTCGGTTGCTCGCGCCAGCAGCTCAAGCCGGAATTCTCCGAGGGAGAAAAGGATTTGATCGAGTGCAGCGGTCACCTCGCTCATCGCCTTTTCCGCATAGGGGCCGCTTGAAACCCCAATGCGCTTGAAAGCCATGCCCAGCGGTTGTGAGGCCTCATCGTTGCTGAGATTGCTGACGTATTCGCTGAAGTGCGGAATGCGGTCCAGTTTTGTCAGGAACACGTATACCGGAACTTCTGTTCCCAACTGCTGCGCCAAATCGCGCAGCATCTGGTTTGTGGAGCGAGCCGCAGCAGTCACGGCGTCCTGCGCGGCGGCGCCAAGGAACAATTCACTGCTTACGCAGACCACCGCGCCCCGAACCGGAGCCTGCTTTCCCATCGCCGATCGGATCGCTTTAGGGCGAGTTTTGTGAATCAGACGATTCCAGAGCGCGGGCGTTCTGCGAACCACATCCCCGGATTCTACAAAGACGAATGCCTGCGTATACCAGAAGTTGGCAACGCCGGTCGTCACCACGTCTTGATCGCGGTAAACCTGGCCGGCCAGGAGCTCTGGATCGAAGCCGGATTTCAGCACCGACGTCGTTTTCGCGGAATTTGTCTCGCCGAGGACGTAGATGAGCGGCAGAGTCTCAAGCGATTTCGCCCCCGCGCGCTGCGCGGCGGCAAGGCGCCGTTCCGCTTCGCGCAGTAAGGTATCGAGATCGGTTCCGCCGGGGAGCTTCATCGCGGCTGTATCGCGCCGCTTGTCGCGGAAGTAGAGGAAGAGGATCACCCCGGCCGCGCTCGTTCCCAAAAGCACAAGCAGGACGCGGAGAATCAGAAGCTCCGTTCCCGCAATGCCGAGCAGTGGCCCGACGAGCCAGGCAAGCACGATGGAAACAATGAAGACCAAGGCGGCGACAAGAATGGGCAGCACGGCAGGCTCCTATTGCGCGGTCAGTCCGGCGTTTTGCACGTGGGATACTCCAGAGCCGAGAAGAACTTCGTATCCCCCAAAAGCAATTACGACCAGGCCGGCCAGCACACATGTAGCAATAAGCAGCGTCCGGGTCCACGCGTCGCGAGTGCGCGCAGGAGGCACTTCGGGGGCAGCGACGGACGGCATCAGGCACGGTGCGCCGCGTATGCGCTCAATCTTTCCTCGCGCCATCCGCAGCAACTGATGCAGTTCGCCGGCATCTCCCAGGGCGTAA
>Ga0181518_10000794_pt1 | contig 33638 bp, 32 predicted proteins | sample PEATcosm2014_Bin_28_FD_119751 | JGI IMG/M metagenome (GOLD analysis project Ga0181518, IMG submission 119751) | Peatland microbial communities from MTU Mesocosm Facility, Houghton, MI, USA - PEATcosm2014_Bin01_60_metaG | ecosystem: Environmental > Terrestrial > Soil > Wetlands > Peat | place...
AAAACGGCTTCGGGTTTGACTTCGGTCAAGGTGGCCATAGGGTCCTTTGTTTCAGTTTCAATCGGGTGACGGCGAACTACTGTCGGCCAACTACCGACAGCGGCGACAACACCGCGCGGGGCGGGACATTCGGCGATTTGCCGGTTCGCAGAGCATACTCATACTCAAATCATAACGCAGCCGCCGGCAATCGAGGGCACAATGGAAATCGTATCACCGTCTTTAAGCTCGGTGGCTTCTTTTTGCAGGTAGCGCATGTCTTCGTCGTTGACGTAGACATTCACGAAGGCGCGTAACTTCCCTTCCTCGGTATAGAGATGACGCTTCAGGTCAGGATGCTGTAACACCAGGCCAGCCAGGGCCTCGGCCACGGTTTTTCCAGGGACATCGACTAAGGCCTGTTTTCCCGAGTATTGGCGAAGTGGAGATGGAATCTGGATCTGGGGCATGTAGATAAAGATGCTATGGTTCTAGCCGAAGATGCAAGTGGAAAAGTGTCAGACCACTTCGGTCTCCTCTTCCATGAATTGCTTGTCGGTCTCGTCGCTGCCCGTCAGCTCGAATGAATTCGTCAGCACGGCTTTGCCATTCTCCACGCTGGTGATCACGTAGGAACAGCCGAACCAGTGGGCTTCCGCGAGGTCGGTTGATGACCATTTCGCGGGGTGATCGGGATGGGAGTGATAGAAGCCGACGATATCCTCGCCGCGTTCGCGGCCTTCGCGCTGAATGCGGATGAGGTCCCGCGGATCGATGTTGTAGCGGTTTTGCGGCGAGTCCTCGCGCGTGTTGCCACAGCGGGCGATGCGCGTGACGGTCTTTGAAACGGCGCCGGAGCCGTCGTCGTCGAAGCGCCCGAGCAGCACGCCGCAGCACTCGTGGGGATAGGTTTCCTCGCCGTGTTGACGAAGGGAGACGTAGGCGGATTGAGGGAGCTTGAGCATCGACAAAGGTCAGAGGTAAGAGGTCAGATCGCGGAGGTGACCGCGAGCGGCCCTTCACCTCTGCAATCTGACCTCTCACCTCTGCAATTATTCTTCACTCCAGAATCTTTCGCTCAGATATTTTTCACCGGAGTCGCAGAGGACGGTAACGATGGTTGCGGGCTGGTGAATTCTCAGACGCTCGGCGACGCGCAGGCTGCCCACAATGGCCGCTGCGGAGGAGACTCCGACGAGGAGTCCTTGTTCGCGCGCCAGGCGGCGGGCCATGGCATGCGCGTCTTCGGTTGCGATTTCCAGGTTATGGTCGGCGAGCGCCGGATCGTAAATGCGCGGCACGATCGCCGTCGGCAAGTGCTTCGCGCCTTCGATGCCGTGGAAGGCGGAGTTGGGTTGCAGCGAGATGCAGCGGATCTTCGGATTCAACTCCTTCAGACGACGCGTGGTGCCGACGAAGGTTCCGGTGGTGCCGAGGATGGCTACGAAATGCGTGATGCGTCCTTCGGTTTGCTGCCAAATCTCGTTGGCGGTGGTTTCGTAATGGGCGCGCCAGTTGGCGTCGTTCGAATACTGATCGGCGTAGAAATAAAGATCGGAATGGCGCTCGGCCAACTGGCGGGCGATCTTGATGGCTCCATCGGAGCCTTCGGCGGGATCGGTGTAGATGATATTTGCGCCGTATGCCTGTAGAATGCGTTTTCGCTCGGGCGAAACGTTCTCCGGCACGCAGAGGGTGACGGGGAATCCGAGAGCGGCGCCGAGCATGGCGTAGGCGATGCCAGTGTTGCCGCTGGTGGAATCAAGCAGAACCTTTCCGGGAGCGAGTTTTCCGGCGCGGCGCGCTTCGGCCACAATCCTGGCGGCGGCGCGATCTTTGACGGATCCGCCGGGGTTACACCATTCGGCCTTGCCCAAAAGTTTTACGTGGGGGAGATCGACGGTGAATGCGTCAAGCGGCAGCAGCGGCGTGTTGCCGATTTGAGCGAGCACAGCTTCTCCTCCCGCGCCAGACGCGGCTTTTGCGTCGTACGGCGAGAGCGCTGGCACGGAGCCGGAAGCTGCTGGTGTCATTGACAGTGAATACCCTCGTGACTAGAGTAATGTGCCCGCAATCCTGAAAAAGGTATATCTATACTAGCGTTGCAGCATTCTAACTGAATTGGATTCATTGTGGGCCGTTTTGGTTCCATCGAATCCGCGGAAGCGGCATCTAACCTGATGCAACGGGAATTGAGTTTATAAAATGGCGGCGAAAGTCGAACAACGAACCTACGAAGACGCAGTCAGCTGGCTGCGCGACCATGGCTTTGACCTGATTGAGGCTCCGGGAGCGCAAACGCGCGTGTTCCTGAAGAAATACAACTGCTCGGCGGCGATCCAGAAGACGGACGACGGCGGCGTGAAGATTTTTGCGTATCCGGGATACCTGATCGGCAGCGAGATTTCCAAGCTGGTCAATCGCGGCTACCAGCAGTTCATGAAGACGACAAAAACCGAAGTGCCGGCGACGGCCGATCACCTAAAAGCGCTGCAGCAGTTTGCCGAGGAAATGAAAGAAGCGCTGGCGCTGCCCAGCCTCTACAACGAATCGCTCGGAACCACGAGCGACTCGTATCAGTACGATCGCATCAAGGACCGCGATGAGCCCGAGGTCGAGCGCCCGAAGCGGCCGTGGGAGACGGTGAAGGTGAAGGCAGCCGCGGCGACGAAAAAGAGCCAGGCGTAGAACCCGGTTTTCCCGTCGTCAGCTTTCCGCCATCAGCTTAATGCCATCCCTAGCCAGAGCTGGCCTCCTGCTGGACGCTACCCTTCAACTCCCAGCCGTTTTGCCATTTCCTCGTAGAGGAACCCTTTGCCCGGACGGTACGGTTGTACCCATTCCCCATCAATCACAAACTGCGGGACGGCGCGCTTGCCGGTCCGCTTCACGACCTCGGCGGCGGCTCCGGGCGCGGTTTCGATGTTGATGTCGGTGTACGGAAGCTGGTGCCGGTCGAGGAAGCGCTTGGCCTCGCGGGAATCCGGACACCAGGGGGCGGAGTAGACGGTGATTTGCATTCGATCAGACTTTTCGAGTTTCGACGTTTAAAAGTTCCGCGTCAAACCCGGTCCAGTTCGTGCAACGTCCTTTCGCTCTCAACATTGCCGGTGTTGAGCGTGGTTGCGGGTTCAAACAGCAAGATCCAGCATTCTTCGTCCGCCACGGGACGATGATCCACACCGCGCGGCACCACGATGAACTCGCCCTCTTCGATCCATTCATGCCGGTCGCGAAACTCCATGCGGAAGCGGCCTTTGACCACCAGGAACATCTCGTCTTCGTGCTCATGATGGTGGAATACGAATTCGCCTTTGAACTTGTTGAGCTTCACATACTGGCCGTTGAGTTCGGCGGCGATGCGCGGCTTCCAGTATTCGGCGATCTTGGCAAATTTCTCTGCGATATTGATTTTCGACACGAAATCCTCGAAGGTTGACTCTCCACTACGCTCTTTAGTGGATGGCGCGTCACTGCTGCGGGTCGCAGGAATTTGGCTTGCGGCTGAAACTCTGCCGAGCTTGCGCTCGGCTTGGACCCTTCGGCTTCCCCCTCGGCTTCGCTCGGGGCTTCGGCAAAACCGGGCCGGCTCGCGGGGACGCCCGCCCCTCCACAAGCAAAACAGCCGCCAGCTTTTCGCTGACGGCTGAATCCTGAGTGCTGACGGCTGTCTAGAAGCCTGTCACTCCAGCGCTTGGGTGTCCGCCTCGCAGCATCGTCCGCACGCCGCGCTGGCTATTCACGCGAGTGGTTGTGCTCCAGTCCACTTCATCGGTGCTGATTACGCCGCTTCCGCCACTGGCGAGTTCGTAGCTGATGCGGCCCTCCTGATAGGTGTAATTGCCCACCTCCAGGACCATGCCTGACTTCAGCACGAATACGGGCACTCCCGGAGCCGCGCCACCTCCGCCGCCCATGGCGTCGCTGGTAATGTAGCTGGCGTAAGTGACCTGCGGAATTTCCTCGGCCATCGGCGCTTCGCTGGATGCTGCTCTCACGTTGCGCACTGCCAGTTGAGGAATGGCATTATCGTTCCCCGAGTTGTAGGCGGAGCCCTGATAGTAAGAGTCGTTCTGCGGGCGCGGACCGCCAAAGAAATGCCAGTCGGGGCCGTTGGAGGCCTGAACCTGCGGGATCTGCACATCATCCATCAGACGCAGAGTGAGCACGCTCTCGCCCTTGAGCGTGGGACGCGGCCCGCGGGCGGGCAACATGATTATCTTCCACGGCCATAGCGGCGGCAGCATCCATTCGACGACGTCGCGCTTGGCGTGGCCTTTGCCGTCGATGTCGCCTTGCTTATCGACTTTGTAGCCGCGGGTCGCGATCACCTTGGCGTCGAGTGGCATATCGCCGTTTGGCAGGCCGATGCGATCGAACATCAGCCGCATGTAGCCCTTGCCCCAGAAATGTCCTGGGTCCTGAGCCGATTCGAGATGGCCGACGAGGTAGCTTCCACGCGGAAACGTCTGCTGGCCGAATTCCGTCACCGACTTCAGATGACAGAGCACGGGATCGCCGACCGCAACGGTCGCGGAAGAAAAGTTCGGTTCATTCATGGTGCACTGCAGAAGAGTACCGGCGGGCAGGACCATCTCCCGCGCACTGGCACTTAGGGTCAGGCTTAGAATGACTAAGCCCAGAAGAGACACTGCTAGAACTGCAGACGAGCTGGACTTCATGACGTCACCTCGGTCTCACGCCCCTGGAATTTTTGGTACGTATTCCCAAGCAACCGCTTTGAGCCAGCCCCGATTGAGTGCAGTTAAACACAATGTCTGTCTTGCGGTCAATCGGACTTTCGGAGGCAGAGTGTGGTTTTTTTGCAACAAGTGGAGCGTCAAATCGATTCCAGATAATTTCAGTAAATAATTCATTAACCCAAGCATCGCTTAGGTTATAATTCTCCCGTGGGATCGCGTACGTTTGACGGCGTCCGCTTCGTCGTGCATTCGAACGATCATCCGCCGCGACATGTTCACGGCTCCGCCAGCGAGACAGAGGCGATCGTTGATCTTCGGTTGGACGGGAACGTCGCGCTGGCGAAGCGGAAAGACTCAGTTCGGCCCGCCGGTAAGCGATCTGACGTAAAGAAAATCTTGAACGTCGCGGCTTTGCACTTTGAAGAACTCGCGGAATTATGGGAGAAGATCCATGGCAACGGCTAAGCTTGCCCGGCAGAAAGTCGCCCCACACAAGATCGTCACCACTGACGCCGAGATTGATCGCGCCATCGAGCGTGCACGGCAGTTGAGGATGGAGCCGCTGGTGACCCAGGTGGAATATCGGCCGGGAACGGGATTGGACCTGTTCATTCTCAAGCTGAGCGATGGCCGCCGGTATGTCATTCCGCGCGAAGAGTTGCAAGGGATGCAGTCAGCCACGAACGAACAGCTTGCGCGGGTTGAGATTCTCGGCGGAGGAACCGGCCTGCATTGGCCAGATCTTGACGCCGACTTCTATGTTCCCGGCTTGCTGCGCGGCATCTACGGCACAAAGAAGTGGATGGCGGAGATCGGCCGCAGCGGAGGGTCGGTGAAAAGCGCGGCCAAGAAGAGGGCGGCTCGAGCTAATGGGTTGAAGGGCGGACGGCCTCGGCGGAAAGAAATTGCGGCGGGCGATTAGCGATAGGGCTCGATAAACCCACACATTCGCAAAACGCGCGAATGTGTGGGGCACCCGGCCAGTGTTTCTCAACTGTGGGTTTCGAATGGGTCAATCTCCCATCCACTTACCAGACCGAGAAGCAGTACTCGGCGTTTAGTTTTGCTCTCCTCAGCGGGCAATGACCCAGGTTGCCCTAGGCCGTGAATTCCGCTGTGGGCGCGATTCGATCGGATGGGTTCGTGCTCGACCGACAAACCTTCGATTCCTCGCACATCGCCTGCGACAAGTGCGATCACACCATTTTGGCTCGGATTTTTCTTTGCGCGGCTACGAGTCTCTTGTGCGCTCGAGTACTTTTCCCAATCAGTGGATATTGCACCTTCAATTTCTCGAAAAACACCGGCGTGAAGCGCACGCGCTGGGGGCCGCAGCCACTGCGCATGTACGCGCATAAACATCCGGTCCGGATCCGGTATATGCTCTATCCACTCTTGGACTATCTCGTTTTCTGGATCAGCCATGCGACCAAGTCCAGCCTATGCTCACGACCCGTGGTACGACCTGATATTGTGTTGTTCCCCGCGCTGTTCTGACCGTAGTACGTAATCGGCGCATTCTCGTCCGCAGGAAAATTGACAAGCAATTGGCGATCACTGAGCTGCCAAAAAACGTCAAGGCTGGCCTGATCCGCAGGGTTGATTGCAGGTACAGGGAGCGTTGCTCGAAGAAGTGATTCTGACAGAGCCGCCTGTCTCAGAACGAATCTCTTCACCCGCTTCCAGGTATTCAGGGAATACCCTCGGCTGCCTTCTCCGTCCCAGTTCTCTCCCAGTTCCGTTAGCTCACGCGCCGATTGAACTGCGGACCGGATACCTTCGAGAGGGCGATCGGGAGGAAGTTGAACAACAGTGATCGGGACTTTGTCTGGGGCATCCCAGAGCGAGAGATCTTCTCGACCCGAGAAATTCGAGAACGAGTCCAAAGGCCTAGAAGCCGGCCAGTCGGCAAACTCTACGGTCTCGGGATTGGCGGTAGGCGACATTCGACTATTCCTCAGTTTCGTTGATCTCGACTAGGGGCAACGACGGCATGATCGCCTTCAACGAGATCTCCTTGTGGATAGCTCGATCGACGACCCTCTTCAAGGTTTTCAGGTCCGCGCTGTCCATTGCTATGTAATGAGACAATTGACGTCCGTCCGTGCTGGTTATCAGTTCTAAAGTATGGACGACAACAGCAGCTCGCGGTGTTGGGTTCTCGTCCCCGGCGAACACAGGCCGAATGTCAGTCAAGATCCTCGCGGTCAATAGCGAGTTCTTGTGACTGAGCAGCAGCTGTGTCGCCTTTGCTGAAACGCCGAGCGAATGGTTGAGCGACAGGAGTTGGGAAACGCGCTCTCTTAGCTTGGATGTCGCTACGGAATCGCTCCTGTCTACCAGTTCCTCATGGACGGCTTCCTCCACCACCGCTTCGGCAAATTCTTCCGCATTCACGCCCCGCTGGTCTCGGGTCACATAGAGCGATCCGGCAACCACAATCACCTGCCGCAGCTGATCGGCGCCGAGGTCAACTTCTGGAGAGACATGCTTGGCTAACGCACGGGCCGAAATCGTGGGTCCCGCAGCCTCCAAAGCTCGGAGCAGAGAACGCCACTTATCGTCGGGTAGGCGTATGAACTGCTTGAAGCTCTCCTTTTGGGACTTAGGAATCGCGAGTTTCATTTGGTAACGCTACGTTCAGGAATGCGCGGTCGCGAACACCTACCGCTGTCGCCCGCACCGATTGGTAGTGTAGCACCAGACTTCACATGCGCTACGTAATCATCTGTACACAGGTTTGACGCCCTAGCTCTCGTACAGCAGCACTCCCTCGGCCTTCTCCGCATCTACTGGACGGTAGTACAGCTTGTTGGACTCTAAGAAGACCTCGATGAACGCCGGCCTGGTCGTGATTGTGCCTTGGATCAGGGCCTCCGACAGCGGGTCTTCTATGTACTTCTGCAAGGCTCGCCGCAGTGGCCTTGCTCCGTAGCTACGGTCGGTCAGGGTCTGGTTTAGAATCCAACGCTTCGCTTCGTCGGCCACCGTTACTGTGATCGAGCGCTGCGCGAGATTCTGGTTCAACTGGCTGACCATCAGTTCGAGAATCTGGATCAGGTCGGCTTCGCTGAGCGCCATGAAGAGGATGATCTCGTCCACGCGGTTCAGGAATTCCGGATTGAACGTGCGCTTGACCTCGCTCTTCACCAGGTCTTCCACCTTTTCGGAGACCATCTCGTCTTTCGACGACTGGAAGCCCAGGCCCTCGCGTTTCATCAGGTGCCGCGCGCCGATGTTCGAGGTCATGATCAGGATGGTGTTCTTGAAATCGACCGTGTTGCCCAAGCCGTCGGTTAGTTGGCCGTCTTCGAAAACCTGCAACAGGATGTTGAAAACGTCGGGGTGCGCCTTCTCGATTTCGTCGAGCAGAACGACAGAATATGGCGCGCGCTTGACACGTTCTGTCAGTTGGCCGCCTTCTTCATAGCCGACGTATCCGGGAGGCGAGCCGATCAGTTTCGAGACGGAATGCTTCTCCATAAACTCCGACATATCGAAACGCACCAGGGCTTTTTCGCTGCCGAACATGAATTGCGCCAGAGTGCGGGCGACTTCAGTCTTGCCTACGCCGGTCGGCCCCAAAAACAGGAACGACCCGATCGGACGATTCGGGCTCTTCAAGCCGGCACGCGAGCGGCGGATGGCGCGCGCCAGGGCGCTGATGGCTTTGTCCTGCGAGATGATGCGCTTGTGCAGCTCTTCTTCAATGCGCAGGAGTTTCTGGGTTTCTTCTTCTTTAATCGAAGTGATGGGAACGCCGGTCCAGCGGCTTACCACATCCTCGATGTCCTCCCGACCGACTACGCCGGTGGAGGATTCATCGAGGTGGTATTTTTCGCGAAGGGCGCGCAGGTTCTCGCGCTCCTTGCGTTCTTCGTCCGAATAGAAACGCGCCTTCTCGAACTCGTGGTTCGCGATGGCGTTTTCCATTCTGTGGACGATGAACTTGATGCGCTTCTGGACTTCCGTCAATTCTTCGGGCAGCGTGGTCTGGCGCAGCTTCACGCGTGCGCCGGCCTCGTCGATCAGGTCGATGGCCTTGTCCGGGAGAAAACGGTCGGGAATATAGCGATTCGAATGCGAGACCGAAAAATTGATGGCGTCGTCGGTGTAGGTGACGGCGTGAAATTTTTCGTAGCGCTCTTTGATCCCGAAAAGAATCTTGACCGCGTCGGCTTCGTTGGGCGGCGGGACTTTTACGGCCTGGAAGCGGCGCTCTAGCGACCGGTCCTTCTCGATCGACTTGCGGTATTCGCCGGGCGTCGTCGCGCCGATGCACTGAATCTCGCCGCGCGACAGAGCCGGCTTCAGGATGTTGGCGGCATCGAGCGAGCCTTCCGCCGATCCCGCGCCCACGAGGGTGTGGAGTTCGTCGATGAAGATGATGGAATTCTGCGATTCCATCAGTTCTTTCATGATGGTCTTGAGGCGCTCTTCAAACTGTCCGCGATACTTGGTGCCGGCGACGATCAGCGAAAGATCGAGCGCCAGGATGCGTTTGTCGGCGAGGAAGGATGGAACTTCGCCGTCGGCGATGCGCTGCGCCAAGCCTTCTACGATGGCGGTCTTGCCTACGCCGGGCTCGCCGATAAGCACCGGATTGTTCTTGGTGCGGCGGCACAAAATCTGCACCACGCGTTCCACTTCGTTGTCGCGGCCGACCAGCGGATCAAGCTGATTGTCCATGGCGGACTGCGTCAGATCGCGCGAAAATTCACTCAGTAATGAGGATTCCCGCTGTCCGCGCTGGGGCTGCGCTTTTTCCTGGCTGGTGCGCGCCAGTTCTTCGCGGATGGTCGAAAGCCGCAATCCGCGCTCGTGCAGAATCTCAGCCGCAAAACATTTTTCTTCGCGCAACAATCCCAGGAGCAGGTGCTCGGTGCCAATATGCTTGTGCGAGAGGCGCTCCGCCTCTTCGGCGGCGTAGGCGAGCACGCGCTTGCATTCGTTGCTCAGGGGAAGATCGACCGAGGTGGAGACCTTTTCCCGGATGGTGGTGTGGCCCTCGATCTGTTTCCGGATCGATTCGACCGACGCATGGGAGCGCAGGAAACGATTGGTCAGGGCCTTGTCTTCACGCAGCAGTCCGAGCAGCAAGTGTTCGGTCTCGATGTATGGAGATCCGAACTGGCTAGCCTCGTATCGCGCAAAGAAGATAACGCGCCTGGCTTTCTCCGTGTAGCGTTCGAACATAATGCCAACTCCCCCCAATTTCCTGCGGAACGCCCGTCCCTCTAACCTACCACTAACCTACCAATCTCAATTATGCATTCATATCGCCAAATCTCCCAAGCGATATCGTCTTGCAGTAACCCGCAAAGTCTTACTTCCGGGTGCCCCGATTCCGCAAACATCACTTCTTCGACCTTCAAAGCGATGCCCTGATACGAAGCTCCGATTTTGCAACGTCCACGGTTTAATCGTGCTTCTTTTCTGCCTTTCGTTACGCCGGAAGCGACTCCGGCGCTACTTCTTCTATTTTGCCCTGATCCAACCGTAAGACCCTATGGCACCGACGTGCAAAGGCCAGGTTGTGAGTGGCGATTACCGAGGTCAATTGATGCTCGCGATGCAATCTTGCGACCAGTTCAAAGACCAAGGCGCCGGTGCGCCCGTCGAGATCGCCGGTAGGCTCATCAGCCAACAAGACTTGCGGCTGGGTGATGAGCGCCCGCGCCAACGCCAGCCGCTGTTGCTCGCCGCCGGAAAGCTCGCCCGAACGATGGTGCCCACGCTCTTCCAGTCCCACCTCACGCAGCCACCGCGAAGCTTCTGGTTCTGCGGTAGATAGCGCTTGCCCGCGGGTCAAGAGGGGCATGGCGACATTCTCCAAAGCGGTGAATTCCGGCAGCAGGTAATGGAATTGCCAGACGTAGCCGATCTCGCGGTTACGAAACTCGGCGGCGTCATCGTCGGATAGCGCATTCACGTGGGAATTGGCGCAGTATACGGCACCGGCGGAGGGACGATCAAGCGCCGCCAGGATGTGCAACAAGGTGCTCTTTCCCGCACCCGATTGTCCCACGATGGCCAGCATGGTCCCTTTATCGACCTGGAAAGACAGATTCTCAAAGAGCACGAGCTCGGCTTCGCCTGAGCGAAACACCTTACTTAACCCTTCGACCCTCAACAGAGGATCTTGAGCTATTGGATGCAAATGCGCCCTCCTAAGTACCAACGCCGCTGGCCCCGCCGCTCCAACGCGGCGGAAACGGGGCCTGCTCCATTAGAGCACGATCTGTCAGATCATATCCGTCAGATCATATCTGTCAGAGCATGAGGAGGAACAACCCGTTCCTGCAATTCGCTTGCGGGAACGGGGTATGAAAAAAACTGTATACCTCCGGAAAACAATTGCAATGTGACCGTTGTCACAGCTCAAAGCGACGGGAGAACATCCTTCGGGACGAGCACAGCGGTAGCGGGAGTTCAATCCAATTCTCCCGGTTCCAGAAGTTGGAACGCGGGCAGACCAGCATACTACTTTCAGAATATTGACCTATCGTTCTGCCTCCCTATAATCACGGCACTTCTGCACGGTGCGAAATTGCTTCCCACAGCCTTAGACGCCGCCGGGTTCTGGCATCGGGCTTTCTGCTTTAGTGCGCATGTTCGGAAGAGATCTGTGAAGAAAGATACGCTGAGCACAAAGCGCGCATTTCCGAAGAAGGCATTGATCAGATCATTGATCAGATCATTCGTCGTGATCGCTCTGGTGTGGCTGCTTGCCTGCGGCGCGCTGTACAGGATCATGCGGCAACCGCCTGAAACATTTGCGCGGTTCATGGCGAAATTGCCGGGTCCGGTCCCATTCCTCCTCTTTCCATTTGAAACCCTGTGGACGCAGGCTCGCGCCGGCAACTTGCACGTTGGCGATCCTGCACCCGACTTCTCGCTGATGAAGCTCGATAAGAGCGCCACGGTGCAGCTCTCCGCCTTGACGGCGCAAGGGCAGCCCGTGGTGCTCATCTTTGGCAGCTACACTTGACCGCCCTTTCGGCGGGAGGTTCCTGCCCTCAATAAGCTTTTTGAGCAATACGGGAACAGGGTCGCTTTTCTGGTGGTGTACATCACGGAAGCGCATCCGAGCGACGTCTGGCAGATGGAGAGCAATATCAAAGACAAAGTTGTTTTTGCCAGTCCGAAGGACGAAGAGGAGCGCGCACTGGTAGCGGGCGCGTGCGTGCGGAAACTTGGCATAAAGATTCCCGCGGTGATCGATCAATTCGGCAATTCGACCGAACAGGCCTACTCGGGGTGGCCCGATCGTCTTTACCTGATCGACGCCAAGGGTCATGTCGCGTACAAAGCCAAACCGGGTCCGTTCGGTTTTAAGTCGGAAGAATTGCGCGCGGCGCTGGGGGGGTTGGTAAATTAAGCCTTCCGCGTTGTATTCTCGGGGCGTGATACGTTCACCTGCGCCGCATCGGTCTCCGGCTCCAAAATTATTCCTGGGGCTGATCATTACTCTGGCGGCGGTGGTGGCCTACTCGGGATACATCACGCGGCAGATCTCCGGCTTGCGCGAACTGCAGAATAATCTGGTGGACCGCAACCGGAAAGACTCGCTGCAGTTGCTGCGCATCCAGAACGATTTGAATTCGCTGGCGCTGGCGATGCGCGACATGCTGGACAACGAGGAGCCCTACCCGCTGACAGCGTGGTCGGCGCAGTTCCAGCGGGTTCGGACGGATCTCGACGACGCGTTGCGCCGTGAAAAGCAGGTTGCCCCGGTGAATCGGACTCCCGACCAGGAGCAATACCTGGAGAATTCGGTCGCGCAGTTCTGGGACGCATCCGATCGGACCTTTGCGCTGGCCCAGGGCCCCAACCAGGCAGAAGCCCGGACGCAGATTCGAATCTCGCTGCGAGCCCGGCAGGAAGCGCTGAGCACGGTCGTATCCCGGCTTCTGGTGCAGAACAATGAGAGCGAAGAGCAGGCGGCGCTGCGAATTGCGCAGATTTACGACCGCGTGCAGCGGCAGGTGTATCTGTTCCTGACGGCGACTTTGATTGCCATCCTCTTTACCAGCCTTTACATGATCCGCTCGAATCGGCGATTGTTCGCGCAACTCGCGGCGCTTTCCGAACAGCGCAGCGAACTTGCCCAGAAGCTCATTGCCACCCAGGAATCGACCTTGCGCCACATCTCGCGCGAATTGCACGATGAGTTCGGACAGATTCTGACTGCAGTAGGGATGATGCTGACGCGGGCGGGAAATCAGGCTCCGGAGAAATCGGAGCTGCGCGCCGGGCTGCGTGAAGTCTGTGAGATTACACAAAGCGCGCTGGATAAAGTGCGCAGCCTGTCGCAGGCTTTGCATCCGGTGATGCTCGAAGAAACCGGACTGGAGAGCACGCTCGACTGGTATTTGCCGGTGGTAGAAAGGCAGGCTGGGATTCACGTATTCTATGAGAAATCGGGCGACTCTTTTCCCGTAGATGGAAACGCCGCCATTCATGTGTATCGCGTGGTGCAGGAAGCTCTGAATAACATGACCCGGCATTCCGGAGCAGAAGAGGCCTGGGTGCGTCTGCGATTTCTGCCGCAAGCTTTGGAGATCGAAGTGGAGGATCACGGCAGGGGTTTTGACGCGCGGACCGCGTCGCAGGGAATTGGACTGGTGGCAATGCGTGAACGCGCGGAGTTGATGGGCGGCATGGTTGAGTTTATCCGGCCCGCGCAAGCTGCGGACGGGAAAGGTGCGGACGGAAGAGGAACGCTGGTTCGATTACGAGTCCCAAGAGAGAGGCTTGATTCGTATGCCGGATAAGATTTCAGTTTTACTGGTTGACGACCATACCCTGGTGCGGCAAGGTTTCCGGCGCATTCTGGAGGATGAGCCGGACATCAAAGTTGCCGGCGAGGCGGGCGATGGACTGGAAGCGATCAAACTGGCGGATGAGCTTAATCCGAAAGTGATTGTGATGGATTGTGCCATGCCGGGGATGAACGGGTTGGAAGCCACGCGGCAGATTCTGGGCAAGCATCCGCAGGCTTTGGTGCTGATGCTCAGCATGCATCCGGAGGAGACTCTGGTGCGGCAGGCGCTCGATGCCGGCGCGCGCGGGTATGTCCTGAAAAACGCCGTGGACCTGGAGTTGGGTGCAGCCATCCGGCGGGTGGTGAAGGGCGAAACGGTGCTCGATTCCCAACTCAAACGGCCGGCGGCGCTCCGCGGCAAGCGCAGTGCAGCGCTTACCCCGCGCGAACTGGAAGTTCTGCAAATGATCGTGGATGGCAAGTCCAACAAGGAGATTGCCGCCGTACTCGACCTTAGTGCCAACACCGTTGCCGTTCACCGGGCCAACATGATGGACACTTTGGGAATCCACAAATCCGCCGAGTTGGTGGTTTACGCGATCCGCAACGGGCTGGTTAATCTCCCGTGAACCGCCGGTCGTTTCTCTGGGCCATGGCAGGATTGGCTTCGACAGCAAGCTTGCGATTGGACGCCTTCGCAGCTTCTTCCTTGCCCGATCCCGGTTTCCGGCTGGTGGATGTGACGGCTCCGGCGGGAATTCGGTTTCGGCACAACAGCGGCGCCTATGGCGGGAAGTTGCTGCCGGAAACACTCGGCGCCGGATGCGCATTCCTCGACTACGACCGCGACGGATGGCAGGACATTCTTCTGGTGAACGGCCGCGATTGGCCCGGACACAAACGCGTGTCGGAGCCCAGCCCGCTGAAGCTCTATCGCAACAATCGCAACGGAACATTTTCCGATGTGACCCACAACGCCGGGCTCGATATCGAGATGTATGGCATGGGGGTCGCGGTCGGAGATTACGACAACGACGGCTATCCCGACATCCTGATCACCTGTGTCGGGCAGAACCGGCTGTTCAAGAACACCGGCAAAGGGACGTTCGTCGATGTCACCAAGTCGAGCGGACTGGGCGACCGGCAGGCCATGAGCGCGTCCGCATTGTGGTTTGATTTTGACCGCGACGGGCTGCTGGATCTGTTTGTCTGCAACTACGTGAAGTGGTCTCCCGAGCACGATGTGTTTTGCAGCCTCGAAGGCAAGCAAAAGTCGTATTGCACGCCCGAAGCCTATCGCGGCGAGACCTGCTGGTTGTTTCACAACCGCGGCAATGGAACCTTTGAGGACGTCACGGCCACCAGCGGGATTTTCGACAGCAGCTCGAAGTCCCTGGGCGTAGCCATGCTCGACTACGATCACGATGGCTGGCCCGATTTGCTGGTGACCAATGACACGCAGCCCAATAAGCTTTATCGGAATCAGCGCAACGGCACGTTTAAAGACATAGCGGTGGATGCCGGCATTGCCTTTTCCGTTGAGGGGAGGGCCCGCGCCGGAATGGGCGTGGACGTGGCCGACTTCGACAATTCGGGAAATCCGGGCGTGGCCATCACGAATTTCGACAACGAGATGACGGGACTCTACCGGCTTTCCGATGGCGGGAATTACGTTGACGTGGCCATGCCGAGCGGGGTGGGGCCAGCGTCGAAAAACAGGTTGGGATTTGGATGCGTGTTTCTCGACGCCGATCTGGACGGGGCGCTCGATCTGGCGGTGGTGAACGGGCATATCGACGACACGGTGCGCAACGTGAGCGGCGTCGGTTACGCGCAGCCGCCACAACTTTTTCTCAACCGTGGAAAGGGAACCTTTGTCGACGTGGCCGCGGCCATCGGCGGCGGCTTCAGCCAACCCAAGGTCGGACGAGGCCTGGCCTACGGCGATTTCGACCGGGACGGCGATCTCGATCTGCTGATCACAACCAACAACGGCCCCGCTTATCTCTACCGCACCGATCAGACTACCGGGAATCGGAGCATACGGATTCGCCTGGTGGGGACGAAGTCCAATCGCGATGCCATTGGGACTGCGGTGAAAATCTTTTACGGGGCATCCTACGGAACTTCTTACGGAACATCGAGCCAATCGCGCCTGGTCAAGGGCGGATCGAGTTACCTGTCGCAGTCGGAACTGCCCGTAACCTTCGGGCTGGGGAAGCGGGACGCGATCGATCGCTTGGTGATCGAATGGCCCAGCGGAAGAACTGAAGAATACAAGAACCTCGCAGCCGGCCGGGCGTATGAGTGCGTGGAAGGAAAAGGGATCAGCGCTCAGACGGGCTTCTAGAGCCCTTCTCGCGATGGTGAAGTTCCTGGCTCCTAGTGAACTCGCCCGTAGCGCGCATCGAGCGCAATATTCAGTTCGAGCACGTTCACGCGCGGCTCGCCCAGGAATCCCCATTGCCGGTTCTTGGAGTTCTCTACGACCAGGCCTCTGACTTCAGCTTCCGAAATCTTGCGTTCCGCAGCCACGCGGTGAATCTGGAACTCCGCCGCTGCTGGCGAAATGTCCGGATCGAGTCCTGAACCCGACGTCGTCACCATGTCGACGGGAATCGCGGCGCCGGGATTCTCGGCTTGCAGTTTGGCGACGTCTCCATTGACGCGGGCAATCAACTGCGCATTGGTCGGGCCCAGGTTCGAACCGCCGGAAGCGCTGGCATCATATCCTGCGGCGCCCGCAGCGGATGGCCGCGAATGAAAGTAGCCCGGCCCTGAAAAGGGCTGCCCGATCAGCCGCGAACCGATTAGCACCTCGTCCTTCCCCTTGATCAGCTCGCCGTTGGCCTGCTTGGGGAAGATCAGCTGCGCGAGCCCGGTGACCAGCAGGGGATACAGAATTCCCAACAGAACCGTCGTCGCGATCGTCATCAATATTGCCGTAATCAGATTTTTCTTCATAATCTTCTCGATCTACTGACCACTGTCCCTAAATCAGCTTGATGCCGGTGATGAACATGTCGATCAGCTTGATGCCGATGAATGGGATGACCAGTCCGCCAAATCCATAGACCAGCAGATTCTGCCGGAGCAGAGATTCGGCGCTCATCGCTTTGTACTTGACTCCGCGCAGCGCCAGCGGAATCAGGGCGACGATGATAAGCGCGTTAAAAATAACGGCGGAAAGCACCGCCGAGTGCGCCGACTGAAGTTGCATAACGTTCAGCGCATTCAGCACGGGAAAGGTTCCGGCGAACATGGCCGGAATGATCGCGAAATACTTGGCCACGTCGTTCGCGATCGAAAAGGTGGTGAGCGCTCCGCGCGTCATCAGCAACTGTTTGCCGATGGCCACCACTTCGATCAGCTTTGTGGGATTGGAATCCAGGTCCACCATGTTTCCGGCTTCTTTCGCGGCTTGCGTGCCCGTATTCATGGCCACGCCCACATCGGCCTGAGCCAGCGCGGGCGCGTCGTTGGTGCCGTCGCCGGTCATGGCGACCAGTTTGCCGGCGGCCTGCTCGCGGCGAATCAGATCCATCTTGTCTTTCGGAGTTGCTTCCGCCAGAAAATCGTCCACGCCCGCTTCGCGCGCGATTGCCGCAGCCGTCAGGGGATTGTCGCCGGTGATCATGACGGTCTTGATACCCATGGCGCGCAACTGATTGAAGCGCTCGCGCATTCCGCCTTTGACGATGTCTTTCAGGTAGATCACGCCCAGCGCGCGCTGATTCTCCGCAACCACCAGCGGAGTTCCTCCGGAGCGCGAGATCTGTTCCACGCTCGCCTGAATTTCGCGCGGCAGCGAGGTGCCGAACTGATGCAGATATTTGGTGATGGCGTCGACCGCTCCCTTGCGAATCTCGCGGCCGTCCAGGTTCACGCCCGACATGCGGGTTTGCGCGGTGAAGGGGACGAACACGGCTTCATGCGAAGCCAGTTCGCGGCCGCGCAGGCTGTACCGCTCTTTCGCCAGCACAACAATCGACCGGCCTTCGGGCGTTTCGTCGGCGAGCGAAGAAAGTTGCGCCGCATCGGCCATCTCGGCCGTGGTAATGCCTGGCGCCGGAATGAACTCCGCTGCCTGACGGTTACCGAGAGTGATCGTTCCCGTCTTATCGAGCAGCAGCGTGTTCACATCTCCGGCGGCTTCCACGGCGCGCCCGGACATTGCCAGCACGTTGTGCTGCACCAGGCGGTCCATGCCGGCTATGCCGATGGCGGAAAGCAGGCCGCCAATGGTGGTCGGAATCAGACAGACCAGCAGGGAGACGAGCACGAATACGGTCTGCGGCGATCCCGAGTAAATCGCGAAGGGTTGCAGCGTAACTACTGCCAGGAGAAAAATAATGGTTAAGCCCGCCAGCAAAATGTTGAGCGCGATTTCGTTCGGAGTCTTCTGCCGCTCCGCGCCCTCGACCAGAGCGATCATTCTGTCGAGGAAGGTTTCTCCCGGATTCGATGTAATGCGGACTTTGAGCACGTCGGAAAGCACGCGCGTGCCGCCGGTGACCGCCGACCGGTCGCCTCCGGCTTCGCGGATTACCGGCGCGGATTCGCCCGTAATCGCGGACTCGTCCACCGAGGCCACGCCTTCGATGACTTCACCATCGCCGGGGACGAGTTCGTTCGCGGTCACCGATACGACATCCCCCGCACGCAGCTTGGCACTCGGCACGGTTTCTGTCGTCCCGTTCGCCAGCAAGCGCCGGGCCTCGGTTTCAGACCGGGCTTTGCGCAGGGTGTCGGCTTGCGCCTTGCCGCGTCCTTCGGCCATGGCTTCCGCGAAATTCGCGAACAGCACCGTGAACCATAGCCAGAGCGTGATCTGCAGATTGAAGGCGAAGCTCTGTTTCTCGCGGAAGAGCAGCAGGGTGGTCACCACGCTGCCCACCTCGACCACGAACATGACCGGATTCTTCATCATGGTGCGGGGATCGAGTTTGACCACGGCATCGACGAGCGCCCGGCGGATGATTTTTGCGTCCCACAAACTCTTGCTTTTCTTTTCTGCCATCTCTTGCCTCGGAAAATCTTGTCTCGGAAAGCTCCGCCTCAGAAAGTTTTCCCTGCCATCATCAGCAGGTGTTCAAGCACAGGCCCCAAACTTAGGGCCGGGAAGAATGTGAGCGCTCCCACGATTACAATCACCGACACCAGCAGAATGGAAAACAGGGGCGTAGTCACCGGGAATGTACCTGCCGAAGCGGGCACGGTTTTCTTCTTGGCCAGGTTGCCGGCGATCGCCAGCATGGGAATGATCATGAAGAAGCGCCCCACCAGCATCGTCATCGCGCCCGCGGTGTTGTACCAAAGCGTGTTGCCGTTCAAACCGGCGAACGCAGAACCGTTGTTCCCCGCCATCGACGTAAACGCGTAGAGGATTTGGGTCAGGCCGTGTGGACCCGCATTGGTGATGCCCGAGGTGCCAAATCCCTCGACCGATGAAATGCCCGTGAGCACCAGAATGATCAGTGGGAAGACCAGGGTGACCAGCATGGCCATCTTCACGTCATAGGCTTCAATCTTCTTGCCCAGATACTCCGGGGTGCGCCCGACCATAAGTCCGGCGATGAACACCGACAGCACCACATAGATCAGGATGCCGTACAGGCCGGCGCCGACTCCGCCAAAAACGGTTTCGCTGAGCATGATGTTGACCAGCGGCACCATTCCGCCCAGGGGAGTGAAGGAATCGTGCACGCCGTTGATGGCGCCGCAACTCGCATCGGTGGTGATGGTAGCGAACAGCGCGGAATTGGCGATGCCAAAGCGCACTTCCTTGCCTTCCATGTTGCCGCCCGGCTGCGTTGCAGTGGCGTGCTGGTCGACTCCGTGCAGCAGAGGATTGCCCCGGGCCTCGGCCCAGTAAGCGGCCGTAACGCCGCACAGGAATAGAAGCGCCATCGCTGCCCAGACCGCCCAGCCGTGACGCGGCGAGCCAGTCATTCGTCCCAGCGTGTAAGTGAGACCTGCCGGGATGGCGAAGATAGAAAGCATCTGCAGCAAGTTAGTAAGTGGAGTGGGATTCTCAAAGGGATGGGAGCTGTTGGCATTAAAGAATCCGCCGCCGTTCGTGCCCAGCATCTTGATCGCTTCTTGAGAAGCAACCGGCCCTTGGGCGATGGTCTGATCGGTCACGGTGTCCATTACCGGCTTGCCATCCTGCCCCACCATCGGCTTGCCGTCCGTTCCCGTCTTCTGGACCTGTTGCGGTTCGATCAGCTTCGCGGTGTCATACGGCCTCAGGTTTTGCACCGCACCCTGCGAGACCAGGACCAGAGCGTAGACGAGGCAAGCTGGTAGCAGCACCCACAGAGCAGAGCGGGTCATGTCGACCCAGAAATTGCCGATGGTCTCTTTTTCCTTGCGCGCAATGCCGCGAACGAACGCGATCGCCAACGCAATCCCCACCGCTGCTGACGCGAAGTTGTGGTAGGCCAAGCCAGCCATCTGGGTGAGATAGCTCATCGTGGACTCGCCCGAATAGTTCTGCCAATTCGTGTTGGTGGTGAAGGACGCGGCGGTGTTGAAGGCCAGCGTTTGCCCGACTGCCCCAAACTTCTGCGGGTTTAACGGCAGCCACTGCTGCACCCGCTCGATCAGATACAGCAGCAGCATGGCGGCGCCGCTGAACAGCAGCATGGTGAAGGCATATTCCGTCCAGCGCATCTCGTGTTCTTCATCCACGCCGGTCACGCGATAGAGCAGGCGCTCGATCGGCCGCAGCACGGGATCGAGAAAAGTGCGCTCACGGCTGAACACTTTTGCCATGAACACGCCGAGCGGCTTGGTGATCGCCAGAAGCACAACCAGAAATACGCCGATCTGCATCCAGCCATTGGTTGTCATTTCAGAATTTCTCCGGTCTCAGCAGGGCATACAGCAGGTAGACCATCAACCCGACGCTTACCAGCAGCATGATGATCGATTCAGCATTCATATTGATTTAGCCTCAGGCGATCCAGCCTCAGCGAATTCGATCGCAGAATTGGACATAACCAAGCGACAGCAGGAAGAACGCTATCGTGACCACGACAAAGATCAGGTCTTGCACGGAGCCTCCTACAAGCGCAACTTTTATTCGCGACTTGAATTCTACCAGTATGGCCAAGTTAGGCCGATCCTCATCCTTTAGCCCTGGTTGGATCCGCCCGCCCGAAGACAAGCCGGTCGCTTGCACCACGCTGAATTAGAAATGTTCTCCCATAAATGTTGGGTAAGCGATTCGTAAAGAAGTCACAAAGAAATAGGGACGCTCCCGCTGCTTGGCAAACAGAGCGGTTTCCCCTGTTTTCTTTGTACGCATGGGTCCGACCCGCTACACTTGAGCGGATAGAGCCATGAATAAAAACCTGCCGCTGGTGCTTCGCCACGCTATGTATAACCTGCGTGGCGGCTTTTTGGTTCGCCCGCTCACCATCGCCCTGACGCTGGGATGCGCGGGAGCATTCCTGTCGTGGCTGGAAGAGGAGTTTCCAGTCGCCAGCGCGTGGGTGCCCACCGTCCTATTTCCCTCGCACGCCGACCCGCAAGTCGCGCAGGTCATTCTGGCGGGCATCGCCGCCTCTATCATGACGGTGGTGTCGATCGTGTTCGCCATCCTGCTGATGACGCTCACCCTGGCATCGATGCAGTTCTCCCCGCGCATCATCGTTAGCTTTTCCCGGGACCGCGTGACGCAATGGACGCTCGGTATCTTCCTCGGCACTTTCTTGTATTGCATGGCGGCGCTGCCGGCGGCGCGTTCGCTCCCTTACCCCTTCGCGCCCGTAGGCACCGTGCTGGGCGCGATGGTGCTGGCGCTGATCTGCGTCGGCTTGCTGCTCTTTTTCATTCACCACATCTCGCAGGCCATCAGCGTCAATCACATCGTCGACAGAATCGCAGCAGAAACAGAAGCCATGATCGATGAGCTAATGCCCTGGCCGCACCTGCTGGACCACCACGTGGAGGATGCTGAACCGCTTCGGCCCAACCCGAGCGAGGTGGCTGTCTTCAGCCATGATTCCGGCTACATCCGCTTCGTCGATACGCAACGCCTGGTCGCCATTGCGAAGCACTATCACGTGACGATCCGCGTTCTGCGCCGGGTTGGCCACTTCGTTCCGGCGGGAATCCCGCTGGCAATGGTCTCCAAGGGGAATCGTCTGCCGCCCGAAGGAACCGCCGAACTGCTGGCCGCGTTTGACTTCGGCCCGACCAGAACCTTGCAGCAGGACGTGGAGTTCGGCGTTCTGCAGATTGTCGACGTGGCGTTGAAGGCGATTTCCCCTGCCGTCAACGACCCCACCACGGCCATCAACTGCATCGACCAACTGAGCCGCATTCTGATCCGGTTCGCGTCCCGAGAGCCGCCCGAGGACCTGCTCTACGATCCGCCAGGCATCGTTCGCGCCAGCATTGGATGGATCCGTTTCGAGCGCCTGCTGGAAGCAGCCTTTGAGCAGATCCGCATGTATTCGAAGACGGACGTGGCCGTCAGCCTGCGCTTGCTGCGAGCCCTCGGTGACGTCGCCGCCTCGACGCCCGATCCGGAGTTCCGCCGGATTCTCGTCGAGCGCGGAGCGCGGACAGTGGCAGGATGCGCCGAAAGGCTCGGCGAAGAGGAACTGAGAGAATTGCGTGCTCGCCAGACCGCACTGGAGAACTTCACCGCCCTGAATCGGGCCATCGAACCATCCGGTCATCGGGCCATCTGAAGATCAATACACTTCAGATCAGCCAATCACCTTACGAGCCGATCCCCTGACTCCTGATCTGCCGCTCATCCTTCGGGCTCGAAACGATAACCCACCCACGGATCGGTCACAATGTAGCGCGGGGAATTTGGCGAGGGCTCAAGTTTCTTCCGGAGTTGCGCCACGAACACGCGGAGGTATTCGACCTGTTCCGTGCTTTCACCTCCCCAGACCGCGCCCAACAAAACGCGATGCGTTACTACTTTGCCGGCTTGGCGGGCCATGTATGTGAGTAAGTCGAATTCTTTCGGCGTGAGGTGCACGGCGCGGTCCTTAACAAAAACCGTGCGGGCTCCAGGATCGATCTTGAAATCACCGGTTTCGATCGGCTCCAGTTCCGACTCTGCCGTCCGGGCGCGCCGAAGGTTGGCGCGGACGCGCGCCAGGAGTTCCTCGATGCCGAAGGGCTTGGTCACGTAATCGTCCGCGCCCGCATCCAGCGCCTTGACCTTGGTTCGCTCCTCGCCCCGCACCGAGAGCACGATGATCGGAATTTGTGTCTTCGTTCGCAGCCGCCGGCATAACTCCAGCCCGTCCATGTTGGGCATCGACAGGTCGGTGATAACCAGATCCGGCGACCAGTCTTTCATGATCTCCAGCGCAGTCTCGCCGTCGTTGGCCACGCGAATGTCGTATCCGTGGCTGGAAAGGGACGTCCGCAGCACCCGCGTGATCTGGGATTCGTCGTCCACGACCAGAATGTGTTTATGCTCCAACGTTAGAACTCCAACGTTAATGCTTCAGCAAGCCCCGATCATCCCGGCTCCTGGGTCACGATGTGCACGTCCACGGCCGGGGCGTCGCGCAAAAACTGATGGATTGCTGATAGATAGAAATATCGTTTCCAGCCCCGCGTCGCGGAACGTCCAAAGACGACTTGCGTGATGTGCTTCTCGTTGACGAATTCCGCGACCGCATGGGCCACGTTCCTGCCTTTCAGCCGCACGATCGATGCCCCAACGTTTTCCGCGAAGCGCACGTTCGCGGCCAGGGTCCGCTGATTGTCATCGCTGGTGTCCTGCCCCAGATCGGTGTAGACAACAAAGAGCTCGGCGTTCAGGGCGTGCGCCATGCGCGCTCCGCGCGCCACCAGATACTGCGCCGCCGGGTTCGAGCTGATGCATACCGCAATGCGTTCGCGGATGGCAGGCGCTGCCCGATCGTCCTTTTCCTCTCCGCGGTGCTGTTCCAGGCTTTGATCCACGACCTGGGCCACTTCGCGCAATGCCAGCTCGCGCAAAGCGATCAGGTTTGTCTCGCGGAAAAAGTTCTCCAGCGCCCGCCCCACGCGTTCCTGCGGATAAACGTCGCCGCGCCGCATGCGGTTCTGCAGCGCCTCCGGAGTCAGATCGATCATCACCACTTCATTGACTCTTTGCAGCACCCAGTCCGGAACCGTTTCCCGCACCGTGATCCCGGTGACTCCCTGCACCGTCGGGGTCACGCTCTCCAGGTGCTGGATGTTCATGGTGGAGAGTACGTCGATGCTCGCATCCAGCAGTTCCAGCACGTCTTCATAGCGCTTGCGATGCTTGCTGCCTTCGATATTGGTGTGCGCCAGTTCGTCCACCAGCGCGACGCAAGGCTTGCGCGCGAGGATGGCGTCCACGTCCATCTCTTCGAAGAGCGCACCCTTGTACTCGATCGCTTTGCGCGGCACGGTCTCCAGACTCGTGAGCAGATCGGCCACGCCTTTCCGGCCGTGGGTTTCCACCACTCCAATCACAACATCTTCGCCGCGCGCGTGCCGCCGGATGGCCTCGGTCAGCATGGTGTGGGTCTTGCCCACACCGGGAGCGTATCCAAGAAAAAGCTTGAATCTGCCGCCGCTCTTCGCCGGCGAACATTCCTCCAGCCATTGCTCGGGCGTCTTGGTCATCGCGTTTATTGTCGTTGAGACATCCAACTTTGTCGATGTTGAAAAGAAAAGTTTCAAGGTTTCAAAGTTTCAGAGTTTCAAGGTCGTAGGGCCGGCTGCGAGCAGTCCCCAATGCCTTTGTTCTTGAAACCTTGAAACTTTGAACCCTTGAAACCTCGTCTTTGTCATACAATCGGCTCGTGAAAGCCGCCGCCAGATCCGGATACGGATACCTGATCGCGGCGCTGACTGTAGCCGGGATTACTCTCGTCGGCTACCGCTGGATCGACCTTAATCCGACCACCATCGCGCTCGCTTTTTTGCTCGGCGTCCTGGGGATTTCCGCTGCCTGGGGCTTGCGGCAAGCCGTTTTCATGTCGGTGATTGCGACCCTCGCGTTCGATTATTTTTTTCTGCCTCCGATCGGCACCTTCACCATTGCCGACCCGCAGAACTGGATCGCGCTCTTCGCCTTCCTGGCTACCTCGGCAACGGTCAGCGAACTGTCGGCGCGCGCCCGGCGTGGCGCTCGTTCTGCGATCGAGCGCCGTCAGGAACTGGAGCGCCTCTACGCCTTCAGCCAGTTGCTGCTTGCCAGCGAGAGCCCGGCCGAACTGTTGAACCTGATTCCGCGCTACATCGTGGATTCCTTCGGCATAAGGTCGGCGGCGATCGCGCTCTCCAGCCGCAGTGACGTTTATCGCTCCGGCCCCACCATCGACGGATTGGAATCGAGCGATCTCCAGCTGATTAGCGTCCGCGGCGAACCGCGGTTCGACGCCGTCCGTCAACTGGCCTTCATGCCGCTCCGCATGGGCATGCGCGTCGTCGGGTGCATGGGCGTCGCCGGTTCGATGCTTTCGCGGCAAACCCTGGAAGCCATCGGCAGCCTGGTGGCCATCGCCATCGAGCGCGCCGGCGCCGTCGAAAAACTCAGCCGCGCCGAGGCCTCCCGCGAAAGCGAGCAATTGCGCTCCGTCCTGCTCGATTCCGTGACCCACGAGTTTCGCAGTCCGCTCACCGCCATCAAAGCGTCGGTGACTTCGCTGCTGGGCAGCTCGGGTCATTCGCCGGAGACCCATTCGCCGGAGGAGCGTCAGGAACTGCTGACCATCATCAACGAGGAAAGCGACCGCCTGAATCGGCTGATCGGAGAGGCCGCCGAGATGGCCCAGTTGGATGCCAGCAAAGTGCAATTCCGCTTTATATCCGCGCCGGTCGGCCCCGTGGTCGAGGAAGCGCTCGAAGAGATGAAGCAACTCCTGGTCCAGCATCCCGTGGAAGTCAGAATCCCCGCCTGCCTTCCCAACGCGCGCATGGATCCCGCCCACATCAAGGAAGTTCTGGTGCACTTGATTGAGAACGCCGCGAAATATTCACCCGCCGGCGCTCCCATCCGCATCACCGCCGAAACCAAGGACAACGACCAGACCCTCACCATAAACATTGCCGATCGCGGCCCCGGCATCGACGACTTCGAGCAATCCCTCGTATTCGAGAAGTTTTACCGCGGACGAAATCAGCGCGTGCAAGTCCACGGCACCGGCATGGGCCTGGCCATCTGCAAAGCCATAGTAGAAGCCCACGGCGGTCATCTCGGCGTCACCAGCCAGTTGGGGCACGGGTCGGTTTTCTACTTTAGTTTGCCGGTGGGGTGAGGGGAGATTCGGATGAAGTATGCCCTCGGGGTCGCCCTGGTCGTGGCGGTGGTCGTGGTGGGCGGGGAAATTGTTGTGGCCGAATTCACCAACGCGCTGTTTCAAGACGATCTGGGGGATATAACGGCAATGCTGGGCACCCGCATAGGGTTGTCACCGCTCACCTCGGAGGAACAACTTCGCGCGACCATACTTCGCAAAGCGAACGGACATGAAATCCCGCTCGACCCCAAGCAAGTGACGGTGCGAATCACTGGACCCATGGGCCATCGGCGCGTATACATCGCGGTCGACTATACGGTGGACGTGAATTTGCTCGTCTATTCCTTCCCTTTGCACTTCACTCCCAGAAGCACTGGGATTACGTTCTAAACACGGGGTCGGCAACAGCCTGCAGTTTGGTGGGCCCACTAGGATTTGAACCTAGAACCAACAGATTATGAGTCTGCTGCTCTAACCGTTGAGCTATGGGCCCCCGCCTCCATATCTTAAATCTTACACATTGCTCGCCAGACTTTGCCGGTGGAGAGCCGGGCGTCCCCGCCGGCCACGATGCTGTCGGCATCAGCGAAGACGGGCGAGGACGTCCGTTGCTCCATCGTATAACTCACGGTACTGGTGCGCCAGCGCCCGCCAGAGCTTCAATCTCCCGCTCGAGAGCTTCGAATTGGAGAGCGCTCCAACTGAGATTCTCATCATAACGCTCGACCCGGCAGTCGGAGAATGAAATGGCTATGCCCACCAGATCGCCCAGGCGATTTTCGATCTCGCGGCGATAGGAATCCTCCAGGCTGAGTCGGTCGATGTCGATCACCAAATGACATTGCCGCTCGCCGAGCTGCCTCGCTAAAAGCCACATGAAGTAGAAGATGAAATAAAGCCGGCGCAAAACTGTCTCGTCCACAAGCTTGCCCCGGAAGGCCTCGCGCAACCCGGAGGACTCCAGCAATGCCGGCAATTCGATAGCTGCCAGCAACGGCGCGAAGGCCGGCGCTTCCATATTGTGGCGGAGAATGACCGTGCCGCGTTGCAGAAAATAAGGATTGCCCTGCACCGCCTGGCGCAACATCGACAGAAACTGGCGGCGCGGCTCGCGGCGGATGAAGATATGCGCGCCGGGCATCCGGGCGCGAAACCAGCCCACTCTCAAATCGGTGCGCACGAAGCCGTAGACCGGACGCCGCCCGAGCCGCGTGGCCAGCCTCGCCAGATCGGCCAAATAGGCTTCCAGTTCCGGCAGAGAGTCAGCGCTCGTGGCGCAGTATCGCCCAAAGGTGAGATGGGCGGGAAAACCTGGTATGCCTCCGCCCGGGCCAACTTGGTCGATCAGCGGACGATACTCCTCCAGATAGGGCGCTTCGAGCGCCGGGTGATTGGCAAAAGACCAGGGGACGAAGCGATCGACGACTTCCGCCGTCAAAGTGGCCAGGTGTTCGTTGAGCGGTTCGAAGTAACAATAGGTATCGGGCCGCTGCCGGAACTTGGCCCAGACATAGGTGCTCGCCGCGCGCCAGCTCGAATGCAGGAAGATCGCTTCGTTGATCTTGGCCTTGACCTCGACCATCTCTGTTCTCCGATCCGTAGATGCCCGGCAGAGGTGTTGCAGCGGCAGATTATCGCGGCCCGGGCGTCGGTCCCGTCAATCTTCATTCTCAACCAATCTTCATTTTTGATCTTTACCTGTCGCTCCACGGAAGCGCGAGGCGTGGTCACCTACGAATTCATACGGGCCGCAGTGCGTCAGCTTACTCGCGGCATCGAGCCAGATTTCGCCGCCGATCCGCCGCCAGCGCAGACAAAAGGAATAATCCTCGCTCAAATAGGCGCCGGTGTCGGGGTCGATAATGCAATCGAAGAGCGCGAAGAGATTGGAACTCGGCGCCGCGTCGCCCCGCGAACCGGACATGGGCAGGCTGTGCACGCGGCCGAAATGAGTTTCGGGATAAGCGGCAATCATCTTCTCCAACGCGCTGCGGCGAATCATCTGAAAGCCGCCGCCGGCATAAATTCCCGTGACAAAATCGCCCTCCTGCTTGCGCTCCGCTTCCGGGCAGAAAGTTCCAACATAGGACAGGGCAGCCTGCCGCACGCTTTCGCCGCCTTCGACACAGCGATGCGGGATGAAGTCCCAATCGATCGACTTGAGCGGATACAGCGCCCCGGTGAAGTCCTTATCGAACCGCAGCAAGCGCTCGACCTGCTGCGGCTCGAAGCTGATATCGGCGTCGACGAACAGCAGATGGGTGGCTGCGGGATTGTCCAAAAAAGCGGCAACCAGAGTGCTGCGCGCACGGGAGATCAGAGCATCATAGCCAAGCATCGACAGCGACACCTCAAACGCGGCGGACTTCGCGTAGCTCATGAGCCGTATCACCGACAACATGTAACTCTGCGAAACCACGCCTCCAAAGCATGGGGTGGCGACGAGAATCAAGGGCTGGGACATGGTCACTCCCGAGGCAACGCTGGCGCCCGCAATCCGACGCCTTAGAAGCGAAACGCCGGCATTTTCCCGATGGCGGCTTAGCTAGGGGAACCCCTGGGCGACGCGGAAAACCCGCCTGCCTTTTGCAGCCCCTCTAGAGCGAGCTGGTTGGCGTGGGTGGTACGGGCGGCACTGCGGGAGCAACATCCGCTGCCGCACTGCTGTTCACCAGATCTTTCAATTCCTTGCTGGGCTTGAAGAATGGAATCTTCTTTGCGGGAACTTCCACGCGGTCGCCGGTTTTCGGGTTTCGGCCTACGCGCGGCTTGCGCTGGCGCGTGCGGAAGCTGCCAAAACCGCGTATTTCGATCTTGTCGCCCACCCGCAGCGAGCGCACCACGCTGTCAAAGATCGTGTCCACGATCACTTCGCTGTCTTTGCGGGTGAGTTCCGCCAGACGGGAAACTTCTTCGATCAGGTCAGCCTTCGTCATAAGCCTATTTACTCCCTTTGGGCCGGTTCCCTTGTGGGTTCCGCGTGCCCGAGGGCCTTGCCGCCCCCGGCGCCGCACTGCGCCTGCCTATAACCTTCTCAAATTTAAGGGGTTCTGTGCAAGTACAGTTCTCGGTTCTCAGTTGTCAGCGAAAGCCTGTTCGGCAGTTACTGGCAGCTGACAACTGGCTGCTGGAAATCCTGCCAGCCACTTCCCCACCTACTTCCAAAGATAATAAAAGCCAACCTGCTGCTCCAATAGCTTCTCTCGCGTCGGCAAATAATCGGAAACATCGCCAAACAGCAGATCGAGCCCCGACCGCCTCTCTTTCGGCGGCCAAACCAGCGTCGGCTCGCCCGAGATATTCACCGCCTTCGCCGTATCCTTGACTGCCCCTTCAAAATCCGCAATCTGATCCACCAGTTTCAACTCCGCCGCCTGCTCGCCGGTCCAGACTTTTCCGTTCGCAATGGCGCGAATGTCGGCCTCCTTCGCATGTCTGCCGTCGGCCACTGCCTGGATGAACTGGGTGTGCATGTTGTCAATCAGGCCCTGCATGTACTCGCGTTCCGCGGGCGTCATTTCGCGCGTGGGACTGCCTGTGTCCTTGAATTCACCCGCCTTCATCGTGATCGCGTTCAGTTTCGCCCAGCGCAGAAGCTCGCCGTAGTTCACCCACTCGGCAATCACTCCGATCGATCCCACAATGCTGCCCTTATCGGCGTAAATCTTGTTAGTAGCCGACGCCACGTAGTACGCGCCGCTCGCGCCCACCGTCTCGATCGAAGCCACGATGCGCTTCTTTTTTTCGTCGCGAATCCGCTTCACCTCGCGGTAGATCTCCTCCGACGCAGCCACGCCGCCTCCAGGAGAATTCACATGAATAATGATGGCCTTGACGGAATCGTCGTCGGCAAACTTCTTAAGCTGGGGGACGATCTGCTTGGGAGAGAAAATTACGCCGTCGAGTTCAACCACGGCGATCTTGGAGCCGAAGCCGGAAAAGGATTCTTCATCGTGGCCGCCGAAGCTCAAGTACACCAGCGTGAACACCGCCACCACGAACAGCGCGAACAGCCCGCCGCCCACCAGAAGCCACAACCAAATCCGCGAACGCCCTTCAGCCATAATCAGATGAGTGTAGCACCGGACGTTTCAATTCGGCGTGCTGGCAAACTTACTTAACCTCGAAGTTCTTCGGATCGAGCGATATGTTGTGGGAAATTTTTTCTTCGGACACTTCAAACTGGTCGATCGCCCCAGACGACGGTCCTCCGACAGTGAACTGGATGGTCCACCGGCCCGGCAGTGTGACATCGTCAATGCTCTTGAAATCCGCAAAGCGTTCTTCCAACCGGTAATGCGTCTCCTGCTCCTGCCCCGATTGAGCAGAGTTGCGACCTAAATGTGCACTGACCGTCATCAGGTAAACGGTCATGACGTGGCGGAAGGTGTCAGGTTCAAAATAGAGTTGGATCTCCAGATCGCTGCTTTTCTTGGGCAAGTAGTCCACGCGATGAAGCTCACGGCCGTCCACTTTCTTCAAGCCTTGATCTCGCAGTTTCGCAAGGCGCTCGTCCAAGCGGGACAGCGCCCATCCCGTCGAGAGTGCTCCTCCCCATAGACCTTCCGAAAGAATCTCGCTGTGCGCCATTACAAACTGGCCGAAGGCCGTATAACGGCCGGGTCTCACTTGTGCGACCGAGGTCTTCTTGCCATCGCTCACAAACCACTCGGTGCGGTAAGTGGTAGGTGGAAATTTCAGCAATGAGGCGAACTTGTCGCCCTCCGAAACAAAGGTCTCCTTGCCGTCCCAGCGTTGCCCACCGCCGTTCAATACCTGGAAAGTCACCGTCCCTTGGGCTAAACGGTTTTTCACGGCCGCCCGGGCCTGCTCGGTGCCGATGGAATTCAAATGCTGCTTGACGAAGTCGCCGGCTTGAAACTCATCCTTGGCTGCGCTGACCGATAGCATAGCCAGCAATGCAACAAACACCGCGAGGGATCGCATCGAAACCTCCAATCGACATTTCTTACTTGGGGACGGCAGCTAGTATAGTCCACAATCGCACCCGGCTTGACGTACACTCGTTTCCCAGATGCGCAATCCGGTCGAACTCGAGGTCTTCAAGAACCTCTACCATTCCATTGCCGAGGAAATGGGAGCGGCCCTGCGCCGAACTTCTTTCTCACCCAACATCAAAGAGCGCCGCGACTACTCCTGCGCCGTCTTCGATTCCGCAGGCCAGGTCATCGCCATGGGCGATCACATGCCGGTGCACCTGGGCTCCATGCCGATGTCGGTAGCCGCAGCAGTGAAAGACTGCGCGCTCGAGCCTGGCGATGTCGTCATGCTCAACGATCCCTTTCGCGGCGGCACCCACCTTCCTGACATCACGCTGGTCATGCCGGTGTATGTGAAGCAGGCGAAGAACGGCGGGCGGGGGCGCCCGCCCCAGACAACACCCGACTTCTACGTTGCTTCCCGCGCACATCACGCCGATGTGGGCGGAACTTACCCCGGTTCCATGGGCCCCTGCCGCGAAATCTACCAGGAAGGCCTGCGCATTCCGCCGATCAAGATCATGCGTGGCGGGAAACTTGTCGCCGATGTGTTGGCCCTCCTGCTCAACAATGTCCGCACGCCCGAAGAACGCGAAGGCGACCTCGGCGCTCAGATCGCCGCTTGCCAGACCGGAGCCCAGCGCCTTCGCGAAATCTGCGCACGCTATGGCATCGCGCGTGCCAAGAAAGCGGCCGCCGATCTGCTCGTTTACTCCGAGGAGATGATGCGCGCCTTTCTGCACACCATCCCGTCAGGCCATTACCAGGCCGAAGATTTTCTCGATGACGATGGCGTAGAAGACAAGCCCGTGCGCATAGCCGTGGCCATTCATGTCAAGGCTTCATCCAGAAAGAAATCCCCTGCAGAGACGCGGCTCGCCGCGTCTCCGCCTGCGTCGAGACAGAAGCCTCCAGCCCAAGTCACCATCGACTTCACGGGCAGCGATAAGCAGGTTCAGGGCGCGATCAATGCGGTCGAGGCCATCACTTATTCGGCTTGCTTCTACGTGTTCCGCTGCCTGCTTCACGAAGACGTGCCCGCCACCTCCGGACTCATGCGCCCCATCCGCGTCATCACTCCATCGGGAACGGTGGTCAACGCCAAGCCTCCCGCCGCCGTTGCCGGGGGCAACGTTGAGACTTCCCAGCGAATTGTCGACGTGCTTCTGAAAGCGCTGGCCCAGGCGATTCCGGACCGCATCCCGGCCGCCGCTTCGGGCACTATGAACAACCTCACCATCGGCGGCATCGATCTTCGTTCGGGCGATCTTCGTGTGGACGATCCCCGCAACGGCGAGCCCTTCGCCTATTACGAGACCGTTGCGGGAGGTATGGGAGCGCGTCCCACCAAAGACGGAGTCTCCGGCGTACACACCCACATGACCAACTCACTCAACACGCCGGCCGAGGCGCTCGAATACGCCTACCCGATTCGTCTGCGGCAGTATTCTCTGCGCTCCAAAAGTGGAGGCGCAGGCCTCCACACCGGTGGCGACGGAATCGTTCGCGAAATCGAAGTCTTGACCGACGCCCAGGTCACACTGCTCGCCGACCGCCGTTCCCGCGGACCCTACGGCCTGGCCGGCGGAGGCGACGGCGCTCCCGGTCGCACCCTGATCATCCGGCGTGATGGTTCTGAAGAAACAATTCCGGGCAAGACCAGCTTTCGCCTGCGTTCAGGAGAAAGAGTCCGCATAGAATCTCCAGGCGGCGGCGGCTGGGGCAGAACAAACCGCTGAACCGCAGAGTACGCGGAGCGCGCAGAGTTTTTGCAAACTGGCTTTCCCCTGTGTTCCTCTGTGGCCACTGTGGTAGAGATTTTCTCTGCGGGCTCCGCGTCTCTGCGGTAAATCCCACTTTTCGCTAGAATCTGAACTGCAGGCTTTCAAGGATTGACCACGATGAGATTCTTGCGTCCTCTCATTCTCGCCATTGTTCTGGCGTCCGCCTTCTTCTACTTCACCACCTATCGCAGCGGTCTCTATCCGTCCGGCTGGATTGGCCGCCCGCAGCACGTTGAAATCACCGAGGCCGCCGGCAGCGAGGCGTTCGACGCCGAAGAGCAGAACAACATCAGCGTCTACCGCAAGAACATCGCATCGGTAGTCAACATTACGTCGCGCGTAATGACCTTCGACTTTTTTTACGGCCTGGTCCCGCAGGAAGGCCAAGGCTCCGGTTTCGTTATCGACAAAGAAGGACACATCCTCACCAACTATCACGTTATCGCCGAAGCGCGCCAGGTTGAAGTGACGCTGCACAACCGCAAGAAATATAAGGCGACCATCGTAGGCACCGACAAGTCCCATGACCTGGCGATCGTCCAGATCAAAGCACCCGACCTGCAGCCGATGACCCTCGGCGACTCCTCCAATCTGCAAGTCGGCCAGAAAGTCTATGCCATAGGCAATCCCTTCGGCCTGGCTGGAACCCTCACGCTAGGCATCGTCAGTTCCATCCGCCAGGTGCAGGAGCCCGACGGCCTGGTCATCGACGAAGCCATCCAGACCGATGCCGCCATCAACCCCGGCAACTCCGGCGGCCCGCTGCTCAACTGGCACGGCCAAGTCATCGGCATCAACACCATGATTGCCTCCAGCGTCGGACAAAGCGCCGGCATCGGCTTCGCCATCCCCATCAATACCGCCAAAGCCGTGGTCAACGATCTGGTTACGCTCGGACGCGTGCGCCGTCCCGCGCTCGGCGTCCGCACCATCCCCATCGATTCGGAAATTGCCGAAGAACTCGGCCTGGCCGCCGACTACGGGCTGCTCATCGTGCAAGCCGTTCCCGGAGGCTCCGCCGATCGCGCCGGGTTGCGCGGCGGCTCCGAACGGGCCTATTTAGGCAACATTCCCATCATGATCGGGGGCGATTTAATCGTCGCCATCGACGGAGAGAAGATCGAAAGCCAGCAAACGCTGGCCCAGATCATGAATAAACACCG
>Ga0181518_10000796_pt1 | contig 33634 bp, 34 predicted proteins | sample PEATcosm2014_Bin_28_FD_119751 | JGI IMG/M metagenome (GOLD analysis project Ga0181518, IMG submission 119751) | Peatland microbial communities from MTU Mesocosm Facility, Houghton, MI, USA - PEATcosm2014_Bin01_60_metaG | ecosystem: Environmental > Terrestrial > Soil > Wetlands > Peat | place...
GACCACGCCACCCAAGCCCGCCTCATCCGCCGATACATCCACTGGCGCAACCGCAACACAGACAACCCCCGCCTAAAACGCCTCATCAACACGGCAAACGTTGCCTGACACACCACTAGCTCGAAGGAGATCCGGGAATCAGGCATACCGGGGCTAAACGGAGTTGAACCCAAACGCGGTATCTCCCTTGATGAGGCCATGGACTGGTTCTCGGCCACCTGGGATAACTACCGAGACCCTGAAGGACCCTTTGAGAAAGCGAAGAAAGCCAAAGGGGGCCGCGAGTGGGCAGATGAGGACCTCCAGACCCTCATGCGATTTCTGACGCGCAAGGCGAAACCGGGTGGTAACCCAAGCGAGTCCGGTTTTCGTAAGTTGATCGCCGGGCGCGATCTACACACCGCCAGTCTCGACGAATCGTTCGAGAACGAAATCGTTGTGAAGCTACGCAAGGGCGAAGTCGTGCTCATCGATCTCTCTCAGGGCGACCCCAAGATACAACGGACGTACTCTGATCGCGTGTGCCGGCGCATCTTCGGCGATGCAATGAAGCGCTTCATAGAAAACGAGCCCGCCAACTTCATTCAGATGTACTTCGAGGAGGCTCACAATCTCTTTCCGCGGAGGGAGGAGAGAGACCTGACCATCGTCTACAACCGGCTAGCAAAGGAGGGGCAGAAGCTTAAGCTCGGACTTGCCTATGCGACGCAGGAGGTCAGCTCGATCTCGTCAAGCATCCTGAAGAACACGCAGAATTGGTTCGTCGCGCACCTGAATAATCGAGACGAGCTCAAAGAGCTCGATAAGTACTATGACTTCGAGGATTTCACCGACAGTCTCCGCCGCACTACGGACCGTGGATTCATAAGGATGAAGACCGATTCCAACACCTTTATCGTGCCGGTACAGATCGATCAGTTTAGGGTCGCCGAGGCCAACTAATGGCGTACGGGACCATTCGGGGCCGGAAGCCTATTGAGCGCGCCAGCAAGATCTCCCACGGCGAGATCATCAACAGCAGTGCAGTGCAGGAACTGTTGGCGAAGTGTACGGTGCCCAAAGCAGCAGATCACACCGTGGTCTCCGAGTTGGCTTATGAGGTGCCCGAGGCGATCGCCAATCGCATACGGCACGTCGTAGCGGTTGACGGCGGCTACCGCGAGGCGGCAGTACGGGAGGAGTTTCCATCGGCGGCAATCACCTTTTTTACGTTTGGGCCGCTCCTTTTCCAGCTCGATGACCTGCGCGAGCTCGACGCGAGACCGTTCCTAGCGCCGGAGGATCTTGCGCGTCTAAAGCATATCCAGAGATACACGCTTGCGCTGCCGACCCGCAATATCTCGCGCGAGGGCAAAACGCTGCAGCTCTCGGTGCGCGAGACGCTCCAGGACTTCTTTGAACAGGCCGATCATGGCGATGCGCCACTGGCTAATGTGCTGCGCTGGCTTCTGTTGGAAGGCTGGGACCCCGGGTCGCCAAATACGTGGGAGATCCCGGAGTGCCCCAACTACGACTGCTCGGCCGGACCGATATCGATCAGTGCGACGACGCCCGACCGCTCGACATGCAGCTCGTGCGGCGGCCCGATCTTCCTGATCGACGCCTTGCGGCTGCACGAGCGCATCGATGAGGAACAAGGAGCAAGCGGCATCGCAAGCTACGTGATGACGACCCTAGAGCAGATCGTGCTCGTGCACGTCGTAAAGGCGCTCCTGGAGACGAAGCCGGATCTCCTCCGAGAAGTCCTGTTCATCAAGGACGGTCCTCTTGCGTTCTTCGGCATGACGTCGCCGCTTTCTAAGCCGATGCGGGAGCTCGCAAGCTATCTTGGGGCCCGCCCGGATCCAAAGCAATCCAGTGGCAAGACTTGCTTGCTAAACGCCGTGGGCTTGGAGAAGAGCGGTGCGTTTGTAGAGCATGCGGTGCAGATTGCGGACAGGCTGGATCCCGAGTCGGTGCTCATTCTATCGAACGACTACATCTACCGTTATATAATACCGGGTGATCCCAGTAGCGCTGACCCGTACGGCAACAATACGTACTGGGGCGGCAAGTTGATCTACAAGGCCGGCGACGGAAACATCTACGTTGCCACGGTGCCAACCGACGGATTCAAGCGGGCGCCTACCTACGATGACTTCTTTAATCTCAGCGAGGTGCTTGCCGTGCTTGGCACTCTGCGATGCTCGATGTACGACAATGCCTTGATACCCATCGCGCTGGCGAACAAGCTGGTGTCGCTGTCGGAGTTTCCGAGCTCACGCATCCTTGAGACGTTCGCAAGGGCGTCGATCCGTCAGTAGAGGCTCTGGGCGGCTACTGCGCAGAGCTAGTGAACGCCGCGGTTGGCGCAGCAGCTTAACATCGCATGTTGCGACGAGCATCGCGGGGCTGTGGGAGCGCGCACCCAGGCGTCAGGCCGAGCTGTCGACGTCTACGCGCGCCCCGCTCGCATTTCTCGCCAGTTGCGCCTTCTGTACACCGCGTAAGTCACAAACGCAAGCGCGAGAGCGATTGTGTTGAGCGTCGTATCGCTATGGAGCCATCGAAGGTGATCACGGTCGAGTCGGTACGCGCACCAAATTGCCGCGAAACCTGTCAACGCGACAGCCAGTGTGAGCCATCGGAACTCGTGCTGCACTCCGTAGGCGAAATGTCGAAGAGCGCCCCAGGTAAGGTAAAGCGCGAACATAACACAGAACAGCAGCAAGAACTCCCCGATGTCGCTGCCGGGGCTCTTCGGGAGATCCTTGGTAGAGAGAAGGAGAAGCACATATGACATCACGATGAAGAAGTCGACGTAGACTCGGCGCAACTCTGCAGACTTGTGGTTTCCGGTGCGGATCCAGTACGGGGCGTCCTCCATTGCGACGTGCCAATCGATGTAGCTACGAACGACCACGTAGTACCCGAGCATGAGAGCGAGTACCACAGGAATGTTGCTGTGCCATGGGGCGCGCACGACATCTTGACTGATGACAATCGGCAGGGTTAGGACGAGCGCGAAGAGGAGGTCGATCAATGAGACAAGCCGGTCGGACGCGCGTATATCGCTCTCGCTGGGCCCGCCCACGACATCCACTTCTCGACGCGGGCGCGGGGGAAGGAACAGAAGAGCGCCCCACGCCACCACCACAGTCCCGATACAAAGAAGAAGGAGGGTCTTCACACGGTCGTCTTCGTGGTGCTTCGTGCGTTTCCTCTAGGCCGCTCGTGCTAAAGAACGGACTTCTGCCGAAGGGGCTAGTGTCTCTCCAGGCGGAAGCGGACAGGCAGGAGATCCGAGAGGCGCATAACGCGAAGGACGTCGCCTTCAGGGAAAATCACGAGCAGCGTTTCGTCACGATCAAACTCTGCCAACACTTGCAAACAGGCGCCACATGAGGCCACGGTGTGGGCGCGATCCGTGTCTGTAGCCACGGCGATAGCCGCGAACGCTCGATGCCCTTCGGCTACGGCTCGGGCGACGGCCGACCGCTCCGCACAAATGGTCAGTCCATAAGAGCAGTTCTCTACGTTGCAGCCCGTCACGATCTCGTCATCGTGTGTGATCAGCGCCGCTCCGGCCCGAAACTCCGAATACGGCGCGTGCGCTCGTGTTGCCGCCGCCTGGGCGTGCGCGTAGAGCGCCTCGACATCTATGCCATGCGCGAGCTCACGTGCATCGTCTGCTACTGAAATCTCACCTAGTCGCATGGCAGTCCACTCTCTTGGCTGGTTGCGCATAGTGTGGCACGTCTTTCAGTCGGTTTCGGCGGCCAGATACGGGGCTCCCTACGATGACTACTCCGACCCAACCTGCTCTACGTGACCCAGGGCTACTGGAGGGCGCCATCGAGCCACGTCGGGACGTCCAGCAGGTTCGAGACGCGGGTTAGTCGCGGTCCGTCAAGCCAGACCGCCAGATCCTCGCCAGTCTGATTCCAAGGCTGGTCGACGAGGACCCCGACACCCGCCGTCCGCTCGAGGAACTCGACGAGGTTCTGCGGGTAGTCGTCGACGAGCGCGTCCGCGCCATGCCGGCTCTTTAGTGCCTCTCCTGCGGGGACAAGCTCGTCGTAGACCAACCCGTTTCTAGCGAGCCATTGCTCGGTCAGCACCATCGACTCAGCCGGGCGCACGGTGATGAGCTTCACCGAGTAGTGCTCGCTGAGCACCTTAAGCATCCCGCGTGCCCCGTCATGCACCGGCATGTTAAGGACGTAACGCGGATCCTTCATCGCGTCTGCAATCTCCGGCACAAAGCTGGTTCCACCCAGCGGAAGGTCCCAGTGCACGACGTGCTCGAAGTCCAGGTCTACGCCAAGACGCTCCTTGACGCGTTGAAGGACCCCGTGAACCTGGTTGCCCAGCACTCCATCAATATCGACGCCGACGATCGGTCGGCCACGTGGCATGCACCAACAATAGCGGGCAAGACAGAGCTCGAATCCTGCTCGGATGACTACTTGCCGGTTGGAGCCTCGACAGCCGTAACACGATGGGCGCTGTGTGCTTCTGCAAACAAAACGCGACAAGCCGACCCCGCCTACGCGTCGTCCACAAAGCTCGCCAACGGATGCTGCGCCCGCAGATACCCCCCAAACAGCGGCACCGTGAAGTCGATGAGCCCGCGTCGCGGGCTGTAGACGAGGTCCTTGCGCAGCAGGCTCTCGCGCAGCACGGACGTGCTCCCGCGCTCCTTGTAGCCCGCGCGCATGGCGACGTCGGCCGACCGCACAGGCCCATCGCCGAGGTCGGCCATCGCCGCGAGGTAGCGCTGCTCGGCGTCGGAGGCGGTCTCGAAGCGGTCCTTGAAGAAGCGGCGGTTGAGCGCCTCGGAGACCAGCGCGCGGGCGCCCTCGATGTCGCGGGCGGTGATCGGGGAGCTGTCGACCTCGTTCCACAGCACGCGGCCGTACTCCTGGATGAAGTGCGGGTAGCCGGCGGACGCGTCGAGGATCAGCTCGATCGCCGGCGCCTCGTACTCCACCTCGCGCAGGGCCGCCGGCGCGACGAGCGCCATGCGCGCCTCCGCGTCGGACAGCCGGTCGAGCTCGTGGTAGGAGAACATCCGCTCCGCGTACGGCTTGGCCGCACGCAGCAGCCGCGGTAGCGGCGGCAGCCCGGCCCCGACGAGCGCCACCGGCAGGCCGCGCTGGCCGACGCGGTTCATCGCCATGCACACGGCAGCCAGCGCCGCCGCGTCGAGCGCCTGCATCTCGTCCAGGAAGAACACCGCGCCCGTGCCGCCGGCCTGCGCCACGTGGCCGAGCTCGACCAGCAGCACAGCCAGGTCGCGCTCGGTGTCGCCGCTGTCCGCCGTGCCGCTCGCCATCTCCACGTCCAGCTTCGCGCTGAAGCCGCCCGGCACCCCCACCGAGAACGACTTCAGGACGCCCAGCGCGGCCGTCGCCCGGGCGCGCATCCGCTCGCGGCGGCTCATCGACAGCAGCATCTGGTAGGCGAGCTCCGCGAACGTCTGGCGGAAGTCGCCCGAGCCGACCTCCTCGACGTCGTTGCACGCCCAGCCCGCCTCGCGCGCGAGCGTCTCGAACTCCAGCAGCAGGACGGTCTTGCCGACGCCCCTCAGGCCCGAGTAGATCAGGCTCCGCTCGTGCTGGCCGCTCGCCAGGCGCTCCAGCAGCACGCTGAACGCCTCGAGGTCGCCGTCGCGACCCGCGAGCTTGAGCGGCTTGATGCCCGACCCGGGCGTGTATGGGTTGAGACCTTGATCCATCTCTATCTGCGAACGCAAACAAAAGCAGATATTGGGGCGTGCTGGCCATGCCGGGGAGCCTGCGGCAGCGTGGCTGGGGATCGCCGAGCCTTGTTGTCACGCCGCCGGCGTGAGCGCGCGGGCGGTCTCGAGCACGCGCGCAAGGCCACCCCGGCGAGTGAGCGTCTGAGCAGGCGTCGCGCCGTCGAGATCTGGAGAGGGGGACGTGGCCCAGATCGTGAGCGAGAGCGCGCCGCCGGGGTAGATGGAGATCACCTGCTTCAGACCTGGTAGTACGGCGTCCTCGTAGAACTGCCATGCAGGGAGCCGGTTGACCCGTCCGCGGCGCAGCGCGATGAGCCCGCCGGATGCGAGGCGCTTGGAGACCGCCTGCGGTGTGATGCCGAGCCGGTCTGCCGCCTGATTGCGGGTCAGCGTGTCCGACAGCGCCTCGCGCATCGCGCCTGCGAGCGTTGCGCAGCTCGCTCGCCTGGCGAGAACGAGTTCCTCATCGGTCGGCGTGCTGCCCCAGAGGGAGTCGTCCAGCTGATCCGTGTCATGTCCGGTCGCGCTGGGCGACAACAATCCGTCGAGCGTGCCGGCAAGGATGGTCTGAATCCGATTTTCCTCTCTCATCTAATTTTCCAGTGTGCCAGAGGAAAATAGTGTTTGAGCGGAAAACTCGCGAGATTCGGCGGCTTGATGCCCGATCCGCGACGTGTATGGATTGAGGCCTCGAGCACTCTTTATCTGCAAACGCAAACAAAAGCAGATATGGGGGTGGGCCGGCCATCCCAGCCGGGCGTGGTCTACTGCGGCACGGGAGCGTGTGCTGCGCCTATGGCCGTCAACAGCCGCTCGCAGACCTCTTCGAGGTCGCGCCATGAGCCATCCGGCGATGTGCTGGAGGGTGCGGCGATACCGACGAATGCCAAGTCGCTGCTGGTCGCCTCCAGCAGGTCGCGCGCTTGGCTCGCGCGCAGATAGTCCGACATGCTTGCCAGATCGGGCTGCTCTGACCAGCGCAGAATGCGCCTGAGAACGCCGAGGAGCTGCGGCCAGTCGCGGTGGACTGGCAGTTCGTCGGGCTTGCTCCCGAGCAGCGCCTCCCATGCTGGACGGTCGGCGGCATACCGCTGTTCGGAGCCGACAGTAAATGCGGACACCACCCCTGCGGCACTCAGGCCTGCAAGTGCGTCGTGGACGTTGCGCTTCGCGTAGCCCGTCGAGCGGGCGAGGGTCTGGGCGTTGACCCACGGGGCCTGGACGGTCAGCAGGATGCGGACGACCTCGGCGCGGATGCCCACACCGAGAATCTGACGGAGGCGAAAGGCCAGGTTTATTGGTGCTGCTGGGTCCGGCGGCTGGGACTTGTGGGACGGTGAGAGGGTCGGTCGCAGCCAGCCAGCGGAAGCGAACGCCTCGTCGGGTTCGCTCACATGGATCACTGAGTGAAACAAGCGATGGACCGTCGCAGGGGGGGTCGCTTTCGCGCCGTTGCCGAGGCGTGCCTGCGGGCGCTCACGGGAGAGCCACGCCAGTGCAGCAGCAAGTAGCGATCGGTCGGTTTCGTCGACGCACATCGCTCGAAGGCGCCGCACACTGAGCAGGGCCTCGTTGACGAGCATCCAGTCGAGCAGCTCGTCGAACAGGCGAGGCTCGGCCCGAGCGACCTCGAGCGTGAAGACGATCAGCGCCTCGGGGTCTTGCGCCCACGGGCTTTGTCTGTGCGGTGTCGCGAGCAGGCCCATTTGCGCCCACTCATCCCACGTGAACTCCACGAGCCGCTGGCTGAGCCGGCGGCTAAACGCCGAGATGTCCATCGTCGATCCCGAAGTGGGCGAGCACGCTGGTCAGCACGTTGCGATACCCCTCCGAGGGGTCGTGAGTCTGACTCCAGCTGGCGGCGTCGAGTAGCTCTCGCTCGGTGGGCGCCAACGCCTCAAGGTCGGTGAGGTGCTTGCCGGCGCCCTGATCGACCGTCGCGTAGAGCTTCAGATGGATCTGGTCCACGCGCGACGCGAACAGGACTTCAAGCCCTTGCCCGAAGCCACGGCGCTGCGCTCGCTCCTCGAAGCCAACGGGCAGGCCGAGGTCGAGCAATGAAGTGGGTCCAGGGTTCAGCCAGTCAGCGGACAGTCCGAAGTCGCGGGCGACGGTGCGCGCGGCATCGGACAGAGCTGTGGGAAGCGGCTGCGCCGAAAGGAGCTCGGCGCCATCGACGATCGCCAGCACATCGACGTCTCTCGTGGCGCGAGACACGAGCCCGAGCGCCAGCAGCGCAGAGCCGCCAACCACGGCAAGCGTGTAGCGCTCGCCGTGAGTTGCGAGTTGCTCGCCAAGCGCACCGAGGAGGGCCGAGGTCGTTGCAGCGCTGTCGATCGAGATGTCAGTCATCTCGATCCAGGATGTTAGACATCACGCGTCGTTACGTCAAGCGCGACACAGCCGGCTCTGTCTGCCATCGCAAACAAAACCCGACAAACCGCCGGTCCCCCCACTCGGGTCCGCTACCAGTTGCCGCAGGACGCAGCGCGAGTGGCGGAACAACAGCCCGCGAATTGCGGAAAAACAGGGCCGCGAATTGCGGAAAACCTACCCCAGAACCTTGGCCTTGGCCCGCTCGAACTCCTCGTCGGTGAGCACGCCGCGGTCCCTGAGGTCAGCGAGCTTGGCGAGATCGTCCGCGTGGCTCCTCGACGCGCCGCCACCCGCCTGCGCCCCGCCGCCCGCCGCGTCCCCGTCTCGCTGCTGGAACGCCCGGAACGCTTCGACCTGCGACCGGTCTTCTTCCTGGTGTTCGTGCAGCTTGTGGCCGCGGATGATGAGGTAGCCGAGCACGCCGATGAGCGGGAAGACGACGATGAACAGGATCCACGCCGCCTTGGCCCAGTTGGACAGGTCGTGGCTGCGGAAGATGTCGAAGACGACGGTGATGGCGATCCAGATCCACAGGATCAGGAAGGCGATCTCGAGGATCGACAGGAGCGCGTCACCGAAGGTGAACGTAGCCATAGGCATCCTGATTTTCGAGAGTACCGCATATGGACGAGAGGGTTGACCACGTAGACTGGACGCGGTGGACTTCGGGATCGGCTACTTCCCCACGCACGACGCGGTCAGCCCGGGTGATCTCGCGCGCCTGGTCGAGCAGCGCGGCCACGAGTCGCTGTTCTTCCCCGAGCACACGCACATCCCGGCGAGCCGCGAGACGCCGTATCCGGCGGGCGGCGAGCTGCCGCGGAAATACTTCCATTCGTATGACCTGTTCGTGGCGCTGACGGCGGCGGCCGCGGCGACGAGCAGGCTGCGCATCGCCAGCGGCATCTGCCTGGTGATCGAGCGCGACCCGATCACCACCGCGAAGGAGGTCGCCAGCGTCGACGTCCTGTCGGGCGGGCGCATGGAGTTCGGCGTGGGCGCCGGCTGGAACCGCGAGGAGATGCGCAACCACGGCACCGACCCGCGCGTGCGCATGGAGGTGATGCGCGAGCGCGTGGAGGCGATGAGGGCGATCTGGACGCACGACGAGGCGAGCTACCACGGCAAATACGTCGACTTCGACCGCATCTGGTCGTGGCCGAAGCCGGCGCAGCGCCCGCACCCGCCGGTGCTCGTCGGCGGCAACGGCCCGACGGTGCTCGACCGCGTGCTCAGCTTCGGCGACGCGTGGATGCCGAACAACACCGGCGAAGACCTGCTCGCCCGCGCCCGCGAGCTGTGGGCGCGCGCGGATCGCCCGATCGAGGTGATCGTGATGGGCGCGCCGGCGAAGGCGGCCCAGCTCGACGAGTTCGCGAAAGCGGGCGTGCGCCGGGTCGTGCGCTGGATCCCGTCGGCGACGCTCGGCCCGGTCGAACGCGCGCTCGATCGCTGGGAGGACGCGATCGCGGAGCTCCACGGGGAGTGACCGCGGCGGACGCGCGGCGCCGCTTCGCGGCGGCCCGCGTGGCGCGCCTGGCGACCGTCGGCGCCGACTCCCGGCCGCACGTCGTGCCGATCGTCTTCGCCGTGGCGGGCGAGACGATCTACAGCGTCGTCGACGCGAAGCCCAAGCGCACCACCGAGCTGCGCCGCCTGCGCAACGTCGCCGCCAACCCGCGCGCGTCGGTCCTGGCCGACCACTACGACGACACCGACTGGGACGCGCTGTGGTGGGCCCGCGCGGACGGCGTCGCACGGGTGCTGGGTCTGGATGAGTCGGAGGCCGCGAGCGCAGTCCGGCTCCTGGCGCGCAGGTATCCCCAGCAGCGGCCGCGCGGCCCGGTGCTCGCCGTGGACGTCGAGCGCTGGTCGGGTTGGGCGGCGCGGCCGGCTGGATAGACGCCGGCGCCACATATTACCCAGCGCTGTCCCGCTCGGGAAAGCCTGGCGCCAGGGTGAGGAATTACTGAGAGGATTATCCCGATCGGGAACAATTCCATGCTCGCGCCACCATTTCCCGCTACTCTTGTCCTGATCGGGACAATGACTGATGCGGTGAACATCGCCGACGCGGCCGACCTGGGCGCCGCTCTGCGCGCCGCCCGGCGCGCGCGCGGCCTGCGTCTGGAGGACGCGGCGCTGGGCGCGGGTGTGGGCGTGCGCTTTCTCAGCGAGCTCGAGCGCGGCAAGCCGACGGCGCGCTTGGCGGAGACGCTGCGCGTCGCCGCCTCGCTCGGCCTGCGCGTGACGATCGAGGACCCGGATGGCTGATCGGATGCTCGAGGTCTGGTGCTTCGACGAGCACGCGGGGACGCTCGGCGACGGCGACGGCGGTCTCGAGTTCGCCTACGACCCGCGCTGGCGCTCCGCCGGTCGGCCACCGCTGTCGCAGTCGCTGCCGCTCGACGGCTCCTTCGCCGGCGACGCCGTCGACGCGTTCTTCGGCGGCCTGCTGCCGGAGGGCGCCCCGCGCGAGCTGGTCGCTCGCAACGTCGGCGTGAGCGCCGGCAACGACTTCGCGCTGCTCGCCGCGATCGGCGGCGACACGGCCGGCGCCGTCAGCCTGTTGCCTGCGGGCGAGCTCCCCGGGCCCGTGGGCGAGGACGTCGAATGGCTCGATGACGCTCAGCTCGCCGCGCTGCTCGACGAACTGCCCGCCCGGCCCCTGCATGCGGACGCGGACGGCGAGTATCGGCTCTCGCTCGCCGGCGCCCAGGACAAGCTGCCGGTCGTCGTCGGCGGCGACGGCCGCGTCGGCCTGACCGCGGGCCGCACGCCCTCGACGCACATCCTCAAGACCCCCATCGCGCATCTCGAGGCGACGGTCGCAAACGAGGCGCTGTGCCCGGCCATCGGCGGGCTGCTCGGCGTCGACGTCGTGCGCGCGTCTCCCCGGCGCGTGCTCGAGCGCGAGTTCCTGCTGGTCGAGCGCGACGACCGCGAGCGCGACGACCGGGGCGTTCGCCGGCGCCACCAGGAGGACTTTTGCCAGGCGCTCGGCATCCCGCCGCGGCGCAAGTACCAGAGCGAGGGCGGCCCCGGCCTCGTCGACTGCTTCGCGCTCGTGCGCCGGGCCGTCTCCGTCCCCGCGCGCGAGGTGCTCGCGCTGCTCGACGACGTCATGCTCAGCTTCCTCGTCGGCAACCACGACGCGCACGGCAAGAACTACTCGCTGCTGTACCTGCCCGACTCGCCCAGGGCGGTTCTGAGCCCCGCGTACGACGTCATCAGCACGGTCGTCTACCCGGGGCTGTCGCGCAAGATGGCGATGAGCATCGGCGGCGAGTACCGCCCCGACTACGTCCAGCCTCGCCACCTCGAGCGACTGCTCGACGTGGCCGGCCTGGGCCCCGCGGCGGCCCGGAGGCGGATACGCGCTCTGGCGGCCGCTGCGCCCGCCGCGGCGCGCGAGGCCCACGTCCAGCTGGCCGGCGAGGGCTGGGACGCTCCGGTGCTCGCGCGCGTCGTCAAGACAGTCGAGCGCCGCGCCGCCCGCCTGCTCGAGATCGCCGCGCCCGCGTCGCGCGGAGTCCGCGCCAGCTGACGGCCATCCCACCCCTCCCCCAGATGGAGGGTTCCGCTGGACAGGGCTTGTTCGATATGTCAGGGTTTTGTTCGTGAGCGACTCCAGCCCCGGCGTGCGCAGCGCCCGCTTTCTGGAGCTGCACCGGCAGGACCGTCCGCTGCTGCTGGCCAACGCCTGGGACGTCGGCTCGGCGAAGCTGCTCGCGTGGGTCGGCTTCAAGGCGCTGGCGACGACCAGCAGCGGCTACGCGGCGGGGCTCGGGCGCGGCGACTACGCGGTCACGCGCGAGGAGGCGCTGGCGCATGCGGCGGAGGTCGTCGCGGCGACCGACCTGCCCGTGTCGGCCGACTTCGAGGACGGCTTCGCCGAGCGCGCCGCCGGCGTCGCCGAAACGGTCAGCCTCGCGCTGGACGTCGGCCTCGCAGGCTGCTCGCTCGAGGACTGGAGCGCCTCCGGGCAGCGGCTGTACGACATCCGCACCGCCGCCGAGCGCGTCCGCGCCGCCGCGCACGCCGCGCACGACGGCCCCGTGCGGCTCGTGCTCACCGCGCGCGCCGAGAACTACCTGCGCGGCAACCCCGACCTGCGCGACACGATCGAGCGCCTGCAGGCCTACCAGGAGGCCGGCGCCGACGTGCTGTACGCGCCCGGCCTCGACCGGCCCTCCGACCTGCGCTCGCTGATCGAGTCCGTCGACCTGCCCGTCAACGTGCTCGCACGCGCCGCCACCCCGCCCGTCGCCGAGCTCGCCGCGCTCGGCGTCAAGCGCGTGTCCGTCGGCGGCGGCTTCGCGTTCGCCGCCTACGGCGCCGTCGTCCAGGCCGCCGGCGAGCTCCTACGCGAGGGCACGTACGGCTTCACCGAGCTGTCCGCCGCCGGCCTCAGGGCCGCGCGCGCCGCGTTCGTCGACTGAGCGCCGGCGGCTCGAGCCGGCGCCGGCTTGGATGCCCCCGCGCGCGCGGTAGGCCAAACTGTGCTCGATGGCAGCCAGCGAGGCCACCACCAGGCAGCCGCGCAACCTGATCCTCGCGGCGATGATCTTCGCGGTCGCGATGACGTTCATCGACCAGACGATCGTGTCGATCGCCGCGCCGCAGGTGCAGAAGGAGCTCGGGCTGACGAGCACCGGCGTGCAGTGGGCGATCAACGCGTACCTGCTGTCGCTCGCCGCGCTGTTCGCGTTCGGCGGGCGGCTCGCGGACACCGTCGGGCACCGCAGGATGGTCACGCTCGGCGTCATCGTGTTCGCCGGCGCGTCCGCCATGTGCGGGCTCACTCCCAAGGGCAGCCTCGCCGAGGCGTGGATCGTCACCTTCCGCGTGATCCAGGGCGCCGGCGGCGCGATCATGTTCCCCGCCGCCCTCGCGATCGTCGTGCAGACGTTCGCGCTGCGCGAACGCGGCCGGGCGCTCGCGATCTTCTTCGGCATCGCCGGCGGGCTCACCGCCATCGGCCCGATCCTCGGCGGCTACCTCACGCAGTGGACGTGGCGCGCGATCTTCTGGGTGAACATCCCCGTCGCGATCGTCGCGCTGATCCTGATCGCGATCTCCAAGCCGAGAACCGAGCACAGGGCCGCGCGCATGGACTACCGCGGCCTCGTGCTGATCGCCGCCGGCGTCGCGCTCAGCGTGTTCGGCTTCCAGCAGTCGGCCGTCTGGGGCTGGGGCAACCCCGCCACCGGCGCCTGCGTCGCGGCCGGCGCCGCGATCCTCGCCGTCTTCGCGCGCGTCGAGATGCGCACCGCCTCGCCGCTCATGCAGCTCGGCATCTTCCGCATCCGCGCGTTCCTCGTCGAGAACCTCGTGCTGTTCATCGCCATGCTCGTGTTCATCCCCGTGTTCTTCTTCGGCAGCGAGTACGCGCAGATCTCGCTCGGCAAGACGCCCTCGGAAGCCGGGCTCGTGCTCCTGTACTTCTTCATCGGCTTCGTCATCGCCGCGCAGGTCGGCGGGCGCCTGCTCGACCGCGTCGGCGCCAAGCGACCCGTCGTCATCGGCTGCGTCCTCGCCGCCGTCGGCTTCTGGCTGTGGGGCGGCAAGGTCACCGGCCTGCGCTTCGGCGCCCAGGAGCTCGACATCGTCATCGCCGGCGCCGGCATGGGCATGATGCTCGGACCGGCCAACACCGACGCCGTCAATCGCGCCTCCAGGCTCTCCTACGGCGAGGCCACCGGCATCACCCAGACCGTCCGCAACTACGCCGCCAGCCTCGGCCTCGCGATCCTCGGCACGGTCCTCGTCTCGCAGACGCGCGTGCACGTCGTCACGTCGCTGATCGCCAAAGGCGTGCCCGGCGCGCGGGCGCACACGCTCGCGTCGCACCTCTCGCAGTCGCAGTCCGGCAGCGGCAGCGCCGCCGCCATCCCCCACTTCGTGCGGCTCGACTTCGCCTACGCCACGCGCTCCGTGCTCTACGCGATGGCCGCGATCATGGCCTTCGCCGCCGTCGTCGCGTTCCTCGGGCTCACGCACGGCGTGCAGCAGGACGCGCCGGCTGAGGAGCCCGAGCTCAGCGGTGGCTCGGCAGCCCCAGCACGTGCTGGGCGATGAAGTTGAGCGCGAGCTCCTGCGAGATCGGCGCAGAGCGCGCGGCGCGCGCGTCCAGGTACAGGTCGAGCATCCCCTCGCGCTCGTCCCACGCGGCGGCGCCGAGCGTCTGCATCGCGTGGTCGGCCGCGTCGAACAGCAGATCCGCGCTCAGCAGCTTCGCCATGTTCGCCTCACCCGCCACCGCCAGCGTGTCCGCACCCGCGTCGAACTGCGCTGCCGCGCGGTGGACGAGCAGTCGCGTCGCCTCAAGGCGCGCGTGCAGCGACGCCAGCGGATGCTGGATCGCCTGCTCGGCGCCGATCGGGCGCTCGCCGAAGATCGTGCGCTCATTGGCGCGGGTCAGCGCGCGCGTGACGCAGTAGCGGGCGTTGCCGATCGCCAGCGCCGCCGTCAGCAGGCGCTCGATGTGCGTGAACGGCCACAGCGCCAGCAGGCCCTGGCCCTCCGCCCCGACGAGCGCGTCGAGCGGCGCCTCCACGCCGGTGAACGTCAGCTGGAACTGGCGCACGCCCTCGCGCCCGCGCATCGGCAGCTCCTCGCGCTCGACGCCCGGCGCGTCCGGGTCGACGAGCACCGTCGTGAACTGCGGCGGTGAACCCTCGATGCGTGGAGAGCGACCGAACACGAGCACGCGCTCGGCGAGGTCGATGCCCGACGTGACCGCCTTCACGCCATCGACCACGAAGCGCTCGCCGTCGCGGCGCACCGTGGTGCGGCTGCGAAACACGTTGTGCCCGCACTGCGGCTCGGTCACCGCCAGCGCCAGGAACGTCTCCCCCGCCGCGATCGGATCGAGCCAGCGCTCGCGCGCGGGCTCGGGGCCGACCTGCGCGATCGCGTAGCCGATCGCCGTCGTCAGCACCGGCATCCACAGGAGCAGGTTGGACGCCGCCAGCGCCTCCATCACGAGCACATAAGCGAGCAGCCCGCCGTCGCTGCCGCCGTGCGCCGCCGGCACTAGCAGGCCAGGCCAGCCGCGCTCGCTGATCTCGCTCCACAGCTGCGGGTGCAGCTCGCCGTGCTCGAACGGATGCGCGCGCACCTCGCGGTGCTGCGGGGCGAAGCGCTCGGCGAGCTCATGCGCCTCGGAGCGGAGCTCCGCGTGGAACGGGGGCAGGTCGAAGGCTGGAGTTTGCGTGGGCGCTGTGTTGGCTGGCGCGCTGGCTTGCATCGGTTGCTCCTTTGTCGCGGGCCGCCAGAGTATCACTCCAGAGTGCTACTCTATACAGATCGTGACGTCCAGCGGCCGTACCAGCTCCGGCGCACCGCCCGACACGCGCGGGCGCATCCTCGACGCCGCGCTCGCGTGCTTCACCGAGCTCGGCTACGAGCAGACGACGATCGCGCGCATCCGCGAGCGCAGCGGCGTCTCCAACGGCGCGCTGTTCCACCACTTCCCGACCAAGGAGGCGATCGCCGGCGCGCTGTACGTCGATGCGATCGCATCCTTCCAAGAGGGCCTGTGGGAGCTCCTGCGACGGCGGCCGCGCTCGCTGCACGCGGCCGTTCGCGGCTCGATCGCGCATCAGCTGGAGTGGATCGAGCAGAACCCGGACAGCGCGCGCTTCCTGTACGCGCGCGGCCATCTCGACTGGGATGGTCCCGCCGGCACGCAGCTGCAGGAGCTCAACCGCGACCTCGCGCAGGCCTACCGCGACTGGATGGCGTCGCTGCGCGACAGCGGCCGGGTCCGCCCGATGTCGATGTTGATGATCAACGCGATCGTCGCCGGCCCCGTGCACGCGATCGCCCGGCGCTGGCTCGCAGGGCAACTGCGCTCGCCCCTGCACGCGTACCTCGACGAACTCGCCGACGCCGCCTGCGCGGCGCTCAGCGGGACGCCCTCAAGCGTCCGGCGCCACCCTCGCTCGCTCGCGCGCCAGGGCCGCATCCGGCTCGAGCTCGTGTCCGACGACGGCAGCGTGCTCGCCGGCGGCGAGGCCACCGCCGAGCTGGCGCCGGTGCCGGCCCGCGCGCGGAGGGCAGCGGCGCGCGGCGCAGCGGCGGCGCGAGCAGGGACGGCGGCATGAGCGATCCGATACGCGTCGAGCGTGCGGCCGCGGTCACGGTCCTGCGCATGGACGCCGGCGAGAACCGCTTCAACCCGGACACGCTCGGCGCGATCGAGGCTGCGCTCGACGAGCTCGAGCGCAGCGAGGAGCCGGGCGCGCTGGTCATCACCGGCGAGGGCAAGTTCTTCTCAAACGGCCTCGACCTCGAGTGGATGGGCGCGGCGCCGCCCGGCGGGGCGGAGGATGTGCTGCGGCGCGTGCACGCGCTGTTCGCGCGCCTGCTCGTCTTCCCGACCGCCACGGTCGCGGCCGTCAACGGCCACGCGTTCGCCGCCGGCGCGATGCTCGCGCTCGCGTGCGACGCGCGCGTGATGCGTGAGGACCGTGGCTACCTCTGCCTGCCCGAGGCAGACATCGGCCTGCCCTTCACGCCCGGCATGACAGCGCTGCTGAAGGCGCGCCTGCCGACGGCGAGCGCGCACGAGGCGATGCTCACCGCCAGGCGCTACGCCGCGCCCGAGGCGCTCGCCGCCGGCATCGTCGACGCGGCCGTGCCCTCCGAGCGGGTGCTCGAGGCGGCGGTCGAGCGGGCCGCCGCGCTCGTCGGCAAGCCGCGCGCGACCGTCGCGGCGATCAAGCGCGGGCTCTACGGCGAGGCCGTGGCAGTGCTAAACGAGTAGTGCCACGGTTTCAGGCGGCCTTACCTAAAGTTGCAAACGAGTGCCACCGGGACAGTGCGTCCAGCCTTGACGACGACCTGCCTGGCAGGGCATGTGCCCGGTTCTACGGCGCTCACAAGGTAACTGCCGGGCTGTACGTGGATGCGGAATACCCCGGCCTTATTCGTTGTCGCTCTGGCAACTGTTCGTTCGCCGCTCCTGATTGCCACCTCGCGATGATTTGCAGGGCTCGGGCCTGGGCGCGGCTGCAACGGTCCCACAGGACCACCGGACATGTACAGACGCCCGTAGATCAATCCCGTAGCTCCATGGTCGCGGGGGGCGGCGGTTGCCGGCGATGATTCGGACTGCGATTGTGCGCAGGCAGCGAGCGACCCGACCGCGAGCAATGTCAGCGCAAGCGACGATGCCAGAGCCAGGGTGCGGCGCTTTGGCATCGACTTCCTACCCAAAAGACCATTCCGGGCGGCTGCTCCCGATCGTCCTCGCGTCATACGCCAACAGTACCGCCCCGACTCGCCCAAGTGGTGTAGCCAGGCTCCCACGAGAGCGACGGCGGGCGATGAATGCCCGCCGTCGCTCCTCACGGCATTCTCCTTTGGTCAGTGACCGAACTCACCGACGCCTATGGACCTGTCGGCGGTGTGGGCATTGGCACCGCTTCGGTTGCCCCGTTCGGGAGTTGGTAGCTGACCGCGGTCGCGGGCGGAGGTGCCAGGTTTTCATCTTCGACCACTACCACGTTGTTCGTGACGTTGGCCTCATAACTAACCCCGTCACGATCGGTGAGCGTCACAGTTTTGACACCGTTGGGCACTAGAACCGTAACAGTCGTCGGAGACAGCGTTCCTTTGGTCCGATCGAAAACCCTCCCTATGGCCACGCTACCGCGTGCATCCAACTGGGAGGCCGGACCGCAGTCGCCACTGCCGCCGCCGCTTGGCGCCGTCCAGCCAACGCAGACTTCAGTCGTGGCAGCAGGCCGGCTGCCGGCGGATGGCCCGCTGGGTTGCCCGCTCGACAGTTCCCAGACATAGACCTTACGGCTTCCTGCAACGGCCGCGAGAACCGCCCCTGGAGGAAACATTGCGCTTCCGGCACCGGCTGCGCGCGCAGTTCCGTGGGACAGGACCGCGAACGCCGTCTTTGGGTTCGCGGGATGGCCCTTTCGCGAGTGAGCGTGGGACGATCGAGCGGCGTGTGACGCGACCGCCAGCGTGGTGCCCGCAGTCGCCAGTACGCCTATGGTCAGAGCCGCAAGCAATCCGCGGCTGAACCATCCAGCAGAGGTTATCTTCCTGAAGACGGACATGATCGACGCTACCTTTCCTATCACACGCATTGTTCGCCGGGATTGATGTAGTCCGACTGATACCCATACAGCCAATAGTTGTAGCTGTAGTAGTGCGCAACCTCACCGTGCCCGTCGACCGGACACGCACCGATAAAGGCATATGTATACGTGGAGCTTGCTGTGCAGCTTTCACCCAGGAGGGTGTAATTGCTGCCACCATTGTATCGCCACAGGTAGGCGCACACGCCTTTACCTGATTCGTTCCAGGATTCGGCCAAGGTGACCGGATCTTCGTTCGGCCCGCTTCTCGATGCGCACTGAGATTCCGGGGAGAGGCATCCGTAAGCATGCGCTGCAAACGACGGTGGTGCTATCGCCAACGCGCCCGTGCCGAGCGCGGCGAGTGCACTCACCAACAGCAGGAACCGCCGCAATTGGATCATTGCTGTCTCCTTCTTGCTGAAATTATTGCTCATTCCGTCCTTCGTCTATGACCACCGCGTCGACCGTGTTCGGCCTGTCATTGCGGTGAAGGCGGGGAGCTAGACGCTATCACAACTCGTGGGAGCGATCAAGCTATTAGAATATCGTCGTCGGGTATGGGTGGCACCACGAGCAGAGCTTGGGGCGAGAAACGAGGAGAGGCCGGAGTGGGCCGCTGGCGTTCCGCCCTCCGGCGGGGCCGCGGGTTGGGCTCGCGGCTGGCTCCGCCTGCCGCGCCGAGTCCGGACGCCGCGCTGAGTCCCTGCGCCCGGCGTCAGCTGCGCGTCGCCACGCTGAGGCCGCCGTCGGCGATCAGCGTCTGCCCGGTCACGTAGGAGGACTCTTCGCTCATCAGGAACAGCGCGCAGCGGGCGATCTCCCACGCGCTGCCCTGGCGGCCGGCGGGGATGCGCACGTCCGCGCGGGAGGGGTTGAGCTGCGTGGCGAGCCTGCCGAGCGAGGTGTCGATCAGCCCCGGCGCGAGCACGTTCACGCGCACGTGCGGCGCGCCCTCGACGGCGGCGTTGCGGCAGACCGCCTCGAGCGCGGCCTTGGAGGCGGCGTAGGACGGGATCGGCATCGACTCGCGCCCCGCGAGCGAGCCGATCAACAGCACCGTCCCGCCCTCGTCGAAGCTCGCGAGCGCGTGCTTGCAGCCGAGGAAGTGCGAGCGCAGGTTGACCGCCATCACTCGATCCCAGTCCTCCACCGACGTGCCCGCGAACCCCAGCCCGGCGCCGATTCCCACGTTCATCACGAGCCCGTCCAGGCCGCCGAAGGCGCCGCGTCCGCGCTCGAACATCGCCTGCATGGCGAACTCGTCGGCCGCGTCGGCGAGCACGCCGGCGCACTCCGCTCCCTGTTCGCGCACCTGCGCCTCGGTCGCTTCGAGGCCCGCCGCGTCGACGTCCGCGAGCACCAGCGACGCGCCCTCGCTCGCGAACAGCACGGACATCGCCCGGCCGTTGCCGACCGGCGGGTCCTCCAGGCCGTGGTCCTGCTGTCCGGCGCCCACGATCAGGATGCGCCGTCCGGCGAGCCTCCCGGTTGCACTGGCTGCCCCCATCGCACCGCATCCTACGCGGCGCACACGCGGACATCCGGCGCGGGGCGGATTCGGGTGCTATGGTCCCCGCCGCCACGCGGCCGAGGGAACCCGGTGTGAATCCGGGACTGACGCGCAACGGTGTGGACAGCCGGTCGAAGAGGCCAGCCAGTCCAAGTCCGAGTACTCGACGGGTGGCACCCGACATACGGACCCTGCTCTCGCGATGGGGCGGCGGGTCGTGACCTCTCTCCTGCATATGCGGGGACGGCGCTACCTCCGCCCCCTAACAGAAGGAGATCCATCTCATGAGACACACCCTTGCATCCCTGGCCGGGGCACTCGCGCTGGCGGTCGCGCTCGCGGCGCCGGCGACCGCCGCGGCAAAACCTCCAAAAGGCCCCTCGCCCGCATCGGAGGCGACCGCATGGCTCGCCTCGCAGCTCCAGCCGACGGGCGATGGCTCCTACTGCGAACTGTTCGGCGAAGAATCGGTGGGCGAGACGCTCGAATGCACGCTCGCGTTCAAGGCCGCCGGCTCGAGCTTCAGCGCGCAGCGCGAAGCGACGTACAAATGGGCGCTCGCGAACAAGGACAGGTACGTCGGCAGCGAACCGTGCGCCACGACGACCAACCCGCTTTCCGCGGGCGCCGTCGCGAAGCTCGCGCTGACGGTGGAGGCGCAGGGCGGCAACCCCGAGAGCGTCGAAGGGCGCAACCTGATCGCCGACCTCCAGTGCCTGCAGGTCGGCTCCGGGCCGGAAGCCGGCAGGTTCAGCGACAAGAACCAGACCAACTACTCCGACGTGTCCGGCCAGTCGCTGGCGATCATCGCGCTGAAGGCTTGCGAAACCGGCTGCGCCGGCAAACCGAGCCTGAAAGCTTCGATCGAAGCCGGCGCCGCGTATCTGCGCTCACAGCAGTGCGCGGGCAGCAAGCCCAAGTCGTTGAACGGCGCGTTCCGCTCGACGATGGGCCTGCCCGCGAGCACGTGCAACGACGAACCGCCGTTCACGGAAGTGAGCGAAAACGAAAACGCGGTCGAAGTCGACTCGACCGGCACCGCCGTGCAGGCGCTGCTGACGGCCGGCTCGGCCGAATCGACAACGGCGGCCGAGTCCGCGCGGAAATGGCTCGCAAAAGAGCGCAAGAAATCGAGCTACTGGCAGAACTACTGCAGCTTCACCGAATCCTCGGTGCTGTTCCCGAGCGTCAACAGCACGGCGCTCGCGATGATGGCCGACGTGGAGGCGAAAGTCTCCTTCGGCAAAGCGCAGAAATGGCTCGACGGCATCGTCGAAAAACAGCCGACGGGCGAACAGGGCCTGCCGGCGTGCACCGAATCGGGCCCGCCCGAGGTGCTCGCCACGGCGCAGGGTCTGATCGGCATGTACGCAACGACCTACCCCCACCTGGTGGGGCTGCCGTAGGCGCATGACGCGCAAATCGCTCGCCCCGCTCGCCCTGTGGGTCTCCTGCGCGCTGCTGTGCGGTGCGCTGCAGGCCCCCGGGGCGGCGGCGGCGAACGTGGCGAACCCCGACCCCGGGCTGATCGAACGCTGGGAACCGTGTGAACCGAACACGGGCGTGACGGTGATCGTCGACGAGCAGGAGCTCGGCGCCGGCAAGGTCTACGTCGGCTGCGCGCCCGGCGAACAGGCGGACGGGGTCGAAGCGCTCCGGAACGCCGGGTTCCAGATCGAAGGCACCGCCGACTACGGGCTCGCGTTCATCTGCCGCATAGAAGGGGAGCCGACAACAGCGGAAACGCCGTGCATCACCACGCCGGGGTCCGGCGCGTACTGGTCCTACTGGCGCGGCAAACCAGGCGGCCGGTGGGCGTTCAGCGGCGTCGGTGCCAAGAGCCCGCAGAGCCGCTCGCCGGCGGGCTCGGTCGAAGGCTGGTCATTCGGCGGCGGCAAGCCGCCGCGGATCGAACCGATGGACGGCAGCGGCCCGTCGTCGTTTCACCTGCCGCCCGCGCAGGAATCCTCGGTGACGCCGGAGCTGCTCGCGCGGGAATGGCTCGCGCCCGTGCTCGACAAGACCGCGGCCCTGGCCGAAGAACTCGAAGGCAAGAAGGTCGCCGAACGCCCCGAAGCCGAAGAACTGCTGCCGGGGGTCGTCGCGCTCGCCCGCGCCGGTCTCGAACCAGCGGGGATGCAGCAGATCGCGACCTGGCTGGCGCGCAGCTGCGAAGAAAAACACGTCACGGTGGAAGGATGTCCGCTGCGTGAACTCGCCAACCCGAAAGCACCGAACGCGGACCAGGACGCCGCGCACTTCGCGCTCGCGGTGCTGGGACTGCACGCGCTCGGGCTGAACCCGTCCAGCTTCGCCGGGATGGACCTGCGCCTCGAACTGGAAAAGATGTTCAAGAAGACCGGCGACGTCGAGAGCGACGGCGAAGCCAGCGAAGACCTCGAAGTCGTGGCGCCGAGCGTGCTGGCGCTGGCGCGCACCGGCACGCTGCCGGAATATGCGCTGAAGACGGTCGACCTGATCCTCGCCCAGCAGAACGCGAGCACGGGCAGCTGGGAAACCACGACCGCCGTCGAGGTGGCGGCGATCGAAGCGCTCGTCGCCGCATGGGAACAGGGCCCGGCCGTGATTGGGTACAGCCGTGCCGAAGAGATCACCCACGCCCTGGACAAGGCGGGCGACTACCTGGAGAGCATCCAGGAACCAGAAGGCGGCGTTCGTGAAAAGGAAAGCGCGAGCTCGCAGTACGACCCAAGCGTGAAATCGACCGGGCTCGGCGCCGTGGGGCTGGCGCTGAGCGGCCGCCAGGCGGCCGCCGAACTGGCCGCCAGGTGGGTCTCGCGCTACCAGGTGACTGCCGAATACGCCGGCATCGGCAACCCCGCGACGGGCGAACACACGCCGGCGGAAGACGTGATCGGCGCGTTCCTTCCGGGCGAAGCGGCGCTGCGCAACGCGCTCGCGTTCGGTGTCGGGTCCGACAACCGCCACGGCCCGTACTTCGAAGCGCAGCTCCCGACCACGGATGCGTTGCTCGCGCTGGCGAGCGCCGGCCCGTACGGTCCCTACGACGCGGCATTCGACGAGCAGTCGCTGCTGTTCGAAACCCGGATGGTCGGCTCTCCGAGCAAGCCGCTGGATGCCACGGTCACCAACCACGACGTGCGGTCGATCACGATCGCCGGGGTAGGCCTAACGGGCGCGGAGGCCGGCGACTTCAGCGCCGACGGCGGCGACTGCGCCGGCAGGACGCTCGCGCCGGGAGAAAGCTGCGAACTGTCGGCGAGCTTCGACCCGACCGCGACAGGCCTGCGCGAAGCGCTGCTTCGGGTGCAGCTGGAGGGCAGCGCGCAGACGCTCGAGCTGCCCGTGACGGGCACGGGCGCGCCGGAAGACGAACCGGAAGTGAAATCGCCCGGAGGCGAAGTGCCGAACTCCGGTCAGACCGGCGGCCAGGAGGGCTCCCAGGAAGTGCTCGGCAGTCGCACTGCCAGCGCCACGCACGTGCAGACGCCGGTCCTGGACGGACTCGGCGCCGGTCAGGGGCTCGTCGGTGTGAGCTGGCGGATACTCGAACCCGGTGTCGGCCTGAGCTCGTGGACGATCGCCTCGCAGACGCTCGGCGTCACCGGCGCCGGCTACGTGACACGACTAACCGGCGACGGGAGCACGACCTCGGCGCTCGTGAAGCTCCCGCCTGGAGCTGCGTACGAGCTGCAGATCACCTTCACCGACGCGCTCGGGCGCAGCTCTACCGCGCAGATCGGCAGGGTGCTCGTGCCGTATGACGATCGCTGGAGCGGGCTTCGCTACCGCGGGCGCTGGCGGCGGACGAAGCAAGCGGGGGCGTGGCTCGACACCGTCAGCCGCGGTGCAGCCAGCGCGCAGGTTTCGGTGAAGCTCGGCGCGGGGCGCCCGGTGTTCATGCTGCGCGGAATGCCCGCTGCGGCGAAGGTGGAAGTACGCGCCGGCTCTCATCGTGAGGTGTTCGCGGTCGCCAAGGGCCCGGCCGGCGCACTGCGGCAGATCGCGGCGGAGGAGCGCTCGACCGCGGGGTCGGTCAGCCTGCGCGTGTTGGAAGGGACGGTCGATCTGGATGGCGTGGCGGTCGAGCCCTGAATGCCGGGCGCTGATGCGCTCCCCGGCGGTTGCCCTCGCGCTATGCGTCGCGTCGCTGATATGCGTCCCGGGTGCTGCGCTCGCAGCGACTCCCGGCACCAACTACCAGGAACGGCTCGACAGCACGGTGCGCTACCTGCAGAGCGCGCAGAACTCAGACGGGGGGTTCGGTGGGGAAGCCGGCGGCGGGTCCACCACCAGCTTCAGTGCGTGGGCTGCGCTGGCGTTGGCCGCCGCGGGGATCAACCCACAGGACCAGGCGCGCGAAGGCGGCACGAGCGTCTATATCTACCTGGCCGATCACGCGGGCGAACTGACGAGCAGCCTCGAACTCGCCAGGGAACTGCTGGTCGTGGATGCGTCGGGAACGCAGCCGCACGATTACGGTGGCGTCGATCTCGTCACCGAGCTCCTGGGGCGCCGGCTTACGGGTGCCGGCAAGGAAGGCGCTTTCGCCGAACTGTCCGGCGGCTCGACTCCCAGCGTGAACAACACCATCTTCGCGATCCTCGCGCTCAGCCCGATCCAGGAAGCGACCGTGCAGCACGCTGTTCGGCAGGCGGCCGAATGGGTGATCGAAGTCCACAACGCCAGAGAAGGCTGGCCGTCCACGACCGTCTGTCCCACGCACGCCGTGCCCGCGAGCGGATGCGAAAGCGACGTGGACATGACGGGCGCGGCGATCGAGGCGCTGAATGCGGCGGGCCTCCACAAGACGCCAGCCCAGCAAGAAGCCTTCAAATATCTGCGTGGCGCACAGGACGAAAATGGCGGCTTTCCCCAGTACGCCGGTGAACCCGAACCGAACGTCGCGTCGACCGCCTGGGTGGTACAGGGCATGTGGTCGGCGGATGAAAACCCCGAAACCTGGGTCAGCGACAGGAGCGAAGCGACGGATGAACCGCTCGCCTACCTGGCGTCGATGCAGCAGCCGGACGGCCATATTCGCTACAAGGCGCGCGAAGAATTCAACGGTGTGTGGATGACCGCGCAGGTCGCTCCGGCGTTCGCCGGTCGGCAATACCCGCTCCCGGAGGTGCCGCGGCAGGTCGTGAGCAAACCTCCCTCGACCGGCCAGGGTGGCGGTGTGACGGCCGGTGGCGGCGGCGACGGCGCGCCGCTGTTCAGCCGGCCGCAGCCTCAGAGCACGGGTGACACCCCCGGTGGCGCGAGGCTGCTGCGCTCACGCAAACGGACCCCCAAGAAGACCACCAGAGACAGTCGTGAGCCGAACCTCAGCGTCGATGCGCCGGCGTTGGCCATCGCAAAGCCGATCGCGGGCAGGCGCGGCGCCTCCGCTCGGGTCGGTCATCATCGTGGAACGGGATCCGGCTCGGGCCCCCCACTTGTGACAGGCCTGTTGCTCGACGCCAACCGGTCGCCCGAGCAGGCTTCGAGCGAATCCGGTGCGCCGGGGCTGCGGAGCGCCAGCACCGGTAGCCAGACCTCCTGGCTGGCGATCGCGATCGGCGGCCTGATCGTCGTACTGATCCTCGCCGGCTCGCTGCTGGAGCTCAGGCGCCCGCAGGTGCTCCTATGACCACACTTGCCGCGGCCGGAGGGATCGCCGAAGCGCTCGCGCAGATCGCCTCCGCGCTGCGCACGCCGGTATTGGTGCTCGCGCTGTTCGTGCTGCTGATCGGCGCGCTGGAGACGGGGCGCTTCATCACCGAGATGTGGTCTCGCTCGCGCGCCGGCCGCGGCTCGCTGCGCGTCCTCGTCCGCCAGGTGCTCGCCGATCCGGGGCGGGCCGCGGCGCTCGCCCGGCGCGCGCCAAGCTCGTTCGCGGCCGACGCGCTCGTGCAGATCGCAGCCGCGGTTCTCGCCGGCGACGGCGCGGGGATCGAGTACGCGCTCGCCGACTACGAGCTGGCCGTCGAGCGGCGCCTGGAGCGCACGCGGATTCTCGTGCGCGCCGGTCCCGCGCTCGGCCTGATGGGCACGCTGATCCCGCTCGCGCCGGGACTCGCCGCGCTCGGCCACGGTGACGTCGCGACGCTCGCGACGGACCTGCGCACCGCGTTCGCGGCCACGACGATCGGGCTGCTCGTCGGCACGGTCGCGTTCGCGCTGACGCTCGTCCGCACGCGCGTGTACACGGAAGACCTCACCGCCCTCGAGCGCGCGACCGGTCGCATGCCGGCGTCGCTTGCGGCGGCGCCCGCGCCTGTGCCGTCCCACGCCCAACCTCCGATCCCGGTTCCGTCTCTCGACGCCTCGATCGCGCTCACCAGCACCGGCCAGCCGGTGACGCCGCCGCTCCCGGAGCCGCGGCAATGACCCGCCACACCGGACTCGGCCGCCACAGCGGGAGCAAAGAGGCCGTCGGCGACCCGCTCGACGGCCTCGTCAACCTGTTCGACATCGGCATCGTGCTCGCCGTCGCGTTTTTGATCGCCGGCCTTGGCCTGACGCTCAACCAATCCACCCACAGCCTGCAGCAGCGCACACCGAGCACTCAGCACTCCCAGACGCTGCCGTCTCCGACCGGCGCGCCCGTGGCCAGCGGGCACGGCCAGCCGGTCGGCGAGGTGTACCGGCTGAGCAACGGGCAGCTCGTGTACGTCCAGAAGCAGCGATGAGGCGGGCGACGACAGCGCTTGTGAGTCTGCTCGGGGCGGTCGCGCTCGCGCTCGCTGGTTGCGGCCTGGGCGCCGGCACCGCGCCGAGCGGCGTCAAGCTGCTCGTCACGAGCGACTTCGGCGCCCGCGTGCTGCCCGCCAGCGGGCCGCTGCAGGTGAAGGGGCAGGAGACGGCGATGAGCCTGCTCGAGCGCAACTACAACGTCGCTACGCGCGACGGAGGCGGCTTCGTGCAGAGCGTCGACGGGCTCGCCGGCGGCCAGGAAGCGGGGGCGCCGGTCGACTGGTTCTACTACGTCAACGGCGTCGAAGCCGCGCGCGGAGCCGACGCGACAAACGTGCGCTCCGGCGATCGTGTCTGGTGGGACAGGCACGACTGGAGCCAGACCGAGGGGGTCCCCGCCGTGGTCGGGTCGTTCCCCGAGCCGTTCCTGAACGGGATCGAAGGCAAGCGGCTGCCCGTGCGCGTCGAATGCGCGTCCGTCGCCGGCGCTGCGTGTCGCACGGTTGCGGCGCGCCTGCGGGCGGTCGACGTCATGGCGACGGTCGGCGCGATCGGGGGCGCGGGCGGGACGGAAGCGTTGCGGGTGCTGGTCGCTCCGTGGGCGGCAATCAGGAGCAAAACTGCCGCCCAGGGTCTCGCGTCCGGGCCGCGCACCAGCGGCGTCTACGCCCGCTTCTCGGCGGGCGGGCGGGCGCTGGCGCTGCTCGACGCCGGCGGACAGACGGTGCAGACGCTGCGCGCGGGCGCCGGCCTGGTCGCCGCGACGCGCCGCGGCGAAGACGCGCCTGTGTGGCTCGTCACGGGAACCGACGGTCAGGGTGTCGAGCTCGCCGCGCGCGCGCTCGACCAGGGCACGCTGCAGGACCGCTTCGCGGTCGCGCTCGGGCCGAGCGGCGCGGTCGCGCTGCCCGCGGCGGATCGGACGGCGGCCGGATGAGGGTGGTCGCGCTCTTCTATCGGCGCCTGCCCAGCCCTCTGCACGCCACGCACGCCGCCGTCGGAGCGCTGTGGGCGGCGGCGCTGACCGTCGCGGCGCTCGTCCTGTCCCATCCGCTTGTGCTGGGCGCGCTGCTCGCGGCCGTGCTCTGCGCCGGGGCCGGTGCGGGCGTCGGGCGTCAGCTCGCGCGCTCGCTGCGCCTGGCGGGGCTCGTCTCGCTGCCGATCGTGCTCGTCAACGTGCTCGTCTCGCGCCAGGGCCTCACGGTGTTCGCACGGCTCGGCGATCTCGGCCCCTTCGGTCAGGGGGACCTGACGGTCGAGGCGCTCGTCTACGGCGCGGTGATCGCCCTGAAGGTGACGCTGCTGATGCTCGTCACCACGCTCGCGAGCCTCACGGTCGACCCCGACGAGCTGCTGCGGATCCTGCGCCGGCTGTCGTTTCGCTCGGCGCTGACGGCGTCGCTCGCCACGCGCATGCTGCCCGTGCTCGCCGCCGACGCGCAGAGGCTGGCCGAGGCGCAGCGGACGCGTCCGGAGGGCGCGCCGCGCGGCGCGCGCGGCCGGGTGGCGCTGCTGCGCGCGATGATCGGGGGCTCGCTCGACAGGGCGATGGACGTGGCGGCGACGCTCGAGCTGCGCGGCTTTGCAGGCGCGCACCGCGCTCCGCGCCTGTCGCGCCCGTGGTCACGCCACGACATCGCCTTCCTCCTCTCGGCCGTCGCCGTGCTCGCGCTGGCGGTGATCGGAAGATTCGCCAGCGCGGCCAGCTTCGACGCGTACCCCGAACTTCATGCGCCCGTGAGCGCGGGCACGATCGTACTCAGCATCGCGCTCGCGGCTGCGGTCCTGCTCCCGTTCGCCGACCGCAGGGGGATCGACGGATGAGCGCGCCGCTGCTGTGCCTCGACCACGTCACCTACAGCTACCCGGGCGCGGAGACGCCCGCGCTGGACGACGTCAGTATCGCGATCGAGCCCGGTGAGTTCTGCCTCCTGGCGAGCCTCTCCGGCCACGGCAAGTCGACGCTGCTGCGCGCCGCGTGCGGGCTCGTGCCGCACTTCCACGGCGGGCGCTTCGCCGGTCGCGTGACGCTCGCCGGCCTGGACACGCGCGAGCACGGGCCCGCGCGTCTCGGCGGCGTGGCCGGGGTGCTCTTCCAGGACCCCGAGACGCAGCTGGTGATGAGCAGCGTGCGCGGCGAGCTGGCGCTGGCGCTGGAGAGCCGCGGCCACGGCGCCGCAGCGGTCGCTCGCGGCGTCGAGGAGGTGGCGCTCGCGCTCGGCATCGACTCGCTGCTGGACCGCTCGACACACGACCTCTCCGGCGGCGAGAAGCAGCGCGTGGCGCTCGGCGCGGCGCTCGCCGGCAGGCCGCGATTGGTGTTGCTCGACGAGCCCACCTCGCAGCTCGACCCCGTCGCCGGAGACGAGCTGATCGGCCTGCTGCGCCGGCTCAACCAGGAGTGGGAGACGACGATCGTGCTGGCCGAGCATCGGCTCGAGCGCTGCCTGTCCTCCATCGATCGCGTGATCGCGCTCGAGCACGGACGCGTGGGCTGCGACAGCGATCCGCAGGCGTTCCTCGCATGGGCCGCCGAGCGCTCGCCGGCGCTGCAGACGCCCGCCGCAAAGCTGTTCGCGCTGGCTGGCCTGAGCCCGGCGCCGGCGGGCGTGCGCCAGGCGCGGGCGACGCTGCGCGCGCACGACCTGCTGCCCGAGGAGGACCCTGCGCGTGTCGACCGGCCGCAGCCCGGCCGCTCCACCGAGAACGGCAGGGTGCGCCGCTCGCAGCAGCCTCCGGCGGCGCTCGAGTGCAACGGCGTGTGGCACGAGCTGCGCGACGGGCCGGCGATTCTGCGCGGCGTGACGCTGCGCGTGCAGCCGGGCGAGAGCGTCGCGCTGATGGGCCGCAACGGCGCGGGCAAGTCGACGCTGCTGCGCCACGCGGCCGGCCTGCTCGACCCCACGCGCGGGCGCATCTCGCGCGCGGGGAGGGTGGCGCTGCTGCTGCAGAACCCCGGCGACTACTTCGTGCACGAGCGCGTCGCCGACGAGGCCCCGGCACAGGCGCTGGCGGCGGTCGGGCTGGCGCAGATGGCGGAGCGCAACCCGCGCGATCTCTCCGGCGGAGAGCGCCAGCGCCTCGCCCTCGCGATCGTCACCGGCTCCGGCGATGAGCCGGCGCTGCTCGCGCTCGACGAGCCCACCCGCGGCATGGACCGCGAGGCGAAGGCCGAGCTGGCGCTGGAGCTGCGCCGCCGCGCCGGGCGGGGACAGGCGGTGATCGTCGCCACGCACGACCCCGAGTTCGCGGCGGCCTGTGCTGATCGAGCGATCCTGATGGCCGACGGACGCGTGATCGCCGACGGCACCGCCGCGGAGCTGCTCGCGGGCGGCTGGTACTTCGCCACCGAGACGGCGCGCATCCTCGCGGGCGCCGACGGCGTGCTGCTGCCCGAGCAGGGAGCGGAGCTTCTGCGTGCCCGCCAAGTCGACGCCGGGGTCAGGGCCGGCACCGAAGGCCCAGGCGAGGCCGTACTGGACGCGCCCGCGATCGGGCGTGGGGTTGCACGATGAGCTGGCCGCTCGCCTCGTTCCTGGTCGTCGGCCTGGTGCTCGGCGTCGGCTGGCTCGCGTATGAGCGCAGGCGTCCTTCGGCGCGGATGGCGGCGGTCGTGGCGGTCATGTCCGCGCTGGCGGCGCTCGGGCGCGACGCGTTCGTGGCGCTGCCAGACGTGAAGCCGATCACCGCGATGACGCTCGTCGTCGGCTACGCGCTCGGCCCGCTCCCCGGCTTCACCGTCGGCGCGCTCGGGATGCTCGCCTCCAACTTCGTGCTCGGGCAGGGCCCGTATACGCCGTGGCAGATGGCGGCCTGGGGCATCGTCGGTCTCGCCGGCGCCGCGCTCGGGGCGCTCAGCCGCCGGCGCGCCGGGCGCGCGGCGCTCGCGCTCGCCTGCGCGCTGGCGGCATTGGTCGCGGCGGAGATCATGGACGTGTACACGTGGACGCTCGGCGCGGCCCACACCCCGGCCGCGTATCTCGCCGTCGCCGGCAGCGCGCTGCCGTTCGATGTGACGGCGGTCGTCGCGAGCTTCCTCTTCGGTCTCGCGTTCGCTCCCGAGCTCGCGCAGGTGCTCACGCGCGTGCGGGTGCGCATGGAGGTAACGTGGGCGCAGGCGCCCGTCGCGGCGTCAATCGACGTCGAAGGCGGCGCGGATCGCGGCTAGCGTCCGTCCCTCGAGCGGCAACATTGCCCAGCCCAGCCCAGCCTCGGCGTTGACCTACTCAGGACTACATCTAGTGAGGCAGACCTGAGGAATATTGGTGGCCTTCCGGGCCGACCCAATGGACAACGTCTTCTTCTCCCGCGATGAACGCAACGGTGTTGTTGACGATGGGTATCGACTTGACGCTTCCGGCGGCGTCCGTCACCGTAACATTCGTGCTGTTGTTCGGGAGGAGTGCTGATACCGCCAGTTCACCGCCTTCGTGCGATGGCTCTCCTGGCGGGTAGCCGGTCGCCTCGATCATTGGAGTGGCGGGGGCTATCGCAGTCGAGGCAGGAGCACACCCGCTCGTCAGCGCCTTACCTGGCAGCCTCATGACGAGGCAGATCGACTCAGAGTCTCCGGCGACGAGAGCTTCGATGCCACCGGTCGCCTGCGCCAGCCGCACCGAAGAGGGGTCGAGGTTGAGTCGATCACCGATCGCGATGTGCTCGTAACCCTTCAATGCGTTTTCGACCAGCGAAACCTCTTCGCTGTCGCCAACGGGCCGCGCGAACACACCAAACGCCTGCTTCGCAGCTTCACTGAGTTGCGGGGTCGCCGACCCGACGGCTGGCGCCGGAACGGTCGGGCTCTGAGCTGTTCCAGATCCCGTAGCGAACGTCGCCACGAGGCCCACCCCAGCGAGCACCGCGCACACGCCGCCAGTCAGCAGACGCAAACCGGTCACTTTGCTACCCCTTGGTGGCTTGTGGGCGGACCTTGGCACGACACAGACCAAAGTTCAGAACGAACAGTACGTTAGCACAGATGATGCGAAGGAGTCTATTTTCTAGAATCGGTGCAGTACTGGGGAGATTGGGCTTCGGAGTGCCTGGGCAATCGGGCGCGGTGCTCACCCGTCAGGCTTGCGGCGCGCCGGCCGCCGCAAGCGCCGCGAGAAACGGCGCTCGTGCCGCGGCGTCGCAGTACTCGACCTCGAGCGCCCGCAGCTCCGCGTCCGGGTCCGCGCCCGCGGGGAAGTCACGCCCCGGCCCGCACACCGGCGCGAGCGGCGAGTGTCCGTCCCACGGCTGACCGGGGACGCTCGCGTCGAGCTCGACGCGGCGTCCGTCTGCCGCGATCGTGAGATAGCGGTGCACATCGACGAGCCCCTCCTCCGGCACCGCCGCGGCGATCTCCGGGCCGAACAGCTCGAGGGCGCGGGCTGGGTCGAGCCGGTACACGCGGTGGACGATCGCCGGCTCCGTCTCGGGGAGGCGCCGCGCGAGCAGCTGCGCGAGCAGCATGTGCTTGCCCGCGCTCGTGCCGCGGGCCTCCAGCAGCACGCGTTCCACCGTCGGCTCGCTCGGCAGGCCGTACGGGAGCGCGCGCACCGCTTCCACGAGCTCCACCAGCGAGCAGTCCTGGCGGAACAGGGCGCCCAGCGATGCGCGCTCCAGCGGGCTCAGGTGGGGCCACAGCGCCTCATAGCCAATGAAATCGAAAAGCTTGACGCCCGGCTGCAGGGGGACCGGCGCCGCGCGCAGGCGGTCGCTGCCGACGCCGAACGGCGGCGCGTCCCCGAACGCGACCTCCTCGAAGCCCGCGCGCTCGAAGCTCTCGCGGATGTGCGGCACGAGGTCCGGCGGGCGGCGGTGGCGGGTCCAGATGACGGTCGCTTGCGGGGCGCACAGCTGCGCCAGCCGCTCGATCGTGCCCGCCACGTCCGCCGCCGCGAGGTTGCCGAACACGCCGCACACCAGGATCACGTCCGCCGGCACCGCGCCCACGTATGCGTCCGTGATCGACGCGTCCGCCGCGACTGCCTCCACCGCGTTCAGCCCCGCCGCGCTTGCGGCGGCGCGCGCGGCCAGCACGTTCTGCTCGTCCAGCTCCACCAGGCGCGCGCTCACGTCTGCGCGGCGCGGGTGCTCCGCGAGCACGCCGATCGCGTCATGGCCCTGCCCCGCGCACACGCTCACCAGCCGGATCGGGCCGGGGGGCGTCTGGTCGAGTGCGGCGCGCAGCTGCGCCTGCACCAGCGCCAGGCGCCGGCTCAGCTCCGAGCTCGGGTCCTCGTACGGCGCGTGCCACGCCCGCCAGTCGACCGACGCCTGCGAAGCTGTCTCCGGGCCGGCCACGGCGTCGACTGTAGCTGTCGCGGCGGTTACGATGGCCGCGTGGAGGAGGAGCAGATCGGCGTCCGCTGCGGCGAGCGCTTCACCAGCTACCCCGACCTGTTCGGCCGGGCGCTGCGCGCGACCCGCCGGCTGCACGAGCTCGGCATCGGCGCCGGCGATCGCCTCGCGCTGCTGCTGCGCAACTCGATCGAGTTCCTCGAGGCGTCCATCGCCACCGTGCCGCTCGGCGCCAGCGCCGTGCCGATCAACTGGCACTGGCGCGGCGATGAGATCGCGCACGTGCTGCTCGACAGCGGCGCCAAGGCGCTCGTCGTGCACGCCGACCTGTGGCCTGCCATCGCGCCCAGCGTGCCCGACGGGCTTGCCGTGATCGTCGTGCCCGCCGGCGGAGACGCTGACGATGCCTCGCTCGACGCGGATGTCGCCGCCACGCTGCCCGACGATGCGCTCGTGTGGCCCGACTGGCTCGCAGCCAACGAGCCGTGGGCGCAGCCGCCGGAGGGCGCGCCCGTGAGCATCATCTACACGTCCGGGACGACCGGGCGACCGAAGGGCGTCGTGCGCACGCCCGCCACCGACGAGCAGCGCGAGGCCACGCAGGCGATGCTCGGCGAGATCTTCCAGCTGGCGCCCGGCGAGCGCACCGTCATCCCCGCGCCCATGTACCACACCGCGCCCAACGTGTACGCGCTGTCCGCGGCCATCCGCGGCATGGACATGACGATCATGACCGGCTTCGACGCCGAGGAGTTCCTGCGGATCGTCGCCGAGCGGCGCGTCACCGTCGTGCAGATGGTGCCGACCATGTTCGTGCGCATGCTTGCGCTGCCCGACGAGGTTCGCTCCCGCTACGACCTCTCCTCGCTGCGCTGGATCGTGCACGCCGCCGCGCCCTGCCCGCCCGACGTCAAGCTCGCCATGATCGACTGGCTCGGCCCGATC
>Ga0181518_10000797_pt1 | contig 33623 bp, 35 predicted proteins | sample PEATcosm2014_Bin_28_FD_119751 | JGI IMG/M metagenome (GOLD analysis project Ga0181518, IMG submission 119751) | Peatland microbial communities from MTU Mesocosm Facility, Houghton, MI, USA - PEATcosm2014_Bin01_60_metaG | ecosystem: Environmental > Terrestrial > Soil > Wetlands > Peat | place...
ACTTCGAGCGCTATGCACCAACCGTCGCCGCCTTCGTCCGCCTGGCCATGATCCGCATCATGCTCAGGCGACTTGCCGTAAATCCCTTGTCATGAATCCAAACTTCCCGGATGGGCTCTTACACCATGAGAATTCCGCGCCGGCACTTCCTGCAACTTGCCGGGGTAATCGCGCTCTTGCCGTTGCCGCTTAAGGCGCTGGCCGACGATTATCCGTCCCGGCCGATCACCGTCATCGTGCCGTTCTCGGCCGGCGGTCCGCTCGATATCACCGGACGGATGATCGCGGCCAAGATGCAGGAAACTCTGGGCCAACCCATTATCATCGAGAACGTCGGCGGTGCCGGCGGCAGCATCGGTGTCGGCCGCGGCGCCCGCGCCGTGCCCGACGGCTACACGCTGACCATGGGCATCTGGAGCACGCATGTGGTGAACCCCGTGCTCTACGATCTGTCCTATGACGTCGAGAAGGATTTCGAGCCGATCGCGCCGATCACCGACGGCCCGCTAGTGACCTGCGCGCGCAAGGACTTTCCGGCCAACGACCTGAAGGAAATGATCGCCTGGTTGAAGGCCAATCCGGACAAGGCGATCTCCAGTGACGCGGGCGTCGGCAGCCCACAGCATGTCTTTAGTGTTCTATTTCAGCAGGTCACCGGCACGCGCTTTCAGTTCGTGCACTATCGCGGCGGCGGCCAAGCCATGCAGGACTTGGTGACCGGGCACGTCGACCTGTCGTTTTCCGACGCGATCTCGGCGCTGACGCAGGTCCAGGGCGGCACGATCAAGGCTTATGCCGTGATGTCGAAGAGCCGCCTGACCGGCGCACCGCAAATTCCGACCGTGGACGAGGCGGGGCTGCCCGGCTTCTACGATTCGGTGTGGAGCGGCATTTGGGCGCCGAAAGGCACGCCCAAGGCCATCATCGACAAGCTCAATGCCGCGGTCGTCGCAGCCGTGGACGATCCGACCGTCCGCGAGCGGCTGACCGCGCTCGGCCGCGTGCTATTTCCGCGCGAGCAGATGACGCCGCAAGTGCTCGCCACGCTGCAGCGCACCGAAATCGAGAAATGGTGGCCGATCATCAAAGCGGCGGGCATCAGGGGCGAATAAAGCGGCCGCAGCAGCAAGCCGGCGATTCGACTGGGCGAAACCCGGACACGCGCGTCATCTGACCGTCATGGAGCATAACGACACTCTGGGTCCTTTTGTGAGGAGAGGACCTTATGAGCGATATGGCATTACCGGATGAGCGATATGGCATTACCGGGCTCGATTGAGCCTGCACGGCGCGGCCCCAAGCTTGACCACGCCACCAACCCGTTTGCGGCAATCCTGTTCATGGGCGTGGTGGGCGCCGGCATATTGTTCGTAGCCTACAGCATCCACAGCGATATCGATGCGGCCGGCGTGAAAATCTCCAGTTACGTGCCGTTCCTCCTCTTGTTCGTGGCATTGCTGATCGCGCTCGGTTTTGAGTTCGTCAACGGTTTCCACGACACCGCGAACGCGGTCGCGACTGTGATCTATACGCGGTCCCTGCCGGCGAATTTCGCGGTCGTATGGTCGGGCATGTTCAACCTGTTGGGCGTGTTGTGGTCGTCGGGCGCGGTGGCCTTCGGCATCGTTTCGCTACTTCCGGTCGAATTGATCCTGCAAGTCGGCAGCAGCGCCGGCTTCGCCATGGTGTTCGCGCTGTTGATTGCAGCGATCATCTGGAACCTCGGCACCTGGTCTTTCGGCCTTCCCGCCTCGAGCTCGCACACGCTGATCGGCTCGGTCATCGGCGTCGGCATCGCTAACGCGCTGCTGCACGGCCGCAGCGGCACTTCGGGCGTCGACTTGACGCAGGCGACCTCGATCGGAAAGGCGCTGCTGTTTTCGCCGATCTTCGGCTTCGGCCTGGCGGCGATCCTGCTGCTGGTGGTGAAATTCGTAATTCCCAATAAGGAGCTATTCGCCGAGCCGAAGGGCGATCAGCCGCCGCCGACCTGGATCCGCGGCATTCTGGTCCTGACCTGCACGCTGGTGAGCTTTTTCCATGGCTCCAATGACGGTCAGAAGGGCATGGGTCTGATCATGCTGATCCTGATCGGCACGGTGCCGACCACTTACGCGCTCAATCGTGCCATGCCGGCCAGCCAGATCGAGAAGTTCGTGGCCAACTCGCAGGCTGCAAGCGCGGTCATCGGCGCCAAAGCCGCGGGCTACAACGTTCTCGGCGATCCGCGGCCGGCGGTCACGCAGTACGTGGCTCAGCACGAGATCAACGAGGGCACCTATCCGTCGCTGGCGGCTCTGGTGAGCGACATCGCCAAGCAAGTCACGCAATATGGCTCGATCGCCAAAATGCCAACCGACATGGTGGGCAACACCCGTAACGACATGTATCTGGCGTCGGAAGCGATCCGTTTCCTGGTTAAGGACAGGGAGAACGATCTCAACGCCCAGGACATCGCCACGCTTAATGCCTACAAGGGCTCGCTCGACAGCGCCACCAAGTTCATTCCGGGATGGGTGAAGATCGTCGTCGCCATCGCGCTGGGCTTAGGCACCATGGTCGGCTGGAAGCGGATCGTGGTCACGGTCGGCGAAAAGATCGGCAAGACGCATCTGACCTATGCCCAAGGCGCCTGCGCCGAGATCACGGCGGCCGCGACCATCGCCGCCGCCGACGGCTATGGCTTGCCGGTATCGACCACGCATGTGCTGTCGTCGGGGATTGCCGGCGCCATGGCGGCGAACGGCTCCGGGCTGCAATGGTCGACCATCCGCAACATCGCGCTCGCCTGGGTGCTGACGCTCCCGGCGGCGATGGCGCTTTCGGGCACGCTTTATTTCATCTTCTCGCATCTGTTCTAAGCGTGCGCGGCGATTAGAAACCGCAAAAGCAGAATCAGCCTCGCCGACTTCCAGCGAGGCAATCGTGGAATTGTGGGATGCAAAATGATACTTCGGAACTCGACAAAATGCAGACCGCCTATAAGGCGGCGGTCGAAGAATGGATAGCGGCGATCAAGCAGGAAGAGGCGCTAGCGTCGGTCAACCACACGATCGCCGAGGTCGATAAATGGGAGGCGGCGCACTTTGCGGAAGACGATATCCGCAGCAAGGTGAAGTCCGCGAAGAAGAAATACGAAGACGCGCTGCGCGAAAAGTTCTTCGGTTTCTAAAGAGAATAACGCCCCCCGTCTAACGCGACCGGGCGCAGCAAGCCACCCGACAAAGACAAACCCCGGCGTTGCGGTGCCGGGGTTTGCATTCACAAGTCTGAAATTTTGCGGTCTATCGACCGGCCGATTACAGCTGTCCGTATTTGTGGAGCACCGCGCGGCAATCGCTGCTGACGCGCCAGCTATGGGCGGCGAGCGTTGCGCCACAACGCACAAGGTTGCTCCACGACATGCCGGCGGAGCGATCGCACATTCTGGCGGCGGCAGGCTTGCACGGCGCGAGCTCGGCGAGATCGATCGCATTGGCGGCTGTAGCGGTAATGCCAATCAGAAAGCAGGCGGCTAACATCGTCTTCATGCTGGGGTCCATCCCTCATGTTTGCTGGGAAAGGGCGTGCTTACCCCGTAACCGCCGGGAAATCCAGCATTTTGTGCGTCGCACAACATCCCATAAGTGCCTGATAATATTTAAATAAATCATTGACTCGCCAGACGGGTTAAAGCCATGTCACCGCACTGCCACATTTGGCGGCATGGCAAGGTTGAATCCCGGGGCGTCAACCCGGTTGATTCTTTTTTGCGACAACGACCTTCGGCGATGAGGGAGCCGCGCGCGACAGCCGACTTAGTTCAGGCACGCCACGAGGAATGCGACCACCTGCGGCGAGGCGATTGCGGTCGCGGCCGGATTGGCCGCCGGCTCCTTGCGGTGCATGAAGCCGTGCTCGGCCTCGGGATAGTACTGGATGACGGTCGGGGCGCTGCGGCCGAGCAGCGCGTCCCTGAGCGTGCGATAGGTCTCGGGGCTCGCGACATGGTCGATGCCCGGTTGGCAGATATGCACCGGACAGCGAATGGTGGCGGCAAGCTGCAGCGCATCGCGGCTTTGATTGGGCTTCATCGGGTTATCGATCGATGGATAGGCGGCGGCGCAAGCCTTGATCCGCTCGTCTTGCGCGGCGCGCAGCAAGACGAAGCGGCCGCCGAGGCAAAAACCGAGAACCCCGAGCGCCGAGCTGTCGCGCTGCAAATGATCGAGCCAACGGCGTTCGATGTCGTCGGCCATGGCGTCGTCGAGCTTGCGCGCCCGGGCCAGCGCTTCCTCGTAGCTCCCCGGCAGCGGTTCGCCTGAATAAAAGTCGCACACCGCCGCCTTGAGCCCGGCCCGCGCCAGGGTGTCGGCATAGCCGCGCACGAACGGATTGACGCCGAAAATCGTCGGCATGATCAGCACACAGCCTTTGCCCGCCGTCTCCGGCTGCGCCAAATAGCCGAAGAGGCCGTCGCCGGTAACACCCTGCGTCTTGATCGACATGGTTGTACTCTTGCGATGTTCTGTTTTTGCGATGGCCTATTCGGCCGCGACCCGATTGCCGATCGCGGCGTTGACGGCGGGCATGACTTTCTCGGCCATCAGCTCCATGGATCGGCGCGACAGCGCCGGATCGGCCCAGTCCTTGCCGCAATAGAGCAATGTGCCGAAGTCGCCGATCTTTTCGTGCAGCGCCAAAATGCCGTCGACGACCCTGTTGACGCTGCCGCGGATGACGACGTTGTCGAAGATGTAGTCCAGCGTCAGATCCTCGTCGGGCATGTCGAGGCGTTCTTTGAAACCACCGAGCTTCTTGCCCTTGCGCAACTTCGCCGTGAGCTGGTTCATGTAGAACCGGTACGGGCTATTGGCATCGTCGCCGCCATAGGCGCGTGCAGTGGCATCGTCATCGGCGACGAAGATCGAGCGCGCCACCCGCCAATTGGCGCGGTCGGCGCGGTGGCCGCCCTCGGCGCAGCCTTTGGCGTAATTGTTCCATTGGCTGAGCAAGTGATTCTTGTGCAGGAAATGCGACGAGATCGGCCACCAGCCGCGGCGGCCGAGCGCGATCAGGCCCTTGGAATCCGGATCGGTCGCGGTGCCAAGGATCGGCGGATGCGGTTTTTGGAACGGCTTGACGACGTTGCCCAGCCCGATTTCCGGCCACAGCGTCTTTGCCGTCGAGATGTTCCAGTATTTGCCCTTGATGTCATAGGGCGCCTCGCCGGCCCACAGCTGAAGGATATGGTCGATTGCCTCCGCGAACATGGCGCCGCGGTCGGCATCGAGCTGCTCCATGGCCTCCATGTCGGTGCGCAAGACGCCGGCGCCGATGCCGAGCAGCAAGCGGCCCTCAAGCAGGTTGTCGATCAACGCCGCTTGCGTCGCCACCAACAGCGGATGGTTGAACGGCAGGTTCACCACCGCGGTGCCGAGCTTGATCTTCGAGGTGAAGCCGGCGAGCGAAGCGCAGAACGTCAGGCTCGACGGGATGTTCTCGGCAAGGTCGGTGAGATGCTCGCCGCAATAGCCTTCGCTGTAGCCGAGCTTGTCGGCGAGGATGAAAGCCTCGCGATCTTCCCGCAGCGTCTCGGCGTAGGGACGCGTCAGCGGGTGAACGGGCATGATGAAGAAGCCGAGCTTCATTAAATTTCTCCAGGCGGGTCGCGCGTTAACATGCGTGCATATTCACCGTTAATTCCGATGTCGATTTATTTACCATGCCTCTCGTGCTACTGCATCACGCCTCAAGCAGTCCTAGGAGGCAACCAGACATGCTTAGCCAATTACAGCGTTTCCTGAAAAATGAATCCGGCGCGGCGGCGATCGAGTACGGTCTCTTGGCTTCCGGCATCTCCGTGACCATCATTCCCGCGGTCAAGGACGTCGGCACTAAGCTGGTCCAAGTCTTCACCGTGTTGCAGAACGCGGTCTAAGCGCGGATTTTAGTGGAGCATGATCATTTCCGAAAACCGGTATCCACTTTTCGGGATCATGCTTTAGCAACTGAGCGTTGCGCGCCCGTGGCTGGGCAGTGCAGACAAAACCGGCAGCAGCGGCTCCTGCGGCCGGTTTTTTATGGCGGCGGCGTGTAAATCAGGGCCGCTTTGGCGCGCGCCACGATATTCGGCGGGAGCGCATAGAGCTTTGCCACCAGGGCTTGCAGGTCGTCGCCGGACATGTAGTCCAGGTCGAGCTGCATCTTGTCGCCTTCCGCCCGCAGCGCCGGATCGTTGAGCGTCTCGACGAACGCCTGGCGCAGCGTCGCCACCCGCTCCGGCGGCACGCCCGGCGGCATGACATAAGGCCGGCCGAACACGCCCTGGCTTTCGATCAGCTCCATCACCTGCCTGTCCTCGTCGGTCTTGGCGAATTGCGTCGCCAGCGGCACGCCCATCGTGTTGAGCTCGGGATGGCCCTTGATATCGGCCTGCACGATGACGTTCATCAGCTTCTTTGCGAACCAATCGGGGTGCATGGTCGGCAAGCCGGTCCAGCCGATGCCGCAGGCGCCGTTGACCTCGTTGCGCTCGATGGCGAGCGTGATCTCCTTCGAGCCGGCATAGCCGGTGACGATGCGGAATTTTGTGCCGAGCAGATTGTTCATCATCGCCGGCAGGTCGCGCGTGGTGCCGCCGGCATTGCTGGCGCCGAGAATGACTTCGTGGCGCAACGTGTCCTGAAACGTCTTGGCCGGCGCGTCGCTGCGTAAGAAACAGATGTAGACGTCCCTGTTGGCGTTGCCGACGTAAATGAGCTTGTTCGGATCGTGCTGGACGTTGACATCGCCGATCAGCGGATCAAGCAGCGCGCCGGGAAATACGGCGGCTATGGCGGTGCCGTCCTTCGGCGCCACCGAATAGATATAGCCGGCCGCCTTGTTGCTGCCGGCGCCCGGCATGTTCTCGACGACGACGGTCGGATTGCCCGGAATGTGATTGCCGAAATAGCGCGAAATCAGCCGCGCATAGGTGTCGTAGCCGCCGCCGGCCGAGGAGCCGACATAGAGGGCTATCTGCTTGCCGCGGAAGAAATCGGCGACGGCATCCTGAGCGTGCGCCGGCATTGCAGCGAAAGACTTGGCGGCAACGCAAGCAAGGACCAATCCCAGCCGCAAGACCGGCCGCACTGTCGGCATTGGCGCGACCTCCCGAAAACGGCGATGCCCGGCACGAGGCCGGGCATCACGATTCCAGACTCTTATTCGACCGACAAGACCGGCGCCCTGCGGCAAAAACCGCAAGGCGCGCGCGACGGCGATCAGGCGGCGGCCGCCGTGAGGTTGCCGAACTTCTGCAGGTTTTCTTTCTGCTTCTCGTTGCGCGGCGGCAGCTTGAACAGGCGCGCCGCAGTGCCGCCGAGAATGTTGTGCTTGGCCTTCTCCGACAGGAACGGCAGGTCGTAGATGGTCGACGGCAGGTCGAAGTCCCAGTGCGGATAGTCGGAGGCGTAGAGCAATTGCGTCTCCGCATTCATCATGCGGAACGTGCACTCCATCGCGCCGTAATCCTGAATCTCCATCGGCTGCGACGAATAGTACATGTCGCGCATATAGTCCGACGGCTTCTTCTTCAGGAGCGGCGCTTCCGACGGCCGCAGCATGTATTCATGGTCGAGGCGCTGCATCAGGAACGGCACCCAGGCGAGGCCGGCTTCGATCCAGATCACCGGCAGCTTGGGGAAGCGCTCGCCCATGCCGTTGACCACCCAGTTCGTGCAATGCAGCACGTTGTACCAGGAGAAACCGAGCGCATGCGCCGCCATGAAGCGGTTGCAGCTCTTGTAGATCGGCTCGCCCCAGTTCGGGCCGGAATGGAACGACAGCACCAGGCCGCGCTCCTCCATCGCCCGGTAGAGCTTCATGTAGGCGTTGTCGTAAACCGCCATGTGCGAGCGCACCGTGGTGACCATGAAGCCGCCGACGTGCTTGCGATCGCCGAATGTCTCGACCTGACGCAGCGAAGCCTCTGGATCACCGAACGGAAGGCACAGGCACGAATAGAAGCGGCCCCCGGACTCCGGAAGCACTTTTTCGGTGAGCCAGCGATTATAGGCCCAGCACAGCTCGACCTCCATTTCCTTCTGCGGATGCAGGCCAATATTGAGCATGCCGGTGGGGAACAGACAGGAATAGTCGACGCTCATCGCGTCCATCCAGCGATGGCCGAGCTGCACGTCGCGCATCGCGCCGGTCTGATCGGTCTTTTCCGAGCCGCGCATCGGATAACGCGTGACGCGGCCGCCCATGTCCTGGTAGCCGACCTGGGTCGGCGTAAAGGCGCCGCGGTTCTTGTTCAGCCCCGACAGGGTGAGCTGCCGGAACACGTCGTTTTCCATGTAGGGCAGGAATTCGCGGTAATTCTCGTTCTCGTAGTGGTGGGCGTCGACGTCGACGATCACCATGTCGTCGAAGTTGCGCTGGTGCGCCTGCTTGCGGGCGTGGGCCAGCAACCTCGTAGTGTTCAGCTCCTCGATCGTTACGCGGCGGCCGCGATCAGCGATCAGATCCATAGCGTTTCTCCTGGCGTTCCAATTCTTTCCAAAAACGGGTAGTTTTGTTTGAGCATGATCTTATCCGAAAACCGGTATCCACTTTTCGGGATCATGCTCTAACGCCCCGTCCAACTCTGCCACATGCCGAGCTCGAAAACGGCGAGATCGGCAGCTTTCAACAATCCGCTCGCCGTAACCATCACATCGGTGGCGGAAATCGAATTCTTCGCGATCGGCGTGAACTGCTCGCCGGCTTCGACGCGCGCGGTATAGACCCGGCACGCCGCCGCGATCAGCTTTTGCAGCGCTTCGGCCGTTACCACATCGAGCTTGCCGTCGACGATGCCGCGCTCAAGCGTAGCGGCGAGCTTCTTGGCGTCGGCGGAAGCGCCGTCGCCGGCGGCCTCAGTCCGCTTCAGCGGCGGCGGCGCCGCCACGACGGGGCGGAGCTTGGCCACGGATTTGGCCGCGGATCTTGTCGCGTTCTTCGCCACAATGGCCTTCGCCACGATCTTTGCCGCGCGCTTAGGCGACGACATAAAGATCCTCGCCTTTTTGTACGGTCTTGTACTTCTTCAGCTTCATCTTGCGATCGCTGACGCACTCGCCGGTCTTCATATCGTATTCCATGCCGTGCCACGGGCAGACGAAGTGCATCTCGTCTTCGGAGAAGAACAGACCCATCGAGGTCTTGTCGGGGCGCAGCCGCTCCTCGACCTTGGCGATGGTCAGACCCTCGCAGGCCGGCCCGCCTTGGTGCAGGCAGAAATTGCTGTAGGCGTAGAACTCGCCCTCATGGCAGAACACGCCAATCTCGTTGTCGCCGACGAAAACGATGCGCCGGTCGCCATCCTTGAATTCCGCAAGCTTTGCGACGAATTTTTCCGCCATCTGCCCTTCACCTCTACGTTTCACCCTGACGATCCGCCCCTTCGTGGGCGGCTTGTAACTCAAATGGTTGGGATCGGACTCAGGCGCCCGTCCGGACCCATGCTATTAACACAGACCAGAGCGGCGCGCGACGGGCATAAGCCGGTGCCCTGCCATGCCGTTAATGGGCGTCGGCCCCGCCCCTACGCCATCCGGTTCTCGATCTCCCCGATCTTCTCGACCCAGAGTTTCACCACATCGCCGGCCTTGAGGAACTCGCCGCGGCCGGCGCCGACGCCCGCAGGCGTCCCGGTGAGGATCAGGTCGCCCGGATAAAGCGTCATGCCGGCCGATAATTGCTCAATCTGCTCGGCCAGGTTGAAGATCATGTCGCTTGTATTGGAATCCTGCTTGAGCACGCCGTTGACCCACAGCTTCAGGCCGAGCTTTTGCGGGTCGCCGATGTCGCTTGCGGGCACGATCCACGGCCCCAACGGGCAGGAGCCCTCAAAAGTCTTGTGCTTGGTCCAGTCCCACTTGAACGGCGAAGCGTCGGGGACACCGGCCCGGCGGCCGCGATCGCGCGCCGAGAGGTCATTGGCGATGGTGTAGCCGGCGACATAGGACAGCGCCTTGGCCTGCGGGATGTCCTTTCCCGTCTTGCCGATGACGGCGGCCAGCTCGATCTCCCAGTCCATGTTCTTGGCGTAGTTGGAAATCTTCACCGTCGCGCCCGGATCGGTGATGGCGCCGGTCGCCTTGAGAAAGTGCCAAGCCTTATGGCCGAGGGTATGAGGATCGGGCGGCGGCGGATTGCCCTCCTTGGCCGCCATTTCCGCGGCATGGTCGCCGTAATTGGCGCCGGCGCAGTAGATCGCCGAGGGAAAGCGCAGCGGCGCGAGCAACTTGGTCTTCGACAGCGGCTGGCGCTTGGCCCGGCTTTTGGCGGCGCCGGCGGCGGCCTTCTTCAGCGCCGGCTCGGCGACTTTCCAATCGGCGAGAATGCCCATCACCGTGGCATAGCCCGCCTTGCCGGTGAGCTTGGCGGCGTCGAACACCTCGTTGCCGACGACGATCCCCGCCCGCCGGCCTTCGCTCGATTTGTAAGTGGCGAGCTTGTAGCCAGCCGATTTGGCGCCTGCCATGTGCGTTCACTCCCTGATGCGCAAAACGTTGCCGGCGACAAAACAGCGATCCCGGGCAATTGGCAAGACCGCCCTGCATATCCGCCCGGACCACGGTCTTGAGTTCGCGCCGCCGTGGTGATTGATTGCCGCCACGAGAGTTTAGGGAAACGCGCGGCAGGTTGGAGAGAAAGATGATCAAGCCCCGACGCATCGGACACGCCACATTCGAGACGCCCGACCTGCAGAAGATGATCGACTACTACACCAACGTGATGGGCCTGGTTCTGGCCGAGCGCGAGAAGGACCGCGCCTTTCTGACCACCCAGATCGGGCTCTTGGCCATCGAGCTCAAAAAGGGCGACGTCGAACGCTGTTCCACGCTGTCGTTCGAAGTGGCACCAGATTCCGACTTCGGGGCGATGGCGCGCGAGCTCGAGAAAGAGGGCATCAGCAGCGAGTTGCGCAACGATTCGACGCCCGGCATCGGGCCGGTGCTCACCTTCAAGGACAACAAGGGTACTACCATCGCGCTGTTCAAGGAATGGAACTATCTCGGCAAGCACCTGCAACACTACGGCGTCGGCCCGCTCAAGCTCGGCCACATCGCCTGGGTGGTGGACGATCCGCAGAAAACCGCCGAATTCTACGAGAAGGTGCTGGGCTTTCGGGTGTCCGACTGGATCGACGATTTCTTCGTCTTCATGCGCTGCAACACCGATCACCACACGGTGAATTTCATCCGCGGCCATAACATCAAAATGCACCACATGGCTTTCGAGCTGAAGGATTTCATCCACCTGCAGAATTCCTGCGACCTGTTCGGCCAGCGCAAGATCCCGATCATCTGGGGACCGCTGCGCCACGGGCCCGGGCACAACATCGCCACCTATCACCGCAACCCGGACGATCAGGTGATCGAATTCTTCTGCGAGCTCGACAAGATGGTGGACGAGAACCTCGGCTACTTCGAGCCGCGGCCCTGGCATCAGGACACGCCGCAACGGCCGAAAACCTGGCAGGGCGGCAAGACCAACGTCTGGGGCCCGCCGCCGACGCCGGATTTCCACCGGGCAAGGGATTGATTCTCCGCGCGCGGCGCTCGCGGGTCCCTCTCCCCGCGCGCGGGGAGAGATGAAGATTCAAGGCTTCGCCTGCATCGCCTCTGTCGCGAGCTTGATCGCCGCGGGCGGCGATGCGTAGACTTCTTTGATCAGCGCCTCGACCGCGGCGCCGGTCACCGGCCGCACGTCGAGATCGACGGTGCGCGCCTCGGCGAGGAAATCCGGGTCCTTCATGGTGGCGTCGAAAGCGTCGCGCAGCATGGTGAGCCGCTCCGCCGGCACGCCGGGCGGCGTCGCGAACGGCCGCGCGATGCTCTGCCGCGATACGATGAGCTTGAGCGCCGCGCGCTGCGCCGGGTCGGTTGTCAAATCCATGATCAGCGGCACGCGAAGCAGATAGGGATCGTCGTCCTTGTTCAGCGCGATTTGCAGCGCGACGTTGATCTCATTGCCCGTCAGCATCGCCTTGTTGCGGCTGAGGAGGCTGGTCCACGACCAGCCGCAACGGCCGTCCACTTCGTGGCGCTGCATCGCCAGCGTGATCTCGGTGCCGCCGGGATAGCCGGTGACGATGCGGATCGGCATGTGGAACATGTTGCGCATGACGGTTGCGAATACGTCGCTCTCGGCGCCGCCGCCGGAAGCGCCGATGACGGTTGGTTTCGTTTGCATATCCGAAAGCGTCATGATGCCGGTCGAGGCCATGAAGGCGCAGACGCTGACCTCTTGCGACACGCTGCCGAGCCAGCCGAATTTGGTGGCGTCGAACTGCGCGCCGTCGCCGTGGCCGAGCAGCGGCTCGGCGATGATGCCCGGCGCGAAAATCCCGACCGCCGTGCCGTCCTTCGGCGCGACGTTGTAGAGATAATTGACCAGCTTGAGCGAGCCCGCGCCCGGCATGTTCTGCGGCACGATTTCGGGATTGCCGGGAATATGGCGGCCTAGATAGCGCGCCAGCGTGCGGCCATAGAGATCGTAACCGCCGCCCGAGGAAAAACCGATCAGCATTTGAATGGTTTTGCCGGAATAGAAATTGTCCTCGGCGCGCGCCGGATGCGAGCCGAACATCGCGAGCGAAGCGTAGGTGGCAATGACGGCGGCGAAAGAAAAAAACCGCATGCTCACGACGCCATCGCCGCCGCCATTGCCGCGCTGCCGGTAAGCTCAGGCTGCTTGCCGTAAAGCCATTCCATGCCGGCCATGGCGTCATCGGGTGTACGTGAGCCGAGCATCATATTGCGCAATTCCTTGGCGACGCCGGCGGCGTGATAGAACTCGCCATAGACACGCGCCATGATCTGCACGCGGCCGGTGCGCAGATAGCGCGCCTGCTGATAGGCGCGGAACGCCGCCGGATAGTCGCCTTTCATCGCGACCACTTTGTCGGCGAGGCACACCGCGTCCTCGATCGACATGCCGGCGCCTTGCGCCAGATATTGCAGCATCGGATGGGCGGCGTCGCCGACGAGCGTGATGCGGCCGCGGCTCCAGTCCTTGATCGGCGGCCGGTCGCACAACACCCACATGCGCCAGCTCTCGATCTTGTTGAGCAGCGTGCGAACCGGCTCGCAGGTTTTGGCAAAACGCTCGTGCAACTCGGCCGGATCGCCGTAACTGTCCCATCCCTCCTCGTAGCGGTTGGAATGGAACACCGCGACCAGATTGAACAATTCGCCGGTGCGCAACGGATAGTGCACGAGATGCACCTTCTCGCCGGCCCATAGCACCATGTCGCGCCAGCGATATTGCTCGGGCATTTCCGAGGTCGGCAACACGGCACGATAGGTGATGTGGCCGGCGGGTTTTGGTGGACCATCGCCGACCACGATCTGGCGGATGGTCGACCACAGGCCGTCGGCGCCGATCAGGGCTGAGCCGCGATACTCCTTACCGCTCTCGGTGCGCACCGCGATGCCGTCGGCTGTCTCATCGACCCCAATGACCTTCTGCGAGGCGTCAAGCCGGATCAGGTCGGATATCCGGCAGGCATCGAGCAGCACCTTGTGCAAATCGGCGCGATGGATGAGCGCGTAGGGGTGATGGAATTTCTTGCGGAAAGCGTCGCCCAGCGGAATGCGGGTGACCTCCTGCCCGGTGACCGAATCCATCATGATGAGGTTGTTGGGAAACACCGCGAGCGCGCTGATCGGCTCGATCAGGCCGAGCGCTTCGAACATCCAGAATACGTTGGGTCCGAGCTGGATGCCGGCGCCGATTTCCTTGAACTCCGCCGCCTGCTCGATGACCTGGGAGGCAATACCCTTGCGTGCGAGCGCCAGCGCCGCCGCAAGACCGCCGATGCCGCCGCCGACGATGAGGACTTGCTGCGATTTCCAGTCGTTCACTTCACTTTCCTCCGAAGCGAGATATTCACCTATCGCCTGAAGTCAGAAAAGTCGAATTCACGGCGTGCGAGCCGCGTTCCTTCTCCCCGGAGGGGAGAAGGACAGGATGAGGGGGTTCGGACGTAAGAGATAAGTTTCAGCGTCCGAGCCCCCTCACCCCGACCCTCTCCCCTCCGGGGAGAGGGAGCGCGCAATGCGTGCGGCGCCGTTTCTACTTCGCATCACATCATCGGGCAGCATGCGCTATTGTGGATAATCTTTGGAGGTTGAACATCATGGCAGGTGGCGCAGCGGGCATGATCGACGTGCACTTCCACCTCATTCCGCAATTCTATCGCGAGGCGGTGTACGAGGCCGGCACCGGGCCGGCGATCGGCCGCTATCCGGATTGGACGCCTGAGCTGGCGCTCGAGCTCATGGACAAGCACTGGATTGCGCTTGCCGTGCTGTCGCTCGGGCAACCGGGCGTCGGCTTCTTGCCGCCGGATAAGGCTGCGCCCTTCGCCCGCCGCTGCAACGAATACTCCGCCGAGCTGATCGCGCAGCACCCGAAGCGCTTCGGCTGCTTCGGCCTCGTGCCGATGCACGACATCGATGCGGCGATTGTGGAGTCTCGATATTGCCTCGAAACGCTGCGTTTCGAGGGCATTTCGCTGTTCGCGAGCTATGGCCAAAAATTCCTCGGCGACGCCGCGTTCGACCCGCTGCTGCACTATCTCCACAGCCGCCACACCGTGGTTCACGTCCATCCGAGCCTGCATCCGTCGAGCAAGTCGCTCGACCTGCCGTGGCCGGGTTTTATGGTCGAATACCCGTTCGATACGACGCGCGCGGCAGTCAATCTGTTGTTCTCCGGCGCGCTCGATCGCTTTCCGAACATTCGCTTCATTCTCTCTCATGCCGGCGGCACCCTGCCCTACCTCGCCTGGCGGCTGTCGGTGGCACCGATGATCGATAAGCGGCTCAAGCAAAGAACCCGCGAGGAGATTTTCGCCGGGTTAAAAACGTTCTGGTACGATAACGCGCTGGCGTCCGGCGCGGCGCCGATGGGCGCGCTGTCGCACGTCGCGGCAACGGAACGCATCGTGTTCGGCAGCGACTGGCCGTTTTGCAACGATCGCGTGGTCACGGAGGAAGTCGCCGATTTCACCGCGCCGGATTTTCTCAATCCGCAGACCATCGCGATGATCGCGCGCGACAATGCGCTGAAGCTTTTTCCAAACCGCGCGGCACAGTTCGCCTAGACGGCAATGTTCGGCTTATGCCCGCTGACTTCGGCGGCGGCGGCTGGGTGGAGCACCCAGCCGAACGGCAGATTGAGCAGCGCCAGCAGCGCCGCGCCGGCAAAGGCCACTGTGAAATCGGGCAGGCCGAGGTGTTCGCCGCCGCGCCAGGCGAGCGAGAGGTTCAGCAACGCCGCGACGAACGAGATGCCAAAACCGCGGCTCAATTGCTGCGACATGCTGGCGATGCTGGTCGCCGAGCTCATCTGCGGCTGCTCGATGTCGGCGTAAGTCATGGCCTGGGTCGCGGTGAACTGCAGCGACTGGAAGAAGCCGGCGATCAGCAATAGCGCGAAGATCACCGGAATCGGCGTCGCCGCGGTGAACAATGTGCACATGGCGATGGTCGCGGCGCTGATCACGCTATTGACGATGATCACCATGCGGAAGCCGAACCGCCGCAGAATCGGCCGCGCCGTCAGCTTCATCGAGATCGAGCCGAGCGCGGTAGCGAAAGTAATCGTGCCGGAGGCGAAGGCCGACAGGCCGAATACCACCTGCAGCAACAGCGGCAACAGGAAAACCAGCGTGCCCGCGCCGGCGCGGAACAGCGAGCCGCCGGTGATGCTGGTTTGAAACGTGGCAATGCGAAATACCGACAGGTCGAGCAAGGGATGGGGCGAGTGCCACAGATGGCGCAGCGCCAGCGTGCCGATCACGACACCAAGCACCAGCAGGACGACAAGCTCGGTGACATCGCCGCGGCCGCGGCCGAACGCCTCGATCGAATACATCAGGCAGAACAGCGCGGCGCCGGTGAGCACGAAACCGAGCCAGTCGAACGGCCGCTGCGTTTCCTCCTTCGGATTATCGAAGAAAATCGTCACCAGAATTATGCCGAGGATGCCGAGCGGCACATTGATCAGAAAGATCCAGCGCCAAGAGAAATACGTGGTGATGAAGCCGCCGATCGGCGGCCCGAGCACCGGGCCGAGCTGCGCCGGCACTTGCAGATAGGCCATGGTGCCGATGAGGGCCGCCTTCTCGACGCTGCGGAACAGCACGAGGCGTCCGACCGGCACCATCATGGCGCCGCCGAGGCCTTGCAGCACCCGCGCTGCGGTCAGCTCGACGATGTTGCCGGAAAGCCCGCACAGAATCGAGCCCAGCGTGAACAGCGCGATGGCGGCGCGAAAGATGGTGCGGCCGCCGAACCGGTCCGCCGCCCAGCCGCTCACCGGCACGAACACCGCGAGGCTGAGCAGATAGGCGGTGACGGCGACGCTTAAGCGTATCGGATCGGAGTGCAGCGAGATCGCCATCTGCGGCAGCGCCGTGGTGATCACGGTGGAATCGATCTGCTGCATGATGATCGCAGAGCCGACGATCATGGCGACGATTTTGGGCTTGGAGACGGCTGGCATGCGGGGAGGATTTACCCCCGCAGCGCGCGCAACACCAGTTCCGGCGTGACCGGCATTTGCGTGATCGGCGCGGCGCCGAGCGGGCGCAGCGCGTCGTTGATGGCGTTCATGATGCAGGCCGGCGCGCCAGCGGTGCCGGCCTCGCCGGCGCCCTTGGCGCCAAGCTCGGAATCCGCGGTCGGCGTCACCACGTGGCCGATCTCCATGTCCGGCATTTCGCCGGCCATCGGCACCAGGTAATCCATCATGGTGGCGTTGAGCAGCTGGCCGCTGTCGTCATAGAGGCAATGCTCGAACAGCACGGCGCCGATCCCTTGCACGATGCCGCCACGGATCTGCTCGTCGACCAGCTGCGGATTGATCACGGTGCCGCAATCCTCGACGCACCAGTGCCTGAGCAGTTTGACCTCGCCGGTCCGGGTGTCGACTTCGAGATAGGACGCCTGCACGCCATTGGTGAAGGCGAACGGCCAAGCGCGCGGTACGTAATGGCGGGTCACCAGGAATTCGGCCTGAAAGCCGGGCGGCAAGGTGTCGGGGCGGAAATAGACCACGCGCGCTACTTCATCGAGGCCCATGCGCTCGCGGCCGGTATCGGCATCGACCACCACGCCAGCTCGGATATCGAGCGCTTTCGGATCGGCCTGCAGGATCGAGGCGGCGGCGGCGAGCACGTTGCCGCGCAGCGCCTTGCCGGCCTGCCAGGCGGCCTCGCCGCCGATGCCGGCGGCGCGCGACGCCCAGGTGCCGCCGCCATAGGGCGTGTTGTCGGTGTCGCCGGTGACGACGCGGACACGCTCGATCGGCACGCCGAAGGCGCTCGCGACGCATTGCGCCAGGACCGATTCCGCGCCCTGGCCCTGCTCGGTGACGCCGGAATGGATGAAGATGGCGCCGGTGGCATCGAGCTTCACGGTGGCGCCATCCTGCGACGAGATGCGCGCGCCGCCGACGCCGTAGAACGCAGCGGAGGGATTCGTTACCTCGATGAAGGAGGCAAAGCCGATGCCGCGCTGGATGCCACGCTCGCGAAAGCGCCCTTGCTCGGCGCGCAATGCGGAGTAGTCCATCATCTTGAGAATCTTGTCGAGCGAAGCGTGGTGCGACAAGCCCTCGAATTTCAGGCCGGCGGGACTGGTCGCCGGATATTGATTGTCGGGGAACAGATTTCGCCGCCGCAGCTCGGCCGGATCCATGCCGATCTTCACCGCTGCCAACTCGACCAAGCCTTCGGTCACCGCGGTCGCGATCGGATGGCCGACGGCGCGGTACTGGCACATCACATTCTTGTTCTGGAAAACGACGCGGGCGCGGGCGCGGTAGTTCGGGCAGGTGTACGGCCCGCCGACCAGGTTGACCACCTGATTGGCCTCAATGCCGCTGGTGCGCGGATAGACCGAATACGGCCCGATGCCGGTGAGATCGTCGATTTCGAAAGCAGTGATCGCACCGTCTTTCTTGACGCCGATGCGCGCCTTGACGCGATGGTCGCGAGCGTGGATGTCGGTGACAAAACTTTCGAAACGGTCGGCGATGAATTTGACAGGGCGCTTTAACAGTTTCGACAGCGCCACCACCGCCATCTCGTCGGCATAGGTGTGCACCTTGATGCCGAACGAACCGCCGACGTCTTTCGTGAGCACGCGCACCTGGTGCTCTTCGAGGCCGAGGTGCTTGGCGAACAAATTCTGCATCATGTGCGGCGCTTGCGTGCCCTGATACACGGTCAGGCGCTGCTCGCCCGGATTCCAATCGGCGACGATGGCGCGCGCCTCGTTGGTGACGCCGGTGTGGCGGCCGAACACGAAAGTCGCTTCCACAATCGCATCGGCTTCGGCAAAACCCTTGTCGGGATCACCCGCGTTCAAAACCCGCTCGAAGGTGAGATTGTCGCCGAGCTCGGGATGGATCACCGGCGTCGCCGCATCCAGCGCGGTTTCCGCGTCCGTCACGGCGGCGAGCACCTCGTAGTCGACGCCGACCAGCGCGGCGGCATCCTCGGCCTCGGCGCGGCTCTTGGCGACGACGGCGCACACCGCCTCGCCCTGCCAGCAGGCCCGCTCGACGGCAATGGCGTGCTGCGGCGCCGATTTGATGCCCTTGAGATGGGTGAGCACGCCGACCCACGGCGTGATCACCTTGGCAAGCTCAACGCCAGTGACGACCGCGATCACGCCCGGCGCCTGCTTCGCCTCAGCCGTTGCGATGTTTTTGATCCGCGCATGGGCGTGCGGCGAGCGCACGAAAGCGACATGGGCCATGCGCGGCAGCGTGACGTCGCTGACATATTGGCCGCGGCCTTGGGTGAGCCGCGCCAGATTGGGCCGCGGCACCGAGCGGCCGATATAGGAATTCGGCCGGTCGAGGGCGGTCAGGCCGGGCGGCTGATCGTCGGCGATTTTCATTTCGCCCCTCTTTAAACCCCCCCTGCAGGGGGAGAGTTGCCGCGCGAAGCGCGGCGGATGGGGAAGTGCAAGCACGGCCCCACCCCGCGTCGCTTCGCGACGCGCCCCTCCCCCTACAGGGGAGGGTAGGAAAAATTACAGAAACCGCGTCGGCCACATCAGCGTGCGCCACATATGGGCCGACGGCGAATTGTCGAAGCCCAAGCCTTCCTCGGGCTGCTTGAAGTTGCGGCCGATGATGTCGACGAAATCGTTGAGATCGACCTTGGCATTGGGATCGAACGAATAGATGTCGTTCACGCAGATCATGCGCGAGGTCATGTAATATTTGTGGTTCTTGGCGCGCTCGTATTCGGCGACGATGTAAGGCTCCGGCTTATAGTCGGCGCCGAAATTGTCGATGTACATCTGCGGATATTCGTAGCCGACGGAACGATCGGGGAAGAAACGCAGCGCCTGATGGGTGCGCACCGCCCAGCTCACCTCCTCGTCGACATAGGGCTCGATCATCTGCGCGCCCCAGTAGCCGTGGTCGCAGCGGATGAAGCCGGCGACGCCGATGTCGTGGAGCAGGCAGGCGAGTATGACCTTCTCGCTGTGGCCGCCCTTGAGCGCGTGCGTCGCGCTCTGCAAAAGGTGATTGAGCGAAGCGAAGCGGTTGTTGAAGAAGTCGATCAGAGTCGGCTTTTTGGGCATGGCCGGAAGCCGCGGGTCGGCGCCCATCAAAAAGTATTTGTCGGGGTTGGCGGCCCTAAGCGCCGGACTGCTCTGCATCTCGATCTTGCCGTCGGCCAAGCCGAACAGCACCGATTTGGTGGCGATGCGCTCGCCGAGTTCGTTCATCATGCGCTCTTCGAGCTCATCGGCCTGCGCCGAAAGCGTCGCCGGGTTTGCGTGTTCGTTCATGGTCAGCCTGCCTTTCCCGCCCTCAACTGGGCGACGGATTCGATTGCGTCGACGATAGCCTGATAGCCGGTGCAGCGACAGTAGTTGCCGGAGAGATGTTCACGGATGGCGTCGCGGCTCGGCACCCCGCCGCGGCCGAGCAGATCGCTCGCCCCGATCAGCATGCCAGGGGTGCAGAAGCCGCATTGCAGCGCATTGCGGCGCTGGAACGCGTCCTGCAGGTCGGCGATGGCGCCGGAATCGGAAATACCTTCGATGGTCTCCACCTCGGCACCGTCGCATTGCACTGCGAGCACGAGACAGCCGCGCACCACGGCGCCGTCAAGCAGCACCGTGCAGGCGCCGCACACACCTTGCTCACAGCCAATGTGGCTGCCGGTCAAGCCGAGGTCATCGCGCAGGAAATCGACCAGCGTCTTGCGCGCCTCGACGCGCTCGCGCACGTCCTCGCCGTTCACGCTTAGACTGATGTCGAGATAACGTTCCATCAGGGCCCGGCAACGCGGCGTCACACACGTATTGATAGCATCGGCGGGCCACTTATGCCACCGCCGGCATCCCCAGGATTCCGCGCACGATGTCGATGGCCCGCCGCAGCAAGGTCTGCGAGGCTTCGAGCGTCCGGAATCCAGCGTGGGCCGACAGCGTGACATTATCCATGCCGGCGAGCGGATGATCGGCTTTGAGCGGCTCGGCATGGAACACGTCGAGGCCGGCATGGCGGATGCGCCCGCTTCGCAGGCCCTCGATCAGCGCGGCCTCATCGACCAAGGCGCCGCGCGCGGTATTGATCAGCACCACGCCCGGCTTCATCCGCGCCAGCTGCGCGGCGCCGAGAAATCCGCGCGTCTCGTCGTTGAGTGCAAGGTGCAGGGAAATCACGTCCGATCGCGCCAAAAGCTCATCGAGCGCAACGAGCGGCTCGCCGGACTGCGGCGTGCGGTTCCAGGCAATGACGTCCATGCCGAGGCCGCGACCGATGCGCATCACCTCGCGGCCGATGCCGCCGAGCCCGATGACGCCGAGCGTCTTGCCGTTGAGCTGCACGCCTTCGCGCGTCAACCAGGTGCCGGCGCGCACCTGGCGGTCCATGCGGGCAATGTCGCGGCTCGCCGCCAACATCAGCGCCATGGTGTGCTCGGCGACCGCGGTGTCGCCATAGCCCTTGATGGTGTGGACGCGCACGCCGCGTGCTTCCAGCTCGGCGACATTCATGTAACTCGACGCGCCGGTGCCGAGAAAGACGATGTGCTTGAGCGCGTCGCATTGCGCGACCAGTTCGGTCGGCATGTAAGAATGATCGTCGATGCAGATGTCGTAGGCTTGCAGCAGCCGCGGCAGCTCGGCCCGCTCGAACGGGGTGCGGTTGACGTCGATCTGCGGATCGTCGGGGCGCAGCACCTCTTGCCACACCGGCGCCAGTTGATCGTTGCAGTCGATGAAGAGGGATTTCATTCAACGGGCCACGATCGGTTGCGCCGCCAGCGTGGGCTCGCGTGGCACGACTCCTGTGAACGGCGAGCCTTGCTCGAACCAGGAGGCCGGCGCCGGATGGCCCCAAAGTGTCTGGCGCTGCGGGTCGGTCAGCGACCAGCGGATCGGGGCGTGGTCGGGATCGACGGTGAGATAGTCCGAGGTGAACAGCTCGACGCGATGGCCGTCCGGATCGCGAATGTAAAGAAAGAACGCGTTGGAAATGCCGTGGCGGCCGGGGCCGCGTTCCATATTGGCGAGATAACCCGAGGTCGCCATCACGTCGCAGATATGAATGATGTCGAGCACGCTCGCGGTCCACACCCCGACATGGTGCAGCCGCGGCCCGACACCGTTGGTGAAAGCGAGATCGTGGACATTGCCCTTGCGGTGCAGCCACACCGCCCACAGCTTTGGATCGGCGCCGTCGGTCTCGGAATATTCGGTGAGGCGGAAGCCCAGCGCCGAATAGAAATCGTAGCTCGCCTGCACGTCCGGCGTGAAGCAGTTGAGATGATCGATGCGCTGGATGCGCGCGCCCTGATGGCTGGCGTATTTTTGCAGCATGGATGGACCCTGATCCATCCGCGCGTAGAGATCGAGCGGCGTGCCGAAAATGTCGGCAGTCCGCAAGGTGCGGCCCTGATGCGGGACGTCCGGGAATGCGGTTGGCAGGTTGCGGCGGGCGAACCAGGCCGCGGCGCGGTCGACGTCGTCTTCGCTGGCGAGCTTGAAGCCGAGCGCGCGCACGTCGGCTTCGCGGCCGCGCCGCAGCACGATCGAATGATGGTTGCGCTCCTCGACGCCACGCAGATAGAGCGCATCGTCGGTCTCGTCGCTGACCAATAGCCCAAGGCAATCGACATAAAAGGCGCGCGAGCGCGCAAGGTCGCGCACGCCGAGCTCGACATGGCTTGAGCGCACGACATTGAACGGCGGGTCAAAAACCGGCTGGTGGACGGGCATCGTGCCGCTTTATGGCCGTTGACGGTTTGGGCGATGACTCTTAACACATCGTCTCAGGCATGATCCCGAAAAGTGGGCACCGGTTTTCGGATAAGATCATGCCCAAAGCGAAATACAAAAGCCGCCAGCCGGCGGCAATAAAGGAGAAACGCGACATGCGCCTTGCAAGCTACAATATGCGCGGCCGGCCGAGCTTTGGCGCGGTCGTCGGCGAGGGCATCGTCGATCTGCGCTCGCGGCTGAGCCGCTTCGCCACCCTGGTCGACGTGTTCCGCGCCCAGGCGCTGGACGAGGCGAAATCCGCCGCCGCCGGCGTGCGCCCCGACGTGCCGTTCGGCGAGGTCGAGCTCTTGCCGCCGCTGTTGGCGCCGGAGAAGATCCTCTGCATCGGCATCAATTATGCCAACCGCGGCGCCGACTATAATGTCACCAACAATCCGAAATATCCGAGCATGTTCTATCGCGCGCCGAATTCGATGGTCGGCTCCGGCCAAAAGCTGGTGCGGCCAAAAATCTCCGAGCAGCTCGACTACGAGGGCGAGATCGCCATCGTGATCGGCCGCGAATGCAAGCACGTGCCGAAGGAAAAGGCGCTCGGATTGATCGCCGGCGTCACGCTCGCCAACGAAGGCACCATCCGCGATTGGACGCGGCACGGCCAGTTCAACGTCACCCAGGGCAAGAATTTCGACGCCACCGGCGGCATCGGGCCGTGGATCGAGACCGAAGTCGACGTCTCGAAGCCGCTGCATCTCACCGTGCGCAAGAACGGCGAAGTGACCCAGGACGACACTACGGACAGCATGATCTTCTCGTTCGCCGATATCATCGCCTATACCACCACGTTCATGACCTTGAAGGCCGGCGACGTGATCTGCACCGGCACGCCGGTGAAAAAGGGCCCGAAGGTCGATCCGCCGGTGTGGCTGAAACCCGGCGACACCATCGAGGTCGAGTGCCCGCAGATCGGCGTCTTGCGCAACACCGTGGTGGATGAGGCGTGACCGTCCGCGCCGCTTGCATCATCGGTTGGCCGGTCGAACATTCACGCTCGCCGCTCATTCATAACTATTGGCTGAAGACCTACGGCATCGCCGGCGAATACCGCCGCGAGGCGGTGCCGCCGGACGAATTCGAGGCCTTTGTGCAATCGCTGGCGGCGCACAATTATGTCGGCGCCAATGTCACGGTGCCGCACAAGGAGAAGGCGCTGGCCTATTCGCTGCCGGACGAGCGGGCGCGAGCGGTCGGCGCCGCCAACACACTGTGGATCGCCGGTGGTTTTTTGCATGCGACCAATACCGACGTCGAAGGTTTTCTGAACAATCTCGATGCCTGCGCGCCGCAATGGGATCGCGGGCTCGACAGAGCGGTCGTGGTCGGCGCCGGCGGCGCGGCGCACGCGGTGGTCTACGCGCTGCTGACGCGTCGCGTCGAGCGCATCACAGTGGTCAATCGCACCCCGCACCGCGCCGAAGCTTTGCGCCAGCGCTTCCTCGAACGTTTGCAGGTCGCACCGTGGGAACAGTTGAACGACCTGCTCGGCGACGCGACCCTGTTCGTCAACACCACGATCCTCGGCATGGCCGGGCAACCGGAACTCGGGGCCGATATTGGGCGATTGCCCGGTCACGCCATTGTCGCCGATCTGGTCTATGTGCCGCTGGTCACGCCGCTGATCAAAACGGCAAAAGCCAAAGGCCTGCGCACTGCCGACGGGCTCGGCATGTTGCTGCATCAGGCGGTACGCGGTTTTGAGCTGTGGTTCGGCCGAAAGCCCGAAGTGACCGCGGAACTGCGGGCCCTGGCCGAGGCCGATCTCGGGCCTTCCGCCGCCCAGCCCGCAGGAATAACGTAGCCGGCTTCGGGGTTTCAAATCCCAGCCGCCAGGGTCTTTGGCTTGTGGCGTGAACTGGCAACCCTTTGGGAGGATCACGATGACGATGATGACACGCCGGACCTTGGGCGCGAGCGCCGTAGCCCTGCTTTTCGCGGCTTCCTTTGCCGCGGCCCAAGCGCCGCAGATGGTGCGGGTGCGCGCCACCCTCGAAAACGTCAGCGTGCCGATGCTGACGGCGAAGTCGCGCGACGGCGCCGAGATGAAGATCAAGCTCGCCGATAATGCGCCGGTGAACGAGGTGGTGAAGGCGTCGCTCGCCGATATCAAGGACAACTCGTATATCGCCGTGACCGCCATGCCGCAGCCTGACGGCAGCCAGAAGGCGGTGGCGATCCTGATCTTCCCCGAGGCGATGCGCGGCGTCGCCGAAGGTTTTCGGCCCTGGGACCTCGAGCCCAGTTCGACCATGACCAACGCCACGGTGGCCGAGCAGGTCAAAAGCACCGACGGCCAAACGCTCACCGTCAAGTACAAGGACGGCGACAAGAAGATCCTGGTGACGCCGGCCACCATCATCGTCACCTACAAGAAGGCGGCGGCGAGCGATCTCAAGGCCGGCCAGAAAATCTTCGTCGCCGCGGCGAAGAAGCTCGACGACGGAACGCTGGAAGCGCCGAACGTCGCCTACGGCGATGTCGGCGTATGGCGTTGAAACATACCTGCAGGGAGCGTGAGATGAGAAAGATAATCTTGACGGCCGCTTTCACCTTTGCGGCGACCGCGGCGCTGGCGCAGGCGCCCGACATGGTGCGCGTGCGCGGCACCATCCAAAGCGTGGACGGCTCCATGCTCGACGTGAAGGCGCGCGATGGCGCCGACATGAAGATCAAGCTCGCCGACAACGCACAAGTCCGCACCGTCGTCGGCAAGACGATCGCCGACGTCAAACAGGGCCTGTTCGTCGGCATCACCGCCATGCCGCAGCCGGACGGCACCCAGAAGGCGGTCGAGATCCACATCTTCCCGGAAGCCGCACGCGGCACCGGCGAAGGTCATCGACCGTGGGATCTGGTGCCCGGCAGCACCATGACCAATGCCAATGTCGACAGCGAGGTCGCCATCACCGACGGCAAGAAGCTGGTGTTGAAATACAAGGACGGCGACAAGACCTTCATCGTGCCGGATAACGTCAAGGTCGTCATGTTCGCGCCGGGAGCTATGGCCGATGTCAAGCCGGGCGCGAAAATCTTCATCGTCGCCGCAAAAAAGCTGCCGGACGGCACGCTCGAAGCGCCGGCCATCACGGTCGGCTCCAACGGCGTCGATCCGCCGATGTAGTCGGCGGAGGCGATCATGAGAACGACCGCAATCCGCGCCGCGCTCGCCCTCGTCGCCGCGCTCGCGGCGACGGCGGCGCTGGCGCAGGCGCCGCAAACCGTGCACTTGCGCGGCGTCATCGAGAAGGTCGACGGCAATAGCGTGACCGCGAAGTCGGACAAAGGCGACGAACTCAAGCTCAACCTCGCCGACAAGATGCTGGTCGTCGCGCTGGTGAAGGCGTCGCTGGCCGATATCAAGGACGGCGACTTCATCGGCAGCGGAGCCATGCCGCAGCCGGACGGCTCGCAGAAGGCCATCGAAGTGCACATTTTTGCCGAACAGATGCGCGGCACCGGCGAAGGTTTTAGGCCCTGGGACGGCGCGCCCAACAGCACCATGACCAACGGTACTGTCGGCAATACCGTCACCGGCGTCGATGGCCCTGTGATCACCGTCAAATACAAGGACGGCGAGAAGAAGATCATGGTGACGCCGGACGTGCCGATCGTGCGCTATGAAGTCGTCGATCTGAGCGCCCTCAAGCCGGGGGTAGCCTTCTCGGTCTTGGCGGCGATGAAGCAGTCCGACGGCAGCTTCAACATCAGCCGCATCAATGTCGGCCGCGACGGCATCGTGCCGCGGTAATCGTCATTCCGGATCACGCGAAGCGTGAGTCCGGAATCCATAGTCCCGGCGCCGGGGTTATGGATTCCGGGCTCCTCGCTGCGCTCGGCCCCGGAATGACGGACCGCCTGTTGGCACGCCATTTGCTCTATTTCCGGGCAGGTAATGCCACGTCGAACCACAGGGAGTCGTCCATGACACGAGCCGAACTCACCGAAAAGCTGCTCGGCATCAAGCGCGAGAAGGGCTGGACCTGGAAACATATCTGCGACGAGATCGGCGGCATGTCGCCGGTGCTGATCACCGGCGCGGTGCTCGGCCAGATGAAAATGACCAAGCCGCAAGCCGCCAAGGCTGCGGAAATGTTCGGCCTGAGCAAGAGCGAGCAGACGCTGCTCAACGAGGTGCCGAACCGCGGCTCGCCGATGCCGCCGACCGATCCGCTGATCTACCGCTTCTATGAGCTGGTGATGGTCAACGGCCCGGCGCTGAAGGTGCTGATCGAGGAAGAATTCGGCGATGGCATCATGTCGGCCATCGACTTCGATCTGCAAATGGAGCGGCAACCCGATCCCAAGGGCGACCGGGTGCGCCTTTCGATGTCCGGAAAATTCCTGCCGTACAAATATTACGGCTCAACCGGCAACGCGCAGGCGTACGGCTATAAGGAAGAATGAAAAACATCCTGCCCCGCTTCGCGGGGGCGGATGAAAGATCACCGCGCCGACCAGTGGTTGCAGTGGCGGTGGAAGCTATTGTCGGTCCAGCAATGGCCTCGGCTGAACGAGGGACCCCAGAACGGTTTGCCGTAAACGGCGCCGACGACACCGCCGGCGACCGCTCCGACAGGACCCGCGACCACAAGGCCGACGCCCGCACCCGCCGCGGCACCGACCATGTCGGCTTGCGCGCTCGGGGTGGCTGCGGCGATCGCGGCGAAAGCGGCTGTTGCCAGAATGAAATGACGCATAGGGCTACTCCTATCACTCGATACGAGCGCGCTTCCTATCACGCGATACCTTTTCATAAGGTTGACGCCCGGTAACCACATTCCGGTACCGGCGGATTCCGGCCGTTCCGCGGCTGCTATATGGCGGTAATCACGCGCCGGTCGATCTCGGCGATGCTGTTAATCCCGGTCAGCGCCATGCTGATATCGAGCTCGTTGCGGATGATCTCGATGGCGCGGGCGACGCCGGCCTGGCCGCCGGCGCCGAGGCCGTAGATGTAGGCCCGGCCGCTCAGGCAGGCACGCGCGCCGAGCGCGATGGCGCGCATGAGATCCTGCCCGGAGCGGATGCCGCCGTCGAACAAAACCTCCAGTTCCGAGCCGACCGCCTCGGCGATCGGCGGCAGCATGGAGATTGAAGAAGAGGTACCGTCGAGCTGGCGGCCGCCGTGATTGGACACCACGATCGCCGCCGCGCCGCTCTTGGCCGCGATGCGCGCATCCTCGACATCGAGGATACCTTTGAGGATGAGCTTGCCGGGCCACAGACTCTTGATCCACTCGACGTCCTTCCAGCTCAGCGTCGGATCGAACTGCTCGGCAATCCATTTCGACAGCACGGTGACGTTCTGCATGCCGGGATAGTGCCCGGCGATATTGCCGAAGGTCTTGCGCTTGCCGCGCAGCACGCCGAGCGCCCAGGCCGGCTTGGTGGCGATGTCGATCAGGTTCGCCAGGCGGATTTCCGGCGGCACCGACATGCCGTTCTTGATGTCGCGATGGCGCTGGCCGATGACCTGAAGGTCGACGGTCAGAACCAGCGCGCTGCATTTTGCGGCCCTGGCGCGTTCGATCAAGCCGCGGATATAGCCGCGGTCCTTCATGACGTAGAGCTGGAACCAGAACGGCTTGTCGACCGCGGCCGCGACGTCCTCGATGGAACAGATCGACATGGTCGACAACGTGTAGGGAATTCCCGCGGCCTGCGCGGCGCGGCACGCCAGAATCTCGCCGTCGCCGTGCTGCATGCCGGTCAACCCGACCGGCGCCAGCGCCAGCGGCAGCGCCGCCGGCTCGTCAAGGATCGTGGTTTTGGTGCTGCGATCGGCGACGTTGTGCAGGATGCGCTGGCGCAGCGTGATGCGTTCGAGATCGGCGCGGTTGGCGCGCAGCGTTTGCTCGGCATACGAGCCGGATTCGCAGTAATCGACGAAGGCGCGCGGGACCTTGCGGTGATAGGTCTGCCGCAGGTCCTCGATGCAGGTCATGGTCTTCATGGCTTGCGGTTCCCAGCTCTCACCGGAACCTTGATAGCATAAAGCGCGGGTCCATCCGGGGCTTCCGGAGCGGAACCGCACCCCCTCGCCGGCGGTTAGTGCGACGGGACAGACATCAGCCTGCGGTCAGCGGCCATATTGAGAAAGACAACGATGATGGACAGATATCGCTCGCTCCGATCCGATCAGGACGATTTTGCGAACGATTTGGGCGACGACACCAAGCGTCGCCGCGAACTGGACGCCGATCGCAAGAAAAGGCTGGATGACGCCCTGGATTTGGGCCTCGAGGAGACCTTTCCCGGTTCCGACCCGGTTTCGGTCACTCAGCCGCCGCACAGCCCGTATGATCGGCCCAAACGCTAAGCCGCGGGGCCGGCTATGGTAAATGCCATGCTGATTGCGCCAGTAAGAATGTCGAATATTTTTTGAAGCAGCCGACAGGCAGAACGGGTTAATATCCTCCTCCGGGATAATCTGCCCGGTGGGGGACTTCTCGTATGGTCCGTAAGTATTTCGGTACCGACGGCATTCGCGGCCGCGCCAACGGCGTGATCACGCCGGAGCTGGCGCTCAAAGTGGGCCAGGCGGCGGGGCTGACCTTCCGGCGTGGCGAGCACCGTCATCGCGTCGTGGTCGGCAAGGATACCCGGCTCTCCGGCTATATGATCGAGACGGCGCTGGTCGCCGGCTTCACCTCGGTCGGCATGGACGTGCTGCTGCTCGGCCCGATCCCGACGCCGGCCGTCGCCATGCTGACGCGATCGATGCGCGCCGATCTCGGCGTCATGATCTCGGCCTCGCACAATCCGTACGACGACAACGGCATAAAGCTGTTCGGGCCGGACGGCTACAAGCTGTCCGACGACGTCGAGCACGGCATCGAGCGGCTGATCGACGGCGACATCACCAAGCGGCTGGCCAAGAGCATGGACCTCGGCCGCGCCAAGCGCATCGACGGCGTGCACGACCGCTACATCGAATTCGCCAAGCGCACGCTGCCGCGCAACCTGTCGCTCGAAGGCTTGCGCGTGGTCATCGATTGCGCCAACGGCGCCGCCTATCGGGTGGCGCCCGACGCGCTTTGGGAGCTCGGCGCCGACGTCGTGCCGATCGGCGTCGAGCCGGACGGCTTCAACATCAACCGCGACTGCGGCTCAACCTCGACCGAGGCGCTGAGCCGCAAGGTCCGCGAAATGCGCGCCGATATCGGCATCGCGCTCGACGGCGACGCCGACCGTGTCGTCATCGTCGACGAGCGCGGCCATCTCATCGACGGCGACCAGCTCCTTGCAGTGATCGCCGAGAGCTGGCGCGACGACGGCCGTCTGGCGCAGCCGGGCGTCGTCTCCACCGTGATGTCGAATCTCGGCCTGGAGCGGCACCTGCAAACACTCAACCTTTCATTGGTGCGCACGCCGGTCGGCGACCGCTATGTGCTCGAGCACATGCGCGCGCACGGCTTTAATGTCGGTGGCGAGCCGTCCGGCCATATCATCCTGTCGGATTACACCACGACCGGCGACGGCTTCGTCGCTGCATTGCAGGTGCTCGCGGTGGTCAAAAAAATCGACAAGCCGGTGTCGCTGGCCTGCCATCGCTTCGAAGCGCTGCCGCAGGTGCTCAAGAGCGTGCGCTACCGCAGCGGCAAGCCGTTGGAAAATTCAAAAGTGCGTACCGTCATCGCCGACGCCGAGCACCGCCTCAACGGCCACGGCCGGCTGGTGGTGCGGCCGTCCGGCACCGAGCCGGTGATCCGCGTCATGGGCGAAGGCGACGACAAGGCCATGGTGGAAGAGATCGTCGACGGCATCGTCGACGCGCTGACCGACCACGCGGCGTAATCACCCGCGCGCCTTCAAAAACTGCGCGAACGCCTTGAGCGTGATTTCCGAAACGTGATGCTCGATACCCTCGGCATCGGCCTCGGCCGCTTCGCTCGGCACGCCGAGCGCGCGCAGGAGATCGACCACGAGGCGATGGCGCACGCGGACGCGGTCGGCGAGCGCATGGCCCTTTTCGGTCAAGAACACCCCGCGGTAGGGCCGCGCCGTCGCCAGGCCGGCCCGCTTGAGGCGCGAAATGGTCTTGATCGCGGTGGCATGGGAGACGCCGAAGCGCCGGGCGATGTCGGTCGGCCGCGCCTCGCCCTCGCCGGCCAAAAGATCCGCGATCAGCTCGGCATAGTCCTCCAGCAACGCCGTCGCCTGCTCCGACCGCGTCTTGCCGAAGCGGCGCGCCTGCGTTCCTTCCGCCGGAAGCTTTGCCATTGTGATCTGATACCCAGTGATCTGCTGCCGGTCCGGCCGCCAATCGGCGCCACGTGTCCCCGCGCCGAACCGCAGACCACACTTCACCGGCCGTGTCAAAGTGTAGCCAATGCTACATAGTCTAGCCGTTGACGCGAACGGCGACGCTCCCTATACTGTAACCGGTGCTACATTTTAGGGTAAATGCTGCGGAACCGCATGCTACGCAGGCGCAACACGGCCGGGGTCATGACCAACCTCGATGAATCGCTCGCTATCACGGAGCCGACCGGGCGGCCCGGGTCGCTGTCCGACCGGACGCTGGTCACCGCGCGTCAGGTATTGGCGGGCCAGCGCGGCGGGCTGCGCGCCTCGCTGGCCTTTGCCGGCCCGGCGGTCGTCGCCTCGATCGCCTATATGGACCCGGGCAATTTCGCCACCAACATCCAGGCCGGCGCCAAATACGGCTACGGCCTGCTCTGGGTCGTGCTGCTCGCCAACGTCATCGCGATGCTGTTCCAAGGCCTGTCCGCCAAGCTCGGCATCGTCACCGGCAAGAACCTCGCGGAAATGTGCCGCGATCATTTTTCACGTCCGGTGGTGCTGGCGATGTGGGCGGTCAGCGAGATTGCCGCCATGGCGACCGATCTTGCGGAGTTTCTCGGCGGCGCCATCGGTCTGTCGTTGCTGCTGCACATGCCGCTCTTGGCCGGCATGGGCGTGACCGCGCTCGTGACCTACGGCCTGTTGATGTTCGAAGGCTATGGCTTCCGGCCACTCGAACTGATCATCGGCGCAATCGTCGGCGTGATCTGCGTTTGCTATCTCCTCGAAATGTTCATCGCGCCGGTCGATTGGGCGTCGGCGGCGTATCATCTGGTCACGCCGGAAATCGTCGATGCCGAGGCGCTGCTCCTGGCCGTCGGCATCATCGGCGCCACCGTCATGCCGCACGCGATCTATCTGCATTCCGGCCTGACGCAGGCGCGGATTCCGGTGCACAATGACGCCGATCGACGCAAAGTTCTGCGCTTCTCCAACCAGGAAGTGGTGATCGCGCTTGCCGTCGCCGGCCTGGTCAACATCGCCATGGTGATGATGGCCTCGGGCGCGTTCCATGCCGGCCACCCCGAAGTCGCCGAGATCCAAACCGCCTACCACACGCTGACGCCGCTGCTCGGCGCCGCGGCGTCCGGAATCTTCCTGGTCTCGCTGATCGCCTCCGGCATATCGGCCTCGACGGTCGGCACCATGGCTGGCCAGATGATCATGCAGGGCTTCGTCGGCTTCCGCATCCCGATCTGGCTGCGCCGGCTGGTCACCATCGTGCCGGCCTTCGTCGTCGTCGCGCTCGGCGTCAACGCGACGAGCGCTCTCGTCATCAGTCAGGTGATCTTGAGTATCGCACTGCCGCTGCCGATGATCGCGTTGCTCATCTTCACCAACAGGCGCGACATCATGGGCGCGTTCACCAACAGCCGTCTCACCCGCATCGTGGCGCTGGTCGGCACGGCGGTGGTGCTGGTACTCAATGTCGTGCTGATCGCGCAAACGCTGCTTTAGCCCGGATCGAGCATCGCGAAATCCGGGAATGGCGCCTGTGGCGGTCCCGGATTGCGGAGCCGCAATCCGGGCTACTTGTTCGGCGACCGGAAAACGGCCGCCGACCGACTTACATCGTCTTCAGATTTTCCGCGGCCGATTTGCCGGTCTTGCGGTCCACCACGACTTCGAAGGAAACGCGTTGACCTTCCCTCAGCTCGCGGAGGCCGGCGCGTTCGACGGCGCTGATATGGACGAACACGTCCTTACCACCACCCTCGGGTTGGATGAATCCATATCCCTTCTGTGCGTTGAACCACTTCACGGTACCGTTGTTCACGGGTCTCTCCTCATAGACATGCCAATGTGAGTCGCGCGATCATGCACGGCTCGGTTCGCTCGAATTTTTGGTGAAAGATCGTCAGTCAGGCGCGTTTGTCGCTGCAAGGCCAAGTCATTCGGCCGAAAACTCGATGGTCCAAATTTAACGGCAAGTTCCGGAATTCGCAAGACCGTGCCGGGCCGATTGTGACAGTCGGTCATGCAGCCTTAATAGAATCGAAATATCAATCAAGTGCTTGAAACGGCAACAATGGCGCTGTTTTTTGCCGATTCGACCAGAGCGTCGAATACCGCCATACCGTGCAAAACGTCTTCGATTGGCACCGGGTAGGATTTACCGTCGCGAATCGCCCGCGCGAACGCCGTCAGCTCGGCGCGTAGCGTGTCGAAACCGGAATTTTCGAAAATCTCGTCGGGTGGCGCCAACACCCGGCCGGTAGGCGCGGTGGCGGCCGTGGGCGCAAAGCGCAGCCGCGACATGTCCGGCCGCGATATCTCGGCGAGGCCGTTGCTGCCATACAAGGTGAATTCAAAATTCGTCGCGGTCGCCACCGAGCAGAAGATCAGGCCGGTGGCGCCGCTTGTAAACCGCAACATGATCGTCGTGGTGTCGTCGGAGCGGCCCGGATAATTGCGCGCCGTCACGCAGCGCACGTCGCGCACGCGGCCGGCGAATTCGATCATGTGGTCGAGTGTGTGCACGCCGACCGCGGTCAGCGCGCCGCCCGGCGCTTCCTCGGGCGCGGCGCGCCAATTGTCGAGCGCGATGAATTGCGCCGTCGAGGTGGTGTGCTGGGCGACCATGGCGATGACGTTTCCGAGCCGCCCGTCCTGCACTCTGGCGCGCAACGCGGCGAGGCTCGGATGAAAGCGCCGGGCAAGTCCGACGGCGAGCACGACCCCGGCTTTGCGCGCGGCATCAACGACGATGCGGGCGCTGGCAAAGTCCAGCGTGATCGGCTTCTCGACAAAGATATGTTTATGCGCCGCCGCCGCCGCGAGTGCTTGCGCCTGGTGTTGGCTGTGCGGCGTCGCCAGCACGACGGCGTCGATGTCCGGACCGCGCAGGATCTGCTCGTAACTGTCGGCGAGTGGGACGTTCTTGTCGCGACAAAAATCCTCGGCGCTCGCGCGCGTGCGTGTGTAGGCGAGCACGAATTTAACGTCGTCGCTGCCGCCGGCAACCGACGAGACCAGCGAGCG